>JAESGK010000021.1_pt1 | contig 335074 bp, 295 predicted proteins | sample 9269681 | NCBI WGS metagenome assembly JAESGK01 (sample SAMN14515347, study PRJNA621673) | algae metagenome | isolation source: Timaviella obliquedivisa GSE-PSE-MK23-08B and co-occurring heterotrophs from... | place: USA: Grand Staircase Escalante National Monument, Utah | collected 2006-08-15
AGTTATCCGCCTGGGGAGTACGGTCGCAAGATTAAAACTCAAAGGAATTGACGGGGGCCTGCACAAGCGGTGGAGCATGTGGTTTAATTCGAAGCAACGCGCAGAACCTTACCAGCGTTTGACATGGCTAGTATATTTTCCAGAGATGGATTATTTCAGTTCGGCTGGCTAGCACACAGGTGCTGCATGGCTGTCGTCAGCTCGTGTCGTGAGATGTTGGGTTAAGTCCCGCAACGAGCGCAACCCTCGTCTTTAGTTGCCATCATTAAGTTGGGCACTCTAAAGAAACCGCCGGTGATAAGCCGGAGGAAGGTGGGGATGACGTCAAGTCCTCATGGCCCTTACACGCTGGGCTACACACGTGCTACAATGGCGGTGACAGTGGGCAGCAAGCACGCGAGTGCAAGCTAATCTCCAAAAGCCGTCTCAGTTCGGATTGTTCTCTGCAACTCGAGAGCATGAAGGCGGAATCGCTAGTAATCGCGGATCAGCATGCCGCGGTGAATACGTTCCCAGGCCTTGTACACACCGCCCGTCACACCATGGGAGTTGGATTCACCCGAAGGCGCTGCGCTAACCCGCAAGGGAGGCAGGCGACCACGGTGGGTTCAGCGACTGGGGTGAAGTCGTAACAAGGTAGCCGTAGGGGAACCTGCGGCTGGATCACCTCCTTTCTAAGGATATTGGCAGAAAGCGCCCGGTTGGATCTTCGGATCCTCATATCGGGAAGAGCTTCTTCCGCTCCAAAGAACATTGCCGTCGTCCTCATGTCCCTTCATCCTGGAGATTTCGCTGTCGCAGCCTTGTGTTGCAACAGCGGATAACGCCGCCTTTGGGCAGCCCGGGCTTGCCCGCCTAAGCCGAAAGGCCGCAGGTGGGGCCGGTAGCTCAGGTGGTTAGAGCGCACGCCTGATAAGCGTGAGGTCGTAGGTTCAACTCCTACTCGGCCCACCAATAGACGCGCCGCCGCTTCCGTTAACTCGGAATGAGCGGCGATCATGGTAGGGGGCCTTAGCTCAGCTGGGAGAGCACCTGCTTTGCAAGCAGGGGGTCATCGGTTCGATCCCGATAGGCTCCACCACCTCGATATACTCCAGAGATGAAGACAACATATTCCGGCGCGGATTTAGATCCGTAGCCGGTACGCGGGCCCACGAGTGGCCTGCTCTTTGACATTGTGAATGGGTTTTTTAATCGATGCCGTGGTTGCATCGTACCGATCTCGAAAGGGGTCGGCTACGTATGCCAATCACATACATTCATTTTATAATGAATATCTGGCTGAGATAAATCATCCACACCGAGCAAACCATGGCAGCAGCCGAGTGGTACGTTCGTGTGGGGTGCGGTTTTACAAGAGCCGTGCCTTGCCGATCGACCAATGTTGTCATTGGTGGTGTGGACTCTCAAGCGTGAGGTAAGAGCATTTGGTGGATGCCTTGGCATGTACAGGCGATGAAGGACGTGGCACGCTGCGATAAGCGTGGGGGAGCTGTGAGCAAGCTTTGATCCCGCGATTTCCGAATGGGGAAACCCACCTATCCCGATTATCTCGCCCGTGAGCAATCACGGGCTGGGTAATTGGGCAAAGGTATTGCGAGACTGAATACATAGGTTTCGTGAAGCGAACCCGGAGAACTGAAACATCTCAGTACCCGGAGGAAAAGACATCAACCGAGATTCCGTTAGTAGTGGCGAGCGAACGCGGACCAGGCCAGTGCCTGGTGTTTAATTAGCAGAACATTCTGGAAAGTTTGGCCATAGCGGGTGACAGCCCCGTATGCGAAAATGAAACATCAGGACTCGAGTAGGGCGGGACACGTGAAATCCTGTCTGAACATGGGGGGACCACCCTCCAAGCCTAAATACTCGTACATGACCGATAGCGAACAAGTACCGTGAGGGAAAGGTGAAAAGCACCCCGATGAGGGGAGTGAAACAGTACCTGAAACCGAATGCTTACAATCAGTTGGAGGGTCCTTGAGACCTGACAGCGTACCTCTTGTATAATGGGTCAGTGACTTAATCTATCAAGCAAGCTTAAGCCGTTAGGTGTAGGCGCAGCGAAAGCGAGTCTGAATAGGGCGACTGAGTTTGATGGATTAGACCCGAAACCCGGCGATCTAGGCATGACCAGGCTGAAGGTGCGGTAACACGCACTGGAGGGCCGAACCGTTCAATGTTGAAAAATTGTCGGATGAGTTGTGTTTAGGGGTGAAAGGCCAATCAAGCCGGGAAATAGCTGGTTCTCCGCGAAATCTATTTAGGTAGAGCCTCGGATGTTTACCGATGGGGGTAGAGCACTGGATGGGCTAGGGGGTCGCGAGATCTACCAAACCTAACCAAACTCCGAATACCATCGAGTTAGTCCGGGAGACAGACGGCGGGTGCTAAGGTCCGTCGTCAAAAGGGAAACAGCCCTAACCTACAGCTAAGGTCCCCAAATCGTATCTAAGTGGGAAAGCATGTGGGATTTCCAAAACAACCAGGAGGTTGGCTTAGAAGCAGCCATCCTTTAAAGAAAGCGTAACAGCTCACTGGTCTAAATAAGAGATCCTGCGGCGAAAATGTAACGGGGCTCAAGATACGTACCGAAGCTTAGGGTTGCAGTTTACTGCAGCGGTAGCGGAGCGTTCCGTAGGCCGATGAAGCGGGAGGGTAACCGACCGTGGAGGTATCGGAAGTGCGAATGCTGACATGAGTAGCGATAAAGAGGGTGAGATGCCCTCTCGCCGAAATCCCAAGGGTTCCTGCTTAAAGCTAATCTGAGCAGGGTAAGCCGGCCCCTAAGACGAGCCCGAAGGGGGTAGTCGATGGGAACCACGTTAATATTCGTGGGCCTGGAGGTGTGTGACGGATGGCGTAAGTTGTCAGGCCTTATTGGATTGGTCTGGCTTCGAAGTTGTCCCAGGAAATAGCCCCTCCGTATAGACCGTACCCTAAACCGACACAGGTGGGATGGTAGAGTATACCAAGGCGCTTGAGAGAAGTGTACTGAAGGAACTCGGCAAATTACCTCCGTAACTTCGGGAGAAGGAGGCCCTACATGCGGGCAACCGTGTGTAGGGGGCACAAGCCAGGGGGTAGCGACTGTTTAGCAAAAACACAGGGCTCTGCTAAGTCGGCTTCAAGACGACGTATAGGGCCTGACGCCTGCCCGGTGCTGGAAGGTTAAGAGGAGGAGTGCAAGCTCTGAATTGAAGCCCCAGTAAACGGCGGCCGTAACTATAACGGTCCTAAGGTAGCGAAATTCCTTGTCGGGTAAGTTCCGACCTGCACGAATGGCGTAACGACTTCCCCACTGTCTCCAGTACATGCTCAGCGAAATTGAATTCTCCGTGAAGATGCGGAGTACCCGCGGTTAGACGGAAAGACCCCGTGCACCTTTACTGCAGCTTCAGAGTGGCATTAGGAAAGAACTGTGTAGCATAGGTGGGAGGCTTTGAAGCGACGGCGCCAGCTGTCGTGGAGCCATAGGTGAAATACCACCCTGTTGTTTTCTGATGTCTAACCTAGCACCGTTATCCGGTGCAGGGACCCTCTGTGGCGGGTAGTTTGACTGGGGCGGTCGCCTCCTAAAGAGTAACGGAGGCGCGCGATGGTGAGCTCAGGACGGTTGGAAACCGTCTGTTAGAGTGCAATGGCATAAGCTCGCCTGACTGCGAGACTGACGAGTCGAGCAGAGACGAAAGTCGGTCATAGTGATCCGGTGGTCCCTCGTGGAAGGGCCATCGCTCAACGGATAAAAGGTACGCCGGGGATAACAGGCTGATGATTCGGCTCATCACATCCTGGGGCTGGAGCAGGTCCCAAGGGTTTGGCTGTTCGCCAATTAAAGTGGTACGTGAGCTGGGTTCAGAACGTCGCGAGACAGTTTGGTCCCTATCTGCCGTGGGCGTCGATAATTGAGAGGAGTTGACCCTAGTACGAGAGGACCGGGTTGAACATACCTCTGGTGTACCTGTCATTCCGCCAGGAGTGCAGCAGGGTAGCTATGTATGGACGGGATAACCGCTGAAAGCATCTAAGCGGGAAGCCTCCCTCAAGATAAGTTATCATCGAGTCGTGGAAGACCACCACGTTGATAGGCCGGGTGTGGAAGTGCAGTAATGCATGGAGCTAACCGGTCCTAATCACTCTGTTCGCGCTTGAGAGTTCCACCATCAATGACAGCATTGGTGTAAGGATGATTGAGCCGGATATTCGCCAAGAATACCGTCAAACTTGAATGTATAAACGCATCGATTAAAAACCATTTGCACCTGCTTCATTGCTTGGTGGCCATAGCGTCAGTGCCCCACCCGATCCCATCTCGAACTCGGACGTGAAACCTGACTGCGCCGATGGTACTACCGCTTAAGCGTTGGAAGAGTAGGGCGTCGCCAGGCATTGAAGCCGGTGCATATGGAAAAACCCATTCATGATCGTCGAAAACCGCCCTGGCGTATAGCCTTGGGCGGTTTTCGGCCCTTTAGGGGCCATGCCTTTTTAGGGGCATATGTTGGTGGCGCGGGATGGAGCAGCCCGGTAGCTCGTCAGGCTCATAACCTGAAGGTCGCAGGTTCAAATCCTGCTCCCGCAACCAGCGATTTTCGTTAGAAAGCGCAGCGCGCTTACGAAAATGCTGCCCCGGACCTGATCCGGGGCCCATAGCCACTCTATAAGCAATCACAAAGCCCATCACATTTCATAAAGAACGCCCCGAAAGCTCACGCTTCCGGGGCTTCGTTACGTCCGCACCATTGGTCGAGCCCAACCTGCAAACCCCATCGGTTTCGACCGCGCCAGATCCTTCACCGAAAATCCCGGAGCGCAGCCAGCACAAGGCCAAACCACGCTCCGGGTATAACGCAACCGCGCTTACTCCGCCGGCAGATACAGCTCGCTGCCGTTCTCCGCATACTTCACGCTCATCTCCGCCATACCCTTCAGCGCAGCTTCGCGGCTTGCCGCGGCCGTTTCCGCGCCGCTTGGCCCGGTGGCGATGAAGCCTTCGACGCCCTGGTTCTGCTTGCTGGCGAAGTCGCGCACTTCCTGGCTGATCTGCATCGAGCAGAACTTCGGTCCGCACATGCTGCAGAAGTGCGCGGTCTTGGCGCCTTCCGCCGGAAGCGTCTGATCGTGGTACTGCTCTGCGGTATCCGGATCGAGCGACAGGTGGAACTGGTCGCGCCAGCGGAACTCGAACCGCGCCTTGCTCAGCGCATCGTCGCGGACCTGCGCCGCCGGATGCCCCTTGGCAAGATCGGCAGCGTGCGCAGCGAGCTTGTAAGTCACCACGCCCACCTTCACGTCATCGCGATCGGGCAGTCCCAGATGCTCCTTGGGCGTGACGTAGCAAAGCATCGCCGTGCCATACCAGCCGATTTGCGCCGCACCGATGCCGCTAGTGATGTGGTCGTAACCCGGCGCGATGTCGGTGGTCAGCGGGCCCAAGGTGTAGAACGGCGCTTCGCCGCACACCTCCAGCTGCTTTTCCATGTTCTCCTTGATCTTGTGCATCGGCACGTGGCCGGGGCCTTCGATCATCACCTGCACGTCGGACTTCCACGCGCGGTGGGTCAGCTCACCCAGCGTGTACAGCTCGCTGAACTGCGCCTCGTCATTGGCGTCGGCGATCGACCCGGGACGCAGGCCATCGCCCAGCGAATAGGCGATGTCGTACGCCTTCATGATTTCGGTGATCTCGTCGAAATGCTCGTAGAGGAAGCTTTCCTTGTGATGCGCCAGGCACCATTTCGCCATGATCGAGCCACCGCGCGAGACGATGCCGGTGACGCGCTTGGCCGCCATCGGGATGTACGCCAGGCGCACGCCTGCGTGGATGGTGAAATAATCCACGCCCTGTTCGGCTTGTTCGATCAGCGTATCGCGGAAGATCTCCCAGGTCAGCTCCTCGGCGACACCGCCGACCTTTTCGAGCGCCTGATAGATCGGCACGGTGCCGATCGGCACCGGGCTGTTGCGCAGAATCCATTCGCGGGTGTCGTGAATATTGCGCCCGGTGGAAAGGTCCATCACGGTGTCCGCGCCCCAGCGGATCGACCACACCATCTTGTCGACTTCGGATGCAACGTTGGAGGCCACCGCGCTGTTGCCGATATTGGCGTTGATCTTGACCAGGAAGTTGCGGCCGATCGCCATCGGCTCGGTTTCGGGGTGGTTGATGTTGCTGGGGATGATCGCACGGCCGCGCGCGACCTCGTCCCGCACGAACTCGGGGGTGACATAATCGGGGATCGATGCACCAAAGCTGTTACCGTCGCGCTTGTATTCCTTCAGCCGCTCGCGCCCCAGATTCTCGCGCTCGGCGACATATTCCATTTCCGGCGTGATGATTCCGCGGCGCGCATAATGCATCTGGCTGACGTTCATGCCGGGCTTCGCACGCAGCACCTGCTTGCGGACATTGGGGAAAGCCGGCACGCCGCCCGAGCGATCCGGGCCGAGCTGGCCGTTGTCTTCGGGCTTCACTTCGCGCTGGTCGACGGTTTCCACGTCGCCGCGCGCCCAGATCCAGTCGCGGCGCAATTCTGCCAGCCCTGCGGAAATGTCGATATGCGCATCCGGATCGGTGTAGGGGCCTGAGGTGTCGTAGACGCGCACCGATGGCTCGCCGCCCGCCAGGTCGATCTCGCGCATCGCAACGCGAATGCCGCTGCCCGATTTGGTCGCGACATGCACCTTGCGGCTGCCGCGAATAGGCCCAGTGGTCACGCCGATTTCGGTGCGGGAATGGATGTCTGCCATCATGCTCTCTCCTAAGGGGACGGAGAGCGGATGCGGTTTTCGGATGAAGCCGCTCCCTCCCTCCGCCGGTATCAGCCGGTTCAGGTTCAACGGGTCGTGGGACGCAACGCCCACCTCTCAGCCGCTCGGCTCCCCGGGGATGGGTGGGAGATTAGGGGAGGATGTGCTGGCTGTCGACCGTTTGTTGCGGGCTTACGTCGCCGTTGATGCCATGCCCGCCGAGCGCAGCATGCTATCGATGTGGCGCATCGGATCGGCCAGCTTCTGCTGCGTCATGGCGGTGATCGCTGACAGCGTCGGCGCGCTGACGCCTTGCCTGCCCGCGGCGTCCAGAAAGCTGCGCCCGTTCCAACGTGTCCCGCTGCGCACCATTGCAAAAAAGCGGCGGTTGACGTCGTGCAGGCCCTGCTTGCCCGAGGTCGCTCGCCGCATATCGGCATCGATTGCCAGTGCGATCAGCATGCCGCACTGGTAATGCAGGTCGAAATTGCCCGCCCGCGTCGCGGCATTCAGCGCTACATCGGACAAACCTGCCGCGCAGGCTTTGCGCGCTTGTCCGATACGCTGGCCGACATACTGGCGCTCGGCGGGGCTGCGGCCATTCATCACCAACGCCGCCATCGCATCGGCACCGCCTTCGTGAATCCAGCCTTCGGAATCGGGCCCGATGACGTCGTTGGTTCCTGCGCGCTGGAAGAAGTGTGCGGCTTCATGCGCGAAGAACCAGTCGAGCCACAGCACCTCGCTCAAAACGATCGGCTTGCGCCAGCCATCGCCATACAGGTGGATGAACACCTGCCCCGGCAGCGTTCCGCCCTGGCTGGAGAGGCTGGTGCCCTTGGGCGGATTGGGATCGAGCGAGACGTAAAGTTCGGGGGTAATCTTGAGATCGCCATAGATCGCGGCAAACTCACGCATCGATTGCGGCAGCGATTCCAGCAAATGGTCGCGCAATGCCGGTTGCAGCGCAGGATCGACCACGGCGGAGAACCCTGCCGATGCGATTGGCGTGGCCTTGCCGATATAGATGTTGGTGCCTTCCTCGCGGCTGACGAAGGTTGCCGTGTCGGCGGTGCTTTTGCCCTCGACCAGGATGTTTGCACCTGCCGCATCAACGGTAAGGGAGAGCGGCTCGGTTCCTTCGCAGGGCAAACGGGTGCAGCCCTGGAAGTGGCCCGAATACAGCAGAATTCCGCCATCGCTGAACGGTGAGAAAGGCGCGTAGCTTTTCGCCAGGGACCGATACCGTGCCGGAATATCGAAATCGAGCCGCGCAAAGGGCTTGCCGTCCGTGCGCTCGATCCGCTCTCCGTCGCCCTCGCGAACCCAACGAAACCCGGCTTCCTGTGGCTGCCAGTCCGTTGCCCGATAGCCATCGAGTTGCGGCGCGAAATGCAGCGCCTTGGCGGGCTTGGAAAAACGGTACGAGGCACGCACGCTGGCTTGCGCGTTCCACGTTACATGCAGGCTGATAGGGGGCGCAGGTTGCGCGGCCAACGTACCGGCGCCCACGCCCGGAGCGTTCATCCACGCAGCGAAGGTCGCAATGGCCAGCGCGATTAGCGCGAATGATATGTTGCGACCCATGTTGTGCTGCGATCCGTGCTTACGTTTTGAACGTTATGCAGCAGCGGCAGCGACAGGCAATCAGAATGTATACGTCACACCCAAGCCGCCGAAGAACTGGTTGGCATCGCCGCGGATGCTGACGATCGGGCTGTCGGCGAAGTCGCCCTGCAGCCGCGAATAGCTACCCAGCGCAAAAACGCCCCAGCCGCCGTCCAGCGCGTTGCCGGACAGGTCATAGCCCAGCAGCGCGCTGGCCCCGAGCGACTTGAGGCCGCCATCTGCGCGAAACTGCGGCAGGCCCGATGCGGCGCTGCCCGCGGCATCGACGCTGAAGTAATAATCGGCAAAGTCGCCATCGACGATGTCGCCCGATACCGACAGGTTGATCACGCCCTTGGTGCCGAGCAGCTTGTTGTAGCTGATCTGCGGGGTGATGACCGCGCCCGAGTGCGCGCCGATGACGTCGAACACGGCATCGGTCTGGAAGGTCAGGCTGTCGAACCGCTCGAAGATGCGGTTGATCTTCACCCCGCCCGATGCGCCGACCTCGACCGCGATGTCGCGCTTGCCCAGCCGCCTGACGACAGCGTCGCGGATGCGCCCGTTACGATCGAACCGTGCGCGCACGATCGGGCCTGCGATATACTCCACCTTCGGGAACACCGGGTCCTTGATCAGGTCGACGAACAGGCCGGGGCCGCGCGCGCTGAAGGCATAGCCCTTGTAATTGCCCTGGATGACGGGCGCCGGGAAGAACACGTATTGGTCGGAGCCTTCGTAGCTGGGCACGAAGCCTGCGCCCAGGCCCACGGTCATGCTGAAATCTTTGGCGAACACGGACTGCGAAAACTGCGCCGCCAGGGCCAGCAGCTCCATCTCTTCCTCGGTCGGGCCATAAGGCGGCCGCGCGGTGGTCGAGACCGGGCGCGCGGTCACCACCGTGCCTGCCTGATCGGGGCCTGGCTGATCGGGGCCAACCTGATCGGGGGTGCCATTCTGGCCGGTCGGCGCAGGTTGCGCAAACGCCGGGGCGGACAGGCCCGCGAGCAGCGCAAGGGGAAGCAGGGGTTTCATCAGCATGGGTCAAGAATCTCGGATTGTGCGGGCACAACGCAGCGCCAAAGGGCAATACGTGCGAATATTGGGAAATGTTGCATCGCAGCAGATTGCGGCATGAATTTGGCCTAAATCGGCCCGCTGCAAGAGCGTGCGCCGAGCACTGGCCCTGCAAATGCGTAATTGCCCATCACCATCAGCATGCGCAACAACGTTTGTAAATATATTTGCAAAATGACAATTCCTGGAGAGGATCGTGATAGGCTGCGACAGGAAATGTTGCACTGCACATTAGGAAAGCCCGACATATCGGCGTATTGCGATGCCATAACGTGTCAATTCATGACACCGCCCGATTCGCAATAAGGAACGCATCATCATGGCCTATACCGATCACATCCGCGCAAACGAGCAGCTTATCGGCGGCAAGAACGGGAAGTGGACCGGCATCGATGCCGAATCGGTGGCGCGCATGCAGATGCAGAACCGCTTCAAGACCGGTCTCGATATCGCCAAGTACACCGCCAAGATCATGCGCGAGGACATGGCCGCGTATGATGCTGACTCGTCGCAATACACCCAGTCGCTGGGCTGCTGGCACGGCTTCATCGCGCAGCAGAAGATGATTTCGATCAAGAAGCATTTCGGCACCACCAAGCGCAAGTACCTGTACCTCTCGGGCTGGATGGTCGCGGCACTGCGCAGCCAGTTCGGCCCGCTGCCCGACCAGTCGATGCATGAAAAGACCAGCGTGCCTGCGCTGATCGAGGAGCTGTATACCTTCCTGCGTCAGGCTGATGCGCGCGAGCTCGACCTGCTGTTCAGCGGCATCGACAAGGCCCGCGCCGCTGGCGACAGCGCCAAGGAGCAGGAGCTGCTCGCCCAGGTCGACAATTTCCAGACCCACGTCGTGCCGATCATCGCCGATATCGATGCCGGCTTCGGTAATGCGGAAGCGACATACCTGCTCGCCAAGAAGATGATCGAAGCCGGTGCCTGCGCGCTGCAGATCGAAAACCAGGTGTCGGACGAAAAGCAGTGCGGCCACCAGGACGGCAAGGTCACCGTGCCGCACGAGGACTTCCTCGCGAAGATCCGCGCGTGCCGCTATGCGTTCCTTGAGCTGGGCGTGGAAGACGGCATCATCGTCACCCGCACCGACTCGCTGGGCGCAGGCCTGACCAAGCAGATCGCGGTCAGCAACGAACCGGGCGATCTGGGCGACCAGTACAACAGCTTCCTCGATTGCGAGGAAATCGACCCCGCCACCGCGCGCAACGGCGATGTCATCCTCAACCGCAACGGCAAGCTGCTGCGTCCCAAGCGTCTGCCCAGCAACCTGTTCCAGTTCCGCGAAGGTACCGGCGAAGACCGCTGCGTGCTCGACAGCATCACGAGCCTGCAGAACGGCGCAGACCTGCTGTGGATCGAAACCGAAAAGCCCCATGTCGAGCAGATCGCCGGCATGATGGACCGGGTGCGCGCCGTCGTTCCCAACGCCAAGCTCGTCTACAACAACTCGCCCTCGTTCAACTGGACGCTGAATTTCCGTCAGCAGGTCTACGATGCGATGGTGTCGGAAGGCCTGGACGTGTCCGAATACGACCGTGCGCAGCTGATGGACGCGAAGTATGACGATACCGAGCTGGGCATCGCGGCCGACAAGCGCATCCGCACTTTTCAGGCCGACGGTGCCAAGCGCGCAGGTATCTTCCATCACCTGATCACGCTGCCGACCTATCACACCGCGGCACTCTCCACCGACAACCTGGCCAAGGAATATTTCGGCGAGGCTGGTATGCTGGGCTATGTTCTGGGCGTGCAGCGTCAGGAACTGCGCCAGGGCATCGCCTGCGTGAAGCATCAGAACATGTCGGGCAGCGACATCGGTGATGCGCACAAGGAATATTTCGCTGGCGAGGCGGCCCTGAAGGCTGGCGGCGTCAACAACACCATGAACCAGTTCGGATAACCGGACGGATCAGCACCGGGCCAGCAACACCGGGCCAGCAACGCCGGGCCAGCAACGCCCAATAGAGTTTTCCTGGGGAGGAAAAGGAACAACCCGTCGGTGGCAACACCGGCGGGTTTTTCTTATGCGAGCGTTTGTGTGGCTGGATGCGTCAGTAGTGATACCGGCAGGACAGGATTTCGAGCGCTTGTGCCTCGCCCGATCCGGTCACCCGATAGACCAGCCGGTGCTCGCCGGTGATGCGCCGCGACCACCAGCCTGACAGATTGCGTTTCAGCGGCTCAGGCTTGCCGATCCCCATAAAGGGCGTGCGCCGACATTGCTCGATCAGCGTATTGATGCGGACCAGAACGACCGTATTCTCCTGCTGCCAGCCTGTATAATCGCGCCACGCATCGGACGAGAATACGACCTTCACGGCTACAGAAGTTCGCGCTCTTGGCCTTGTCCGGCATCAAGCTCGGCCATGCCTTCAAGAAGGTGCCGCGCATTGGCGGGTGATGCCAGCAGGTGCAAGGTTTCTTCGATCGCCGACCACTCGCTGGCCGATACCATGACCACGCCCTCACCCCGCTGACGGGTGATGGCGATCGGCGCGTTGTCGGCTACCGCGCTGTCCATCACACTCTTCAAATTGGCCCGCGCCTCGGAATAGCTGATTGCTTTCATGCCATAACATTGTACGGATATCTGTCCAATGTCAACCACGGTGTGCAAGCGTTACGTTTGCAGCGGCCTGCATCTGCGGTTGCAGGCACGGCGTAGCTGGCGCATCACCAACTACGGGGGCTTTCATCAGTGCGCACACTCCTATGCTCGATCCTGCTCGTCGTCGCCGCAGCTCCGGCCACGGCCCAGACGCTAACCCAGACTCCGGCGCCGGTCGATCTCGCCGCTGCCCGCGCTTCGCTGGGCGGGGCATGGACCGGCACGCTGGAGTATCGCGATTACAGCGCCGACAGATGGTTCGGCATTCCGGTGACGACCCGCATCACCGATCAGGGCGATGGTGCCACTACCCTGCGCGCGTCCGATTTCGACGATGGCCCCAAAGTGGGCATCGTGCGGATCACCTCGGTCGAATTGTACGATGCGACGGCCGGTACCGTGCAGGTCGGCAGCTTCCGTAAAGGGCGCGCGGCGGAGATCATGACCTATTCGGTCGCGCTCAACCCTGCCTCACGCGATGCGACTCACTGGACGATCGTGGAAGAGAGCAAGGCGCAGGATGACAACCGCCCGGCCATGCTGCGGCTGACCACGGTGCGTGACGGCGACCGGCTGGAGACGCTCAAGGAAGTGGATTTTCTCGACGACGACAAGACGCAGTGGCTGGTGCGCAACCGCACCCGCTTGACGCGCACCGGCGATTGACCGCACACCGGTAACAGTTGCGAACAGAACTTTGCCCACAGGGGTTCAAACATGCTCCGTTATGCCGCCGCCTATCTGTTCACCGGGCTTGCCTTCGCGCTGATCGACAGCGTGTGGCTCAAGACCATGGCGCCGCGCCTGTATCAGCCGATCCTGGGCGACATGCTTGCGCCGTCCTTCCGGCTGGCGCCTGCGGTGGTGTTTTACGTGCTGTACATCCTGGGAATCCAGATCTTCGCGGTCGTCCCCGCGCTGGCCGATGGGCGTTGGCAGACGGCTCTGCTTAACGGCGCGCTGCTCGGCTTCTTCTGCTACATGACCTATGATCTCACCAACCAGGCGACGCTGGCGGTGTGGAGCACCAAGATCACCGTGCTGGATATGCTGTGGGGCACGTTCCTGACCGGATCGTCGGCACTGGCCGGGTTTATGGTGACCAAGGCGATCTGGCGGACCTGAGCCGTTTTCCGGCGAAAGCCGGAATCCAGGTCGATTACAGCGCAACCAGACTCCTGGGCTCCGGCTTCCGCCGGAGAACGGACTGGTTCATACGGAGGGTGAAGTGGCAACCTGCGGCAACCGCCAGTCGATCGGTGCCATCCCCGCCTCTTCCAGAAACGCATTGGCCTTGCTGAAATGACCGCAGCCCAGAAAGCCGCGATGCGCCGACAGCGGTGAGGGGTGCGGGGCCTTCAGTACCAGGTGCTGCCCGCCGCGGTCGATGCTGTCCACGCCTGCCGCCTTTTTCTGCGCGTGGCTGCCCCACAGCAGGAACACCACTGGATGACCCAGCGCATTGATGCGGGCGATCACCGCATCGGTAAACCGCTCCCAACCATGGCCCTGGTGCGATCCGGCATCGCCCATTTCCACGGTCAGGACGGCATTGAGCAGCAGCACGCCTTGGCTGGCCCAATGCTCCAGAAAGCCGTGGGCAGGAGGGGCAATACCCAGGTCGCGCTCTAATTCCTTGTAGATGTTCACCAACGACGGCGGCGGGCGCACGCCGGGGCGCACGCTGAAACACAGGCCGTGCGCCTGGCCGGGGCCGTGATATGGGTCCTGGCCCAGAATAACGACGCGCACCTTGTCCGGCGGGGTGAGATCGAGCGCGCGGAACCACTGGCTGCCTGGCGGAAAGATGCGCTTGCCCGCCGCCTTGCGTGCCAGCAGGAAGGCCTTGAGGTCGGCCATATAGGGCGCGGAAAATTCGCCTGCCAGCGCGGCTTGCCAATCGGGGTGTATCTGGACGGGTGCAGGGGTGGTCATGGCCTTGCCTGTGCCGCGATGGCGTGGCTGCGGTCAAGCCGGGGTTGGTGGAAAAGAGCCGCGGGTGATACCGTTGCGATTATGCCTGCGAGTCGTTTTCGCGCGTCGCACGGGGAGCCAACGTCCATGCTGCTATCCTCTGCCAAACCCGTCACGTTCATCAACACCGCGCACCGCCCAGCCAGCGAGGCGTTCTATCGCGACGTTCTGGGCCTGACGTTTATCGGTGACGATGGCTTTGCCGCCGTGTTCGATCTGGCAGGCGCACTGCTCCGGATCACCGAGCTGCCGGGCTATCAGCCCTCGCCGCACCCTGCGCTTGGCTGGAGCGTGGATGACATTGCCGCAACCATGCAGGCGCTGGTCGCCAAGGGGGTCGTTCCGACGATCTACAAGGGCTTGGGCCAGGACGCGCTGGGCATCTGGACCGCGCCCGATGGCGTTGCCAAGGTGGCGTGGTTCGCCGACCCGGACGGCAATGTGCTGAGTCTGACGCAAGCGTCCTAAAGCGACGCCACCAGATGCCCGCCATCGACGGTGATGATGCTGCCGGTCATGAAGCGCGAGGCGTCCGAGGCGAGCAGCAGCAGCGGGCCATCCAGATCGGACAGCTCGCCGTAACGGCGCATCGCGATGCGCTTGCGCAAGGGCTCGCCTGCCTCACCGGCCAGCTCGTCGCGGTTGATGTCGGTGAGGAAATAGCCCGGCGCCAGCGCGTTGACGCGGATGTTGAAGCGCGCCAGCTCCATCGCCAGCTGCCGCGTCATGTGCAGCACGCCTGCCTTCGATACCGCATAGGGGCCGGTGCCAGCGGCCGTGCGAAAGCCGGTGATCGATGCGGTGTTGATGATGTTGCCGCCGCCGGCTTCGCGCATGATCTTGGCTGCCTCGGTCGCGACATTCCACGCGCCCTTGAGGTTGATACCCATCACGAAATCGAAATCGTCCTCGCTCTGGTCGAGCGCGCGCGCGGTGACCGCGACGCCTGCGTTGTTGATGCAGGTTTGGATCGGACCTGCTGCGGCCAGGCCATCGCGCACCGATACGAGGTCTGCGACGTCCATCTGCACCGCCTGCGCGCTGCCGCCTGTAGCGGTGATCTCGGCGACCAGTGCCTCCAGCGGCGCCATGCGCCGTGCGGTGACGATGACGTGCGCGCCGCTCTTTGCCAACAGCCGGGCGAAATGCGCGCCGAAGCCTTCGCTCGATGCGCCGGTTACCAGGATGCGCTGGCCGGCGAGGTCTGCGGTCAGGCTCACGCGGCGGCCCCTTCTTTTGCCTGTTCCTGGGCAAGCCTGTGGTCGCGCTTGATCTTCTTGGCAAGCGACCATTTGTGCACTTCGGTGGGGCCGTCATAGATGCGGAAAGCGCGGATTTCGCGGAACACCTGCTCGACGATGGTGTCGCCGCTCACTCCCTTGCCACCCATCACCTGCACGCAGCGGTCGGCGATGCGCATCAGCGCTTCGGAGACCGCGACCTTGGTCATCGAGCTTTCGACCGTGCCCAGCTCGCCGGTGTCGAGCACGCCCGCGCACCAGGCGATCATCAGCTCGGCCTGTTTCAGGTCGATGAGGTTCTCCGCCAGCATGAAGCCGACGCCTTCGTGATCGACCAGCGGCTTGCCGAAGGCGTGGCGGCGGCAGGCATAATCGCTGGCGATTTCATGCGCGCGGGCGCACGCGCCATACCAGCGCATGCAGTGCGACAGGCGGGCGGGCGACAGCCGCACCTGCGCGTACTTGAAGCCGTCGCCGCTGTTGCCCAGCATCTGGTCGGCGGGAACGCGCAAGTTTTCGATGGTGATGATCGCATGGCCGCCGGGCATCGAACTGTCGATGGTGTCGAGCACGCGCTTGATGCGGATGGCGGGATCGGGCAGGTCGACCAGGAACATGCACGCGCCGTCCTCCGATTTTGCCATGACGATGCCGACCTTCGCGCCTTGCGCCCCGGTGATGAACGCCTTGCGCCCGTTGATCACCCAATGGTTGCCGTCCAGCTTGGCGGTGGTCTGCATCATCGAGGGGTCGGAGCCCGCACCGCCTTCGTCCGCCGGTTCGGTCATAAAAAAGGCAGAGCGCGATTCGCCGCTGACGAGCTGGTCGAGAAACCGCGCCTTCTGCTCGTCGCTGGCCATCTTGCCCAAAAGGTACATGTTGCCTTCGTCGGGCGCGGCGGTGTTGCAGGCGACCGGGCCCAATGGCGACAGACCCGATTTCTGCAGCACGATCGCGGTCTGCGCCTGGGTCAGATGGCGGCCATCGGGCAGGATATGCGGCGTCATCACGCCGGCTTTGCGGGCGAGGTCGCGCATTTCGAGCACCAATTTCTCCGACGGCCCATGCGCGCCGCAGCGCGGATCGCTTTCGTATGGCGCGATTACATCGCGGACGAACCGCTCGACCTTGGCCGCGATGGCGTCGACTTCAGCGGCGGATAAATGCGACATGGCGGCTGGCTCCCGGATACGTAGCGTGTACGGAAACCGGGTAATCGAGACACAGCGTTAATCAACTGGTTAAATTGCAGGGGACTGCCGTAGCTGGTCCCCTGCGAAGGCAGGGGCCCATCTCCTGACCGCTGTTCCAGGCACATCCTCAGGAGATCGGCTCCTCATTATTCGGTAATGCCATCGTGGTCGGCCCGGTCACGCAGCGTCTTGAGGCCGCGGAGCACCTTCGGGCGCATGGTGGCTGATTTCATCCAGGCTGGCAGGCGCGCCATCATGGTGAGGCCTGCCACCGGGCCACGCTCGCGGATGGTTGCGCCCAGATACGCCTCCAGCGCATCGAGATGGGCGAGATTGTTCACCCACAAAGTCTCCCCGCCGACCTGAGTTTCGAGATAGCGCCGCAACCACTCAGGTTCGGCCGTCGAAGCGCCGCTTGGAGGAAAGCCGATTTCACCGCGATAATCGACGGTCCTGGTGCATTGCGGGCACTTCACGCGAACGAACAGCGCGCCATCCTTTTCGAGCGCGGTGGGCATCGCCTGGTTGGACAGCGCGGTGCCGCAATGGGTGCAGCGCGGGTCCGGACTGCGGATTCTGGCCCATCTCAGCGGACTGGGTTCGGTCTTCTGGATGGTCACATGGTTGCAGCGCAGGCAGGATACACCCGATCCATTGAGCTTGGCCGGCCCATCGCATTTGGGGCAGTGCACCCATATTACGTACCCAAATTCGCCAAGCTTCGATCCTGGATCGCGGGCGCGTTTCTGGGTCATCGTCGGCCTCTGTCATCGCTGCGCTGGTTCAGCGCCGCCTGCATCCGCAGCAGCGTCTTGGCCGAGACGCCGAAGCCTTGCTCGAAGCGGATCGCCATTTCAGGCGACAGCGCGGACTTGCCGTTGAGCAGGTTGCTCAACGCAACGCGCGTGACACCCAGGCGCTCGGCGGCGTCGCACTGCGTCAAGTGGCAAGGTTCGATGAAATTGCGCAGCAGCCAGGGGCCGGGATGGAGCGCGAAACTGCTGTGTAGCTGGATAGCCATCAGTGGTAATCCTCAAGGTCGAGATTGCCGGATCATCGTGTTCATAGTGATCCGCTAATCCGGAATGTACCAGCGCATCGTTCCAATGTGCGATCCAACGATAACTTCTCCTTTGCTGTTGGTTGCCGGGGAAAATCGCGCTCTTCGGATCAAATTACGGCAAGTGGCTTCATCAAGGCGTTCTGACCCCGACGATACAGTTATCTGACACTTAATTGCGCGTCCCGATGGGCCGATCGTCAGACGGAAATGGGTTGTGCCTTCGTCGTAGGTATCGGTTGGGTAGTCATTCAACGTAACCCAAACTGATGGATCGTTGATTGGTTTGGCAGAGTGCTCTGCAACATACTGTGCTTGGTCTTGAGCGATCGAAGGCGATCCAGCCAACGTATTTTTACCCGCTGGCGATGCAATCGCAGCGTTGGCGAACAACAAGAACATAGTCGCCAATATCGGGTGCGTACAATCGCTAGCTTCCATGAGAAGGTCCTGACCGCCTGTGCGTTTTGTGCAGGGGCATTCTTTCATTGCCTTGAACTTAGGACAATATCAAAATTACTCCCAAGTCGTCTCTTACAGCACACCAAATCCAAAGTGGCTGGACAGAAAACGAAAAACCCCGCCGCGTCGAAAGCGCAGGCGGGGTTTCATGTCTTGTATCCCGGCCCGTGCAGGCCGAGCGCCAATCAATCGTGGTGCGGGACCAGGTTGACGGCGGAGTGCTTGCCGCGGCGATCGACTTCGAGATCGAATTCGAGTCGGTCGCCCTGGTTGAGGGTGCTCATGTTGGCACGCTCGACCGCGCTGATGTGCACGAACGCGTCGGGCTGGCCGTCGTCGCGGGTAATGAAGCCGAAGCCCTTCATGGCGTTGAAGAACTTGACCGTTCCGGTAGCCCGTTCGCCGGTCAGTTCGCGCCGGGGTGCTTCGCCGCGCGGAGCGCCGCGGTCACCGCCACGCTCGCCCCGGTCGCCGCGCTCACCACCGCCGCCGCCGCCTTCGGAAACGGGGATCAGTTCGCCATCAACCTTGAGGTCGCTGGCCGAAACCTTGCCGCCGCGATCGACCAGTGTGAATTCCAGACCCTGGCCTTCCGCCAGATTGGAAAGGCCCGCACGTTCGACTGCACTGATGTGGACGAACACGTCCTCGCCGCCGTCTTCGCGCTGGATGAAGCCGAAGCCTTTCTGCGCGTTGAAGAACTTGACCTTGCCCTTGGCTTCACCGACCACCTGGGTGGGCATTCCGCCAAAGCCGCCGCTGCGAGGCGGACCGCCGGCACCACCGCCGGGTCCGCGCGGAGCACCGAATCCGCCGCCACCAGCCGGGGCGCCGTATCCACCGCCGCCACCGCCGCCGCCGAAGCGGTCACGATCGCCATATGCGGGCGGAGGCGAGAATGCGTCGAAATCGTCTTCGCCAAATCTGTCGCGTTTGTCCCGGCCCCTGCCGCGCCGACCCCTGTCAAAACTCATGCCGAACTATTCACTTTCAATGTCGTCCTGGATCATTCGCTCAAGAACAAGGCGGACGTATACCCTGTCGCTTAACTCAAGAAGGCACTCCGGCGGCTTTGGTTCAAACCTGCGGGTTCATCACCGCGCACGCCACTGCGAGTACTTCAAAAACCTTAACACATCTCCATCGGCCCGGACTCATCGGCAGCGCCCTATCGGCCCATCGATTGGTATCAACGCCGACCCGAACCTGCCTGTGGTGGCCATCGAACGATGATCACACCCGCCTGCCCGGATCAAAAACCACCACAAGACCGTAAAAATTGCTCGGCGCACGGCAATATGAGCCCGGCAAATGCGGTCCTGTGAGTGATTCTCTTAGCCCAAATCCAGCACAATGGCGAACAATAAATAGGCAGCGCCAGTGCCATAGCGCCTGATTGTGAGCCGATATTCAGCCCGCTCTGTCCGAAAGCTTCACAGCCTAGCGTCCATGGAGCGTAAAATCGGCATGTTGGCAGACTTTAGCGTGGCGGCGGGCCTTGCCTTGCCTTCGTGGCTGCGGCAATTGGGCGATTATGGACAGTATCATACCGTTGTTGAGCGACCCCGCTGCCTGGGCAGCGCTTGTCACCCTCGTCATTCTGGAAGTCGTGCTTGGCATCGACAACCTGATCTTCATCTCGATTCTGTCGAACAAGCTGCCCGAGCATCAGCGCCAGACTGCGCGCCGGGTCGGCATCGGTCTCGCACTGGTCATGCGGCTGGCGCTGCTGTCGATGATCGCATTCATCGTCTCGCTGACCACGCCAGTGTTCGACCTTGGCATCAGCGGACCGGTCGGCGAATATGGCGAGCCAACGTTCGAGACGCAGTTTTCCTGGCGCGACCTGATCCTGATCGCAGGCGGGTTGTTCCTGGTGTGGAAGGCGACCAAGGAAATTCACCACAGCGTGGATGAGGAGCCATCGGGTCAGGCGCTGGACAAGAAGGGCAAGGCCGCGTTGAGCTTCGGCTCGGCGATCGTGCAGATCATCGCGCTCGACATGGTGTTCTCGATCGATTCGATCCTGACCGCCGTCGGCATGACCGACGAGGTGCCGATCATGATGACCGCGGTGATCATCACCGTGATCGTGATGCTGGTGGCCGCCGATCCGCTGGCCAATTTCATCCAGCGCAACCCCACCGTGGTGATGCTGGCGCTGGGCTTTTTGCTGATGATCGGCGCGGTGCTGATCGCCGATGGCTTTGGTGTGCACGTGCCCAAGGGTTATATCTATGCCGCGATGGCATTTTCTGCGATGGTCGAGGCCCTGAACATCTGGGCTCGCAGGGGCCGAGAGAAAAAACGCGGCAATGCGCCGACATCCTGATAACGGCGAGATTGCATGACCGTATATTTTCACGAAGAAGACCTGCCGACCGACGTGCTGGCCCCCGGACCCGTCGCGGTGGATACCGAAACCATGGGTCTGGTCACGCCGCGCGACCGGTTGTGCCTTGTGCAGATTTCCGATGGCCGGGGCGACGAGCATCTCGTGCGCTTCATGCCGGGCAGCGATTATGCCGCGCCCAATCTGCGCGCCGTGCTCGCCGATCCGGAGCGGTTGAAGCTCTATCACTTCGCCCGGTTCGATCTTGCCGCCATCCAGCATTATCTGGGCGTGATGGCAGCGCCGGTGTTCTGCACCAAGATCGCCTCGCGCCTGATCCGCACCTATACCGACCGGCATGGGCTGAAGGAGCTGGTGCGCGAGGTGCTGTCGAAGGAGTTGAGCAAAGTTCAGCAGTCCAGCGACTGGGGCGCGCCCGAGATCAACGATGCGCAGCGTGATTACGCTGCCAGCGATGTGCGCTTTCTGCATGCGCTGCACACCGCGATGGATGCGCGGCTGGTGCGCGAAGGGCGGCGTGAACTGGCGCAGGCGTGTTTCGATTTCCTGCCCGCGCGTGCCAAGCTCGACCTGGCCGGTTGGCCGGAAATTGATATTTTCGCCCACGCTTAATATATCGGCCGCTTCCAAGCGTCCCGATCCGTCATCAGCGCGCCAGCAAAAGGCTTGACCCCATCATGACCGAACGCGCCGACCAGATGCGCAACCGCCGCCAGCTGTTTGCCGCACCAGGCAGCAGCCACGACCGGCTGGTGCGCATATTGGGCACATTGCTGCCCTCGGCCATCGGCGTGCTGGTCGCCTTCCTGGCGCTTGCGCCGCTGCTGCGCAACACCGAGGTCAGCTTCCTGCTCGACAAGAACCAGGTGGACATCGCGCGCGAGCGCATGCGCGTTACCCAGGCATTGTATCGCGGGCAGGACAGCGATGGGCGGCCGTTTTCGCTGGAGGCAGGCTCTGCCGTGCAGCAAAGCTCGCGCACCCCGGTGGTGCAGCTGAAGGATCTGGCCGCGCGCATCCTGCTGGAAGAAGGCCCCGGCGTTCTGGAAGCGGGCCAGGGCAATTACAACATGGACAGCGAGAAGGTCTCGATCGTCGGCGCGGTGCAGTTCAGCTCCGCCAACGGCTATCGCATGGTGACGCGCGATGTCGATATCGATCTGCCCAGCCGCAGCATGGTCAGCCGGGGTGAAGTGACGGGGCGCTTGCCGACTGGCACTTTCCGCGCCGACCGGCTAAAGGCCGATCTTGCCAACCGTACCGTCACGCTGGAAGGCCGTGCGCGGCTCAGGATGACGCAGGGTGGCCTGCCCCGGTGATGAGTGGAGTTACGCGCTTGACCAAACGGTTTTCGGCTAAGGGTGCAATGCGGTCAGGCCGTCTGACGCTGGGCGCCGGTGCAATGGGCGTGGCGCTTGCCGCGCTGTTTGTGGCACCCGGCAGCTCGGTTGCCCAATCGTTGATGAACCACAACAGCAATGCGCCGGTGGACTATGCCGCCGATCGCATCGAACTGCAGGACCGCGCCAACCGGGTGCTGCTGTCGGGCAATGTCGATATCACCCAGGCCGGCCTGCGGCTGCAATCGGCGCGGATGACCGTGGCCTATCGCAACGCGGGCGGCATCGAGATCGAGCGGATCGACGCCAATGGTGGCGTGGTCGTCACCAAGGGCGAAGAGCGCGCCAGCGGCGATGTGGGCATTTACGATTTCAACCGCCGGATCATCACGCTGATCGGCAACGTCGCGCTGCGGCAGGGCGGCAACACGCTCAATGGCGGGCGCATGGTGATCGACCTCACCACCGGCCGCTCCACCGTCGATGGCCGCTCGGCGGGCGGCGCACCGGGGCAAACCGGCTCTGCCGGTGGCCGCGTCTCGGGCACGTTCTCGGTTCCCAAGCGGGATTGATCCCACCCAATCCTCCCCCAGCTTGCTGGGGGAGGGGGACCGCCCGCGCAGCGGGTGGTGGAGGGGCAGCGGGATCGTGCCATGCATGTTCGCTGCACTACCCCGCTTCCCCTCCACCGCTGCCCTTCGGTCAGCGGTCCCCCTCCCCGAGACAAGCTCGGGGAGGATTTGAGTCCCGACGGTAGCATGGTGTCCAGCCTTCAAGTCCGCCCCTCAAGCCCACCCCTCAAGTCCACCCATGCATAAATCCTGCCAACACGCGAATATCGCCGGTTTTCATCGCAATGTTCCATGCTATGGGAGGGGGGACGGAGCGCGGCGTCTCACGGTGCGCCCACGGTTTTCAGGACTGTTGCGATGAACGATATTGCCCCTCTTGGCCTGCTTAGCGGTACCGCGGCCGATCCTGCCGCGTCAGCCGACGGTCTCAACGTCGTGTCGATCGCCAAAAGCTATGACAAGAAGGTCGTATTGTCCGACGTATCGCTTCAGGTCGCCAAGGGCGAAGTGCTCGGCCTGCTTGGCCCCAATGGCGCGGGCAAGACCACGTGCTTTTATTCGATCATGGGGCTGGTGAAGCCCAATTCGGGTCGCATCATGCTCGACGGCGTCGATATCACGCCGCTGCCGATGTATCGCCGCGCGATCCTGGGCCTGGGCTATCTGCCGCAGGAAACCTCGATCTTTCGCGGCATGACGGTGGAGCAGAACATCAAGGCGGTGCTGGAGCTGGTCGAGCCCGAGGTCGAGGCGCGCGCTGCCCGGCTGGAGACGCTGCTCGACGAATTCGGGCTGACACGCCTGCGCGAATCGCCAGCGATGGCGCTGTCGGGTGGCGAACGCCGCCGCTGCGAAATCGCGCGTGCGCTGGCGGCGAGCCCATCGATCATCCTGCTCGACGAGCCGTTTGCGGGCATCGATCCGCTGTCGATCGCCGATATCCGCGACCTGATCATCGAATTGAAGTCGCGCGGCATCGGCGTGCTGATCACCGATCACAACGTCCGCGAGACGCTGGATATCGTCGACCGCGCCTGCATCATTTATGACGGCAAAGTGCTGTTCGCCGGCACCCCCGAGGCGCTGGTGGCAGACGAGAACGTCCGCAGGCTGTACCTTGGCGAGGGCTTCGCGCTGTGAACTCCTGCAAACGGGCGATGAAGGGCTGATCTGATGGCGCTGGGGCCGCGCCTGGACCTGAGGCAGAGCCAGTCGCTGGTGATGACGCCGCAGCTGCAGCAGGCCATCCGCCTGCTGGCGCTCTCCAATATCGAGATCGAAGCGTTCATCGGCGAGGAGCTGGAGCGCAACCCGCTGCTGGAACTGGGCGGCGAGGAGCCTGGCGGCGATATCGCGATGAGCGGTGTGGATGCCATTTTCGATGCACCCGCACCCGCGCCTGCCGATGGCGAGCCAGTGGGCAGCGACGCACTGATCGGCGCAGGCATGGGCGAGGCCGACCGGCCATTGGACATCGACATGAGCGGGGAGGTGTTCCACCACGACTGCCCCAGCGATGGCCCCGAGCGGGTCGCCGGTGAAACGAGCGGCGGGCTGGACGGTGCGCTCTCGCTCAACGATATTTCCACCGGCGGCGGCGCCGACAGCGATGGCTGGGAAGATTCGCTCGAATACGACCTGACCCTGCGCGAGCATCTGCACGCCCAGGTCGGCATCGCGATGTCGGGGGTGACCCTGTTCATCGGCCGCCACCTGATCGAACTGATCGACGAGAACGGCTATTTGCGCGGCGATCTGCTGCAGGTGTCGCACCAACTGGGCGTGCCATTGGGCGAGGTGGAAGCTGCTCTGGCTGCGATCCAGACGCTGGAGCCGACCGGTGTGGGCGCGCGCGATCTGGCCGAATGCCTGGCGCTGCAGGCCAAGGAGGCGGACCGTTATGACCCGTGCATGGCGCGGCTGATCGACAATCTGGAGCTGCTCGCGCGCGGCGCGCTGCCGCAGCTCAAGCGCCTGTGCCGGGTCGATGACGAGGACCTGGCCGACATGATCGCCGAGTTGCGCCAGTACGATCCCAAGCCCGGCAGCCGCTTTGGCGGTTCCAGCGTCGAGACCGTGGTGCCGGACCTGTTCGTGCTGGAGCGCGAGGGCAAATGGGTGATCGAGATCAACAGCGCCACCCTGCCGCGGCTGCTGGTCAACCGCTCGTACCATGTTTCCTTGAGCGGGGGGCGGCACGATGCCAAGTCCAAGGCGTGGCTGAGCGAATGCCTGGCCGAGGCCAACTGGCTGGTCAAGGCGCTTGACCAGCGCCAGCGCACCATCATCAAGGTGGCAAGCGAGATCGTGAAGCAGCAGGAAGGCTTTTTCCGCCAGGGCGTCACCCAGCTGCGCCCGCTCACCCTGCGCAGCGTCGCCGATGCGATCGAGATGCACGAATCGACCGTCAGCCGAGTCACCAGCCACAAATATCTGAGCTGCGCGCGCGGGCTGTATGAGCTGAAGTACTTCTTCACCAGCGCGATCCAGGCGACCGATGGCGGCGATGCGGTGTCTGCCTCTGCGGTGAAGAGCCACATCAAGGCGCTGATCGACGAGGAGGATGCCAAGAACATCCTGTCCGACGACCAATTGGTCGACCTGCTGAAGGAACGCGGCTTCGACATCGCGCGGCGAACGGTAGCGAAGTACCGCGAGGCGCTGGGCCTGGGCTCCTCGGTACAGCGCCGCCGCCAGAAAAAGCTGCAGGGCGCGAGGTAACGTGAGACCTCTCCACTCCCGCTTGCGGGAGGGGCAGGTTTGGCGGAGCCAAACCGGGGTGGGCCTGTAAAGGATAGGTCGCGCCGCTCGCCTGCGGCTCGCGCCCACCCCGGCCTGCGGCCACCCCTCCCGCAAGCGGTAGGGGAGATATTCTACTGCAGCGTTACCTTGGGGTCGTCGCTGTCACGCCGCCCGAAGAACTGCATCAACTGCACCAGCAAGTCGGCGCGGATCTGCAGGCTGGGCGCTTCCAGCAGCGCCTGCTTGGCCGCCGCGTCGAACGGCGCGATCTGCGCGATGCCGTTGACCAGCGAGCGGTCATCCAGCCGCGCGACCGAATCCCAGTCGACGCTATAGCCCTGCGCGTTGGCGAACCGCTGCGATTCGCGCTCCAGGCTGGCACGTTCGATGCTGGACAGCGCCTGGTCCTCCTCGCCTTCGCCGATCAGTTCCGCCTCGATCTGACGGAACGGCGTGGTCACATCCAGTTCGCGCAGCACCCGGAACCGGGCAAAGCCTTCCAGCACCAGATTGTACCGGCCATCGTCCAGCGCCTCGACATCGATGATGCGCCCGACACAGCCCATATCGAACAGCGCCGGTGGATCGCCGGGGCCACGGGGCTGGATCATGCCGATCTGCCGGTCGCGCGCCATCGCATCGCTGACCAATGCGCGGTAGCGCGGCTCGAAGATATGCAGTGGCACCTGCAGCCCGGGGAACAGGATCACGCCGGTCAGCGGAAAGATCGAGATGCGCTGGGCGACCATGGCTGTCTTGCCGCTCATCCGAACAGGGCTGCAGAAAGCTTGCGACGGGTCGCCGCGACCCAGGGGTCTTCCAGTCCCACCGCCTCGAAAATCTGCAGCAGCCGGGCGCGTGCAGCGCCATCGTTCCACGCCTTGTCGGCTTGCACGATGGCGAGCAGATGGTCGGCAGCCGCGTCGCGCTCGCCGCCGGCAAACAGCGCCACCGCCAGATCGAAGCGTGCGGCATGGTCGTCGGGCGCAGCGTCCACGGCAGCGCGCAACCCGGCAATCTCGCCATCATCGGCCTTGTCAGCCACCAGCGCGATAGCCGCCTTGGCGCGGTCCAGCGCAGGATCGGCGGTGATTTCGGGCGGAAGATCGGCCAGCAGTGCCTGTGCCTCGGCCACCTTGTCAGCCGCCACCAGCGCCCGCAACAGCCCGGAGATCGCAGCGACACTATCGGGCACCATGTCCAGAATCTGCGCAAACATGTCCGCGGCGCGCGCGCCATCGCCCTCGGCCAGAATCTCTTCGGCCATCGCGATGAGCGGGGCGATATCGGGCGCTCCAGCATCGTCGCCATCGCCTGCCTGCACCGGCAGCTTGGCGAGCAGCTGGTCGAGCAGGCCCGCCAGCTGCGCTTCGGTGCGCGCATTGGTCAGGTTCGCGACCGGCTGGCCCTGGAACATGGCATACACCGTGGGGATGGACTGCACCTGGAATTGCGCCGCGATGAAGCGTTCCTCATCGACATTGACCTTGATCAGCAGCACGCCCTTGTCGGCATAATCTGCAGCGACCTTTTCCAGCACCGGGGTCAGCGCCTTGCAGGGGCCGCACCAATCGGCCCAGAAATCCAAAATCACCAGCTTGGTCATCGATGGCTCAACGACATTCGTGCGAAATGCCTCGACCGCCTTGTGCTCTTCCGTCGTCAAACCCATGCTTGCCAAGTCAAATGCTCCTGCTGTCCTGCGCCGCGCGGCACGCCATGCTGCCGTGTCGCGCATCGTCATCGCGCCTGGCACCCTATAGAGTGCCCTTATCCGAAACCCCAAGATGGTGCGCAAGCAGCTTCTGCCAAGGGCCGATGAACATCAAAGGACTGGCGCTGCAAACGAGGGGCAAGGCGTTATGGCAATGATTCAGCGGCAAATGCAAATTGGGGCTTGCCGGACCCCAACCCCGATGCTAACTGCGCGCCTCACCTGCTGGACCGGCCCACGCCGACCAGCCGCCGAGCGGGCGTAGCTCAGGGGTAGAGCACAACCTTGCCAAGGTTGGGGTCGAGGGTTCGAATCCCTTCGCCCGCTCCAGTTTCTTCCGAACTTCGACGACACATTGCATGCCCTCAGGGCTTGCTAGTGCGCGCCTGTTGCGGCTGCCTTGGGACGCTGCAGCGGTGCGGGTCAATCAGGCACCGAGTGTGCTCTCAAACGGCCGATGAGGTCCTTCTCGAAGTCGAACGGCGAAAGCCTGCCCTGGGCAATGCGGTCCGGGCTGATCTGCTCGATCACACGGCCTTTGCCGAGCAGAAGCCCCTCGTCACAGGCCGAGAGCGTGATCATGTCGTGGAGCGCGGTGATGAGCGTGAGCCCGGTGCTGACCTGCGTTCGCAGCGCAGTGCGCAGATCCATCGCAGCCACTGGGTCGAGCCAGTTGAACGGTTCGTCAAGGATCACGATCTTCGCGTCGGTCAGCAACGCCGCCCCGATCGCGATGCGCTGTCGCATGCCTGCCGAGCACGCACCGATTCTGCGGCCGAGCAGGCGATCGATGCCGATGGCGTTCCAGACGGCACCGATGCGGCCTTCCCATTGGCGCGCATCGCTTTCCACCAGGGAAAATATCTGTTCGCACGTGAGTGGCTCCGGCAGCGCCTCGGCGGGAACCATGAAGCCGATCTGCCGGGCGCGCTCGCGCGGCGAGCCGGTCAGATCGCTGCCCATGATGGAGCAGTGTTCCATCTGGCAGGGCAGCCGACCGGCGAGCCCGCGCAGCAGGCTGGTCTTGCCCGAGCCGTTCGCTCCGATGATGCCGAACCAGGTGGCGCGCGGCACGGCAAGGGATACACCGTCCACCGCCAGCGCCGTCCCGCGCCAAACCGTTGCGTTGCGGGCTTCGAGAGCGGTGGTCATGTCAGTTGCCAGGTCCGCTTGCGTCCCGCCCGAAGGAGCCACGCGATGCTCAGCGGCGCGAGAACGACAAGGAGCAGCGGCAGGATCATCATTGTGGTGAGCAGCACGATCAAACTCACCGTCATCAGAAATTGCGCGCGGCCTGGCCCAAAGGCTCGGACGATGAGAATTTCCAGGCCCTTATAGGCCAGCAAAAGCGCGATAACCGCAATGGTGGCTGCAACGGCCTGCACCGTCATCCCTAGCATCGCTCCTGCCGTCATAACGGCCCCCAGCATCAGCAGACGTTGCAGCTGCGCCCACAGCGTTGCGGCTGGCGACATGCCGATCAGCCGTTCGTACTCGATCCGCGAATATGCGACCGGCGAATACCAAAGCCCCAGGCCCGCAGCCGTTATCGCCGCGATTGGCAGCGCTTCGGCCGGTTTCAGGATCATGCTGGCTGCAGCGATGATCACGGCGCCCGCGATTGCCGCCTTGACCGGGTGCGGGCCTGCATGCCGCGATGCCAGAATTCGCATCAGCCGTTCCTGCCTTGCTATGGCCAGCCGGCGACGGCCAAGCGCGCAGCCCTTGGCGAAAGCAATCGCAACGAGCACGCTGATACAGAAGCTTGTAACGAAGGTCAGGACCAGTTGCGGTTCCGGTGCGAGGAATACAACCGCGGTTCCAGCACACGCGACAAGCGCCATCGCCAGCACGTACTGCCAGGCCGATGCGCTATGAAGAGCGATGTGCGCCAGCACCGAAACGCTACGAAAGAACGCCAACCGGCGTTGCGCGAAGTAATAAACATAAGCCCCCAGGATCCCGGCGATCCCGGACACCGCAGCGAGCCTGTAATGCGGCGGCAGTGACGCAAGACTGTCACGCGCCAACGCGACCAGAACGATGCCAGCCAGACACACGATCACCCCGTCGAAAGGCCTTGCAAGCACGGCGCGCAGATGGCTGGCGGCGATCGCTCCATCATGAACGAGAAGTTTGTTTCTGGTCCAGGACGAGAGGGGCAATCGTCAACTCCGTTCAGAGGGCCGAAAGATGTTCGGGACGGGAAGCTGCGGCCCCTTTTCAGATAGTCCGACAAAGCGTGCAACGCCAATCTCTGCGTTGCTTTCAAGGACTTTGGGCCAGCACCGGGGATGCTTGCTTTGCCGCCTTGGCCGACTTTCCTGCTTGAAGAACGCCATGGGCACGCATGCTCGTCGCCTCTGCTGTCACCGCTTCAGCAACAGCGCCAGGAACTGGCGGTCGGACCAGCCGCTGGCTTTTCCGCTGAGCACGTTGGCCATGTTCAGCCTCGCCTGTCGTACGATGGTGAGTTTGCGCGAGGGGATGACGTAGAGCCGTTGGTCGCCTGCGCCTGCTGCCACCACCATGTCTTGCGGAAGCTCGGCGCCGGCTTGCGTGATGTCGGTGGCGGCGGTGACGGCGTCTTTGGCGGGGGTGGCGCGCGGCAGCCACCAGGTCAGGCCATAAGCGGGATTGGGCGTGCTGCCATCGAACAGCGCGCGCAAGGTCGCCACGTCGACCAGCGGCTTGCCATCGTCCACGCCGCCTGCGCGCACAAACTCGCCAAGCTTGGCCCATTGCTCCGCGCTCATGAGGGCGCCTTGCGGCATCAGCGGCTGGCCGTCTGGCCCATTGCGCCAATCGGCCACCGTCACGCCCAAAGGTTGTAGCAGACGCCGCTCGGCATAGGCGCGGGGGTCGGCATTCTGGCCTGCTGCGGCAAGCTTGCGCTTCAGGATCTCGCCGAAGATCTGCAGCGGCGTCGGACCGTATTGAAAGGCCGTTCCGGGCGCCCGGGTCAGCGGCACATCAAGCGAAGCGGCATAGCCCTGCGGCCGCCCGACGGCAGAAGGGTGGCCGCTGGTCATCGACAGCAGCTGCCGGATCGTGATCGCATTCTTTTGCGGAACATCGCGCCATTCGGTGATCGTGGCGGCAGCGGGCTCGTCGAGGGTTAGCAGGCCATCCTGAACGGCCGCTGCCGCCGCCAGCCCGATCAGGCTCTTGGTGCCGGACCACAATTCGTGGGGCACGTCCACGCCCGCAGACGCACATGCAACGCGCCCGTCGTCAAGCACCAGCACCGCGACACCGTCGCGCGCCTGTGAATATGCGATGGCAGCATCGCAACCGGGGAGGGTCTGCGCGGAGGCCGCTGCACCGTGCGGTACAAACCATGCTGCCGTCACCAGGGCCATCGCCCGCCATTGCCTCATCTTAGGAAACTGCATCATAGGAAACTGCCTTGTCGGTTGCTCTTGTCTTTCCGATTATTATCGATAATATTGCATTTGACAACGATCGATTGCCTGCCGTTTCAGCATGGCTAGGATGCTGCTCGCCGTTACTGCCGTAAAAAGGCATTTGCTGCCTGAAATGCCAAAGCTTGAAAGCCATGACCGCCCGCATGACCGATGAGGAAACCACCCCCACCCAGGACCGGGTCATCGCACGGCTGCTGACCAACGACATCGTCGAATGGCGGATCGCGCCGGGTACCTGGCTGCGCGAGCGCGAAATCGCGGCGCGGTTCGATGTCTCGCATGCGCCGGTGCGCGAGGCGTTCCGCCATCTGGCGCGCATCGGCCTGGTCAAGGTGGTGCCGTGGCGGGGCACGTTCGTCATCGATGTCGATGATCATGCCGCCAACGAGGTGTACGAACTGTGGAAGGCGCTGTTCGGTGTGGTCTGCCGGTTGGCGAGCCTGACGATGAGCGATCGCGATGGCCGCGAACTGATGCACCGGCTGGTCGAATACAAGGACATCACCCAGCGGACCGACAACACGTTCGAGCATATTCGCGTCTCCAACCGCATCGGCCGGTTCATCGCCAAGCGCTGCAACGCGCCGTTGGCGCTGGAACTGCTCGATCGGGTCGCCTTGCTCGCGCGATGGCAGCACAATGTCTATACCGAAACGTACCTGACCGAACATGCCAGCGAGGCCGGAAAGCTATCGGCGCTGCTGTATGAGAAACTGTGCAAGCATATCGTTGCGCACGAGGCAGAGGAGGCGGACCATACCGCGCGCGAACTGATCGGCGTTACCCAAGCGAGCTTTGCCGAGGCGCTGCAGGAATACAAGGACCGCCGGGTCAAGGCCAAGCCCGCGCGGCGCAGGAGCAAGCCTGCGTGAGACGGGGGGACATACCACGGGGGGAAATGGCGCGGGGGGACATGGCGCGGCGGGCGCTGCTCAAGGCCGGGCTTGCTGCCCCGCTGGCGTTGCCCTTCGCGTCTCAGGCTGCTGAAGTTTCGGGGCCCGGCGCACTGTCGTCGGAGCGCCTGATGGCCGACGTGCGCGCGTACGCAGGGGCCGGCAACAAGCAATCGGGCGGATCTGGCGATCGCTGGACGGCTGGCTGGACCGCCGAGCGGCTCACTGCGGCTGGCTATGCCGTGCAGGCTCAGGCGTTCGATGCGCCATTTTTTGAGGCCGGGCGCTGCGAGCTGGTGCTGGGCGATGCGGCGATTCCGGTAATCGCGCAGCCGCTGGTGGTGCCTACGCCATCATCCGGGATCACCGCGCCGCTGCGGCTGGCGGAGATCGGCGATAGGCTGGGTGGCAGCATCGCGGTGGTGCGGCTGCCCTACCGGCGCTGGTCGTCGCTGGCCGATGCGGCGGTGCGCAAGCCGGTGGCCGATGCGGTCGCGCGCGGCGCGGTGGCGGTGGTGCTGGTCACCACCGGGCCTACCGGCGAAGCGCTGCTGCTCAATGCGCATGCCGATGCGCCGTTCGCGCCGGTGCCCATCGCGCTGCTCGCACCGCGCAAGGCAGCGCCGGTGGTGGAGGCCGCACAGGCCGGGCGTACGGCGCGGTTGCAGATCGAAGGGCAGGGCGGGCTGCGTCCGGCGCAGAATATCATCGGCCAGCGCATCGTTGCGGGCGCGCCCTGGATCGTCATATCGACCCCGCGGTCCGGCTGGACCGACTGCGTCGGCGAGCGCGCGCCCGGCGTCGCGATCTGGCTGGCGCTGGCCCAGTGGCTGCCGCGCGAGTTCCCAAGGCACAGCGTGCTGATGGTCACCAATTCGGGCCATGAGTATGAGAATCTGGGGGCAAAGCAGGTGATCGAAACCTTTGGCCCGCCGCCGGAGCAGACCGCCTTGTGGCTGCACCTTGGAGCGAATGTCGCCACGCGCGACTGGCACGAACTGCCCGACCGGCTGCTGCCCTTGCCCAGTGCCGATCCGTTCCGTTTCCTGATGACGTCGGACGATCTGGTCGCACAGGCGCGCGCGGCATTCCGCAATCAGCCTGGGCTAGAGGCGGCCTATTCGTCGGCGGAAGGCGCGGCGGGCGAGCTGCAGGAAATCGTCAAAGCCGGGTATCCGCGCCATGCCGGAATCTTCGGTGCGCACCGCCAGCATCATGCTCCATCGGACACGCTGGAGACGATCCTGCCCGACGCGCTGCACGCTGCGGCCACGGGCTGCTGCGCGCTGATCTCGTCCGCCCTTCGCCCGAAGATCTGACGCTTCAAACAGCCCTGTCGGTTTTGGCCTTGACAGCGACGCGCCTTGTGCACAGAATTATCGATAATAATGACATAAGAAATGGAGAGGGACTTATGAGGGGCACCGCGCACCTGCTTTACTGCTCGGCCGCAATCTGGACGGCGATGGCAACTCCGGTCTTTGCCCAGGCGGGAGATCAGTCTGCAGATGATGAAGCCGAGGCGGCCGCCCAGGACAGCGCGGCAGATGCCAACGACGGCTCGATCGTCGTGACCGCACGCCGCCGCGAGGAGCGGCTTGCTGATGTGCCCAGCGCGGCTTCGGTGATCGATGCTGCATCTCTGTACGACCGTGGCGGTGCCACCGGCAGCGGCGAGTTGCTGGCCGATCAGCCCAGCGTCCGGTTCAACAACCTCAATTCGTCGATCACCTCGGAAATCTCGATCCGCGCATCGTCGACCGCGCGTGCCACCAATGGCGACCCCAGCATCGGCCTGTACCGCAACGGCGCGTATATCGGCGGCGGCGCGATCGGCGGGCGCAACTTCACCCGGCTCGATTTCCTTGACATCGGCCGCGTCGAGGTGCTGCGCGGCACGCAGGGCGCGCTGTATGGCCGCAATGCGGTGGGCGGTGCGATCAACATCATCTCGGCCGCACCCGAGTTCGATCTTTCCGGCTGGGGCAGCGCGCGCTACACGTTCGAAAACAATGCCCTGCAGATCCAGGGCGCGGTGAACGTGCCGGTGGCCGATGGTCTGGCGTTCCGCCTGAGCGGGGAGCTGGTCGAGCAGGACGACGGGTTTTTCTACAACCCGAACAACGATGTCTATTTCGATCAGCAAAAGGGCCATGGCCTGCGCGGCCAGTTGCGGCTCAACCGGGGGCCGGTCGATCTGACGATTCTGGCGGAAACCCAGTCCTTCACCGTCCCCACCATCCACTACCAGATTTCCATTCCCGCGGGCACGCCCGGCTTTCTCGGTGGCTACACGCAGGACCGGTTCAATTACCCGTGGGATACCGCGCCGCGCGCCACGCAGGATGTCGATGGCCTGCAGGCGTTGCTGAAGATCGATCTGGGCGGGGCGGAATTGAGCGGGACGACATCGTACCGCAGGCGCCATTCGGAATACGACCTGGACAATGACGCGATCAGCCCGGCGGAACTGGCGCGCGCGCGCGCTGCAGGACAGATTGGTGCTGCGACGCCGCTGGACCCCAGCAGCGCCAGCTTCATCGTCGATACCACCGACATCTTCTCGCAGGACCTGCACATCAGCGGCAAATCCGGGCGGCTGACCTGGCTGGCGGGCGCGGACGCCTATATCCTCGACAGCGATTTTTCGGTCACCACCACCCGCACGCCGACGCCTGCCAACCGCTCGCCCGGCAACATCGCGCCGGCGCGCCTGAATTTCGAGAGCTACGCCGCGTACGGGTCGCTGGGCTATGACCTGACCGACAGCCTGAACGTGACCGGCGAACTGCGCTACACCCGCGACAGCCGCACGATCACCGCCCGGCTGTTCGATCTGGCGACATTGCTGCCCACCGGCGGCCCGACCCGGATCATCGACGACAGCATCACGGCGGACAATCTGTCGTACAACGCCACCTTGGCCTACAAGATCACGCCGGATATCCTTGCTTATGGCAAGGTCGGCAGCAGCTATCGCGCAGGCGGCTTCAACACCCGGCTGTCCGATCCGCGTGCGCCGCGCCCGGTCGAGGTGTTGTTCGGCAACGAAAAAAGCACGACCTATGAGGCCGGCTTCAAGGGATCGCCGGTGCGGCGCGGATATTTCGCCATCGCAGGCTATTTCACCAAGCTGGAAGACCTGATCGCACAGGTCGACGATGGCTGCGCGCTGACCAATGCCGCCTGCCCGGTGGCCGCGGTCGCGTATCTCACCAACGCCGGCAACGCCGAAAGCTGGGGTATCGAGGCGGAATACAGCCAGGGCTTCGATCTGGGGGCGGGCTCCGGCCGGCTCGCGCTCAGCGGATCGCGCCAGGGCGGAGAGGTCAAATCGGGCCGCTTTGCCGGGCTTGATCTGGCGCAGGTGCCCGACTGGCTGGCGTCTGCCAACCTCAACCTGCGCTATCCGGTCAGCCGCGATGTCAGCCTGATCAGCAACGTGCTGGTCAACGGCCAATGGGGCGGCAAGCAGGAACTGACCGCGACCTCGGTCGATCTGGACGATTACGTTCTGGTCAACCTGCGCCTGGGCGTCGAGGTCGGCGGATTCAGCATCAGCGCCTTTGCCAACAACGTGTTCGACAAGGTGTACTTCGTCGCACAGGCACCCACCATCAACCGCTACAGCCAGCCGCGCGTGTTCGGCGTGGAGGCCCGCGCTCGGTTCTGATTGGCCGGTTCTGATCGCTCCCACACACCGCCCGGTCGGAAACCCGGTCCAACATCAAGGCATGCACGTATGCGCCTGTTTACCTTCATTGCAGCGGCCCTGGCATGGCTTGTGCCAGCGAGCGCCATGGCAGAGCAGGCACCAGCGCAGCCGGTGGTGAAGGTGGCGCAAGGTCAGTTGGCGGGCGCGCGCGACGGGGAGCTGGACCGGTTCCACGCCATTCCGTTCGCAGCAGCGCCGGTCGGCCCCTTGCGCTGGCGTGCGCCGCAGCCTGCGCCGCGCTGGTCGGGTACGCGCGATGCGTCCCGGCTGGGTCCGGCCTGTCCGCAGACCATCCGGCCAGCGGTGGTGGCAGGAGGCGTTGCCGATAACCAGTCCGAAGACTGCCTGCAGCTGAACATCTGGCGACCGTCCGGCGCGCGCAAGCTGCCGGTGATGGTGTGGATCCATGGCGGCGCGCACGTCATCGGATCGGGCACATTCCCTGCGTTCGATGGCACCGCGCTGGCGCGTCAGGGCGTGATCGTGGTGACGGTGAACTACCGCCTGGGTGCGCTGGGCTATTTCGCGCACCCCGCGCTCACCCGCGCAGCCCCGAAAGGTGAGGCGACCGGCAATTACGGGCTGATGGACCAACTGGCGGCCTTGCGCTGGGTGCAGGCCAACATTGCCGCATTCGGCGGCGATCCGCGCCAGGTCACATTGTTCGGCGAATCCGCCGGAGCGATCGCGGTCTCGACGCTGCTCGCCAACCCTGAGGCCAAGGGGCTTTTCGCGCGCGCCATCGTCCAGTCGGGGGTCGGGCTGGCTGATATGAAGACGCTGGCGGATGAAGAGACGCGCGGGCTGCAGATAGCCGCGCGGGCAGGGGCAGAGTCTTCTGCAACTGCGGACGATCTGCGCGCGCTGCCGGTCGAGGCTCTGGTAAAGGCGGGCGAGGTCCGCAAGCCCGGCGAGATGGCCGGGCCGTTCATCGACGGCACTCTGGTGCGCGAATCGCCCTGGCGGGTCTTTGCGCGCCGCGAGCCGATCGACGTGCCGCTGCTGGTCGGCGCCAACAGCAACGAGGCCAGCGTAATCCTGGCGATGGGCGTGCCGCCTGGGGCAGCGCTGTTTTACTTGGGCGACGATCCCGCCGCAGGACGCGCTGCTTATGGCACCGGATTGGCCGGTGAGGAACTGGCGCGGCAGGTGCTGGGCGATGCCTGGTTCGTCGCCCCCGCGCGCTGGTTGGCGCAGCGTTCCGCCAAGGGCGCGCCAAGCTACCTGTACCATTTCGACTATGTGGCTGAGGAACGCCGGTCGCGGGCCAAGGGCGCGGCCCACGGGTCTGAAATCCCCTATGTATTCGGCACGCTGGATTACCTCGCCAGCGTCGCCGGGCCGGTCAGCGCCGCCGATCGCAGCTTCAGCGCAAGCCTATCCTCCTGCTGGGTCGCCTTTGCCAAGACCGGCGCGCCCGATTGCCCGCTGGCCCCAAGTTGGCCGCGATACGACAGCGCGAGCGACCGCGCCGCCGTATTCGGCCCGCAAACGGCCATCGTGCCGCAGTTTCGCAAAGCCCAGATCGACCATCTGCTCAAGGTGCACGCGCAGCGGACGGGGGTGAACCCCTGACGGCCAGCAGCCAGCTTCGCCTGCCAGCTATCGATAAACCCAAGCAAGCAAGGAGAGACGGATATGGCAAGGTTGAAGACGGGAGTGTGGCTGGCAGCAGCCGCGGCGAGCGGTGCATTGGCACTGGCGGCACAATCGCAGCAGGACGGGTCGTTTGGGTCTGGCGGGTTTCTCGTCCAGCTGCCCCCCACATCGCCGCAACCATTGCAGGCGGCAGCATCGGCGGCCACCACTGCTGCCCCGGCGCAGGTGCTGCGGACCGTGGGCGGTTTCACCTATGACTGGACCGAGCTTGAAGCCGCGATCCTGGCGGATACTCAGGTCGACAACGCCTATATCATCGTCGGCAACGCGGCCGACGAAGACTATCTGTACGACATCGAGAAGGGCGATTTCGATCTCCACCACGTCAACCGGATCGCGTCGGCCTCCAAATGGTTCACCGGCGCGCTGGCGATGCGGATGGTGCAGGCGGGGCTGGTGACGCTGGACGATCCCATGCGGCCGCCACTGGCATTCTGGACCACCAACGGCACCAAGAAGGACGTGAAGCTCAAGCACACGCTGTCGATGACCTCCGGCTTCAATGCCAATCCGCTGGTCGGTGGCTGCCAGCTTCTGCCCACCATGTCGCTCTACAATTGCGCCAAGAGCATTCACGACCTGCGCTATGATGCCTTGCGCCCCGGCAATGCGCCCGGCGCGCAATACAGCTATGGCCCGCACGGATTGCAGGTCGCGGCGGCCTATCTGGAGGCCAAGGACACCAGCATCGCGCCCGGTATCTCTCCGGCACGACAGCGCAACATTCACGAGCTTTTCGCCCAGCACGTTACGGACGCGCTGGATATGGATAACACCACGCTGTACGATCCTGGCGGCAACGCGCCTGCCAATCCCTGGATCGCAGGCGGGGCCTATTCCACTGCAAGTGATTACGCCAAGCTGCTGCGCGCCTTCCTCGGCGGCAGCTTTATTGTCGACATGGACACCTTCACCCAGCAGCGGACCGCCGGGCTGACCCGCCTGTTCGTGCCGGGCAGCGCAGCGACCTGGGAATATGCGTTGGGCTCGTTCGTCGAGTGCGACACTCCGGCGCAATGCGCGACCTCCAAGATCAACTCCTCGCCCGGCGCTTATGGCTGGACGGGCTGGATCGACCGGCAGACCGGCTATTACGCGCTGATCGCGACGGACATCGCCAGCGGCGGCGATGCCAAGGGTGTCGAACTGGAACAGGTGATGCAGGACCTGATCGAGGATGCGATCGCCGCGCGCGTTCCTGCATCATAACGCCTCGCCCGGGCGGCCGGTATCGATTGCGATACCGGCCGCCCGGGCACCGTGGCGGGGTGCCAGGCGGTTAAGCTGAGCGACAGGGTCGGCTTGCTAGAACGCTTGCATCTTAAACGTCCTGTGCCGCGTGGTTGCCGACACGATTGCTCAGGCCATTCTCGAAAGGTCGACGATGGTCATGTCAATAATACCAACCACACCGCTGGCGGCAGCATCGCCCGTTCCAGAATCTTATGCCCGGCCGCTGGGCCAACGCCTGACGGGCAAGTTCCACCGCTTTCCGCTCGTTCTGGCAGGTATCGCGATCGTCAGCCTGTTGCTGCCGATTGCGCAGGCTGATGCCGCCGTTGTCGAACAGCCTGCTTCGGCAAGCAGCATCGCTGCGCAGATCGGCACCGAACCTGCCTTGCAGCAGCGCGATGGACGCCGGGGCGGGGGCGGAGGCCAGTTTCGCGGCAATCGCGGTGGTGCTGGAGGTGGAGGCCGCGAGTTTCGCGCCCAGCGCAACAGCAACATCGGCAGCGCGCGCATAGAAAACCGCCAGCAGTTCCGGCAGGAGCGCCGCGGCGACGCCCGTGATTTCCGCCAGGAGCGGCGCGGCGACGTGCGTGATTTCCGGCAGGAACGCCGCGGCGACGTGCGCGATTTCCGTCAGGACCGTCGCGGCGATCGGCAGGATCTGCGCCAGGGCAACGTCACCCGGCCGGAATTTCGTGCCGAGCGGCGCGATGATCGCCGCGACTTCCGCCAGGACCGGCGCGGTGACGTCCGTGATTTCCGGCAGGATCGGCGCGGCGATGTGCGCGACTTCAGGGCCGACCGCCGCGGTGATCGGCGCGATTTCCGTCAGGACCGGCGTTTCGACAACCGCGATTTCCGCAACGACCGCCGCAACCTGGGTTTCGACCGCCGTGGCTTTGACAACCGGCGTTTCGACAATCGCGGCTGGGGCGGTGGCGGCAACTGGAACCGCGGCTGGCGCAACGATCGGCGGTATGACTGGTACGGTTTCCGTAACCAGAACCGCAGTTTCTTCCGCGTAGGCCGCTATTATCCGCCGGTGCGTGGCTGGAACTACCGCCGCCTTGGCATCGGCTTCACGCTCGGCGCGCCGTTCTTTGCCAGCAGCTTCTGGATCAACGATCCCTGGGCCTATCGCCTGCCGCCTGCCTCCGGACAGTTCCGCTGGGTGCGCTATTATGGCGATGTGCTGCTGGTCGATGTCTACACCGGCCAGGTCGTCGACGTGATCAACGACTTCTTCTGGTAAGGCGAGCGGCTGCACGTCAGTCGATACAAAAAGGCCCGTCGGAGCGATCCGGCGGGCCTTTTTCCTTGGGCTCGGTCCTGGCCGCCCATCTTGCGACAGCTTGACTTGGCCCGGCCGCCGGGCACAACGCTGCTGTTATGATCGCAGACTTTCTTCATCGCAGGCAGCTGGCGCGAATCGGGCGCGAGGTGGGCGAGCGGCTCGATGCGCATCCGCGCGTCCAGCGCATCAGCTTCGACGATATCCAGGCGCCGATGCAGGTGTACTGCTATCAGGATTTCCTCAACCGCGCAGAATGTGGCGACCTGATCGCGATGATCGATGCCGATCCGGTGCCGTCCGAATTGTACCGCTCCGACAAGGATAACAAGGAGGACGATTTCCGTACGAGCTACAGCTGCAACCTCGACCGCTGGCATCCCGATGTGTTGCGCATCGACGACCGCATCTGCGGCCTGACCGGCATCGATCCGCGCCGCGGGGAAACGCTGCAGGGTCAGCGGTACGCCAAGGGCCAGCAGTTCAAGCCGCATCACGACTATTTCCACACCGACCAGCCGTACTGGCTAAAGGAACGCAAATCCGGCGGTCAGCGCAGCTGGACCGCCATGGTGTTCCTCAACGAACCCAAAGGCGGGGGCGAAACCGGGTTTCCGCAGCTCAGCTTCAAGATGCTGCCGCGCACCGGCATGCTGCTGATCTGGAACAATATGCGGCCCGATGGCAGCCCCAACCCGTACCTGCTGCACAGCGGCAACCCGGTTACGGCAGGCACCAAATACATCGTCACGAAGTGGTTCAGACGCGGCTTCTGGGTCTAGCGGATGCAGGCTTCCAGGTAGCATGTGGTTGGCACGGCGGTAAAATTTCGCGCACTGCCAGGGGAGCGGTGAACAAAATTCTTCATCAGGCGTTCAGTTTTTAGCTTGCCCACTTTTCAACCCCGCCAGTCCGTCTATATTGGCGTCTGCTTGAGGGCGAATGTCGCCGAGCAAAAGGAGAGTTCATGTCAAGATTGAATGCACTGCGCTATTCGGGCGCTTTCGCCGGTCTCGCGCTGCTGGCCGCCTGCTCGGGCGGAAGCGAAACCCCCGCAGCTGAGGAACAGGCCGCCGCACCGGCAGCCGACGCCCCCGCCGCAACGCCTACCCCTGCTGCTGCCGAAGCACCGGCTGCTGACAACGTCGATACGCTGGACGGCAAGAAGTTTGCCGACATGACCGGTAACGCTGCTGAAGGCGAGAAGGTCTTCATCCAGTGCAAGACCTGCCACGTCAAGGAAGTCGGCCAGAACCGCGTCGGCCCCTCGCTCGCCGGCATTGTGGGCCGTGCAGCTGGCACCGTCGAAGGTTTCAACTATTCGGCAGCCAACAAGAACAGCGGCATCACCTGGACCCCGGAAAAGCTGTTCCAGTATCTGGAAAAGCCGACCCGCGTCGTTCCGGGCACCAAGATGGTGTTCGCAGGCCTTCCCGATGCGCAGAAGCGCGCGGACGTGATCGCCTATCTGCAGCAGCCCTGATCTCCACCGATCAAGGCATCTGCCGAAACAAAAAGGCCGTCCCTTGCGGGGCGGCCTCTTTTTGTCGGTCGTCGCATGGCCTACACGCGAATCGCCCAAGGGCCTCGCGAATCTATCGGGGCGGCTGCGCGAGCTCGGCCAAGGCGGCATTGGTGGCGATCTCCTGCGCCACGTAGCGCGCCGCCTGTTCGGCCTGCTTGCGGCCCAGATGCCAGTCGAGAATCTGCATGCCCTGCACGATCGGCGGGCTGAGCAGGATATCGCCTTCGCGCAGCATGGTGCGTGAGGCGATTCGGCTGGCAACCACCATCGAGCGCTGCATGATCTCGACGATCGAAGGGAAGTCGCTGTTCGATTTGCGCCGCAGCAGCACATCGCGGATCAATTGCCCGCGCCTGCGCAGCGACTGATAGGCCGCCTGAATGCGCCAGGTCTGCCCTGCCTCGCCCAATGTCACGACGATGTTGGGGCCGGATTTGAGCGCCCGCATGGTCACCACCGGCACATTGTCCAGCACCCCGCCATCAACCAGAATGTTGCCGTCTGTATCGATGAACGGCGGCAGGATGGTGGGCAGCGATCCCGAAGCGCGCACCGCATGCCACAACGGCCCGCGCCGGTGGACATGCAGATCATTGGTCGAAAGATTGGTCGAGATGGCAAAGAAGTTGAGCGGCTGGTCGGCGATATCGGCCATGCCATAACGCGCCTCAAGCTCGCCATCGAACACGGCGGGATCGAGCAGCGAGTGGATCGGCACGGTGAAGCGCCGCATCGCCTTGGCGTCGATGAACATCGCCTCCATCTGGTCCAATGTGCGCGGCACGGTGAGCCCCTGCGCGATCGCCGCGCCCATCGCAGCACCAGCGCTGGTGCCGCCGATCAGGTCGATCGGCACGCCTGCTTCCTGCAAGCCCCGCACGATGCCCAGGTGCGCGCAGCCCAGCGCGCCGCCGCCCGCCAGCACCAGCCCGATGGCGCGTCCGGTCAGGAAGCGCGCGACTCGTTCGAAATCGGCCTCGTTGTCGAGGGCGACATGGTGGTGCAGGTGCGGTTCGCGCCCCGCGAGCCAGGCCCCCGTGCCGCTGATCGCCTGGTCGGTGCGCTCGCGCAGCACCAGCAGCGTGCGGTTGGGGGGCTCGATCGCAGTGCAGCCGGCCAGTTCGAGCGCCCCCAGCGCGGTCCCGGCACCGGCCTCTGCGATCATCAGCAACCCATCGGCATTGCGGCACACCAATGCACTCCATTCCGCATCACCGCTGGCGTCGATCAGCAGATAGCCGCGCCGTGCCTCCTGTTCGCGCAGCCACGCCTGATAGGCGCTGGCCGGGCCGGGCGGCACATCGGCCTCGCGCACCAGCAGCACCTGCCGGTCATCGGGCACGGTCCGGCGGATGGCATCGGTCAGCCGGTCGAGCAGCCCCGGCGCGACCCGGCTGCCGCCGCAGGGGACGACCGCGATCACGCGCGGCAGCCGCGCCTCCATCGGCGGGGTCTTGGCGGTGACGGCGGCAAGGCGCTGCGTCACCGCGGTCAGGATGGCGGGCACCAGTTGCGGATAGGCTGCAACCACGCTGTCATAGCTGGCCCGGTCCAGCGCCATCACCACGCTGTCGCGGCTGGCCTGCAGCGTTGCCGTGCGCGTCCCTCCGCCGAAGAATGCAAGCTCGCCCACCGGCTCGCCCGCTTCGATCTGGGCGACCGCCTTGCTGCCGCCGGGGGTTTCGATGAGCACCCGCAACCGGCCCGTTTCCAGGAAATACAGGCAATCGGCCTGATCGCCCTGGCGCACCAATGTCGCGCCTGCGGGCACATCCAGGCGGCGGGCGCGCTGGCTGAGCGCATCGATGGCGGGCTGGTCGACGCCTGCAAACAACCCCGCCTGCATCCAGTCGCGCAAGGTGCCGTCTGCATCGGTACCGTCCTTATCGTCGTCCGATGGCCGTCCGCTGTTCACCCCTGTGTTCCCTTTCGCATCCGTATGGCGCGCCATGGTGTCTAGCCCAGCCGGGCCGAAAACAGAAGCTTCCGCTAAAGCGTGCGCACAGCAGCCGCTTGGCGGCGGGGCGTTGCGCTTTGCGACCAGCCGAGCAACCCTTTGCCGGTTCATCCCTTGGTGAGGGGCTGGCCGGGCAACCCCCAAACCGCCTCTATGCCCGGTCAGCACGCCTTCAGGTACCGGCAACGGCCGGACCGGGCACCTGGCGGACCAGCAAGAGGATATCCCCTATGAACACGCATGATTCCACGCTCGAATACGCTTCGGACACCATTTCCAGCGATCGCGTCGATGGCACCGCAGTCTATGGCAGCGACCGCGAAAAGATCGGTTCGGTGACGAACGTGCTGATCAGCAAGCGCGAAGGCAAGGTCACCGATGTGATCGTATCGGTCGGCGGATTTCTGGGCATCGGCAGCGAACTGCACAGCCTGCCCTGGTCGAAGCTGAGCTATGACACCGAACTCGGCGGCTATCTGGTCAACGTCACAGCCGATCAGCTGAAGAACGCACCCAGCTTCTCGGATTCGGATCGGGAGCGCGCGACCAACCGCGAATACCAGACCAGCGTGTATGATTACTGGGCCGAAAAGCCCTATTGGTGATCTGACTTGCGTTGATTGATCAACCCGTGCCGGGCCGGAGAGCAGATGCTTTCCGGCCCGGTGTCGTTATGGGCTTGGGCTGCGTCACCATCTTCGCCAGCAATTCGCTTGCGTTTGCACGACGGCTGGGCCTAAGCGGCGCGGCGTTCGGTCCGGTTGATGGCGGCATGACCACGCGCTGATGTGTGGGATTTTGCTCGGTTATGCTCAAACGCTTGTACCACTGGACCCTCGCCAAGGCGGCGCATGACAAGGCGCCCCACTGGCTGGCCGCGATCAGCTTCATCGAATCCAGCTTCTTCCCGATCCCGCCCGATGTGATGCTCGCGCCGATGTGCCTGGCGCGGCCGGAGCGCGCGTTCCGCTATGCGCTGATCTGCACCATCGCATCGGTGCTGGGCGCGGTGCTGGGCTATGCGATCGGCTTCTTCTTGTTCGAGACCATCGGCCGGGCCATCCTCGATCTTTACGGGCTGGACGGCCAGTTCGACGCGTTCAAGGTCAGCTTCAACGAGCAGGGCTGGTTGATCGTGCTGCTGGCGGGCTTCACGCCGCTGCCGTTCAAGGTCATCACCATTGCCGCAGGCGCGACTGCCATGCCGCTGTACATCCTCGTCATCGCATCGATCGTCGCGCGTTCGGCGCGGTTCTTTCTGGTCGCGACGCTGCTGTGGAAATTCGGCCAGCCCATGCAGGACTGGATCGACCGGCATTTTGCGCTCGCCACCACCGTGGTGGGCGTGCTGTTCGTCGGCGGCTTTCTGGCGCTGAAATTCGTTTTCTAGCCGCGTCGTACCAGCAATTCGGCATAACGCTGGCGCAGCAGCTCAGGGATCGGCTTGGGGCCGGTCTTGTCGGTCAGCACCAGCGTGGAAACGCAGGTCGCGACGCAGATGCCGCCCTGGAACGCTGCGGAATAAATGTCCCAGCTCGACGATCCGATCCGCCCGATGCCGCTCATGACTTCCACCGGATCGGGGAAATGCGCTTCGGCGACGTAATCGATCGCAACCGCCGCGATCAGCCAGCGTTCTCCTGGCTGGCGGCGCTCAAGCCCCAGGTTGCGATTGAACCGCACCCGGCCATTTTCGAACAGCGCCGCCATCGCGACGTTGTTGATATGGCCGAGCGGGTCCAGATCCTGGAAGCGCGTTTCGGTGACCGTGCTGAACGGATAGCTTGTCGGTTCGCGCTGCCAGGACTCTGATTTGGGCATGAAGTGTTGCCAGCGATCGCTTAGAGCGAACGCCCGATCAGTTCCTTCATGATCTCGTTGGTGCCGCCGAAGATGCGCGTGACGCGCGCACCGCGCCAGGCACGAGCGATGGGATATTCGTTCATGTAACCAGCGCCGCCGTGCAACTGCAGGCACTTGTCCATGATTTCCCACTGCAGTTCGGTGTGCCACAATTTGGCAGCCGCGCCTTCGACGGCGGTCAGCTCCTTCTTGGCGTGGCGGTTCAGCGCCCAGTCGAGGTGCGCCCAGCCTACCTGCAGCTTGGTCTTGAGGTCCGCGAGCACGAAGCGGGTGTTCTGGAAATCGAACACCGTCTTGCCGAAGGCCTTGCGGTCCTTCACGAAATCGACGGTATCGTCATAGGCCTTTTGCGCCGACGCCTGCGCCGATACTGCGATCGACAGGCGTTCCTGCGGCAATTCGCTCATCAGGTAGATGAAGCCCTTGCCCTCTTCGCCTAGGCAGTTGGTCATCGGCACGCGCACGTCGTTGAAGAACAGCTCGGAGGTATCGGCAGCATCTTGGCCGATCTTGTCGAGGTTGCGGCCACGCGCGAAACCTTCGCGGTCGGCTTCAACGAGGATGATCGACACGCCCTTCCAGGCGGGCTGCACGTCGGTGTCGGTCTTGGCGCAGACCAGGATCAGGTCGGCATTCTGGCCGTTGGTGATATAGGTCTTGGAGCCGTTGATGACGTAATGGTTGCCATCTTTCTTGGCCGTGGTGCGGATGCCCTGAAGGTCCGATCCCGTGCCCGGCTCGGTCATCGCGATCGCGGTGATCGTCTCGCCCGATACCAGCCGCGGCAGCCATTTCTGCTTCTGGTCTTCCGAGCCGTACTGGACGATGTAGTTGACGACGATGTCCGACTGCAGCGAGAAGCCGAGCGGCGATCCGCCGTAATAGGCCGCTTCTTCATTGACGATGGCGTTGTAGCCGAAGTCGAGACCCAAGCCGCCATATTCTTCCGGCACGGTGGGGCACAAAAGGCCCAGCTCGCCTGCCTTGGGCCAAAGCTCGCGCGGCACGATCTTGTCGTCGTCCCATTTGGCAGCGTTGGGCGCGACCTCTTCCTGCATGAAGCGGCGCACGGTCTGGCGGAACGCCTCGTGATCTTCGTCATAGGCGGTGCGAGCGAGCTGATCGAGCGACATGGACATTCTCTCCGGTTTCATCGGTCGGCGCGCGATTCATGCCGCGCAGCACATAAAGGGGTCTAGCGCCGCGTTTACGCGAACGTCAACCGCTATTTAATCGCGCGGTTAATGCACAAGCGGGCAGGCGGTCAGGCCGCCCGAATTCAGGCCTGGCCACGACCCCGCGCCATCACCGCCAGCCGCGCCTGCTCGACCGCATTGGGCGCGACCTGGCTGTTGGCCGCGGTGGAACGCTCTGCCTCCAGCGCCAGCGCGTCGGCGAACGGCAGGCCGTAGCCGTCATCGATCAGCGCCTTGTAGGCAGCGCTCATCGCAGGGTCGATGCCGGCCATATCCTGTGCCAGGGCAATGGCGGCGGGGAGCAGAGCCTCGGGTTCGACCACGCGGTTGACCAGCCCCCAAAGCTCGGCAGTGGCAGCATCCAGGAAATTGCCGGTAAGCGACAGCTCCTTGGCGCGCGAAATGCCGATCATCCGCGAGAGCTTCTGGCTGAGCCCCCAGCCGGGCATGATGCCGACGCGGGCATGGGTGTCGGCAAAGCGTGCGTTGGTCGATGCGATCAGCACATCGCAGGCCAAGGCCAGCTCGAACCCGCCGGTGACTGCCACGCCGTTGATCGCACCGATGACCGGCTTGCCGCATTGCTCCACCGCCTTGACCGGGTTGCCTTGCGGATCGGTGGCGTTGGCCGCGGCAAGGCCCTCGGTGCCGGCCCCCAGTTCCTTGAGGTCCAGCCCCGCCGTGAACGCGCGCGTCCCCGCTCCGGTCAGCACCACCGCGCGCACCGCATCGTCGGTCGCCACCGCCAGCATCGCGGCCGCCAGCTCCGCCCGCAACGCCGCCGACAGCGCGTTCATCGCCTCGGGCCGGTTGAGCGTCACCACGGCAACGCCGTCGGTTATGTCGATGAGGATAAGCGGCATGGTGCGGTTCCTTGGGGCCAATGTTGCTGCTGACCGTGCGTGAACCGCAGGCTATCGGCTGCACCGCCATGCTGCAAGCCACCCACGCCGGCTTGCTATCCTGCCAGCGTTGGGACACAATCGGTGGAGGGTCGCGCTCCGATATCGTTGGAAACGTCATCCGATCATGTCCCGTGTGCGCAGCTTTCTTGACCGGTTCCAGGCGGCGGCCGAAAGCAGCAATCCGCTCGACATGCTGCACCTTGATGCCGATGGTTTCGGCGCAGCGCTTACCGAGGACCCCGGTGCGCTTGGCCAGGCGATGGCGCGCGATGCCACGCTGGCGCCTGCTGGCCCCGCCTTCGTTAATCCGCATGCTTATGCGTCTGCCGCCTGCGATGGCGATGGCGCAATCGTGGCGGCGGACCCGGCCTTTGCCGCATGGGCCGCACCCCTGCACCGCGGCCGGGCAGAGCTTGGCGCGCTGAAGGCGGGCAAGGCCAGCGTTTCGTATCTGGTGGAGGATACCTCCGGCCTGCCCGAGCACCGGGGGAGGTTCATTGCCGTGGCGGCAGCGCCGCTCGCAGCGGCGCGGCATTGGCCGCTGGCGCCCGAGGTGCGCCGCGCGCTGGAACGGGGCGCGGCGGATTATGCGCTGGTGGCGCATCTGCCCCCCACGTTGCAGCCACGCGGGCTTGCCAATGCCGCCCGGTTGTTCGGCTTCACCGCGCGCGAGGCGACCATGGCCGAGGCGCTGGTGCGCGGCGGCGACGTGCGCGCGGCGGCTGTGATCGAGGGCATCGGCTATGAGACCGGGCGCGATGTCATCAAGTCGGCGATGGCCAAGGCAGGCTGCCACCGTCAGGGCGAATTCGTCGCGCTGTGCCTGCAGATCGAAAGCGGCGAGCAGCCCGGCGGTCTGGTGATCGAGCCCGTATTGCGCGACATCTTCGGCCTCACCGACCGGCAGGCGCGGATTGCGGACACGATCGCGCGCGGACTGACGCGCGAGGAATGCGCCGCGCGGCTGGGTTTGTCGGTGCACATCGTCAAGACCGAGCTCAAGGCGATCTTCGCGATCTGCGACCTCAATTCGCTGGTGCAGCTGACGACTTTGGTGGCGCACATCCAGGCGGTGGCGGCGCTGGCCGAAGCGACCGATATCGACTTGTCGGTGGCGACGCGCGGGGCCGAACCGTTGCGCCTGCTGCCGCGCAGGAGCCGGGGCGGGCGGATCGCCTTTGCCGACCACGGCCCGCGCGGCAACATTCCGGCGATCTGCCTGCACACCGCCACCACCGGACGCCACCTGCCCGCCAGCACGATCGCCGCCTTGCAGGCGCATGGCCTCAGGCCGATCACGCTTGACCGTCCCGGTTTTGGCCTGACCTCCATGCCGGCGCACAGCGGCGAGGGCGAGTATCTGGCGGACAATGCGCGCGACATCACAGAGATCCTCGATGCGCTGGGGATTGCGCGGGCCTGTATCATCGCGCGCGGCGGCACCATGGTGCTGGCGCATTTTGCCGCGCATCATGCCGACCGGCTGGACCGCGCGGTGGTGCTGAACCCCGAGCCACCGCCGCAGCGCGATCGCCGGCTCGGCGGATTGCACGGCCACGTCAAGCAGCTCGTTTACTCGCGGCCCGGACTGATCGCGCCCCTGGCCAGCCACCTGTCACGCCGGGCATCGGCGCGCACGGTGGAGCGGCTGGTGCTGCAGGTGGTCGGCGGATCGGCGGCGGACCGGGCGACCCTGGCCGATCCCGACACGATGGCGGCCTATGTGCGCTCCAGCCAGCAAAGCGCGATGCAGGGCGGCGTCGGCTTTCTCGCCATCGCGCGCAGCGAACCGCATGACAGCGTGCCGCCGCTCGCCGATGGCAGCGCGATCACCATCCTGTGCGGGGCGCAGGACACGATGTATGCCGCATCGGATTCGGTGCCCTATTGGCAGTCGATCTGGCCGGGCGCGCGGGTCGAGGTGGTGGCGGATACAGGGCGGATGCTGCTGTTCCAGCGGCCCGATTTGGTGGCAGCCGCGCTCAAGCCGCCGCCGACCACATGACCGCGCATGCTGCGCAACATAAAACGGCGCAAAAGCTTGCCCAATCGCGTCCGGCAAGGCTATGCACCTTTGCCAGGGGCGTCTTCAACCAACCAGGCCGGATACCGGCGCGAAGATAACGGAAACCACCAGCGGCCGCCACGGCGCGACCGCCAGCAAAGGGCCTGTCGATGACCGAGAAGAGCAACCTCCAGTTCACCGAGCGCGAGGCGCTGCACTTCCATTCCTCGGGCCGCCCCGGCAAGATCGAGATCATCGCCTCCAAGCCGATGGCGACCCAGCGCGACCTGAGCCTTGCCTATTCGCCCGGTGTCGCCGTGCCGGTGCGCGCCATCGCCGAAGACCCGTCCAAGGCGTATGACTACACCGCCAAGGGCAATCTTGTCGCGGTCATCTCCAACGGCACCGCCATTCTGGGCCTCGGCAATCTGGGCGCGCTCGCCTCCAAGCCGGTGATGGAGGGCAAGGCGGTGCTGTTCAAGCGCTTTGCCGATGTCGATTCGATCGATATCGAAGTGAACACCGAGGACGTTCAGCGCTTCATCGAGTGCGTTGAACTGCTCGAACCCAGCTTTGGCGGGATCAACCTGGAAGATATCGGCGCGCCGGCCTGCTTCATCATCGAACAGGCGCTGAAGGAGCGCATGAACATTCCGGTCATGCACGATGACCAGCACGGCACCGCGATCATTTCGGCTGCCGGCCTGCTCAACGCCTGCTTTTTGACCGGACGCGATTTTGCCGACGTGAAGATGGTGGTCAACGGCGCGGGCGCTGCCGCCATCGCCTGCACCGAACTGATCAAGGCGATGGGCGTGCGCCACGACAACGTGCTGATGTGCGACCGCAAGGGCGTGATCTATCAGGGCCGCGACGATCTGGACCAGTGGAAGTCCGCGCATGCCGCCAAGACCGATCGGCGGACGCTGGAAGAGGCGCTGGATGGCGCGGACATTTTCCTGGGGCTGTCGGCTGCAGGGGCGTTGAGCCCCAGCATGGTGATGAAGATGGCACCGCAGCCGATCATCTTTGCCATGGCCAATCCCGATCCGGAGATCACCCCGCCCGATGCCAAGGCTGCGCGCCCCGATGCGATCATCGCCACCGGCCGCTCGGATTATCCCAACCAGGTCAACAACGTGCTCGGCTTCCCGTTCATCTTCCGCGGTGCGCTCGATGTGCGCGCGACGGCGATCAACGAGGAAATGAAGATCGCCGCGGCCCGCGCGATCGCCGAGCTGGCGCGCGAGCAGGTGCCCGAAGAAGTGGCCGCTGCCTATGGCGGCGCGACCCAGAAGTTCGGCGTGGATTACATCATCCCCGCACCGTTCGATCCGCGCCTGATGGAAGTGGTTTCCGGCGCCGTCGCACAGGCGGCGATGGACACTGGCGTGGCGCAAAAGCCGATCGAGGACATGGCAGCCTATCGCCATTCGCTCAAGAGCCGCCTCAATCCCACCACCGCCGTGCTGACCCAGGTGTACAGCGATGCGCGCGCCAACCCCAAGCGCGTGGTGTTTGCCGAGGCCGAGGAAGAAGTGGTGCTGCGCGCCGCGATCCAGTTCCGCGATGGCGGCTATGGCACGCCGGTGCTGGTCGGCCGCGAGGCGCGGGTGCGCGAGAAGCTGGCCGAGCTTGCCGTCGACGATCCGATGGCGTTCGAGGTCCACAATTCGGTGAACTCGCCCTTGGTGCCGCGCATGGTCGAGGTGCTGTACGAGCGGCTGCAGCGGCGCGGTTACCTCAAGCGCGACGTCAAGCGCATGGTCAACCAGGATCGCAACATCTTCGGTGCGGCGCTGCTGCATTTGGGCGAGGCCGATGCGATGCTGACCGGCATCACCCGCACCTTCGGCCAGTCGATGCGCGAGATCCGCCGCGTGCTCGATCCCAAGCCGGGGCAGACCCCGTTCGGCATCCACGTGATGGTGGGCAAGAGCCACACCGTGTTCCTGGCCGATACCACCGTCAACGAACGCCCAACGGCAGAAGAGCTGGCCTGCATCGCGGAAAACACCGCGCATGTCGCCAAGCGGCTGGGACATGATCCGCGCGTCGCGTTTCTGTCCTATTCCAATTTCGGCAATCCCTCGGGCCGCTGGCTGGACACCATCCGCGATGCCGTATCGATCCTCGACGAGCGCGGCGTGGCGTTCGAGTTCGAGGGCGAGATGTCGCCCGATGTCGCGCTGAACCCCAAATTGATGGCCAACTACCCGTTCTGCCGCCTGTCTGCGCCTGCCAATGTGCTGATCATGCCGGGCCTGCAATCGGCCAACCTCTCGGCCAAGTTGCTGCGCGAACTGGGCGGCGATGCGATGATCGGCCCGATGCTGATCGGCATGGAAAAGCCGGTGCAGATCGCCGCAATGTCCTCCACCGCAGGCGACCTGCTGACGCTGGCGCTGCTGGCGTCTGCAGGTGTTGTCGGCTGATCAATCGGCGCCATGGCTCTCTCCCCTCCCGTCTGCGGGAGGGGTGCTGAGCCGCAGGCGAAGACGGGGTGGGGCTGATATTTACGCCGGTTCAGGCCAACCCCGGCCTGCGGCCACCCCTCCCGCCTGCGGGATGGGAGAGTCGGGCGTCTGCAGGCGTGGACGGCCTAAGCGACGGGTGCGCCGGACAGTGTCCGGCGGATCAGCGCGACCAGGTCATCGGGCGCAAACGGCTTGGTGATCAGCACGTTGTGCGGGCAGTCACTGTCGAGTGCGCCGCCCGCATAGCCTGTCATCAGCACGATCGGGATGTCCGGCCAGGCCTTGTGCACTTCGGCGGCCAGCGCCTTGCCGTCCATGCGCGGCATGGTGATATCGCTCAACAGCAGATGCGGCCGGGTCTGCGCCGCGTTCATGTGATCGAACGCGGCCTGGCCGTCCTCGGCCTCGACGACCTTGAAGCCTGCATCCACCAGCACGTCGCAGACATGGGTGCGCAAGGCTGCATTGTCTTCCACCAGCATGATCGTGCAGCCATCCTTGCAGATGTCGTCCGCAGGCAGCATCGCACTGCCGTTCGCACCGGCGTCGTCATCGCCTTCGGCAACCGGTAGCCACAGGATCACGGTGGTGCCCTCGCCAGGGGTGCTGTCCAGCGTCACGAAACCGCCCGACTGCGCGACGAAGCCCTGGACCTGGCTCAGCCCAAGCCCGGTGCCTTTGCCGATGTCCTTGGTGGTGAAGAACGGCTCGAAAATGTGCTTGGCGACTTCGGGCGGAATGCCGGTGCCGGTATCGTTCACGCAAAAGCGCACATAGCGGCCGGGAGGGGCGCCATGGCCGTCGCTGGCATCATCGGCGGTGCGCTCGGCATTGGCGGCGTGGACGGTGATCTCGCCGGGCGCTTCCATCGCGTCGCGGGCGTTGACCACCAGGTTGAGCAGCGCGTTTTCCAGCTGGCTGGCATCGACGGTGATCGGCCACAGGCTGTCGGGGCATTCCACCTTGAGCTCGTGGCGTTCGTCGAGCGCCTGCGATGCCAGCGGCACGAGATCGCGGATCAGATCGGCCGGCTTGATCCGCGTCGGGGTGAGCGATTGGCGGCGGGCATAGGCCAGCAGCCGCTGGGTCAGATGCGCCGCGCGGTTTGCGCCGTCACGCGCGTTGTTGATCGCCATTTCGGCCCGCTCGATCTGGCCCGATGCGATGCGTTTCTGCGCGATATCCAGGTTGCCGGAAATGATGGTGAGCAGGTTGTTGAAATCGTGCGCGATGCCGCCGGTCAGCTGGCCGATGGATTCGATCCGCTGGACCTGCGCCAGCTGCGCTTCTGCAGCGCGGGCACGGGTGATGTCGCGGGCGATACCGAAGATCAGGTCGCCCTCGCGCGCCAGGCTCCAGCTGGCATAGATCGTCTGCCCGTCCTGGCCGCGCATCTCGCGCTCGACCTGCACGTCGCTTTCGCCGCTCGACAGGGCAATGATGTCGCTTGCGGCCGGGTCGGCGAAAAAGTCGCTGATCTGTGCGGTGCTGCCGGTGGGCACGACGCCGAACACTTTTTCCCACGCCGGGTTGCCCGCCACCAGCACACCCTCGGTGGTGGTGATCAGCATCATGTCGAGCGAGGAATCCCACAGCCGGTCGCGCTGGTCGGCAGCAAGGTCTGCGGCCAGCTGCTGGTGGATCACCTGCTTGCGCAGTTCCAGCAGCGCTGCGACCTGCCGCGCCAGCGCTGCCAGCTGCGAGGCGCCATCGAAGCGGTCGCGCGGGGCGCTGTCGGACAGGCACAAGGTGCCCAAAGCATAGCCATCGGCATTGATGATCGGCGCGCCGGCGTAAAAGCGGATGTGCGGCGGGCCGGTCACCAGCGGATTGTCGGCAAAGCGCGGGTCGCGGCTGGCGTCCAGCACCACCATCACTTCGGGTGAGCGGATGGCGTAATCGCAAAACGCGATCGAGCGCGGCGTCTGCGCCAGGGCTATGCCTTGCGAGGCCTTGAACCATTGCTGTTCGTGCTCGACGATGGAGATGAACGCGGCTTCGCACCCGCCAAGCGCCTGGGCAATCGCAACCAGATCGGCATACAGGCTGTTGTCGGTATCGTTAGGATCCAGCTGATACGCGCGCAGCGCCGCCAGCCGTGCCGCGTCGTCATCGCCCTTGAAAATACCAGTACCGAGGTTGAGCAGCATAGGCCTGTCCGGTTGTGTAGCGGCGGTCATCCCCGCCAGACTAGCTGCCTATATAGAGCGCATCGGCCCTAACACCAGCAGAACACGGGTTTTTGCCGATTGGCTGACAATACCGGTCAGGGTGCGATCGTCACCGATGCGGTGCCGCTGGCCCAGACGGGCAGGTACAGCCCTGCGCCTGCCGCCTGCAACTGGCCGGTGCGTGCGCGCTTCAAGTCAGCGGTTATCACGATGTCGCCGCTGCGCCGGGTTTCGATGGCGTGATCGACCTTGCCCAGCAATTCGGTGTAATCCCGCTCGAAATTCTGTGCGAGCAGTTCGGCGATCATGGGGGCCACGCCCGGTGCATTCGCCATGTCCAGCACCAGATCGCCGCCGGTCATGTCGGTGGTGCCGGTAACGGCGAAATCGGTAAAGCCCACGCGGCGGGAATCTTCGGCATTGACCGGCTTTCCGGTCATCCACACCGTACCCCTGGTCGGCGTCTTGCTGCCGCGTTCATGCGCGGAAAACGTGAGGCCCACCGCGACGCGCCCGCCCTTGGTGCCGTAAATCTCCACCGCCTTGAAGCGCGCATCGACGGGGTTGAGGCCAGGCACAGCAAAGGGCCGTCTGGACCGCCGCTGCAGCGCGCGCATCAGAACCGGCTCAAGCTCGCGATAATCGGCAAACACCGGCAGGAAGAACGTCAGCGCGCCCGGCGCCGCAGCCAGCGGTGCCATCGGCGGCAGGGCCACAGGTTTGCGCGGGGCCGGGCGCCTGCCGACATAGGTTTCGGTGAGCGCGCGCATCCCGAGGTTCAGCCGCAAGCGGCCGTTTGCGACCTCGTAGCCGCCATATTGCAGCTCGCGCGGGGTGACGCGCATCCACACCGGGGGTTTGCGCTCGTTCAGCATGACGGTCGTGAACGCGGAAGCCCAGGCCTGTTCGATCTGCCGTTTCAGCTCCAGCCGGCCCAGCTCGCCGGGCAGATCGCGTTCCAGCTGGGCGATGACCGGTGCGAGCGCGCGTTCGGCCGGTTCGGTCAGCAGGATCGTCTGGCCCAGAAACTCCATCTGCGGCTGGCTCAGCCACTCATAGCGCAGCTGCACGGTGCCGCGCGGCGTCCAGTCCTTGCCGATATCCAGACGGATGACCGCATGAGCCATCGCGCGGGCCGTCGCCGTTTCGCGCTTGAGCACACCGCCGATGTCCTCGGCGCGCACCACCGCGGTAATCGGGAAGGAAAAGCGCAGCGCCTTGCCCGATCCGCTGAGCGTAATCCGCCCGCGCGTCGCCTCGCCGATGATGTGGCAGGTGATCTTGGGCGTCTTGACCTTGGCGATGCCCAGATCGAGCTTCTTGCTGGCGACGCACGTCCGGCCGCGCTCGTTGATCTGCCACAGCTGGCGCGGCACCATGCGCTCCATCGCGCGCGCCAGATCGCCAAGTTCTGCCTCCACCGGCACGGTGACCAGCGAGGCTTGAGGCGCGATCGTGATGCGGTCGTCCGTCCGCGGTGGCTGGCCCCTGTCGCGCCACCCTCCGCATCCGGCCAGCAGCATTGTGGCCGCCAGCATCAGGCCGAAGGTGCTCCAGGCCCGCATGAGGCTCAGCTGCTTGCCACCATCATGCCGTCGATGCGCAGCGTGGGCACATTGACCGCATAGCGGAACTCCAGGTCGTTTGCGGGGACCAGCGCCGCATACATGTCGATCAGGTTGCCGGCGATGGTGATCTCGCTGACCGGTTCGGCCAGCTGGCCATCGCGGATGATGAACCCGCTGGCCCCACGGCTGTAATCACCCGTCACCCCATTTACGCCCATGCCGACCAGCTCGGTGATATACACGCCGGTGGCGATACCCGCCATCAGCGCCGCCGGGCTGTCCGATCCCGCCGCCATGTGGACGTTGCTGGCGCCGGTGGCAGGCGCGCCGCCGATGCCGCGCGCGGCATGGCCGGTGGGCGCTTGCCCCAACTGGCGGGCAGAGGCGCTGTCCATCATCCAGCCAGTCAGCACGCCATTGTCGATCAGCCTGCGCGGAGCAGTCGGCAACCCTTCGCCATCGAAGCTGCGCGAGCGCAGGCCGCGCACCCGGTGCGGATCGTCGATGATCGACACGGCACTGTCGAAGATCGCAGCTCCCCGCTTTTCCAGCAGAAAGCTCGTCTTGCGCGCGATCGCGCCGCCGGAGATCGCGCCGATGAGCGATCCGATCAGCGATCCGCCCGCGCGCCTGTCGAACACCACCGGCATCGCGCCGCTGCTGATCCGGCCCGTGCCGAGCCGCGCCACCGCGCGCTCGCCCGCGCGCGCGCCGATCGCCTCGGGGGATTCCAGATCGTTCAGGAAGCGCACGGTATGCGATGCCGAATCGCGTTCCATCACGCCATCGCTGCCCGCCAGCACGCTTGCGCCAATGCCATAGCGGCTGCCGCCATAGCTGCCGGTAAAGCCGTGGCTGGTGGCGAGCGCCATCACGGAGCGCACCGCGCCTGCCGATCCGCCTTCGGAATTGGTGACTCCGGCAACCGCGCGCGCTGCCGCTTCGCAACGCTCGGCCAGTTCGCGCAGCAGGGCAGGGTCAGGATCGCCGCCATCGTCCAGGTCCAGCGCAGGCAGCGCCCCGCGCGCCAGCAGCTCTTCCGGCGCAAGGCCGGCATAGGCATCTTCCGGCGCCAGCCGCGCCATCGCGACGGCGCGTTCGGCCAAGGTCGCAAGCCCTGTAGCGCTAAGGTCTGCGCCCGATACGCTGGCAGAGCGCTTGCCGTCGAATACGCGCAGGCCGATCGCCGCGCTCTCGGACCGCTGCACGTCTTCCAGCGCGCCGAGCCTGATCTGGACATCGGTGGAGGCATCGCAGGCGAAAACGGCGTCTGCCGCGCTGGCTCCGGCGGCAAGTGCGCGCGCTACCAGATCGTGCGCCAGGCTGCTGGCTTGTTCAGGGGTCTGCATCAGCCGCGTTTAGGCGGCTGGCGCCAGATGGTCAATCGAACCGGCGCAGGTCAGAACAGCGCGGCCAGTCCCTTGACGATCAGCACAAACGCAAACGGAAAGCCGATGGCGAACAGCCAGATGCCCAGCCGGTCGCTGCGATAGGTCTGCATCAGGCTGGCCTCCGAGCGGTCGGAGCGCGCCAGCGTCTGCCAGCGTTTTTCGACCCGGCGGCAGATCGGGATGACGATGCCGATCAGAACGACAAGGCCAAGATAGGGCAGGATCGACATGCCCTCCCCCTTGATCGCGCCCATCACCACGAAAATCTGCAGGCCGGTATAGGCCAGCAGGGCGTAGGCGACATTGTTGCTGATCCGTTTTTCCCACACCGTTTCAGGCGCGACGGTCTTGACGACAGTGGAATTGTAGCGCGCGGCCTGGAACCGCTGTTCGATCGCATTGGTCATCATGTCCCCCATGATTGCCTCAGGCAGACTCTCCAACCTGCCCCATCTGGAGTGTGTCACTCCTGTGACAGCTTGGCAAGCGATGTTAACCTCGCGTCAATGTTGCGCGCGGCTGGGGCATAAAGGGGGCCTGGTGCCCGCTTGATCAGACGGAAATGCCCTCGGCTTTGCGCAATTCTTTGCGGTCCAGCTTGCCGATCAGCGTCTTGGGCAGCGCCTCGCGGATATCGACGGCGGCGACGCGCTCGTGCTTGCCCAGTTGCGGGTTCAGCCAGGCCATCAGCGCCGCGCCATCGCTGCCGGCGTCGTCCTGCAGCGCCACGAACGCCTTGGGGCTCTCGCCGCGATAGGGATCGGGAATGCCGATCACCAACGCCTCCTTCACATCGGGATGCCGGTACAGCACCGCCTCGATCTGACTGGGGAACACCTTGAAACCGCCGACCGAGATCATGTCCTTGATGCGATCGACGATGCGGATATAGCCGTCCTCGTCGATCACGCCGACATCGCCGGTGCGCAGGAATTCGCCGATGAACACCTCCGCGTCGGCATCGGGCCGGTTCCAGTATCCGCGCATCACCTGCGGCCCTGCAAATATGATCTCGCCCGGCTCACCCGGCGCAACGCCCCTGGTCGGGTCCTCCTTGTCGACCAGGCGCACCAGCGTTCCGGGCAGGGGCTGGCCGATGGTGCCGGGCTTATTCAGGCCTTCATAGGGGTTCGTCGAAACGACGCCGCTGCTTTCGGTCAGGCCATAGCCTTCGACGACGTTGGCCCCGGTCATCTCCTCGAACCGCGCCTTGACCTCGGCCGCCAGCGGCGCGCCGCCCGAGATGCAGGCGCGCAAGCTGGCGAAATCGGTCTTGGCGATCTGCGGATTGTCGAGCAGCGCCTGATACATCGTCGGCACGCCGGGCAAGGCGGTGACCTTGGTGCGGTTGATCGCCTTCAGCGCCGCCACCGCATCGAAGCGCGGCAGCATCACGATCTCGCCGCCGTTCAGCACGGTGCGGTTGAGCACGCAGGTGTTGGCGAACACGTGGAAGAACGGCAGCACGCCCAGAATGCGGTCGTCGGCATCGTCGTTGCGCGGATCGATGGCGTTGACCTGCCGCGCGTTGGCCGAAAGGTTCTGGTGGCTCAGCATCGCGCCTTTGGGCGTGCCGGTGGTGCCACCGGTATACTGGAACAGCGCGATGTCGCGCACGGCGTCGATCGGCACGGGCGTGTACGCCCCGTCATTGGCGATCAGCTGCGAAAAGCTGGTGATGCGCGGATCATCGGGGCGGGCCACGGTCTCCTTGCCCTTGAACAGCCGGTAGAACAGCGCCTTGCCCGATGGCAGCGCGCCTGCCACCGATCCCACGATCAACCGCTGCAGCCCGGACTGGTCCAGCACCTTGAGCGCGGTGGGCAGCAAGGCGGCGGCCGACAGCGTGAACAGGATCGTCGTGCCGCTGTCGGCGACCTGATGCGCCAGCTCGTCCACCGTGTACAGCGGCGAGAAGTTCACCACCGTCGCGCCTGCCGCCATCGCGCCATAATAGGCAGCGACGTAATGCGGCACGTTGGGCAGGAACAGTCCGATGCGGTCCCCCTTGCCGACGCCCAAAGCCTGCAGCCCCTTGGCGACGCGGCGCGCACCCTGCGCGGTTTCGGCATAGCTGTACTTGCGGCCCATGAAGTCCAGCAGCGGCGCGTTCTGCTTCCGTGCGGCGGACTGGAACAGCATGTCGGGCAACGACAAGGCCGGGAAATGCTGATCCCACGCACAGGGGTGGTTGTAATGCGTCGTCCAGATCGGTTGGTCGTCTGGTCCGGATACGGGCGGGGCGGGATGGGCGCTGTCAGTCATTGACACGACTGTAAATAACAGCCGCGCGCTGCACAAGCCGCAACCCATTCAGACCGTCGCACCTGCCCGATACAAATCGCCAATTGCATCGGTGGCCGATCGTGTCCAAAGTAATGCCGCTTGCGAGGAAGAAACGATGATCGGGTGGTATAGAAAAGTTGCAGTCATTTTGGCGTTGATACTGCCGCTATCAACAAACACGCTGCACGCGCGCGAAGTTCTTGACGTGCCCGCCACTGCGCGCTGGAAGCATGCTGCGACCGGTATCATCCTCAATCCCGTCATGGCCGGCTTGAGTCGCTCTGAAATGGCGGTTTCCGCACCGATGGAATTGGATATCCAGGCGCAATACCGGGTCTCGAACGGAGAGACCTTCGCCACGGTGTTCATCTTCCGTCCGGCGGCGGGAGACCTCGCGCTGTGGTTCGATCGGTCAACTGCGATGATCACCGCGTCTGACCGCTGGACGATCGAATCGACGCTGGGATCCGGGGCGGTCGCACTACCGGCAAGCGACGTGCCCGGCGCGCTGCAGGCGGTCTATGCGACAGGCGGCGGCACGTTTCGGTCAACCGCGGTCATGCTGGTGCCAATGGGCGACTGGATCGCCAAGATCAGGATGAGTTCCGACAGTCTCGGCGCGCCCGAACTTAAAGACAAGCTGGATGAATTCGTGCGCCAGATCAGCTGGCCGGAATTGACCCGCACGGCTGGCGCTGTCTCTCCCGTTGCGCAATGTTCCTCGGCGCTGTCATTCGGAAAATCCGCCAAGCCCATTCGTGCCAGCCGCGACAATGCCATGGGCAACGCTCTGCTCGGCGCGGTCCTTTCCATGACCGCCGCCAAGAAGAAAGCCGATGCGGACGCATCTGCGCCGATTTGGTGCCGCGATTCGGTGGTCGGCAGCCACGGCGTGTACCGGTCGTCTGACGATGACACGAAGGGCTATCTGCTGGCGTTCGGCGATGCGGGCCGTGCCGCGTCGGTCCAGCCTGCGCATGGCCTGCTCGATACCAGCCAAACCCGGCGAAAGTCCTTTGCCGTGACGGCGTTTCAAATCGACCGCATCTTCCACTACCCGGACTATGACCGCCTCGTGCCGCCGCAACAGCTGCTTGAGATCATCGAAAAGGCTAGCCCCGTGTCGTCGGTCTCGACCGTTGGCGACAACAACACCATCACGCTGGGCGGTGGAGGAGCACGCCGATAGCCGCTTGCATCGGCTGCATCGATTGCTAAGCGCTTGGGCCATGACTGCGTACAAACCTGGTGATCCTGTATCGGTGCGGCGGCTTTATGGCCGGCAGCAGAACCATAAACTGCGTCTGGGCCAGGCCGAGCTGGTGGAAAAGCTGCTGCCGCAGATCACCGTGCCGGACGACGGCGAGATCACGGCGCAGCGGCTGTTCGGCGATAACCGCCCGCTGCATTTCGAGATCGGCTTCGGGTCGGGCGAGCACATGGCCTATCGCGCCGACATGCTGCCCGATCACGGCTTTATCGGTGCCGAGCCGTTCCTGAACGGCGTGGTCGGCGCGCTGCAGCATGTGCGCGAACTGACGCTGGCCAATGTGCGGCTGCATATGGGCAACGCCATCGACGTGTTGGAACGGGTGCCCGATGGCACCTTGAGCTTCGTGTACCTGCTCCACCCCGACCCCTGGCCCAAGGCGCGCCACGCCAAGCGCCGCATGATGAATGCAGGTCCGGTCGACCTGATCGCCGCCAAATTGAAGCCCGGCGGGGAATTCCGCTTCGGCACCGATCACCCGATTTACGTCGCGCACGCGATGATGGTGATGAACGGCCACCCGGCGTTCGATTGGCTGTGCCAGAGCCCCAAGGACTTCCTCACCCGCCCCGGCGGCTGGCCTGAAACCCGCTACGAGGCCAAGGCGCGCAGCAAGGGGCACGAGGTGTGGTACTTCCGGTATCGGCGGCGATAGACCTTTTGTGATCGGGATGATGATGCCAACTGCACCTCAGCTGAAAATGCGATCCTGGCTGTTTGCGCCGGGCGATAGCGACAGGAAGATGGCCAAGGCCGCAGCGAGCAGCGCCGACATTGCGCTGCTCGACCTGGAGGACGCGGTCGCACCCGAAAACAAGGCCATGGCCCGGCAGATGGTGCAGGATTTCCTGAAGGCCCATGCAGCGGATCGCAAACGGCTGTGGGTGCGGATCAACCCGTTCGATGGCCCGCATACCCTGGCAGACCTTGCCGCGATCATGCCCGCGCAGCCCGGCGGCATCATGCTGCCCAAGGTCTATGGCCGCGCCGATGTGGACAGGCTGGACCATTGCCTGTCCGCGCTGGAAGTCGCCAACGGCATCGCCGAAGGATCGACCCCGGTGATCGTGCTGATCACCGAAACGGCAGAGGCGATGTTCCACACCGGCAGCTACAAGGGCGCGCCGCGCGTCGTCGCGCTGACCTGGGGGGCGGAGGACCTGGCCGATTCGATCGGCGCCAGCAACAATCGCAACCCCGATGGCAGCTATGGCTTTACCTATGAGCTGGCGCGCAGCCTGACGCTGCTGGGCGCGGCCAGTGCAGGGGTCGCCGCGATCGAGACGATCTCGGCCGATTTCAAGGATCTGGACGCGCTGCGGCTGCGCGCGGAAAAGGTTAGGCGCGACGGGTTCCGCGGCATGCTGGCGATCCACCCGGCGCAGGTCGATGTGATCAATGCGGCGTTCTCGCCCAGCGCGGATGATATCGCCGAGGCGCGTGCGATCGTCGCGCTGTTCGCGGCCAATCCGGGCGTCGGCACCATCGGCTACAAGGGCGGCATGCTCGACCGGCCGCATCTGTCGCGGGCGCAGGCGCTGCTGGCGCAGGTCGATCCGTCATAGGAACGGCTCAACCGGCGGCGACAAGCTCCAGCACAGTGCGCGCCCATTCGGGACGGCAGATCAGCAGATCGGGCATGTAGACATCGCGCTGGTTGTAGGTGAGCGCGCTGCCATCGGCGCGGCTGACGTGCAGGCCGTGCGCGGCGGCGACCGCGACGGGGGCGCAGCTGTCCCATTCATACTGGCCGCCGGTGTGCAGGTAGATATCCGCCTGGCCCAGCACCACCGCCATCGCCTTGGCCCCGGCGCTGCCCATGGGGATCAGCTCCGCACCGATTTTTTCTGCCACCTGCACCGCCTGCGCTGCGGGGCGCGAGCGGCTGACGACCATGCGCGGCGTGGCGGGCGCAGCGGGCAAAGGATGCGGCTGGTCGGAACGCAGCACCAGGCCCTGCCCCGGCAGCGCTACCGCGCCGACGTGCGCGACGCCGTCGATGGCAAGGGCGACATGCACCGCCCAGTCGGACCGTTCCTCGCCATATTCGCGCGTGCCATCGACCGGATCGATAATCCACACCCGCTTGCTGGCCAGGCGCTCGGCATTGTCCTTTTCCTCCTCGGACAGCAGGCCGTCATCGGGCCGCTGCGCGCGGATGGCGTGGCACAGAAACTGGTTGGCGGTCTGATCGCCCGCCACCCCCAGCGCCTTGCCCGTCAACAGGCCGGATGCGCGGATGTCGAGCAGCAGCCTGCCTGCAACCTCGGCGAGATGGGCAGCAAGCTCGGCATCGGTCATGCTACTCTCGCGCATAATGGGCTCACTTCAGCGGCATGATCTGGCGGACGATGTATTCCGCCGCCTCGGCCGGGGTCATCGCGACGGTGTTGACGCGAATCTCCGGAGTATGCGGTTCCTCATAAGGGCTGTCGATCCCGGTGAAGTTCTTCAGCTTGCCCGAGCGCGCCTTTTTGTACAGCCCCTTCACGTCGCGCGCCTCGGCGACCTCAAGCGGGGTGTCCACGAAGATCTCGATGAACTCGCCTTCCGGCAGCATGGAACGCACCATGTCGCGTTCGGCGCGGAACGGGCTGATGAAGGCGGTCAGCACGATCAGCCCGGCATCGGCCATCAGCTTGGCGACCTCGCCCACGCGGCGGATATTTTCGATGCGGTCGGCCTCGGTAAAGCCCAGGTCCTTGTTCAGGCCATGGCGCACATTGTCGCCATCCAGCAAAAAGGTGTGGCGGTTCATCAGGTTGAGCGCCTTTTCGACCTCGTTGGCGATGGTCGATTTGCCCGATCCGGACAGGCCCGTGAACCACAAGACGCGCGGCTTCTGGTTTTTCAGCGCGGCATGCTCGTCGCGGCCGATATCGGTCGCCTGCCAGTGCACGTTCTGCGCCCGGCGCAGCGAGAAGTGCAGCATGCCTGCAGCCACGGTGCGGTTGGTGATCTTGTCGATGAGGATGAACCCGCCCAGCGCGCGGCTTTGCGCATAGGGCTCGAACACGATCGGCCGGTCCGTCGCCAGTTCCGCCACGCCGATGGCGTTCAGCTCCAGCGTCTTGCAGGCGAGCTGAGACCCAAGCCCTGCAGGATCGTTGACGTTGACGGTGTATTTGGGCTGCTGCACTGTCGCCGACACGGTCTGCGTGCCAAGCTTGAGCCAGTATGACCGGCCGACGATCATGCAATCGTCATCCATCCACACCAACGTCGCCTCGAACTGGTCGGAGACCTCCGGCGGCGCATCGGCAGCCGCGATGACGTTGCCGCGCGAACAGTCGATTTCATCGGCAAAGCATAGGGTGACGGATTGCCCGCAGACGGCCGTGTCGAGATTGCCATCCAGTGTGACGATGCGGCTGACGGTGGTGGTCTTGCCCGAGGGCAGCACGCGCACCGCATCTCCCGGCTTGACCGTGCCTGCGGCAATCAGGCCGGAAAAGCCGCGGAAATCCAGGTTGGGCCGGTTCACCCATTGCACCGGCATGCGCAACGGCTTGGCCTGGTCGGCCGTGCTGTCGATGCCCACGGTTTCGAGATGCTCGATCAGCGGCTTGCCGGTGTACCACGGGGTGTTGGCGCTGTTGGCGGTGATGTTGTCGCCCTTGAAGCCCGAAATCGGCATCGCGACGAAGTTAGTTATGCCGATCTCGGCAGCAAAGGCGGCATAGTCCGCGACGATTCCGTCATAGCGCGCCTGATCGTAATCGATCAGATCCATCTTGTTGACCGCCAGCACGATGTTCTTGATGCCGATGAGGTTGCACAGATAGCTGTGCCGCCGCGTCTGGACGAGCACGCCCTTGCGCGCGTCGATCAGGATGACGGCCAGGTCCGCGGTCGATGCGCCGGTGACCATGTTTCGGGTGTACTGCTCGTGCCCCGGGCAATCGGCGACGATGAACTTGCGCTTTTCGGTGGCGAAGAAGCGGTATGCGACATCGATGGTGATGCCCTGTTCTCGCTCGGCGGCCAGGCCATCGACCAGCAGCGCGAAATCGATGTCGCCGCCTTGCGTGCCGACCCGCCTGGAATCCGCCTGCAGCGCTTCCAGTTGGTCCTCGAAGATCATCTTGCTGTCATACAGCAGCCGCCCGATCAGCGTCGATTTGCCATCGTCCACCGACCCGCAGGTGATGAAGCGCAACAGGCTCTTGTGCTGGTGAATCTGCAGATAGCTGTCGATATCCTCGGCGATGAGGGCGTCTGTCACATAGGCTGCGGAAGGCGTCGTGCTGTCCATCAGAAATACCCCTCCTGCTTCTTCTTTTCCATCGAGGCATCGCCGCCATCCTTGTCGATGACGCGGCCCTGGCGTTCGCTGGTGGTGGTGAGCAGCATTTCCTGAATCACTTCGGGCAAGGTCCGCGCCTCGCTCTCGACCGCGCCTGTCAGCGGGAAGCAGCCGAGTGTACGGAAACGGACCGAGCGCAACTGCGTTTCCACCGGGCGGCCCAGCACCTTTTCCATGCGGGGGATGTCGTCGGCCATGAACAACTGGCCGTCCTGTTCATAGGTCGGGCGCGGCGCGCTGAAATACAGCGGCACGATCTCGATGTCGTTCAGGTGAATGTACTGCCAGATGTCGAGCTCGGTCCAGTTGCTGATCGGGAACACGCGGATGCTCTCCGATTTCGCCTTGCGCGCGTTGTAGAGGTTCCACAATTCGGGCCGCTGGTTCTTGGGGTCCCAGCCATGGCTGGCGGTGCGGAACGAGAAGATGCGCTCCTTGGCGCGGCTCTTTTCCTCATCCCGCCGCGCGCCGCCGAATGCCGCATCGAAGCTGTAATGGTCGAGCGCCTGGCGCAGGCCTTCGGTCTTCCACATATCGGTGTGCAGCGGGCCATGATCGAACGGGTTGATACCGCGCGCCTTGGCTTCGGGGTTCTGGTAGACCAGAAGCTCCATGCCCGCATCGGCGGCGGCCTTTTCGCGCAGCGCGTACATGTCCTTGAACTTCCAGGTGGTGTCGACATGCAGCAGCGGGAAGGGCGGCGGCGAAGGGTAGAACGCCTTGCGCGCCAGATGCAGCATCACCGCACTGTCCTTGCCCACGGAATACAGCATCACCGGCTTTTCCGCCTCGGACACCACCTCGCGCATGATGTGGATGGCTTCTGCCTCAAGCCGTTCCAGATGGGTCAAACTGCGCGTCATGGCGGACTGCTCCTGGGGATCGATGTTGCGGGTCTGCCGCAACACGCCATTTAGCCGCGCCCCACCCATTTGGGAGACATTTTATGTTTGCATGGGCAAAGGCCATCATGGCCGGCCCGGTACAGCTTACCGTCCCGCCATTTCCTTGACGCGCGCAAGGTAGGTGCGGCCCACGCGCAGCTCGCTGCCATCGGCCAGGCACGCAAACCACACCCCGCCGCCGTTGTGGCGCAGCGACGTGATGTAATCGTTGCGCACGATATGCGAGCGGTGCAGCCGCACGAAGCGCGCCGGGTCCAGCCGCTCCTCCAGCGTCTTGATCGTCTCGTGCATCAGATAGCTGCGCGTGCCGACATGCAGCCGCATGTAATCGCGCTCGGCATCGATCCGCTCGATCAGGTCGGCATCGATGCGTTTGAGTTCACTGCGGTGGGGCACCCAGAACTCGCGCACCCACGATTGGCTTTGCGGCGGCGCGGCGGGCGCGGGGTTGGCAAGGGCGATGTTGCGCCGCTCCAGCACGCGCGCGACGGCGCGTTCCAGCCGGTCGGTGGCGACGGGCTTGAGCAGATAGTCGATCGCCGCCAGATCGAACGCCTCTACCGCAAACGCCTGATAGGCGGTAACGAAGATGATCGCGGGGGTCTGGTCCATCTTGCCCAGCGCGCGAGCGACGCCCATGCCGTCGAGCCGAGGCATGTTGATGTCCAGGAACACCAGTTCGGGCCGCAACTGTTCGGCCAGCCGCAGCGCCGATTCGCCGTCGCTCGCGGTGCCGACCAGGCTCATCCCCTCCAGCCGCGCGCACAACAATTGCAGCCGCTCGACCGCCAGTGGCTCGTCGTCGACGATCATGGTGCGCAAGGGCGGGGAGCGCAAAGGTTCCGCCGCGCCTTCAACAGTCATGGCGTACCGCCGGCAGGGTCAAATCCACTACAAAGCCTCCTTCAAAAGGCACATGCCATTCGATCCGCGCCGCGCTGCCATAGCGCGCATCCAGCCGGTCGCGCACATTGGCAAGGCCGATGCCGCTGCCCTTGTCGCAATCGGCCGGGATGACATCGCCATCATCGCTGACCGTCAGGTGCAGCACGCCGTCCGCCTCGCGCGCGGCAATGTGGATCGTCACCGGCCGGGTGGCGCGGGCAACCCCGTATTTGATCGCATTCTCGACCAGCGGCTGCAGGATCAGTCCGGGCACGCAGCAGTTCATCAGCGCATCGGGAACATCGATCTCGATCCGCAGCCGATCGGGAAACCGCACCGCCTCGATCGCCAGATACAGCTGCTGCAGCTGCACCTCGTCCGCCAGCGGCACATCGTCCAGCGGGTCGCCGGTCAGGCTGGTGCGATAGAAGGTCGACAGGTTCATGATCATCGATTCCGCCTCGTCCGGGCGGTTGCGCAGGACCAGGGTGGAGAGCGAATTCAAGGTGTTGAACAGGAAGTGCGGGTTCACCTGATAGCGCAGGGACCGCAGTTCCGCCTGTTGCGCCGCCTGCGCGAACCGCGCGGCGCGCCGCTCGGCCACCCGAACCTCGCTGGCATAGCTCAATGCCAGATACAGCATCGCCCACGACATCAGGAAGTAATAGCAGGAGATCGCGAACTCCAGAACGATCACCACCGGGTCGATCTGGGCGAAGGTATCGCGCAGCTCGTTGTCCTCGAACATGCTGATCGGATCATAGACGTTGAACGCGAAATAATTGAACGAGGATATGGCAAGCGCCGCCGGAATGGCGCCGATGCACGCCGCCACCACCCGCGGCATCAGGGGCTTGTCCTCAAACCAGCGCAGGCCGAAGTACAACAGCGCATTGATCAGCACGCCGAACAGCGTGACTACCACGCGGCGCACCACCAATTGCTCGGGCGAAGGAAAATCCAGCACCGCCGCACGCAGCGTGATGATGATCATGTAAAACAGCCAGAACCCCAGGATCGAAAGCAGGGCAACCTGCTGATCCACCTGGGGACGGGACGGGCGTAAAACGGACCTTGTCATCGGCACAGGTCTTAACCGCAGATGACCGACATGTCTTTACCGCGGCTGCCTGCTGGTCGAACCGGGCGCGTGTTTGGTCGAAAGCGCGCGGCTCTGGTGCCCTTGCGTTACTCGGCCAGGGCAACCCCCGGACTGCGCGGATCGGCATAGCCGGTCCACACGCCACCGGTGAGCTGTGCGGCATTGAGCTTCGATCCCACATCGCTGACGACCACCGGCTGGCCAAAGGCGGCCAGCGCCTCGCTCATCCCGCCAAGCTCGGTCTTGCCCTCGACCATCAGCGATCCGTTGCCGAAATAGATGTTGGGCAGGGCCAGCGCCTCGCCTGCGGGCAGGCCGAAATCGATCACGCCGATCAGCGCCTTGGTGACGTGCATGATGATGCGCTTGCCACCGGCCGAGCCCACCGCCAGCACCGGGCGGTCAGCAGCGTCATAGACGATGTGCGGCGACATGGACGACAGCGGCCGCTTGCCCGGCTGGACCCGGTTGGCAACCTTGGCGCCGTTCTTTTCAGGCGCGAAGGTGAAGTCGGTCAGCTCGTTGTTCAAAAAATAACCGTTGGCGATCAGCTGGCTGCCGAACGGGCCTTCGACGGTCGAGGTCATGCTGACGACATTGCCCGCGCCATCGACTGCGACGAAATGGGTGGTTCCGGCGACTTCACTGGAGACGGCGGCGGTGCGTGGTTCGGCCCCGGGCGGTGTGCCTGCTTCATAGCGGTTCAGCGCCTTGGCCGGATCGATCATGGCCGCGCGGCTGGCGACATAGGCCGGGTCGAGCAGGCCGTTGACGGGTACCGACACGAAGTCCGCATCGCCCAGATACTGCTCACGGTCGGCATAGGCCAGTTGCATCGCCTCGCCGATCAGGTGCCAGGTCTTGGGGTCGCTGCTGCCCATGCCGCCTATGTCATGCGGCTGCAGCATGCCCAGAATCTGCTGCACCGTGGTCGCGCCGGATGAGGGCGGCCCCATGCCGCACACCTTGTAGCCGCGGTAGCGCGAGCACACCGGCGGGCGCTCCTTGGCGGTGGACGCGGCAAGGTCTGCCAGCGTCATCGGCACCGGATTGACGCTGGCCTTGCTGACCGCATCGACCATCGCCTGGCCGTGCTTGCCGGTGTAGAAGGCGTCGGGGCCTTGGCTAGCCACCGCACGCAGCAGTTCGGCGAGCGCCGGGTTGGTCACGCGATCGCCGGTTTTCTTCGGGCCGGTGGCGTTCCAGTAGATCGCTCGCGCATCGGGAAAGCGCGCCCAGATGGGTGCGAGCCGGGCCAGTGCATTGGCCAGCGCATCGGTGACGACAAAGCCTTCGTCGGCCAGTTTGATCGCAGGCGCGAACAGGTCCGCCCAAGGCAATTTGCCCCATTTGGCGTGCGTCAGCGCCATCAGCCGGATGTTACCGGGCACGCCGACGCTGCGCCCGCCCTGAAACGCCTCGATAAACGGCAGCGGCTTGCCGTCAGCGCCCAGCAGCAGTTGCTCGCTCGCCGAAGCTGGCGCCATCTCGCGGCCATCGATGGTGGAAAGCGCGCCGGTCCCTGCATCATGGTGCAGCAGCAGCCCGCCACCGCCGATGCCGGAGCTTTGCGGTTCGACGACGGTCAGCGCCAGCATCATCGCCATCGCCGCATCGGCCGCCGATCCGCCCTTGCGCAGGATTTCCTGCCCCGCCGCGGTCGCGCGCGGATCGGCGGAGGACACAACGCCCTTGCCGGGCTGCGCGGTGGCAGAGGTTGCGGCAGGCGCCGCCGTCTGCGCGTGGCAGGCGATCGATGTGCAGGACAAGGCGAGGGCGGCTGCGCTGAGCAGCGCACGGGAAAGGACGGTCATTGCCGCGTTATAGCGCTGGGCGGCGGTGCGGCAAGCCTTGCATCAGGCAAGACATCATGCTGGACATCATCAGGCGGGAAGGGCGCCTGTCATCTGGGGTGCGGATTTGCCGGCCCACAGCTTTTCGTGGAAGAAGAACGCCACCGCGTTGACCATCGGCTCGATGATGGCCAGCCCGCCTGCGATCTCGATCGATCCGGTAAAGGCATAGGCCACGGAAAACCCGATGGTGAGGTGCACCAGCAGATAGCTCAAGGTTTTGGCAAGATCGCGGGGCATGGTTGAACTCCTGAGGGATACTACAGCGGCATTGATAATCATTCGCAACATGATGCGCCAATGAGGTATTTGTGGGCTGTTGATCGAGTGGATCGATTAATCTGGGGGCTGAGTAGAGGGGTTCACGCGAAGCCGCGAAGGCGCGAAGTCGGGAGGGCGCGAAGGGGAGGCGGTCGGTCAGTCGGTTCAGGCGGCCCCAATTGCCGGTCCCCTGCGAAGGCAGGGGCCCATCTCCTGCCCGTCCGTCGCTTGCCGCCGGTGCATGGATACGCAAGCTTTGGAGATGGGCCCCTGCCTGCGCAGGGGACCAGTTTGGTGGCGACTTTTAACCGGCTCCGACAGCCTCAGCCAGCGTTGCAAAGCCATCGCGCTTGAGCAGCGTTTTCAGGCCCCGGTTGATCTGTGCCGCCAAGCCCGGTCCTTCATACACCAAAGCCGAGTAAACCTGCACCAGCGAAGCCCCGGCGCGGATGCGGGCGTAGGCGTCTTCGGCGCTGGCGATGCCGCCCACCCCGATCAGCGGGATCGCGCCGCCGCTCGCGCCGTGAAAATCGCGCAGACGCTGCTGGGCCAGGTCGCGCAATGGTGCGCCCGACAGCCCGCCCGCCTCGCCCGCGTGACGCGAGCGCAAAGCGGGCCGCGAGATCGTGGTGTTCGACACGATCAGCGCATCGAGCCTCTTGTCCATCGCGATGCGGGTGATGTCGTCGATGTCCGCGGCTTCCAGATCGGGCGCGAGTTTCAGGAACACCGGGCAGCGGTTGTCGCCGCGCGCCTCCAGCACCGCATCCAGCAACGCAGCCAGCGCGCCTGCATCCTGCAATGCGCGCAGGCCCGGGGTGTTGGGCGACGAGATATTGACGGTCAGGTACCGCGCCAACGGGGCCATGATCCGCGTCATCGTCGCATAATCCGCAACGCGGTCGGCCGAATCCTTGTTTGCGCCGATGTTGACGCCGATGATCCCGGCCTTGTCCTTCGCAGCGACCAGCCGCTGCGCCACGGTGCCTGCACCATCGTTGTTGAAGCCCATGCGGTTGATCACCGCCTTGTCCTGCGTCAGCCGGAACAGGCGCGGGCGCGGGTTGCCGGCCTGGGGCAGGGGCGTGACGGTGCCGATTTCGACGAAGCCGAAGCCAAAGCCGAACATCGCGTGCGGTGCCTGCGCGTTCTTGTCGAAGCCGGGGGCGAGCCCCACGGGCGTTGGAAAATCGATCCCGGCGACGTTTATCGCCAGCACCGGGTCGGGCGCGGGCGGGGCAGAGGCTGGCGCAAGGCTGAGCGCGGCGATGGTCAACCGGTGCGCGGTCTCTCCATCGAGCAGGAACATGGCGGGCCGGGCGAGGGAAAACAGCATGACCAGCCTATGGCTTTGCGATGGGCCGATGGTCAAGCGCCGCCCGGGCGGTTTACCTGCCCCGCCCGACTGTATACGGTTTGGGATCATGCCAAACAGACGAACGGAAAGTCGCCAAATGTCCATGCGTATCCTTGCCACCGCCCTGCTGCTGGCCGCCAGCCCGATCGCGCTCGCGCCCGCTGCCCTGGCCCAGAACGCCCCTGCTGCAAACGCTCCTGCTGCCGAGGCCCGCAACGCCGAACTCGCAGCGTTCTTCGAGCAGGTCGATGCCGAAAACCTTGCCGCATCGCCGCAGGGCAAGGCCTATCGCGGCATTCGCGATGCGGATTACGGCAAGTGGAACGATCCGTCCGATGCCGCCGATGTCGCGAATTTCCAGCGCGGGCAAAAGGCGCTGGCGACGATGAAGGCGCGGTTCGACCCGACCAGGCTGAGCGCGGAAGATGCCTTGAGCTATCGCCTGTTCGAATATCAGGCCGAGCGGGCGGCCAAGGCGCACCCGTTCCGCAAGAACGGTTACATTTTCGATCAGATGAACGGCGCGCAAAGCCAGATGCCCGCCTTTCTGATAAACATCCACCGGGTCGCCAGCACATCTGATGCTGAGGCCTATGTTGCCCGGCTTGGCGGCATGGGTCCGCAGATGGACGGGCTGGTCGCCGAAACGAAGGCGCGGGCGGATGCAGGCGTGATGCCGCCGAAGTGGGTCTACCCCTTCGTCCTCGACGATGCGCGCAACGTCATCAAGGGCGCGCCGTTCGATGATGGCGCGCCGTCGACATTGCTCGCCGACCTCACCAAGAAGGTCGAGGCGCTCGATATTCCGGCGGCCGACAAGGCTGCGTTGATCGCGGCGGGCAACCAGGCGCTGCTGACCAGCGTCAAGCCTGCCTATCAGCGGCTGATCGCCGAGATGGAGCGGCAGGAAAAGATCGCGCCCACCGAGGACGGCATCTGGCGGCTGAAGGATGGCGCGGCCTATTATGCCGAGCGGCTCGCCAACTACACCACCACCGACCTTACCGCCGATGAGGTGCACCAGATCGGCCTCGACAATGTTGCGCGCATCCACGGGCAGATGCGCAAGATCATGACCACTGTGGGCTTCAAGGGCACGCTGCAGGAGTTCTTCGCCTTCGTCCGCACCGACGACCGCTTCTATTTCAAGACGCGCGAGGACTATCTCGCCACGGTCGATACCAAGCTGAAGGCGATGCAGGCGAAGCTGCCGGAGTATTTCAACACCTTGCCCAAGGCACCGCTGACGGTGAAGGCGGTGGAAGCCTTCCGCGAGAAATCGGCGGGCAAAGCGTTCTACCAGAGCCCCGCGCCCGACGGATCGCGCCCGGGCACCTATTATGTGAACCTGTACAACCTCAAGGACATGGCCTCGACCGAGTTGGAAGCGCTGGCCTATCATGAGGGCCTGCCGGGCCACCATCTGCAGCGCGCGGTGCAGACCGAGCTCGGCGATCTGCCGTCGTTCCGGCGCTTTGGCGGGGTGACCGCCTATACCGAGGGCTGGGGCCTGTATACCGAAGAGCTGGGCAAGGACATGGGCTTTTATGAAGACCCGTATTCCGATTTCGGCCGGCTGGGCATGGAACTGTGGCGCGCCTGCCGCCTGGTGGTCGATACCGGCATTCACCACAAACGCTGGAGCCGCGAACAGGCGATCCAGTATCTCACCGACAACACCCCCAATCCACCGGGGGATATCTCCAAGGCGATCGAGCGCTATGTCGTGTATCCGGGCCAGGCCAACGCCTATATGATCGGCAAGCTCAAGATCATGGAACTGCGCGATCAGGCGCAAAAGGCCTTGGGGCCCAGGTTCAACTACGGCCGGTTCCACGATGCGGTGCTCACCAGCGGCCCGGTGCCGCTGACCGTTCTGGAAGAGAGGCTGAAGGCCTGGATTGCCGCCGGCGGCTGAGCTGCTGGCGTCCGGCTGGCGGGGCAATCTAGCCTACAGATTTTGCATGATTTTTCATCATGTCGAATCCATCCAATTAACCGTCGCGCTCATCCCTTATACGACGAGCGCGACCCGAAGGGCTCAAGGCAGCGATGCCGAGAGTTCTTTTCCTAACAGGCGATCCTGCCCCTCGTGGCGGGATCGCCTTTTTTTTGTCGCGCAAACCGGCTATGTCCCCCATCGGGTCGACTAGAACATAACACCGGCATGGGCGTGCGGAGCAACCGCAGCCTGTTGTACGGGTGATTGAGGTCGCGAATGCCGAATCTCGAATATGCCCTGCCGGACGAGTCGCTGCGCGAATTCGTGTCGGTATATTACCACTTCGACAGTCCGCTGCCTTATGTCGCCGATGGCGAACGTGCCGCGATCGCCCAGTTGCGCCTGGCGACATCGGGCAAGGTGACCATGCATTTCCCCGACGGGTCCTCCACGACGTGTTCGGGCGCAGTGCTGGTCGGCCCGACGACGGCGGCAGTGCGGTTCGAGATCGAGGGGCCGTTTCGCATGTTTGGCCTTGGCATCACCGCGGCCGGCTGGGGCGCGCTGACCCACAAGAGCGCCGCCGACTATCTCGACAAGGTGGTCCCTGCGGTGGAGGTGTTCCCCAATATCGAACAGCGGCTGGAGGAATTGCGCCAGCTGGATGCGCTGCCGGAGATGTGCGCCGCGGCAGACGCGGTGCTTGCGCCGATCATGCACGCGGCCAGCCCGGAGACGGTCGCGTTTACGCGGATCGTCGATTCGTGGCTGGCATCCAGCGTGTCGCCGATGGTGAGCGACCTGCATGCGCAAAGCCGCCTGTCGGAGCGGCAGCTGACCCGCCGGGTGAAACAGCTCTACGGCATGCCGCCCAAATATCTGTCGCGCAAATATCGCGCGTTGCGGGCAGCACGCGCGCTGATCGATGCCCAGGCCGACGAGGCCGATTTTCTGCGCGATGCGTTCTACGACCAGTCGCACATGATCCGCGAGCTCAAGATGTTCGCAGGCGCAACGCCGACCCGCCTGCGCAATGGCGAGGGCGAGCTTGCCAGCATGATCGACAAGCGCGGTCAGCTCAAAGGCCGGATCAATCCGCTGGTGGCGGAAACCTGACCGGCTGGTCTCCACACTCCCTCAACTGCGCAGCTTCAGTTCCAGCCGGTTGATCCCGGCCTCGCTGCGATAATCGATGATCTGCGCCCATGCCCGGATCATCGCAAGGCCCACGCCGCCGCCGCGGTCCATGTTCGGCATCTCGAAATCATCGGCAGTCCGCAGATCGAAAGCAGTGCCCGAGTCGCTGAGCACGATGCGGATATCGTCCGTTGCACCGTAAAGGTCGATATGCCCGCAAAATCCGGTCGATACCCCGCCATGGTCGTAAAGATTGGTAACCGCCTCTTCGACCAATATTGCCAGTTTTGCTTGCTGTGCGTCAGGTAAGGCATTGGTTGTGCAGAACAATTGCGCCAGTTCGACCGCGCGATGTATCGATTCGGGACCGTTTTCGTCCAGCGGGCAGCCAAGCGGTTTGAAATTGCGCGTGATCATTTGCAGGTTTATGCCATGCTGGCGGGCAAGAGGGGATGCATATTATGAAATGCGCACTGCTTGTTACATTTTCGCTGCTTGCGCTGAGCGCGCAGCCTGCCTGGGCCAACATCGGCAGGGTCAAGACCACCTCGGGAATTGCATCGATCGAGCGCAATGGCGCCCGCGTCAATCCCGCCGCCGGTACCACCCTGCTGCCCGGCGATGTCCTGGTCACCGGCAAGGGCGGCCAGATCGCGGTGACCTTTGTCGACAATACCCGCTTTGCTGTTGGCCCCAACAGCCGGGTTGCGGTGAACAACTTCAGCTTCGACCGCCCGACGCGCACCGGCACCTTTGAAACCCGGGTCGAGAAAGGCACGCTGGGCGTGGTCTCCGGCGAAATCGCCAAGACGCGGCGGGATGCGATGAAGGTCCGCACGCCGACATCGTTGCTGGGGGTGCGTGGAACCCGTTTCATCGTCAGCGTGCCTGAATGATGCGCGGCACCGCGATGGTGGCAGCGCTCGCTGCCTTCTCCTTGACCGCCTGTGCGGGGCCTTCGCTGCTGCTGCTCGATGACGAGGACGGAAAGGCCAGCGGCGGGCTGGCGGTGATCGACGAAGAGTGCGGCAATCCAGAGGGCGCGCCAATTGCCGGATCGTTCACCCGCACCAAGCTGAAGGGCTGCGCGCCGCGCGTCAAAGGCGTGGGCGCAGACGGACTTACGGCATACGAATCCGGCTTGATCAGCAATCTGCCGCCGCCGCCTGCACGCTTTATCATGTATTTCATCCCGGACACCACCGATCTTGCGCCGGGTTCGGAAGGCATGATCGATGCGCTCGCCCGGCATTTCGAGGCACGGCCGGGCGCGGAGCTTGAGATTACCGGCTACACCGATACGGTCGGCAAGCCCGACTATAACCTGGACCTGTCGCAGAAGCGCGCAGATCAGATCAAGGCCAAGCTTGTCGAACTGAAATTTCCCGCCGATCGCATAACCACCATCGGGCGCGGAGAAACCGAACTTCGGGAAGAGACTCCGGACGAGACGGAAAAGGCCGCCAATCGCCGGGTGGAGATCATCGTTCGTTGATCCGCCAAGGCTTGCCAGCGGCAATTTTCTTGGACTAGACCCGTCTCGATCGTCTGTCCCGTATCGTTCTCCGGCGAAAGCCGCAGATCATGTCCGGGACAGCGCAACCTCGCTCCTGGACTCCGGCTTTCGCCGGAGAACGGGTTAGCCAGATCCGGCGGATTCCAGGCCAATATGCTCACCGATATCCAGATTTCCCGCGCCGCCAAGCTGCAGCCGATTTCCGCCATCGCCGAAAAATTGGGTCTGCAGCCGGACGCCGTCGAACCTTATGGTCACTACAAGGCCAAGCTGGACCTTGCGGCCGCCAAGCTTGGCCCTGAGAAGGGCAAATTGATCCTGGTCACCGCGATCAACCCGACCCCGGCGGGCGAGGGCAAGACCACGACGTCCGTTGGATTGGCCGATGCGCTCTGCCGGATCGGGCACAAGGCCGTGCTGGCGCTGCGCGAACCATCGCTGGGGCCGTGCTTTGGCACCAAGGGCGGGGCGACCGGGGGCGGCTATGCGCAGGTCGGGCCGATGGAAGACATCAACCTGCATTTCACCGGAGATTTCCACGCGATCACGTCGGCGCACAATCTGCTGGCGGCGATGATCGACAACCACATCCATTGGGGCAACGCGCTGGATATCGATGTGCGCCGCATCGTCTTTCGGCGGGTGCTGGACATCAACGACCGCGCGCTGCGCCAGATCGTGCAGTCGGTGGGCGGGGTCGGCAACGGTTTCCCGCGCGAAAGCGGGTTCGATATCACCGTGGCGTCCGAGGTCATGGCGATCCTGTGCCTGGCGCGCGATCTTGCCGATCTGGAAGAGCGGCTGGGGCGGATCGTCATCGGCTACACCCGCGCCAAGACCCCGGTGATGGCCCATGACCTGAAGGCAGCAGGCGCGATGGCGGTGCTGCTGGCGCAGGCGATCAAGCCCAATCTGGTGCAGACGCTGGAGGGCAACCCTGCGCTGCTGCACGGCGGGCCGTTCGCCAACATCGCGCATGGCTGCAACTCGGTCATCGCCACGCGGGCTGCGCTGGCGCTGGGCGATTTCGTGGTGACGGAAGCCGGCTTCGGTGCGGATCTGGGTGCGGAAAAGTTCTTCAACATCAAATGCCGCCAGGCGGGCTTGAGCCCCGCGGTCGCGGTGATCGTGGCCACGGTGCGCGCGCTGAAGATGAACGGCGGCGTCGCCAAGGCCGACCTGTCGGCGGAAAACGTCGAGGCGGTGCAGCGCGGCAGCGTCAACCTTGTCCGCCATATCGAGAATGTCCGCCAGTTCGGCGTGCCCGTGGTGGTCGCGATCAACCATTTCGCCAGCGATACCGAAGCGGAAGTCGCGGTACTGCGCGAGGCTGCGGCGTCGCAGGGCGCACAGGCCCATGTCTGCCGTCACTGGGCCGATGGCGGTGCAGGTGCGGAGGATCTGGCCCGCACGGTGGCGGCGCTGGCCGGATCGGGCGGCGCGCAGTTCGCACCGCTTTATCCCGACGAGCTGCCGCTGATCGACAAGATCACGACGGTGGCCAAGCGCCTGTACCGCGCGGATGCGGTCGCTGCATCGCCTGCCATTCTCGCGCAGCTTAAACGTTGGGAAGTGGCTGGCTATGGTCATCTGCCGGTGTGCATGGCCAAGACGCAGTACAGTTTTTCCGCCGACCCCACCGCGCTGGGTGCCCCGACCGGGCATGTTTTGCCCGTGCGCGAAGTGAAGCTGAGCGCAGGCGCAGGCTTTGTCGTTGCGATCTGCGGTGAGATCATGACCATGCCCGGCCTGCCCCGCGTGCCGGCCGCAGAAACGATCCGGCTGGATACCCATGGCGAGATCGAGGGGCTGTTCTGAGGTGGGCGCCTCCCTGCACCTTGCGGGCACCTATCGCCGCCATGTCACCGCCTCGCTGGAGCGGATCTGGCAGAATGTGTTCGATTGGGAACACTTGGGCCATCTGCATGCCAGCAGCTTTGCGCGCTGCGTGCTGCTGGACAGCGGCCCATGGGGCTGGCGCGCGCGGTTGGGTCTGGTGGGCCGCGACCCGTGTGCTGATACGGTCATTGAACTGATCGCGGACCGGGCCGCTGGTCGATACGTGACGACGACGCTGGAGGGCGAGGGCACAGGCACCGAAATTCGCGTCGCCCTGACCGAACGATCGGCGCATGCGGTGGATGTCGAGGTGCAGTTTCACGTGGCCGAGGACGATCCGGAGCGGCTGGCGCGGATCGGCGCGGGCTATGCGCAGGCCTATGCGCGGCTGTGGGATGAGGATGAGGCGATGATGCACGCCCGTGAGGCGGCGCTGGCGCACACGGCGGCTGAGCCACGCACATCCGGCGGTCGGATCGATCTGGGCGCAAGTTCGGATGTCAGGGCCGCACTGCCCTTGGCGTTCACGCTGTCAGGCCGCGATTACCGGCTGGTCGAGCAGGATGGCGCGCTTGTCGCGCACAGTACATTATGCCCGCACTGGCTGGGGCCTTTGGGGCACAGCGATGTCGTGGACGGCGCTGTAACCTGCCCGTGGCACGGCTATCGCTTCGATATCCGCTCACGCCGATGCCTGGATGCGCCGGGGCTGAAGCTCGCCCGGGCACCCAGGATCGAGGAATATGCCGGGAGAGTCTGGGCCTGCTGGTCCTGACTCTCCCGGGGGTAGAAGCTATCGTGGGCAATCAGCCGTTAACGTCGGCCTGGGTTACCGGCACGATGCGGATTTCCACGCGGCGGTTCTGCGCGCGGCCATCTTCGGTGGTGTTCGATGCCACCGGCTGCGATTCGCCGAAGCCCTGTGTCGCCAGACGGGCCTGCTGCACGCCCTGCGACGACAGATAGCTGGCAACCGACTGCGCGCGACGCTCGGACAGCGTCTGGTTGTAGGCATCGCTGCCGGTCGAATCGGTGTGGCCGTACACGTCGATATAGGTGCTTTCATACTGCACCAAGGTCGCCGCGACATCGTTCAGCGTGCTGCGGAAGGCAGGGGCCACCGATGCGCTGTCGACCGCGAAGGTCACCTGGCTGGGCATGTTGAGCAGCAGGCTGTCGCCATCGCGCACCACGTCGATGCCGGTTCCGGCGGTCTTGCGACGCAGGTCGCGCTCCTGCTGTTCGAGATAATAGCCGATGCCTGCGCCTGCGACCGCGCCGATGCCTGCGCCGACGATCTTTTCGGTCCGGTCGCGGCGTCCGCCGACGATGTCACCCAGCAGATAGCCACCCAGTGCGCCGCCGATGCCGCCGATGGCTGCGCGGTTGATCCGCTGCTGGCCGGTTTCCGGGTCGGTGACGCAGGCTGCCAGCGCCAGGCTGGACAGGCCTGCGAAGGCGGCGATACGGATGGTTTTGCTGTTCATTGCGTGTGCTCCCATGAGTGATCGAACTGCGATCGAAGTGTTTTGTCGTACGTACGTCTCGTAACGTCTCGTCGGCTTATTCGATCCAGCCGCTGAATGGTTCCCGAACCGAATTGTAACTTCTGTTAATCTGGCGGCTGGGAATGCCCGGATGCCGGGCTTGTCCGTTTCGTGAATTGGCGTGACATGGTGCAGTGCGGCGATATAGGGTCGGCATCCCAGAACATTTATGAGTGTACTGCCTAAGGCCCGATGGACCCTCTTCCTTCCTTTCCCTGGCTCGACGCCGTGATTATCCTGGCGTTGATCGTCCTCAATGGTGTCTTTGCCATGTCGGAACTTGCCATCGTCTCGGCCCGCACCGCGCGGCTTGAGGCCATGGCCAAGGAGGGCAGCAGCGGTGCGCGCACCGCCATCCGGCTTGGGGCAGACCCTGGCAAGTTTCTGTCCACCGTCCAGATCGGCATCACGCTGATCGGCATCGTGGCGGGCGCCTATTCGGGGGCCAGCCTGGGCGGACCCGTGGGCGATCGGCTGGCGCTGATCGGCGTGCCGGCGGATATCGCCGATACGGTGGGCTTTGCGCTGGTCATCGGCCTCACCACCTATCTGTCGCTGGTGATCGGCGAACTGGTGCCCAAGCAGTTCGCGCTGCGCAAGGCCGAGGAACTGGCCGTGATCATGGCGATCCCCATGGACCTGATGGCGCGCGGTGCTGCGCCTGTCGTGTGGGTGCTCGACAATTCCAGCGCGGTGATCTTTCGCCTGCTGGGCCTCAACCGCGAGTCCGAGAATATCGTCACCGCGCAAGAATTGCAGATGATCTTTGCCGAGGCGACCAAATCGGGCGTGATCGAGGAGAGCGAACGCGCGATCATATCGGGCGTGGTCCGGCTGGCCGGGCGTCCGGTGCGCGAGGTGATGACCCCGCGTACGGAAGTCGACTGGCTGCCGGTCGAGGCCGGGCTTGAGGATCTGCGCCGGATCATGGCCGATTCGCCGCACAGCCGGTTGCCGGTGGCCGATGGGTCGGTCGACGCGATCATCGGCATCGTCACTGTGCGCGATCTGCTCTCGGCGATCATCGAAGGCGCGCCGCTTGACCTTGCGGCCCTGGCGCGGATGCCCTCGATCGTGCCGGACCAGATCGATGCCATGGATGCGCTGAAGGTGCTGCAGAAGGGCGAGGTGCCGATGGCGCTGGTCCATGACGAGTACGGGCATTTCGAGGGCCTGGTGACGCCGGCCGACCTGTTGCAGGCATTGGTCGGCGACTTTGCGTCCGATCAGGGCGAAGGCGATTCGCCGATGGTGGTCGAGCGCGCCGATGGCAGCCTGCTGATTTCAGGCGCGTTGCCCGCCGATGCGATGGCAGAGCGGCTGGGCATCGATCTGTCGGGCGACCGGGACTATGCCACGGCGGCGGGCCATGTGCTGCACTGCCTGCGCCACCTGCCAAAGGAAGGCGAGATTTTCACCGACCAGGGCTGGCAGTTCGAAATCGTGGACATGGACAACCGCAAGGTCGACAAGCTGCTGGTCAGCCGGATCGATGCCGATAACGGCTGATTGGGTGCCTCGACGTTATCGCGGCGGTGCTTACTGAGGGGCTCCGCCACCGGCACCCGGCGCGCCGACCGCACCGATGTTGCCGAACAGATCCTGGAAGAAGGTGCGGTTGCGTCCCAGCGTAGGCGTCTTCTTGCCCTCAGGCGATATCTGCGCGACCTGGTCCAGCCCGGTGAAATCGACCGTGGTGACGTTTCCGGCGGCATCGAAGCGCACGCGCATCACCTGCTGCGCGGTCGGGCGTGGGTTGGCAAACGCCAGCTGGCGGGTGTCGCGCGAGAAATAATACCATTCGTTGCTGGCAAACTGGCCGGTAAAAGTCGGGCGGCCCAAAGTGCGTTCGACCGACTGGCGGTTGTCTACGCCGGGCAGGATCTGGCTGGACAATGTCTGGTCGTAGACAAAGCCCTGATGGCCGCGCAGCTGGCCGCACCCGGCGAGCAATGGCAGCGCTGCCAGGCCGATCAGCAGGAGTGCGCGAGTGTTGCTACGTGGCCGTGCGCGCGAAGTGTTGAATTTGCTGATCATGATCTTTCCCTGGCGGTCATCCGCCTGCTTGTCGGTACGCTGGGCCATGGGCCCGAGCGTATCTCTTGCAACTTGCCGTCGCCGCCTCAATATGCACTTAGGCCCTGCATCACAAGTGGCCAATGAATTGTGGCTTAACGCTGCCCGCTCCATCCGGAAAAGCTCAAAACATGTCCGTTCTGTCCCGCATATTCTCCCGCAAGGACCCGCGCCAGCAGGCCGCGCCTGCCTATGAGCGCGTCGTAGCCTTGGGCCGCGATCCGCATTGGTATATCGATGGGGGCGTCGAAGACAGCGTCGACGGCCGGTTCGAGGCGGTGTCGATGGTGCTGTGCGCGGTGCTACTGCGACTGGAAAACGACGATACCGACAGCGCGGTACGGCATTTTTCGGTGCACCTGGCCGAGCTTTTCGTGGACGACATGGATGGCCAGTTGCGCCAGTCCGGCGTGGGCGACCTGATCGTCGGCAAGCATATCGGCAAGATGATGAGCGCGCTGGGCGGCCGCCTGGGGGCCTATCGCGCGCCGTTGGCCGATGGTGATGCGCTCAAGCTCGCCGAAGCGCTGCGCCGCAACCTGTACCGCGATGCGCCGGTCGATCAGGCAGCGGTGATGGCATCGGCCACCCATCTGGGCGCGCTGTATGACCGGATCAGAGCGCTGCCTGTCGATGCCATCATGCGGGGAGATTTCTAATGCAGGTCCATACCGAATTTCCCCGGCCCATCGATCTGCGCGCCCTGCCGCGCCAGCAGATCGATCTGGTCGCCGACGCCGCCGAGCGCGCCGCGTTGGCCGATCGCTTCGGCATCCAGGCGATCGAATCGCTGGAAGCGACCGCCAAGGTCACCGAAGTGGAGGGCAGCGTTGAGGTGCGAGGCAAGATCACCGCAAAGCTGATCCAGAGCTGCGCGGTCTCGGGCGACGATTTTCCGGTGCGGGTGTCCAACGACTACCGGCTGCGCTTCATCCCCAAGGCGGATTATGAGGCGGCGATGCAGGCGGCGGGCGACGAGGTGGAGCTTGCCAGCGATGACCTCGATACCATCGCTTATTCCGGCAGTACGCTGGAACTGGGCGAGGCGATCGCACAGACGCTGGCGCTGGAGATCGACCCTTATGCCGAAGGCCCCGGCGCGAATGCTGCGCGCGAGGAATATGGCCTGACGACGCCGCAGGACAACGGCCCATGGGCGGCGCTGAAGGCGCTCAAGGACAAATAGGCGGAACGCCGTGGGTCAGGGCCTCCTCAGGGCACGCCTGCATTGCCCAGCAGCCGGTTGATCGCGCCAAGCGCGCGGGCATATTCGGGCGAGTTGGTCGCGCTGTAATCGCGCTCGAACGCGGCCACGTCCAGCCCTTCCGGCTTCGACAGAAGCTCGCGCGGCAGCATCTGCTCCTGCGTGATCGCCCCCAGCCTTATATGCACCGGGCGCGCGAGCTTCGGATCGACGGCGGCGATGGCGAAGCGCTCGCCCGACCTGTCGGCGGCAAGATCGACGAACGAAAAGCCGCTTCCGCCTTCCATGCTGTCGGCCAGTTCCTTCCACGTCCCCATCGAGCGGGTGACCTGGCTGCCCAGCGTTGCGGTGAGCGCAGCCGACAATGCCCAGTGCTTGGCAAGATCGCCGCGCCCGGCCAATGTCAGCGGAGGCGCATCGACCACGCAGCGCGCAATCTGCGGATAGGCCGCGCCCGCCAGCCGGTCGCGATATTCAGGCACGGCGCGCATGGCGATTGCGGCCAGCAGCGCGCGGTTGTGATCCCGCTGGGCAATCCCCTTGCGCATCGGCAGCTTGCCTGCGCGCCGTACCAATGCCGCCAGATCGGTATCGTCGGCGCCGGCGATGGCGCAATAGGCCGCCGCCAGCGCATCCGAATCGGTCGAGACCCCGCGCGCCTGCGCCAAGCCGGCGAGCGCGGCGCCTTGGCCCGGATGCACCACCGTCAGCGTGATCGCGGCAGGCTTTATGCTGACGCGGCGCAGAACCTGGGCAAGGTCCAGCGGCTGGGCGACATCGCCTTGCGCCCAGCCCCACAGCCGGTGAATGGCCCAATGGGTCAGCCATTGCGGGATGGGAAGGCGGCCGACCGTCAGATCGATATCGGGAAGGCCTGCGGGCTGCGACACCTGGGCGTTGCGCGCCTGCCCGGTGATGTTGATCCACGCGCCCAGCGGCAGCTGCCGGCTCATCTGCACCGCAAGCGCTGCGTCCCGTGGCGGTGCGGGGCCTCCGGTACGCGCTGTCTTGCCACGCGGCTCCTGCGAGACCAGCCGGGCCTCCATCCGCAGCGGGCTGAGCGCTTCGCTGCCAAGTTCCGCCAGGCCATTGAGTTCGCGCTGCGATATGGCAAGCGTCAGCCGCGTGCCGCGCTGCGCGTTTTCGCCGGTCAGCTGGCTCAGCACATCGCGCGCAGCGGCGACGCTCGCGGCATCGGGCGCGCGGGGTTCTTCGACGCCGGGGCGCAGGCTCAGCGTCATCGCCGCCAGCACGATCGGCAGCGCAAGAGCGATCATCAGGATCCAACGCCAGCGCCGCCTTGCGCCAGGCGAAGCGGGTGGTGGCAGGCTCTGGTCAGGTGGCGTCATGGATCAGGCCCGTTGCAGCGCAGCGTGGTGCCGATGGCGCGCGCGGCATGAACATGCGCCGAACGGGCACGAAAAAGCGCCGGAAATCGCGTGATCCCGGCGCTTTTTCATAGCGGTGAAGCGTGCCGCAATTATGCGGGCAGCGCGTCCTGTGCCTGCTTGATCAGGCCCTTGAACACTTCGCCTTCGTGCATGGCGAGGTCGGCCAGAACCTTGCGGTCCAGTTCGACGCCTGCCAGCTTCAGCCCGTGCATGAACTGGCCATAAGTCAGGCCTTCTGCGCGGGTTGCAGCGTTGATGCGGACGATCCACAAAGCGCGGAAGTTGCGCTTCTTGGCCTTGCGGTCACAATACGCATACTGACCTGCCTTTTCGACAGCCTGACGTGCGATGCGGATGGTATTCTTGCGACGGCCATAATAGCCCTTCGCCTGTACGAGAATGCGCTTGTGCTTGGCGCGGGTGGTAACACCCCGTTTGACGCGTGCCATAAACTATATCCTTTGAATTTCGAGACTTGGGATCGCGGCGGGATCAACCCAGGCCGTAGGGAGCCCATTTCTTGATGGTGCGTGCATCGGCATCGGAAATGACGCTGGTGCCGCGGTTCTGGCGGATATACTTGGCATTATGGCTCATCAGACGGTGGCGCTTGCCAACGACTCCGTGCTTGATCTTGCCGGTGGCGGTGAGCTTGAAGCGCTTCTTCACACCGCTCTTGGTCTTCAGCTTGGGCATTTTGGTCTCCTTCTTTGGAAGTCCGTATCAAGCGAACATGGCAGCCCATAACCAGCCAGCCCGCTTTGTCGGAAGCGTGCGCGCCTAGCGGGATTCGGTCCCGATTGCAAGGCGGCATATGCGAAGGGCGGGCCAAGGTGTGAACCACGGCCCGCCCCCCATGTGCTTGAACCGTGCGCTTAGAGGCGGTGCATCGCGCAGACCTTGTTACCGGCAGGATCGCGCAGATAGGCAAGGTACAGCTTCATGCCGGCGCCTTCGCGCACGCCCGGCGGGTCTTCGATCGCGGTGCCGCCATGGGCAAGACCGGCGGCGTGCCAGGCATCGGCCTCTTCCTTGGACTTGGCGGCAAAGCCGATGGTGCTGCCGTTGCCGCAGCTCGCAGGCTGGCCGTCGATGGGCTTGGTCAGCAGGAACAGGCCGCCATTGGCCATATAGATGACGCGGCCCTTGGGATCGACCATGCCCGGCTTTGCGCCCAGCGCGCCGAGAGCGGCGTCATAGAATGCCTTGGACGCGTCGATATCGTCCGCGCCCAGCATGACGTGTGAAAACATGTGCTTCTCCTGTTCCTGACCGGATTGTTGGTAACCGGCCTTCGCTTAATTGCGTGATTAAAACACCATGGACAAGCAGCCATGCTGCCGTCAATATCCGTTTGCGGACACGGCGTCATTGGCTGGAAAAAGGTCAAGGCGAAAGGATGAGGAAACGGGTGGCCATGATGCTGAAAAGGCTGGTTGGGGCAGCGCTGGCGCTGCTGGTTGCGGCATGTTCGGGCGGCAGTGCCGAACCCGGCGCCAAGGGCACCACGGGCATCGACGGCGCGCGGATCATCCAGGCCGATGGCAACGAATGGCTGAGCTATGGCCGCACCTATGACGAGCAGCGCTTCAGCCCGCTCGACCAGATCAACGCGGGCAATATCGGCGAACTGGGGCTGGCCTGGTATGCCGATATGGACACCGCGCGCGGGCAGGAAGCCACGCCTCTGGTCATTGACGGCAAGATCTATATCACCACCGCCTGGTCCAAGGTAAAGGCCTATGACGCGGTCACAGGCAAGCCGTTGTGGGATTTCGACCCCAAGGTGCCGGGCGAAACCGGGGTCAAGGCGTGCTGCGATGTCGTCAACCGCGGGCTGGCCGCCTGGGGCAACATGCTGTTTCTGGGTACGCTCGATGGCCGCCTGATCGCGCTCGATCGCGGCACGGGGCGTGAGATCTGGAGCAAGGTCACCGTCGATCAGGCCAAGTCGTACACCGTCACCGGCGCGCCGCGCGTGATCGACGGCATGGTGATCATCGGCAATGGCGGCGCGGAATTCGGCGTGCGCGGTTTCGTCGCAGCCTATGATGCGGCGACCGGCAAGCAGTTGTGGAAGTTCTATACCGTCCCCGACCGGCCAGGCGCGAACGAGGCGGAGTACATGAAAACCGCCGAAAGCACGTGGAAGGGCGAATACTGGAACATCGGCGGCGGCGGAACGGTGTGGGACGCGATGGCCTATGATCCGCAGCTGGGCCTTCTGTATGTCGGCGTCGGCAACGGCAGCCCGTGGAACCAGGCGTACCGGTCGCCCGGCGGCGGCGACAACCTGTATTTGTCCTCCATCGTCGCGATCCGGGTGAAGACCGGCGAATATGCCTGGCACTACCAGACCACGCCGGGCGAGACATGGGACTATACCGCAACCCAGCACATCATGCTGGCGGACCTGGAAATCGGCGGCAAGACGCGCAAGGTGCTGATGCAGGCGCCCAAGAACGGGTTCTTCTACGTCATCGACCGCGCCACCGGCGAGTTCATCTCCGCCAACAATTTCGTGCCGGTCAACTGGGCCACCGGCGTCGACCCGGTGAGCGGCCGCCCGATCGAAAATCCTGAGGCGCGGGTGGACAAGACCGGAAAGCCCTTCGTGGTCTCGCCCGGCCCGCTGGGCGCGCACAACTGGCACCCCATGGCGTACGACGCCAAGCAGAAACTGGTGTTCATCCCCGCGCAGATCACCGCATACCCCTATATCCCGGCGGCAGGCTGGAAGCCTTCCAAGCTGGGCTTCAACGTCGGCATGGATACCGCGGGCAATGCGATGCCAGCCGACAATGCCATCCGCGAGGCGGCAAAGAAGGCCACCAAGGGCGTGCTGATCGCCTGGGACCCGGTCGCGCAGAAGGAACGCTGGCGGGTGACCTTGGGCGGACCATGGAACGGCGGCGTGCTGGCAACCGCAGGCGGGCTGGTGTTCCAGGGCAATGCGATGGGCAACTTCGTCGCGTATGATTCCACGCAGGGCAAGGAACTGTGGAGCTTCCCGGCGCAGACCGGCGTGGTCGCAGCGCCGATGACCTTTGCCATCGATGGCCAGCAATATGTCGCCGTGCTCGCGGGGTGGGGCGGGGCGTGGGCGATCACGGCGGGCGTGCTGAGCGACATGTCAGGCCCGGTGCGCAACATCTCGCGGCTGCTGGTGTTCAAGCTGGGCGGCAAGGCCAAGCTGCCTGCGATGCCCGCTGCCGATGAGCTGCCGCTCGATCCGCCCGCGCTGACCGCCGCTGCCGACGTGGTGGCAGGCGGCGCGGCGCTCTATGGCCGGTATTGCACGGTGTGCCATGGCGATGCGGCGATCCAGGCTTCGGGCCGCGGCGGCATCATTCCGGACCTGCGCTATTCGGGTACGCTCACCAGCGCTGAGAACTGGCAGATGATCGTCCATGGCGGAGCGCTGAAGGACAACGGCATGGTCAGCTTTGCGCAGGTGATGGACAAGGGCCAGGCCGACAGCATCCGCCACTATGTCATCGCCCGCGCCAATGAAGACGTGAAGCTGAAGGGCGCCGCGGGCATCGGGAAGGTCGCGATGAAATAGCGGCGGCGCAGCTTCACCGCTCACAGGTGGCGCTGCGTTGACTTGGGGCGGGCCGGAGGCGTCAACCTCCGGCTGCCACTGCGCCCTTCAGGTCGTGCCCGCCATTAGTTCCCGCTGTTGGACAGGATCGTCGGCAAAACCGGCGGCGGCGTTGTGGCCGGTGCAGCGCCGGGGGCGGTGGCCGGCTGACCCGGTGTCATCTGCCCGGTTCCCATTTGGCCCGGCCCCATCTGGCCAGGATTTACGACACCGGCGTTGACGGTACCGGTGTTGGCCGGACCCATCCGCGCGGCCTGTGCGGCGCGCATTTCCGGGCTGCCATACAGCGCGATCCACTGCTGCAGGTCGGTCTGATAGCCCTCATACGTGGCATAGAACCGGTCGAACACGCCCTCCAGCGTCGGCAAGGCGCGCACGGAGAAGGCGACCAGGTCTGTCGATGGTATCGCTGCGGCCTCCTGGCCAAGCACGAGAGCGGCCTGGCAGAAATCGGATTTGACCGGCGGGAAAGCGAAGAAGTTGTAGACCTGCGTATTCTCGGTATCGCGGATGCGCGCGGAGCCTGAACCATAGCGCTTGCGATAGGTGTCTTCGACCGCGCGGTTGACCCGGTCCAGCTCGCGCTTGTGGGTCTTCAGGAACACATTGTAGTCGTCGGCGATGCGGAAATATTGCGGATCCTGGCAGTTGAGCGCCGCGACGTTGAGCGCAGCGCGGAAGTACCACATCTTCTCGTTGTCATCGATGTCGCGCATCGGCGTATCGCGCAGGCCATCGGCGCGCAGGGCCGGAACCGTCATCGCCAGCATGGCGTTGGGCGGCGGTGCGGGCATGCGCGGGGGGGCGACCACCACCGGCGGTGGCGGCGGCAGCGCGACAACGACCGGTGCGGGCTTTGCAGCGCCACATGCTGAAAGTATCGACGTCATGCCGACGGTTGCTGCCAGTATCGCTACTCGGCTGAGGCCCAAACGTGCCATTTCCTGCTTCTCCCGGTGACGCGCGCAATGCAGCCAAAGCCCTGCCGCGTTCTCATGGCATGATTCTATGCCTGCGTGTGCCTGATCTCAACACGAAAACGGTGAAGCGTGAAATGCCGCTATAGGCCTGGGGTCGCCCATGCAGGACGAAGCGAGTCCAACAAGCGACGGGCCGAGGGCATCGGGCCGACAACAGGCGCGGACCGATCATGCCGCGCATACGAAAAACCCGGCGGATCGCTCCGCCGGGTTTTGAAGGGTTCCAGTGCTTTCAGGGCGGCTCAGTCGCGGCTGCCCATGATGCTCAGCAGCGCCTGGAACATATTGATGAAGTTGAGATACAGGCTCAGCGCGCCCATGATCACCACCTTGCCCATCATGTCGGTACCGGCGACATAGGCATAAGTGCTCTTGAGGCGCTGGGTGTCATAGGCGGTCAGGCCAGCGAAGATCAGCACTGCTGCATAGCTGATCACCAGACCCATCACCGACGACTTCAGGAAGATGTTGAGGATGCTGGCGACGATCAGACCCACCAGACCCATGATCAGGAAGCTGCCCCAGCCGGTCAGGTCCTTCTTGGTGGTGTAGCCGAACAGGCTCAGGCCCGCGAACGCAGCTGCGGTCGAGAAGAACGCCAGCGCGATGCTTTCACCGGTGTACACCAGGAACACCGTCGACATGCTCAGGCCCATCAGCAGCGCAAAGCCCCAGAACATCGCCTGCAGCGTCACGGTGGAGAACTTGTTCATGCCAAAGCTCATCGCGAACACGATGGCGAGCGGCGAGAAGATGATCAGGTACTTCATCAGGCCGGGGCCGAACATGATCTGCGCGGCCATGCCCGACTGGGCGAACAGCAACGCGACAACGCCGGTCAGCAGGATGCCGCTGGTCATGTAGTTATAGATGGACAGCATGTACGAGCGCAGCCCCGCGTCCGTCTCCATGCTGCCGACCGATCCCGGTGGCGCATTGATCGAACCGGCACGAAGTCGCTCCGTCGTGCGAGGATCAAAACGGTCAGCCATCGAAAATATCTCCTTTGCCCGGCATTGTTGCCGGATAGACACAATATCACCCCTTGGGACGAGAATTTCAAGCGAAACCGGTTTTCTGTTCGTCGCGCTTTGGTACTCTACCCTTTACCCATGCGTCTGTTCCTTGCCCTTGTCCCGCCAAAGCCGGTGCGCGCTGCGCTGCACGGCCGCATGCATGGTCTTGCCCATGCCCGCTGGCAGGACGATGCGCGGCTGCACGTGACGCTGCGTTTCATCGGCGATGTCGACAGGCACTACGCACAATCACTAGTGATGGCGTTGCGGCAGGAGCGGTTTGCGTCGGTACAGGCGCGGCTCGACGGCTTTGGCCATTTCGAGCGGCGCGGGCGCGTCGACCAACTGTGGGCGGGGCTCGCTCCCCGCGAGCCACTTGCAGCGCTGCACGCCCGGCTGGACCGATTGTGCGTGTCGTGCGGGCTTGAGCCTGAGGGGCGCAAGTTCGTGCCGCATATCACCCTGGCGCGGTTCGCGCGCAGTACCGCGCCATCGGCCGAACAGCTTGCGCACTGGCTGGGCAGTCAGCCGCTGCTGCCGGGCGATGTTTTCGCTTTCGACCGCGTGGTGTTGATGGAGAGCCATATGGGGAACGACGGCAGTGTGTACGAGGTGGTGGCTGCAGCGGGGATGGGGTGAGGATGGGGTGAGGATGGGCTGAGGTAAGCGCGTACGTCCCTCGACTTCGCTCGGGACAAACGGAGGTGGTTTTGTGGATCAGCAAACCTCTCCGCGTTCCCGAGCCCTTCGACTGGCTGGCAAGCCAGCCGCTCACGATAAACTTCCCGGCCTCGCCGGGAAGTCGAGGGACGTATGCGCTACCCCAGCCCCCGGAAGCTACCCGATCTCCACCACCATCCCCGGCACCAGCATCGGCAGCAGCGCGTGCATATCGCTGCGCGCGATGGCGACGCAGCCTTCGGTGCTGCGGTCCTGGGGCAGCTTGGCCTCGTTCCACAGGTGGAAGAAGATCGCGCTGCCCGCGCCTGCCACGGGCGGCGTGTCGTTGTGGCCCATCACCAGCACCACGTCGTACAGCATGTCGTCGCGCTGCAGCGTCTCGGTGCTGAACCTGTGGGGCAGGCGCACCGGGCGGTTATAGGCGGGGTCGGCGGGATCGTCCGACCAGCCATCGCCGGGCGAAGTCCAGCGCCAGGGCAGGGCAAAGCCGGGCGGCGGGCTGGCACGGCTCGGGCGGAACAAAGCGGCGCGTACCGGCCAGCGGCCCAGCGGCGTGCAGCCGTCACCCTCGCGCTTGGCATCGGCGGCGCACGCGCCGCCGCGTCCGATGGCGCACGGCACCTGCCAGTTGCCCAACGCAACGGTCAGCGCGCCTGAATCTACATGAAGCGTGTCGACATGAACCGTGGCGGTCACAACTGGTGCCCGGTGCGGTCCCGCTTGGTGACCAGATAGTGTTCATTATGCGGGTTGGAGGGGATCTGCAGCGGTATCCGCTCGGCGATCTCGACCCCCAGGCTGGCGAGCACGGCCTGCTTTTCCGGGTTGTTGGTCATCAGCCGGATGGCGCGGACATGCAGCGCCTTGAGCATCTGCGCTGCCACGGCAAAATCGCGCGCATCTGTTGGGAAACCCAGGCGGTTGTTGGCATCGACCGTATCGAAACCCTGATCCTGCAGCTGATAGGCGCGCAGCTTGTTGATCAAGCCGATGCCGCGCCCTTCCTGCCGCAGGTACAGCAATATGCCCCACTGGGCATGCGCCATGGCGTGCAGCGCGCCGTGCAGTTGCGGGCCGCAATCGCATTTCAGGCTGCCCAGCACGTCGCCGGTCAGGCACTCGGAATGCAACCGCACCACCGGCAGGCTGGCATCGGGCGTGCCGACGATCAATGCGACATGCTCGTGGAAATCGGCATCCGAACGGAAGGCGACGATCTCGGCAGTGTCGCTGGCGCTCACCGGCAGCCGCGCGCGCGCTGCGATCCGCAAGCTGGCAGGGTCGGCATAAGCGGCGACATCGGCAGGCGTCACGCGCGGCGCATCGGCTTCTGCCTGGGCAAGCACGTGATACGCAGGCAGCAACCCGGCCAGCCGCGCCAGCTGCATCGCGGCCTCGGCGGCCTGGGGTGCGGGCAGTGGCTGCGCGGCAAACGGCCCCTTCATCGGCCAGGCGAGGTCCAGCGATGGATCGGCGATCGCCACCGCAAGCGCTGCATCCAGCACGCCGGGCACCGCGATGCAAACGGGCGCATCGGGCCGGGCGGCGTCCTTCTGGTTGCCGAGTTTCAGCGTAGCGGCGCGCGCTGCAGGGATCAGCAGGCGGGCGCCATCGCTTTCGGGTGCAGGCCCGGTTTCCACCGGTCGCAACGCCAGCGTGCCATCGGGCGCGTCGATGATGATATCCCAGCCCCGGGCCAGCGCGTCGAGCGCCCGGGCCGCAGCACGGGGGTTCATCGGCAAGGCCACAGTACCGGGCGGTCCATCAGAACAGGAACTCGCTGATCAACGGGGCATGATCGGACGGCTGCGGCCAGCCTCGGCAAGGCTCGACGACGCGGTGGCTCTTGACCGTATCGACAATGTCGGGCGACACCCAGATATGATCGAGCCTGCGGCCACGGTCCGACACCGACCAGTCGCGCGCGCGATAGCTCCACCAGGTGAACAGGCGTTCGGGCGCGGGATAGAATTTGCGGCCGATATCGACCCAGTTGTGCGCATCTTGCATCGCCTTCAGCCGCTCGATCTCGATCGGCGTGTGGCTGACGGTGTTGATCAGCTGCTTGTGGCTCCAAACGTCCGATTCCAGCGGAGCGATGTTGAAATCGCCCAGGATGATGGTGCGCCCACCAAGTCCGCTCGACCACTGCGTCATGCGTTCCAGAAAATCGAGCTTCTGGCCGAATTTGGGGCTGATAGTGCGATCGGGGATTTCGCCGCCTGCGGGCACATAAACGTTTTCGAGCCGCACGGTGCCGCCCAACGGCCCGGTGATGGTAACGCCGATATGCCGCGCCTCGCCATTGGCCTGCCAGTCCAGCCGCGAATCCTCGCTCAGCCGCACCTTGGCAACGATCGCCACGCCATGGTGCATCGGCTGGCCGTTCAGCTTCTGGAAGTTGTAGCCCAGCTGGCGAAAAGGCCCTTCGGGAAAGTCGTTGTTGATGACCTTCGTTTCCTGCAGGCACAGGATATCGGGCTGTTCTTCAGCCAGAAAGCGAAGCACCGATTCCAGGCGGAAACGGACGGAATTGATATTCCAGGAAGCGATCTTGAGGGGAGAAGCCATCTGCAAGGCTCTAACCAGCGATTGGCCCAAACCCAACCCCTAAACTGCGCATAACTGCCCTTAAGTGATTGCAGGCCGCAAAAAACCCTCGTCCCGGGGGCATTGGGACGAGGGTTCTTTTTTGCGTTCGTCACGCTTGGGTGAAGGCGGTGGTTCGACATGGTAACAGGGGGAAACCGTGTCGCCGTCTTCGATGTCTGTTCTACTGGCCAAAGCCTGTCTGCCATGTGAACGGATTTGCGAGCCGCTCGCAGTTCGTCGATGCAGGACGTCGGTTCGTCAGCGTTTCAGGATAAGAAAACGACGCCTCAGGTCAGCGGCGGGGGCCGTTGCCGCGCGGATCGGTCCACGCAAAGGCGTTGTCGGCAACGGCAACGTTATACTGCTGGCCGGACAGGCGGATGGTGGTGCGCTTGTTCTGCGAATCGAGCGCAACCCAGCCGACCAGCGCAAGCCCGGCCGGTGCCGATGCGTTGCGGGTGAAGATCAGCGTGATGACGCCATATTCCGGGCGCTTGGGATCGCGCACCTCGACACTGACGACGTCGGGATCGTTGGTGGACAGCAACTTGCCGTATTTGGTGAGGTCGCGATTGGGATCGAGCAGCGCGCCGAGCGGCGAATTGCGGATTGGCCAGCGCTGCACCTGCTTGACCTGATAATCGATCATGGTCAGCGCGCGCCCATCGCTGACGATCAGCAACTGGGCGTCCTTCTGGTATTCGAAGCGGATCTTGCCGGGCTGTTTGAGCGTCAGCGTGCCGCTGAGCGTCTGGCCGGTGCGGTCGGTCTGCGTGAACGATGCGCGCAGCGACTGCATCGCCTTGAGGTGGCGCGACACCTGCGCAAGGTCGGTGCCTTGCGATGCAACTTGCGCGGTTGCGGCTGGCGGCAGGGCAACCGGGGCCAAGGTCATCGCGCCTGCCAGCAGGGCGGCGGCGATGGAACGGGCGGAAAATTCAGGCATCGGGGTCAGGCTTTCTTGAAACGAAGGTGCACTGAACCCCTTGGGCACAGGCGATTGAACCGGCGCTGAATTGCCGGTTCATCCTGTGCCGTACCCAAGATTACTTGATCTTGGCTTCCTTGAATTCGACATGCTTGCGCGCGACGGGATCGTACTTGCGGAAGCTCATCTTCTCGGTCGTGTTGCGCGGGTTCTTCTTGGTGACATAGAAGAAGCCGGTGCCTTCGGTGCTGACCAGGCGGATTTTCACAGTTGCTGGCTTGGCCATGACCTGTTCCTTCGAAATTGAAATGACATTGCGGTTTTGCCCGGCACAGGCCGATGGAACCGCGTAAATGAAGCGAATCAAAAACACAAAGAGCGGCACAAACGGCCGCCCCTGACGTGAGAGCGTCGCCCATGCCGCAAGCCCCCCGGCTTGTCAAGCCGCGCGCCGGTTGCGCCATCGCATCGTGCGGGGGTGCAGGCGGACCTGTTCCTTAACCCAACGTCGCCGAATAATTAACCTGACCGTGGCATTGTGCATGCCTGTTCAAGGTTCCGGAAGGAGCACGCAATGCCCACACCCCATACGACCGATCTGGCGTATGACCGGCTCACCCTCGCACGTCGGCAGCTGCGCATGCACGCAGGCCATGTGCGGACCATGGCGCGCCGTGCCTCACATGCCGAGCTTGCTGGCCAGATTGACCGGATGCGGCGGATTGCCGACACCCACGCCATGCCCTGCGTCAGCGATCTTGCCCATGCGCTGGAGCATCTTCTGGCGCACGGGTGGAGCCGTACGATGGCCGACCACTATTTAAGCGCCATGGACGAGGCGATTGCCAGCGATTGCGGCGATGCCGACATGCGCACCGCCATGCTGGCATCGGTCGCGGTGCGCGGCGTGCGCTGAATTGCGCTATCGCCATAGGTAATGGAAGCTTTTGTCACCACCCTGCTGCTGACCGCGATCGTCCAGGTCGGCGACCGCAATCAGTTGCTGTGCGCAGCGCTGGCGCAGCGATTCGACCGCAACGGACAGGTCCTGGCCGCCTTGCTGCTGGCTTGCACCGCGCAAGCGGCGATCGCTGCCCTGGGTGGCGTGGTGGTGGGCGAGTGGATCAGCCGCGATGCGCTGCGCTTGTTCTATGCGCTGTCCTTGCTGTTTGCGGGGCTTGGCATGCTGGCATGGCGCAGGCCGGTGGACGTGCTGCAGGGGTGGCGCATCGGGCCGTTCCTGACGACCCTGCTGGGCCTGTTCATCCTGCAGTTCGGCGACAAGGGCGCGTTCATCATCGCGGCGACCGCGGCGCGCAGCCATGACTGGCTCTGGCCGCTGCTGGGCGGATGGGCCGGAACGGTGCTGGGGCTGGTGCCTGCAGTGATCTGGCGGGGGGATCTGGCCCACTGGCATTTGCGTGCCGTGCGCATCGCGGGCGGCATCGTCGTGACCCTGGTTGGCATCACGCTGGCGCTGGCAGCCTTCGGGCTGGTGTGACTAGAGCACTTGCCGCCCTGTGACCTGTACCGAAAGCGATCAAATCCGATCGATAAATTGTCATACCAAATGCGCCATGACATCCTATGTTAATTCCATCCAATCACGACGACAGGAGAACCGTTATGGGAAACAAAAAGGGTGACAATGCCGGCAAGGCGCTGGCCGAGGCGATGAACGGCCTGCTGGCGGACAGCTTTGCCCTGTACCTGAAGACCAAGAACTTCCACTGGCACGTCGCCGGACCGCATTTCCGTGAGTATCACCTGCTGCTGGACGACCACGCCGCGCAGATCCTCGCCATCACCGATGCCATTGCCGAGCGGGTCCGCAAGAACGGGCACCGCACCCTGACCTCGATCGGCGATATCGCGCGCCGCCAGAGCGTTTCGGACAACGACAAGTCGAGCGTGGCCGCCGATGCCATGCTGAAGGAGCTGCGCGATGACAATGTGGCGTTCGTCGCCACGCTGCGCGCGGTCAAGGAGCTGGCCGGTCAGGCTGGCGACAATGCCACCGATGGCCTGGTCGACGACTGGACGGATCAGGCGCAGGAGCGCGCCTGGTTCCTCACCGAGACCTTGGCGAAGTAAACGCCTGCCAGCCTGCATCTGTATGGCGGCGGGTCTGACGGCAGCGGCATGACGGCTGCACATGGCCCTGTGGCGCATCGGGCGCACTCTGCATCCGGTGCGCCCATGGGCGGCATGCCCCCATTATGCAGGGGTTCTTCGGCACTTTGGTAAACATTTGCCGTCCGAACGGTTGTCGAAGTTAACAATATGTGACGCAACTGCAACACATTATGACAATCTCAGTGACGCAATCGGCGCTGCGTTGCGTTTGGCCCCGATACAGCTAGTCTTCGCCCATCAACTTATGGGTGAGGGAAATTTAATGTCTTCTAACTCCGTTACACTGCGCCGTGCCGCTGCAACGACCGTATGCAGCGCTGCACTGGCCGTCGCACTGGCCTCGGCTCCCGCGCTTGCGGTCGAAGCCAATGCCAGCTCGGCATCCGACATTCGCAACCTGCTGACCGCCGATGGCCTTGCGCCGCATGTCGATACCCGCATGAACATCATGGAGGTAAAGCCCGAGCCGCACACCGTGCGTCTGGACATCCAGACTGCAGAGCTCGACCCGCAGATCCTGATCGCCAACCCCGGCACGCCGACGACGGCGCGCGATCCGGTCAACATCACCGGCATCGCCCAGATGGTGGTTGATAACGGCGGTGGCGGCATCGGCCTGTGCACCGGTTCGCTGATCAACCCGCGCACCATCCTGTTTGCTGCACACTGCGTCAACAGCCGCGCGGCGACCGCTTATGGCGCCAATTCGGGCGGCGTCGGCATCGCGTTCGGCTTTGAAACCAACACCCGCGCCAACGCGCCTGGCGAAGTTGATGAACTGGTGCGCTGGCTGCTCGGCACCAACGGCCAGGGCCGGTTCCAGACCAACACCGCCCAGGCCTTCTACAACGTCAACGGCGTTGCCTATCACCCCCGCTCGGTCGAGCCGGGCAACGGCTTCCTGTATGCCGATGTGGCGATCGCCTCGCTCGACACGCCTGCTGTCGGCATTCCTCAGTGGTCGATCCTGCTTTCGCAGCTTCCGGCACCCGGTTCGATCACCGCGGCAAGTGGCACCGGCTACCATGTCAACATCGCCGGCTATGGCGGTAACGGCACCGGCACGTCCGGCACGCTGCCCATCGATTTCCGTCGTCGTACGGCTGAAAACTGGCTGGGTGCGCTCACTTCGCTGGACGATTTTCAGGCATTCCTGTTCGGCTCGCCGCCGGAAGGCCTGCCGCAGAACCTGTACTGGATCGATTTCGACGATCCGCGCCGTGGCACGGCCGCGGCCAGCCCGTTCGATTTCAACGCATTCCGCGACAACGCCCTGCCGCGTGAAGGCACCACCGCAGGCGGCGATTCGGGTGGTCCGCTGATCCTCGACCGCACCTTTGCGCGTGAAGTCATCATCGGCGTGCTGTCGGGTGGCTATACCCGCTTCTTCAACGGCCAGCCCGCCAACGGCTTCGGCACCGTATCCTTCTATCAGCCCCTGTACCTGTATTGGGACTGGATCGCCGAGAACAACCCGTACCGTTACGTGTCGGCCAAGGCTGGCGACGGCAACTGGAACGATGCGACGCGCTGGATTACGACGCAGGATCCCAACTACTTCATCATCGGTCCCAACGGCCAACTGATCAACGGCACGCCTACCTCGCCCGGTGGCACCACCGTGGATACCAGCGGCCAGTTCGGCCAGGCCTGCTTCCAGTCGGGTGGCAGCAGCGAGTGCATCGATTTCAGCAACGATCGTGTCACGATTGAGCAGAAGCCGATCGGTACCGGCGCAGTGGGCGATAACGCCGGATCCGCTAAGGTAACCAGCGGCATTGGCGAAGCGATCATCGAAGGCGCTGCCGCAACCGCGCAGATCACGGCCCAGGCCGGTCAGGTCGGAGCGCAGGATCCGGTCAGCCAGGCGACGACCCCGCTGCCGCCAGCGACCATTGCCAACGGCCTGCCGGGCGCGAGCAATTTCGTGCCCAACAACACCGCAGGCAACCGCACGCAGGGCGTTCTGCCCCGCTACTTCGATGTCACTCTGTCGGCTGCCGGCACTACCACGCTGGATACCGCGGTCACTATCGACCGGTTCCGCCTGAACGGCGTATCCGCTGCGCTCAACATCGCATCGACCGGTTCCTTGACCAGCCTGATCGATGTCACGCAGACCATCGGTTCGATGCAGATCAACGGCCGCCTGACCTCGGTCGGCGACTACTTCCTGATGGCAGGCGGACTGAGCGGCACCGGCACCTTGCGGGCACCGTTCTTCACCAGCGTCGCCGGCACCATCTCGCCGGGCACCACGGGCAATGCCGGAAACATCGGCACGCTGACCATCGATGGCAACGCCATCCTGGCATCGGCAACGCAGTATAACGTGGATGTCGGCGCAGGCGTGTCCGATCGCCTCGCCATCACCGGCAGTGCCAGCCTTGGTGGACGCGTGGTCGTCTCGCCGGTTGCGGGCTACACCATCAAGAACGGCGATACCTATCGTATCCTCACGACGGGTGGCACCATCACCGGCGCGTTCAACTCGGCCGCTCCGATCAGCGCAATCCTGTCGCCGGTGCTGACCACCGGAACCAACGCCGTCGACATGCGGATCACCGCGGGCCTGTACCGCAACGTGATCGATCGTCGCTCGCTGGTCCAGTCGTCTTATGCGAGCATCCTGGACAGCAACCGCGGCGCGGAACGCACCTTTGCGGATGTGTATCTGCGCACCGACCTGTTCTCGGCCGCACAGATCCAGGCAACGTTCGAATCGCTGGCACCGTTTGCAGAATCGACCCGCCTGAACCTGGGCGAAGCGATGCTGTCGGCAACCTCGCGCTTCCACCGCACCCGCATGCAGTCGGCCCTGTCCGGCGACATGGGCGGTACGATCGCGATGATCGGCCAGCCGCTCGGCCTTGCTGCGACCGCGACCAGCGGTGCGGTACTGCCCGGCGCCATGGCTGCAGCAGCGGTTGGCCAGGAAGGCCAGGAAACCGTGATGGACAGCGCCTCGCTGGACAGCGATTTCGCGGTCTACCTTGGCGGCGGCTATCTGAACGGCAAGGGCAGCCCGATGCCGACCGCGCTGACGGTTGGACGTCGCGACCAGTTCGACGGCTTCTTCGTCACCGGTGGCTTTGAATACCTGCCGCGCGAAGGCGTGGTGTTGGGCATTTCGGCAAGCTATTCGGATGTCGATGCCAGCGTGGTGCGCGGCCAGTCCGCCACCGGCGAACTGCTGGAAGGTAGCGTCTATGGCGCGGTGACCACGCCAGGTGGCCTGGTCGTCGATGGCCGGGTGAGCGCAGGTCGCTTCAAGGTCGATACGGCCCGCGCGCTGTCCATCGGCACCGGCGTGTTCAACCTCAGCACCAGCGACGAAAGCCTGTCGCTGACCGCAGAGCTTGGCCTGTCGGCACCGATCGAAACCAAGACCGTGGTGGTGACGCCGCGTGTTGCCGCCCAGTACCAGTACATCGGCTATGACGACGTGCGTGAAGTGGGCGGTGGTCCGGCTCTGGATATCGACCGCAACAAGTTCGACAGCCTGCAGGTACGCGCCGGCCTTTCCGCCAGCGCCAAGAAGACCGCAGTGTTCCGTCCGTACATCTATGCCGATTATGTCTATGACGTGCTGGATGGCGATGCGTTCTTCGGTGCCAACTTCGCTGGCAGCACCACGGGCCGCTTCCCGTTCGCCTATCGCTCGGACGACAACAACTGGGCAGAAGCTGGCGTCGGCGTAACCATCTCGCAGCCGACCTTCGACTTCACTGCGTCGATCGACACCACGGTGGGTCGTCAGGACTTCCAGGCGCAGCAATACTCGCTGTCGGCCCTGATCCGCTTCTGATCGGTCCAGCCTGAAACACCAAAAGCCCGTCAGCCGAAAGGCTGGCGGGCTTTTTCATTGGAGGCCGAAGGGGTAGGCGGTTTGGAACTACGCGGTCAGCGGCTTGGACAGCGTTGGATGCGTTCCGCCTCGCCGATGGTACTCTCTAAGCGTTAATTCATGCTCTTGGGGTAACCACAATCGGGTGAGCAGCTGACATCACTGTTGATGGAATGAGACACCGAAGTCATCACCATCGATGGCGAAGGCACAGAAGCGACGTTCGGGAAAGTCGCGAGCCAACTTTGCACCAAGCATGTCTGCCATGATGCTTATTAAACGCTCGCACTGGGCGAGCTTCAATGTTGAATCGGGGTCGTATCGGGGAAAGATGCCATCTAGCAGATATGCATTCATCGCGGTCTCGACCTGCTGACGGCTCAGTTCCCCCATGTTCTCAAAGCCCCGCAGCCGCTCGACGTCAAACGGACCCCGAAACACGTAGCCCTCAAACTCTACAAACTGTGGCCAAATCATCGAACAAAAGGCTAACGAGTGGTCAGCCCGACCCTCAATAAAAATCCAAGCATCAGCCGAAATGCCGTCGCCATTGTTCCATTTAGAAAGCTCAGGGATAAGCTCGGTTACGTCCATTCTGTTGTTTTAGCGACAACACAGATGACCGCAACTGCCCAGGTTACAGCAAAGCAGCATTTTTCAACACAAGTTCCTGAGCCGCACTTCCTCCGCTCAGCCTGAGCCTGTCGAAGGCCTCGCTATACGGCTGGCGTGGGTGCGGGGCCTTCGACGACGCGGGCTTTGCCCGCTGCTCAGGCTGAGCGGAGGGGGTTGGGTTGGTGTCGAACAAAGGGGGAGTATCCAACGGCGGGCAGTGTTGCAGTGGTGCGCGCTTTCCGCTCCGTCTGCCCCTTACTGAAAACTCGCCCTCAGCCCGTCGATGACGAACTGCGCCGCAAGCGCTGCCAGCAGCACGCCGAGTAGCCGGGTGATGACCGCCTCGGCCTTCGATCCCAGTAGCTTCATCAACGGGCCTGCAGTCAGCAGCGCGATCAGCGTCAGCAGCAGCACGGCGAGCAGGGCGGCGAGGATCGTCAGCGCACGATCGAGCCCGGAATTCTGCGAAACCAGCAGCATCACCGATGCGATCGATCCGGGGCCGGCGATCATCGGCATCGCCATCGGGAAGATCGAGACGTCTTCGATTTCCGGCGTGTCGATCACCTTCTGTGCCCGCTGTTCGCGGCGCTCGGTGCGCTTTTCGAACACCATGTCGAGCGCGATCAGGAACAGCATGATGCCGCCTGCGATCCGGAAGCTGTCGAGTTCGATGTGCAGTGCCGACAGCAGCACCTCGCCGAACAGCGCGAAGACCAAAAGGATGCCGCCTGCGACGAGGACCGCGCGGATCGCCATGCTGCGGCGTTGCTGCGCGTTGGCGTCGGTGGTCATGCTGGCGTAGATCGGTGCGCAGCCCGGCGGGTCGATGACCACGAACAGGGTCACGAACGCGGAAACGAAAAGTTCGATCATGCGGCCTCCGCCGGAACTGTGTCGCGCACGACGGTATCGAAGCTGCTGCCATTCCACAGCTCGATCAGGAATTCGCGGCTGCCGTCGCTCTTTGCGTCCCAGCGCCACACCATTGTGCCATCAGCCGATGCCCGCGCGCCTTGTGGCGTGGGCGGCGTTGCTTCGGTCCCCTTTGGCGGCGGGCCCATCGGGATACCGCCCAACGCAGCCTTGGGGTTGCCGGTGCACACGGCTGTCCGCGATGATATCATGTCGTCGCCGGCAGGAGCCTGTAGCGATGGCTGGGCGCGCGCGCCGTGGTCGATCACCCATTTCCAGTCTGGCTTCTTGGCACGCGGCTTGGCAAGGTCCTGCCACACCGTGGTGTAATAGCCTGTCGCCCCGCCGGGAAACTGCGCCGCGCCGGTGGATGCGCCGGTGCGCCCATCGCACGCCATGAACAGCTTTTGCGCCTGCCAGGTGACGGCGGCGGGCGGATCTGTGCGGCCCTTGAGCCAGGCCTGGGCGAGCACCGGCTGCGGCACGAACATCACCGCATCGCCTGCCGCCGTTTCCCGAAATGCGGTCCACTGCCCCTTGGCCTGCGCCAGCCGGGCAAAGGCGATTTCCGCCACGAGGATCGCGCTGGAATTGGCATAGGACTGGCCGGGAGGCGCTGGCGGTGGCCCGCGCCGATCCGCGCGCGACGGTCGGCCTTGCTCGCTCTGCGCGTCGGCCGTGCCGCTGGCCGCAATGGCCATTGCGGTGGCTGCGAAAATGGCGATCGAGTACCGCATCAAAGCCCCACAGGCTCTGCCAGGCCCGCACGGCGGTGCGCGGCGACCAGCGTGTTGCGCAGCAGGCAGGCGATGGTCATGGGGCCGACCCCGCCCGGCACCGGGGTAATCGCGCCAGCGACGGCGGCGCATTCGACATAAGCGACATCGCCCACCAGCCGGGTCTTGCCCGGTTCGCTGCCCTCGACCCGGTTGATGCCGACATCGATCACGCACGCGCCGGGCTTTATCCAGTCTCCGCGCACCATCTCTGCGCGGCCCACGGCAGCGACCACGATATCGGCCAATCGCACGATGGCGGGCAGATCGCGGGTGCGGCTGTGCGCGATGGTGACGGTGCAACTTTGCTGCAGCAGCAATTGCGCCATCGGTTTGCCGACGATGTTGGAACGGCCGATGACAACCGCGTGCAGGCCGGACAGATCGCCCAATGTATCGCGCAGCAGCATCAGCGAGCCCAAGGGCGTGCACGGCACCAGCGCATCCTCGCCCACGGCCAGCCGCCCGGCGTTGACGACATGGAAGCCATCGACATCCTTGGCCGGATCGATGCCTGCGAGCACCGCCTTGTCATCAATATGCGCAGGCAAGGGCAGCTGCACCAGAATGCCGTCGACCGCCTCATCGGCGTTCAGCGTCGCAACCAGGTCGAGCAGCACCTGCTGGCTGGTATCGGCGGGCAGGCGGTGCTCGAAGCTGGCCATCCCGGCCTCGATCGTCGCCTTGTGCTTTGAGCGGACATACACTTGGCTGGCCGGGTCTTCGCCCACCAGCACTACGGCAAGCCCTGGCACACGGCCGGTGGCGGTCACGAAAACAGGCACCAATGCGGCCAGACGCGCGCGCAAACCGGCGGCAAATGCCTTGCCGTCAATGATTTTTGCAGGGGTGGGGGCTGTCATGGCAGCGGCTGTAAAGCCATTCGCCGCGAATTGGAACCGCCCTCAATCGGCACAGTGCCGATCAGTCGAACTGGACCCAGAGGCGTGGGATGATGGAGCGCTGCACGATCATGATCACCAGCAGCACCACCATCGGTGCCAGATCGATCATGCCCAGATCCGGCATGATCTTGCGCACCGGACGAAACAGCGGCTCGGTGATCCTGTGCAGCGATTCGACCATCTGGCGCACGATATCATTGTGCGTGCTGATGACATTGAACGCGACCAGCCAGGACAGCACGATCTGGATGATGATGAACCACATCACCACGGTCAGAAGAATGTCGAGGATTTCGAGCAGGATCTGCATAGGTCTCTCAAATTAGGCCGCAACGGTTATTTAGAGCCGCATACGGTGTATTACAAGACTAAAACGGTTGCGCCGTCACGCACGGATCAGCGTGCCTGCCCCGCGCGAGGTGAATATTTCCAGCAGCATCGCATGCGGCACCCGGCCATCCAGCACAACGGCTGCATCCACGCCCTGTTCCACCGCATGCACGCAGGTTTCCAGCTTGGGGATCATGCCGCCGCTGATCGTGCCATCGGCGCGCAAGGCGGCGATGTCGGCCGGGGTCAGGTCCGACAGCAGCCTTTTGGCCTTGTCCAGCACGCCAGCCACATCGGTGAGCAGGAACAATCGCGATGCGCCCAGCGCCGCTGCCACCGCGCCTGCCATGGTATCCGCGTTGATGTTGTACGTTTTGCCGTCCGCGCCGACCCCGATGGGCGAGACCACCGGGATCATGCCGGCATCCGATATGGTCTTGAGCACGCTGCAGTCGATGGCTTCGGGCTCGCCGACATAGCCAAGGTCGATCGCGCGTTCGATGTTGCTGTCAGGATCGCGGATCGTGCGCTCCACCTTGCTGGCGCGGACAAAGCCTGCGTCCTTGCCGCTGATGCCGATCGCCTTGCCGCCTGCGGCTGCGATCCAGGTGACCAGCTCCTTGTTGATCGCGCCCAGCACCATCTCGGCGATGTTGGCGGTCTCCGCATCGGTGACGCGCAGGCCGTCGATGAATTCCGATTTCACGCCCACCCGGCCCAGCATCGCACCGATCTGTGGGCCCCCGCCGTGCACGACGACGGGGTTGATGCCCACTGCCTTCAGCAACACCACATCCTCGGCAAAATCGCGCGCCAGTTCCGGATCGCCCATCGCATGGCCGCCATATTTGACGACGAAGCTCTTGCCCGCATAGCGTTGCAGGTAGGGCAGTGCCTCGGTCAGCGTCTCGGCCTTGGCGAGCATCGCAGGGTCGTGGATATGATCCGTCATGCGTCGAGCCTTTTGCCCAGGCGGACGAAGAACACAATCAGGAAGGGCACCAGAACCACCGACAGGGCGACCTTGGCGACCATCTGGCCGATCAGCAGCTGGCCGATTGGGAAGACGCCGTAGAACGCGATCGTGACGAAGATCAGCGTGTCGACGATCTGCGACAAGGCGGACGCGATCACCCCGCGCACCGCCAGCCAGCGGCCGGGCATGTTCTGCAGCTTGGAGAAGATGTACACATTCAGGAACTGTGAGACGCCATAAGCGCACACCCCCGCTGCCCAGATACGGCCCGTCGCGCCCAGGATAAGCTGGATCGCGGCGGCATTTTCGGGCGCCATGTCGGGCGATGCCGGCAGCGACCAGACCACCCAGGACAGCGCCATGGCAAACAGCAGCGGCACGAAGCCGAACTTCACCAGGCTGTTGGCGGTCGCGCGGCCGTGCAGTTCGGCAATCGCGCTCGACACCACGACCAGCAGCAGAAACGCGAAAATGCCCGCCTCGACCGCCAGTGGGCCGATCGCGACCTGCTTGTTGCCCAGCACGCCTGCCAGGCACACCATGCCGCCGTAGAATACGGACAGCACATAAAGCGAGCGTGGAATGGCGTGGAGCGCGGTGGAAGCGTCAGCAGGGGCGGTTGTCATGGACGAGTGCCGTAATGGCTTTTGCAAGGCGGGGGAAGGGGCCATGCACTTGCGCTGTGCGGCGCAATCCCGCATGTGTGATGCCATGTCGCAATTCACCGAAAGCCTCACCCAAAAGCATATTGCCTTCATCGCGAAGCAGCCGGTGTTCTTCGTCGCCACCGCGGCGGCCGATGCCCGCATCAACCTCAGCCCCAAGGGCTATGATGCGTTCCGCGTGCTGGGGCCTGACCGGGTGGCGTATCTGGATCTTGGCGGATCGGGCAACGAAACGCACGCGCATCTGGCCGCCGATGGCCGCATCACCATCATGTTCTGTGCGTTCGAGAACCCCGCCTTGATCCTGCGCATCTATGGCCGCGGCCGTCCGGTCTTGCCGCAGGATGCCGCGTGGGACGCGCTGGCGGCATCGTTCACAATCCTGCCCGGCACCCGCCAGATCTTCGACATTCAGATCGACAGCGTGCAGACCAGCTGCGGCTGGGGCGTGCCGGTGATGCACTACGACCGGGAGCGCGAGACCCTTAAAAAGACGCATCGCCAGAGCGACGCCGATGCCTGGCTGGCCAAGATCGCCAAGCGCACCCGGTCGATCGACGGGCTCCCGACGACGCCGACCACGCGCTACTTCACCGACGCCAAGGGCTGAGCACCACGTGAGCCTGAAAGCGATTGCCGAATATTCCGACCGGATCGAGGCCGAAATGGCCCGGCTGGCGCTGGGCGCAGCCGGCATCGATGCGCACATCTTCGATGGCGGCATGGCCGGGCTTGGCCTGGGGTTCATGACGCCCGCGCGGCTGATGGTGTTGCCAGAAGACGCAGCGCAGGCCAGGGCCGTGCTTGAGGGTATCGGCGAAGCATAATCGGCTTCACTCCGCACGAGCGTTGCCACCGGACGCCCGATTATTGTGCAGGTGCAGCATAAAGGCTGCCTAAATTTTGCACACCCGTTCGCTACTGCACAAAATTTAAACGCGCCGCCCGCTGCAATCCTTAGCGATTCGTTAGGATTCGCACGCATTGCCGGGTTTGGCACGTCGCTTGCGTAGCAATCCAGCGGCGACGGAGCACAGCTCCGCAACAAAATTACAAAAGGGGGCGTAATGAAATTCATCATTGCCATAATCAAGCCGTTCCGGCTGGACGAAGTCCGCGAGGCGCTAACCGCTCTGGGCATCGCGGGCATGACCGTGACCGAGGTCAAGGGCTTTGGCCGCCAGAAGGGCCAGACCGAGATTTATCGCGGCGCCGAATACACCACCAACATGGTGCCCAAGCTGAAGATCGAGATCGCTGCGAGCGACGACATCGCACCCCAGGTGGTCGAGACCATCCAGGCGGCTGCAAACACGGATTCCATCGGTGACGGCAAGATCTTCGTTCTCGACCTGGCGGCGGCGACACGCATCCGCACCGGCGAGACCGGCGACACGGCACTGTAAGGGGAGAGGGGAATGATGAAACCTTTGCACAAGATTGGCGCTGCTGTCGGAACGACCGCGCTTTCGTTTTTCGTATCGGCCCAGGCCTGGGCACAGGAAGTCGCCGAAGAGGTGGCCGAAGCCGCGCCGGCTGTCGCTGAGGCCGTGGCAGACGGTCCGATCAAGGCGCCGACCGTCGAGCAGATGGCCGGAATGGTCGACAAGGGCGACACTACCTGGATGCTCATCTCGGCGGTGCTGGTGCTGATGATGTCCATCCCCGGCCTTGCGCTGTTCTATGGCGGCCTCGTGCGCACCAAGAACATGCTGTCGGTGCTGATGCAGGTGCTGACCATTGTCTCGGTCGCCGCGCTGGTTTGGGTCAGCTGGGGCTATTCGATGGCCTTTACCAGCGGCTCTCCGTTCGTCGGTGGCTTCGACAAGATGTTCCTCGCAGGCGTTGATGCAACGACCTACGCCGCGACCTTCTCGAACAACGTGTACATTCCGGAACTTGCCTTCGTCGTGTTCCAGATGACCTTCGCCTGCATCACCCCGGCACTGATCGTCGGCGCGTTTGCAGAGCGCATTAAGTTCACGCCGCTTATCATCTTCACCGTCCTGTGGCTGACCCTGTGCTATTTCCCGGTCGCGCACATGGTGTGGTATTGGGCGGGCCCGGACTTCCTGCCTGATGCACCGACCGATACCGGCTTCCTGTGGGGCATGGGGGCGCTCGACTTCGCTGGCGGCACCGTGGTGCACATCAATGCAGGCATCGCCGGACTCGTCGGCTGCCTCGTGATCGGCAAGCGGCTTGGCTACAAGACCGAGAATATGCCGCCGCACTCGCTGGTGATGACCATGATCGGTGCCTCGCTGCTGTGGGTGGGCTGGTTCGGCTTCAACGCCGGCTCCAACCTGGAAGCCAATGGCGTCACCGCGGTTGCCTTCATCAACACCTTTGTCGCCACCGCCGCTGCAACTGTCGCCTGGGCCGTGATCGAACAGGTCGTCCACAAAAAGCCCTCGCTGCTGGGAGCCGCAACCGGTGCCGTCGCTGGCCTGGTCGCGATCACCCCGGCATCGGGCCTGGCCGCTCCCATGACGTCGATCCTGCTGGGCTTTGCCGCCTCGATCGTCTGCTTCTTCTTCGTCACCACGGTGAAGAACAAGATGGGTTATGACGACTCGCTCGATGTTTTCGGTGTCCACTGCATCGGCGGTATCGTGGGCGCAATCGGCACCGGCATCGTCGCCGACCCCGCACTCGGCGGACAGGGCTTCTTCGACTACACCGTGTTCCCCGCAGCGGTCGGCGAATACGACATGGCCGCGCAGGTCATCACCCAGATCAAGGCGGTGGGCATCACCATCCTGTGGTCCGGCGTGGTCTCCGCGGTGCTCTTCTACGCCCTCAAGTTCACCATCGGTCTGCGTCCCACAGAAGAAGTGGAACAGGCCGGTCTCGACATCGCCGAGCATGGCGAGCGGGCTTACAATTACTGATTTCTCGAGATTGGTCTGCAGCGGAAAAAGCTAGCGCCGCTGCAGACCTCCCAAGGTTCCTCCTGCGAACTGACAACTCAAGGCCGGGGTGGCAACATCCCGGCCATTTTTTGTGCCTTCGCAACACTTCGGCTTACCCGCGATCCGCATAGCCGCAGGCAAATTGGTTGCACATCGAAACTGTATTGACAAAACTGTCAGTAAGGTGAGACTTTGTAGCCAGACCGCGACAAGCGGCAACGCCGGGCCCCTCGCATCCCGGATATCGTGCGACGCACAAGGAGAGAGCCATGGCCACCGTTCTGAAAGATTCCGCCGCCGATCTGGCTTACGACATGAGCGATGCCGCTTTTTATGTCGAAGACCGCTGGCAGGAGCCCTTTGCCAAGATGCGCGCGGCCGATCCGATCCACTGGACCCAGGGCGGCATGTTCGGCGATTTCTGGAACGTTACCAGCCACAAGGCGATCCAGCATGTCGAGGCTTTGCCCGAGATTTTCTCGTCATCCTATGAACATGGCGGCATCACGCTGGCCGACCGCATCGACGATGGCACCGAGCTGGTGATGCCGATGTTCATCGCGATGGACCGGCCCAAGCACACCGGCCAGCGCCGCACCGTCGCGCCTGCCTTCACCCCCAGCGAGATGAAGCGCATGTCCGATGACATCCGCCTGCGCACCGGCGAGCTTCTCGACACTTTGCCGTGGGACCAGCCGTTCGACTGGGTCGACACGGTGTCGATCGAGCTGACGACTCAGATGCTGGCGCTGTTGTTCGATTTCCCCTGGGAGGATCGCCGCAAGCTCACCGAATGGTCCGACTGGGCAGGCGACATCGAGCTGGTGCATGATGAGTCGCTGCGCGCCGAACGCATGACTCACCTCTACGAGATGGGCGCCTATTTCAAGAAGCTGTGGGACGCCAAGATAGACGCCGAGCCCACGCCCGACCTCATTTCCATGATGATCCATTCCGATGCAATGCGCGAGATGGACGAGTTCGAGTTCATGGGCAATCTCATCCTGCTGATCGTCGGCGGCAACGACACCACGCGCAATTCCATGTCCGGCCTGGCGTACGGCCTGCACCAGTTCCCCGATCAGCGCGACAAGCTCGAGCAGAACCCCGCGCTCATCCCCAATGCGGTGCAGGAAATCATCCGCTGGCAGACGCCGCTGGCGCATATGCGCCGCACCGCGCTCGCTGATTACGACCTGTTCGGCAAGCAGATCAAAAAGGGCGACAAGCTCGCTTTGTGGTACATTTCAGGCAACCGCGATGAGGCCGTGTTCGAGGACGCCGACAGCATCATCGTCGACCGCGAGAACGCGCGGCGGCATCTGGCATTCGGCTACGGCATCCACCGCTGCGTCGGGGCGCGGCTGGCCGAACTGCAGATCGCCATCCTGCTGGAGGAAATGGCCAAGCGCCGGATGCGCGTCAATGTGCTGGAAGAGCCGGTGCGGGTGAAGGCGTGCTTCGTGCACGGCTATCGCTCGATGCAGGTGTCCTTGAGCAAATATTGAAGCCAAACCGGCTGCGCGGGCGTAACTTCAGCAGTATCGCGGCCGAACCGGTCGCGACGCTTGCATGTTACAGGAACGCCAGATGGATAGACGCACCTTTTTTGAACGCGGCCTTTGGGGCGCTGCCGGGATCGGCCTGTTCGGCCTTGGCGCATGCAATTCAGGCGGCGCAAATGCGCGGGCCAGCGGCAAGTTCGAGATCACCAAGACCGACGCCGAGTGGAAGCGCCAGCTGAGCGCCGACCAGTATTATGTACTACGCAAGGAAGGCACCGAGCGCCCGTTTTCCAGCCCGCTCGACAAGGAAAAGCGCGCAGGCACATTCGTGTGCGCCGCGTGCCAGCTGCCGCTGTTTTCATCGAAGACCAAGTTCGACAGCGGCACCGGCTGGCCCAGCTTCTATGCGCCATTGCCCAAGGCGATCGGCACCAGCACCGACCGCCTGCTGGGCTATCCGCGCACCGAAGTGCACTGCCGCCGCTGCGGTGGTCATCTGGGCCATGTCTTCGAGGATGGCCCCAAGCCCACGGGCCTGCGCTATTGCATGAATGGTGATGCGATGCTGTTCAGGGTGAGCAAGGCATAAAAAATCCTCCCCCAGCTTGCTGGGGGAGGGGGACCGCCAGCGTAGCTGGTGGTGGAGGGGCAGCGGGATAGAGTGATATCGAGTGAAATGGAACATTTCACGGCTCGGAAATCACGGAAAACAAACAAAACTAGACCCTATTTGGGTTCAATCTAACAGAAATAGGGTCTAGTGCAATTTCCAAGGGAAGCATGACCTCGCTTCCCCTCCACCGTTCGCTACGCGAACGGTCCCCCTCCCCGAGACAAGCTCGGGGAGGATTTAAGGTCAACCGATCCGCTTGACGCTGTCCTTGTGCGCGCCGACGCCGCCCACACGGGCACCGCCACCGCCGCCGCCGCCACCCGAACGGCCACCACCGCCACCGGGACGACCACCGCCGCCCGAGCGACGACGCGCGCCGTCACGCTTGGGGCCGTAGTTGCGGCCACCGGGGCCGGAGCGATCACCGCTGCCACGTTCGCCACCGCGACCGCCGCCGCCGGTGTTGGCCGGGGCCTTGGCCGGAGGCGGAAGCTGGGCTGCTGCTTCGCTGAAGCCCTTGGGCAGGGGCATCGGCACCGGCTTCACCTTGGTGAGGCGCTCGATGTCCTTGAGCAGGCTGCGCTCGTCACCGCTGACGAACGCAATCGCGATGCCGTCCGCGCCGTTACGCGCAGTACGGCCGATGCGGTGGACGTACTGCTCGGGCACGTTGGGCAGATCATAATTGAACACATGGCTGACACCGGTGATGTCGATGCCGCGCGCCGCAATGTCGGTCGCGATCAGCACCTTGATCTCGTTGTCCTTGAACGCCTTCAATGCCGCGGTCCGCTGGCCCTGGCTCTTGTTGCCGTGGATCGCAGCCGAACGGATGCCTGCACCTGCCAGCGCGCGCACCACCTTGTCCGCGCCATGCTTGGTGCGGGTAAAGACGAGCGTGCGTTCGGGGCGGATTTCCTGCAGCTTGAGCGTCAGCAGCGCCTGCTTCTCGCTCTGGCTGACGAAGGTGACATACTGTTCGACGCGCTCGGCCGTGGTCGCCTGCGGGGCGACTTCGACGCGGACCGGGTTGTTGAGGAACCGCGCACCCAGCTCGGCAATCGCCTTGGGCATGGTGGCGGAGAAGAACAGGCTCTGGCGGTTCTTGGGCAGCATCGATGCGATGCGCTTCAGCGGCACGATAAAGCCAAGGTCCATCATCTGGTCGGCTTCATCGAGCACGAAGATTTCGACGTTCTCCAGAGTCACCGCGCGCTGCTCGATCAGGTCGAGCAAACGGCCGGGCGTCGCTACCAGAACGTCGGTGCCAGGAGCGAGCTTCTTCTTCTGCTGGAAAATCGGTACCCCGCCGAAGATGCAGTTGACCGACAGGTTCAGGAACCGCGCATATTCGCGAATGTTCTCTGCAATCTGCGCGGCCAGCTCGCGGGTGGGGGAAAGCACCAGCATGCGCACACCCTTATGGGTGCGGCCCTTGGTTTCCTTGGCGAGGTGATGCAGCGAAGGCAGCGAGAATGCGGCGGTCTTGCCGGTGCCGGTCTGGGCGATGCCCAGCAGATCGCGGCCCTGCATCAATGCGGGGATGGCATCCTTCTGGATCGGTGTCGGGGTATCGTAACCCTTTGCGTCGAGCGCGCGGAGGATGGGATCGGCAAGGCCAAGTTCATGAAAAAACGACATAAATATACTCTATTACAGAGCAAGGCGCTGGCCGGCCCAGATGGACGGCGCGCGCATTGCGGGGTTCAGAAGCGTCTGGAGGTCCAGAAACTTCAGGAAAACGCCCCGCGTGAATTGGGATGTTTGGATCAAGCAGCGGGGTTTCATGACCCGGCCATTCGGACCTGCGCCTGATCCCAGGGCGGGATCGCTACAGATCGACGTTCACGCTGCCGGTTCGTAAGGGGTTTCGGGAAGGATTCCCGCACCTAGGCGCGCTGCTTGGATCGCCATATGGCAACAACACTGTCCAATAGCAAGGAAAATCACTGCAAGCCCGCGGTTACCCGGCCTGCGCGCCGGTATCAGGCGGCTGCCTGCACGTCCGCCGGGCCGCCCGCGAGCACGAAGCGGCGATCGCAATAGCCGCACTCGACGTAACCCTTTTCGTCGATTTGCAGCCACACGCGCGGATGCCCCAGAGCCGCGCCGCCCCGCACGTCGCTCGCGCCATCGCACGAGACGCGGGGGGTAGTGGTGCGGACGGTTTCTGGCGGTGTGATCATGGGCTGAGCGATTACCAAAGATGCTGCAGCTGCGCAATCAGGGAGTGTTGTGCGGTTACCGTTGTGCGTACGTCCCTCGACTTTCCGGCAATACCGGAAAGTTTATCCTGAGCGGCTGGCTTGCCAGCCAGCCGAAGGGCTCGGGACAAACGGAGGAGGAGCTAAATCCGCACAACCTTTCCGAGTTCCCGAGCGAAGTCGAGGGACGTTGCGCAACGTTCGCGTGCTTGAATCGCCCTCCCACCTTTCCCTTTGCGCTAACCCAGCCAAGCCGCTAATCCGCTTGCCGTGACTGAAGCTGCCATTTCCATCGACAACGTGCGCAAGGTGTACAAGGGCGCGGGCAAGGCGCCTGACAAGCTGGCGCTTGATGGCGTCAGCTTCGATGTGCCGCGCGGGCAGATTTTCGGGCTGCTCGGCCCCAACGGCGCGGGCAAATCCACGCTGATCAACATATTGTCGGGCATGGTCCGCAAGACGTCGGGCTCGGCGAGCATCTGGGGCTTCGATATCGATGCCGATGCGCGCAACGCCAAGGCGTCGATCGGCATCGTGCCGCAGGAAATCGTGTTCGACCCGTTCTTCACCCCGGCAGAAGCGCTTGAGCTTCAGGCGGGCCTGTTCGGCGTGCCCAAGGCGCACCGGCGCACGGCAGAGCTGCTGCGCGCGGTGCGGCTGGAGGACAAGGCCGATGCATACGCGCGCACCTTGTCGGGCGGCATGAAGCGGCGGCTGCTGGTCGCCAAGGCGATGGTGCACTCGCCGCCGATCCTGGTGCTGGACGAGCCGACCGCGGGCGTCGACATCGATCTGCGCCAGCAACTGTGGGATTATGTGCGCGAACTCAATCGCGCCGGGGTCACCATCGTGCTGACCACGCATTACCTGGAGGAAGCCGAGGAACTCTGTGACCGCATCGCGATCATCAACCACGGCAGGCTGATCGCCAACAAGCCCACCGCCGAGATGGTCGGCATGGCGCGCGACAAGCTCATCGTGCTGACGCTCGACCAGGATATCGCCGTGCTGCCCACCGATCCGGCGTTCGACAAGGTCCGCAAAATCACCGACCGGGTGGTGGAAATCGGCTACAGCAAGGACACCTTGAACGCAGGCCAGGTAATGAGCCGGGTGCGCGCGGCGGGCTATGACATCGTCGACGTATCGACCCGCGAGCCCGATCTGGAAGACGTGTTCCTCAACCTCACCAAGTCGGTTGCATGAAGCAGATTGCGGCGATTGCCATCGGTGCCGTGCTTTTATCCGGTTGTGCGTCACGTCCAAGCACTGAGCAGAATTCCGCGCCAATCGCCGGGTCCCACGCGCTTGATCAGTTACTAGCCTTCGAAAACCCAGGGCTGTGCACGCTCTCGAAAGAGGCAACCGGCTTCTTGCAGGCAATGGTCGTGGCCGATCCGACCGTTATGGTCGGCTCAGACGATTATCTGCGCGCAGGCAAGGTCGATGCGCCACCCGCGCTGGCCGGTCGTTTCGGCAAGGTGGCGATGATACGGCACGAGGGCTGGACCGCGTTTTCCGTCCGCGCTTCGGGCACGGTGATGGGCTTGCCGCTGCATACTATCCACCAAAGCTACCCTACAGGCGGCGATCCCGGCGATTTCACCTTGGAGTTTGCCGCATCGGCAGACACGGTGTTTCCTGTCTTGCGCAAAATGGGTTTTCCCGTTGTCATCGGCCGGGACATATCATTGGGCCCTCCAGACGGTTACGAGTTGTTCATCGGCCTTCAGAACAACCCGGATGCCCCGGATCGCTCCCTGCTCACATGTGGGTATCGCTAATGCAACATGACGTTCTGATCATCGGCTCCGGCGCAGCCGGATTGACCGCTGCGCTCAGCCTGGCGCGGCATTGCCGGGTGCTGGTGCTGGCCAAAGGCGATATTTCGGGCGGGTCGACCGCCTGGGCGCAGGGCGGGATCGCGGCCGTGCTGGAAGACGGCGATTCGTTCGACAACCATATCGACGACACGATGGTCGCAGGCGCCGGGCTCAACAGCCGTGAGACGGTGGAGTTCGTCGTCGAGAACGCGCCGGCTGCGATCCAGCACCTGGTGGACCTGGGCGTTCCGTTCAACCGCAATGGCGGCGGCGGCGATCACGCCGATGACCTACATTTGACCCGCGAGGGCGGGCACAGCCACCGGCGCATCGTGCATGTCGACGATGCCACCGGCTGGGCGGTGCAGCAGGCGCTGGAACGCGCCGCGCTCGCCAACCCCAACATCACCTTGCTGCCCGATATGGTCGCGATCGACCTGATCGCCGACCGGCACCGCGCCGCGCCTGTGGGCGACAAACGCATCTGGGGGGCCTATGCGCTCAACCGCGCCACCGGCCATGTCGAGGCGCTGACCGCGCGCGCCACCTTGCTGGCAAGCGGCGGGGCGGGGCGCACCTACCTGTTCTCGACCGCGCCGCGGGGTGCTACCGGCGATGGGATTGCGATGGCGTGGCGGGCAGGCGCGCGCGTTTCCAACATGGAGTTCATGCAGTTCCACCCGACCTGCCTGTTCAACCTGAACGTCAAGAACTTCCTGATCACCGAGGCGGTGCGCGGCGAGGGCGGGCATCTGCTGATCCCGGACACCGGCTATCGCTTCATGGGCGATTTCGACCCCAGGCTCGAGCTGGCCCCGCGCGATGTTGTGGCGCGCGCGATCGACTATGAGATCAAGCGCCTGGGGCTGGACTACGTGCACCTCGATATCAGCCACCAGCCGGCGGAGTTCGTGAAGGGCCATTTCCCCACGATCTACGAAAAGCTGATGGGGCTGGGGATCGACATCACCCGCGATCCGATCCCCGTGGTGCCTGCGCAGCATTACACCTGCGGCGGCGTGCTGATCGACTTGGCTGGCCGCACCGATCTGCCGGGGCTGTATGCGGCAGGCGAGGTCAGCCAGTCGGGCCTGCACGGGGCCAACCGGCTGGCGTCGAACAGCCTGCTCGAATGCTTCGTGTTCGGCGATGCGGCAGCAGCCGACATCATCGAACATTGGGACGAGCTGGGGCCGCCGCCCGAAATTCTGCCATGGGATGAAAGCCGGGTCACCGATTCGGATGAAGAGGTCGTCGTCCAGCACAACTGGCGCGAAATCCGCCGCTTCATGTGGGATTTCGTCGGCATCGTGCGCACCACCAAGCGGCTGGAGCGCGCGCGCCACCGCATCGAGCTGCTGCGCAGCGAGGTCGAGGAGTATTACGGCAATTTCCGCGTCACGCCCGACCTGGTCGAACTGCGCAACCTGATCGAGGTCGCCGACCTGATCGTCCGCTGCGCGCTGGAGCGCAAGGAAAGCCGCGGGCTACACTACAACAGCGATTTCCCCGACATGCTGCCGGTTGCAGTGGATACGGTGCTGGTGCCTTAGGGTCCTCCAGTCCCGCCCCTGTTCGACGACCTGCTAAAGCAGACGCTCAAGCCCTCCCCCTTGATGGGGGAGGGTTGGGTGGGGGTGATCTCTCCGGATTGTGCTCCGATTGCGAACACGCGCCATCAGCGCCCAGCCGAACCATCACCCTCACCGCTGCGACTAGGTGGCAAGCCACCAAGTCTCGCTGCCCCTCCCATCAAGGGAGAGGCCATATACGGCCCCATCATGCTACAAAGCTGACTTAGGCCGATGGCTGCGCTTGTGTCGCGCCAATCGTTCGGGCGTTGGCGGCAGGGGATTTGGCCATTCACCGTGCCCAGCGACTCGTTCACCGCAAAACGTGCCCATGGCAGGGAACCCGTGGCTAGATCGCTTAACCGCGCATACATCGGCCATCCGCCACAGCATCCTTTTCCAACATCCCGGTCAGAAAGCCTTCGCATGGTCGCCCGCAAGCTATTCGTGATCCTCGCCACGGCCTCGCTCGCCGCGTGCGTGTCTGCGCCCAAGCCGGTCGTGCAGCCCCGGCCCGCGCCTGCCCCGGCGCGGGTTCAGCCGGTGCCGCCGCCGCTCGCGCCGCGCGCGGTCAACGATGTGCCACAGGGCCTGCGCGACGAGCTGGCGGCATTGTGGCGCGGATTTCCCGGCAAGACCGGCATTGCCGTGCGCCGCATCGATGGCGACTGGGTGATCGGGCAGCGCGGCGGCGAATTGTTCCCGCAGCAGAGCGTATCGAAGCTGTGGGTGACGATGACCGTGCTGGAGAAGATCGACCGCGGCGAACTGGCGCTCGATACGCCGGTGACGATCACCCGCGACGACCTCACCCTGTTTCACCAGCCTTTGGCCAGCCGTGTCGCGCGCGAAGGCGTGGTGCGCGAAACCGTGCGTTCGCTGATCAACGACGCGCTGACCGCCAGCGACAACAGCGCCAACGATGCCCTGCTACGCACCGCGGGTGGGCCGGCGGCGGTCAACGAGTTTCTGCGCCGCAAGGGGCTGTCCGATATCCGCTTCGGGCCAGGCGAGCGGTTGCTGCAAAGCGGCATCGCGGGCGTCGAATGGCGGCAGGAGCTGTCGGCGGGCCGGGCGTTTCAGGCCGCGCGGGAACGCGTGCCGCTGGACCGGCGGCGCAACCTGCTATCGGCCTATGTCGCCGATCCGATCGATGGGGCCAGCCCGGAAGGCATCGTCGATGCGCTCGCCAGGCTGGCGCGCGGCGAACTGCTGTCGCCTGCCTCGACTCAGCTTATGCTGGACACGCTTGGCCGTACGCGCAGCGGGCCGCAGCGGCTGAAAGCGGGCGTTCCTGTCGGTTGGCAGTTCCTGCACAAGACCGGAACCGGGCAGGATCTGCCGCCGGTGTCCACCGGGTACAACGATGTCGGCATCATGACCGCGCCCGATGGAACCCGCTATGCCGTAGCGGTCATGCTGGCGGAAACCACGGCAGGCATCCCGGCGCGGATGCAGCTGATGCAGGCGGTCAGCCGCGCGGTGGGACGCTGGCACCAGCGGTGAGCGCGTCGGCTTTCTCAGCTATCATCCCGCTTTGAAACAACTCTACCGCTCTTTGAAACAATATGTTATCCGCGCCGCGGGAGTTATTTGTTTCGTTCGCCGAAATATGTTCATATCGATTTGGGAATCGCTTTGAACCGTATCGGCAGGAGTGCTGCGAACTTATGTCTTCCATATCCATCGCCCGCCTTTTCGGGCCAGTCCTCTGACCGCGCTGGTTCCTGTGGCAGCGCCCGCCCATCCTCCGCGCAGCAACCCCCTGACCGATTCGGCCAGCTGGAATGCCATGCGCAACGCCTGCATCGCCGATCCCGGCGCCTTTCATGGCGAGCAGGCCCGTTCGTCGATCTGCTGGTACCTGCCAGAACTTGACGCATGGGGCTATTTCGACCGCGACAAGGGCCAATGGACCGGCTGGGATGCCACGACCGGCGCAGCGCGCACGCTCGACCTTGCCGCCGATTACATGCCCTGGGACCGCGGCCTCAACGCCGATGACGCGCCCAACTGGCGCTGGTTCGAAGGCGCGTTCACCAACAGCGGATTCAACGAGGTCGACCGTCACGTTCTGGCAGGGCACGGCGCAGAAGCCGCGCTGATCTTCGAAGGCGACCGCTGGAACATGTCCAGCGACAACGGACGCGGCGGACCGGTCGATTGCTATCCGGTAAGCCGCAAGCAACTGATGCTGGAGGCCGCGAAATGCTCGCTGGCGCTGGCCGCACTGGGCCTCAAGGCGGGTGACCGCATCGCGCTCAACATGCCGTCGATCCCGGCGCAGATTTACTGGACCGAGGGCGCCAAGCGCGCCGGCATTATATATACGCCGGTGTTCGGCGGCTTCAGCGACAAGACCTTGTCCGACCGCATTGCCGACGCTGGCGCGAAGATCGTGATCACCGCCGATGGCAGCTATCGCAACGCGCAGATGGTGCCGTTCAAGACGAGCTACACCGACCCCGCTCTCGACAACTTCATCGGTGTCGCCACCGCGATGCAGTTGCTGGCAGGCGCGCTGGATGATCCCGAATCGGGGGCCGACGACATTGCGCGCTCCAGGATCACCGAAGCGGTGACCGAACTGCTCGACGGCGAAGTGACCGTCGAACGCTCGGACGTGATGCGCGGCGTGGGCCGTGCGCTTGATGACCTGGCGCAGGGCTCGGCGATGACCGCAGCGCAGGCTGCGAACCTGCGTATGGCGATTGCCTCGGCGCTCGTCGATTCGCCGCCGCGCGTCGATGCGGTGGTGGTGGTCCGCCACACCGCGCAGCCCGACCTTGTGTGGAATGCAGGACGTGATCACTGGAGCCATGATCTGACCGGCCAGGCAGGCGAGCAGATCCTCGCCGCCGCCCGCGCGATCGGCATCGAAGTCGCCGACGAGGCCGCGTTGCTGGCGCTGAGCGATGCGGACTTAGTCCGCGCGATCTGGTCGGCGTCCAAGCCGCTGCCGGTGGATTCGGAATATCCCAATTTCATTATCTACACCTCCGGCTCGACCGGAAAGCCCAAGGGCGTGGTGCACGTGCATGGCGGCTATTGCGCCGGTGTCGCAGCCACCATGCCGGTGGCGTTCGATGCAGCGCCTGGCGATGTCATGTTCGTCGTCGCCGATCCGGGCTGGATCACGGGGCAGAGTTATCTGATCGCAGGCGCGCTGCTGACGCGGGTGACGACGATTATCACCGAAGGATCGCCGGTATTCCCGCACGCCGGGCGCTTCGCCTCGATCATCGAGCGGCACAAGGTGCAGATCTTCAAGGCTGGCGTCACGTTCCTGAAAAGCGTGATGCAGGACCCGGAGAACCTCAAGGACATTCAAGGCTACGACATGTCGTCCCTCAAGGTCGCGACGTTCTGCGCCGAGCCGACCTCGCCCTCGGTGCAGGCCTTCGCGATGGAGCATGTGACGCCCTGGTACATCAACAGCTATTGGGCGACCGAGCATGGCGGCATCGCCTGGACGCATTTCTACGGCAACACGGACTTCCCGCTGCGCGCCGATGCACACACCTATCCTTTGCCGTGGATCGTCGGCGACGTGTGGGTGGAGGATGCGGACGCACCCGAGGCCGATTTCGGCCTGGTGCGTGAAGGCAGTGGCGGCGTGCCATGGCGGCGTGCGAAGAATGGCGAGAAGGGCGAGATCGTCATCGCATTGCCCTATCCGTACCTTACCCGCACCATCTGGGGCGATACGTCCCAGTTCACGCTGGAAGACACCGGCGGCGGCGTGCGGGTCAACCCGCAATGGCGCGGCGATGCAGGGCGCTATGCCAGCACCTACTGGAACCGCTGGCGCGGCACCTGGGCCTATACCCAGGGCGATTTCGCCATCCGGCACGAGGACGGATCGTTCTCGCTGCATGGCCGGTCGGACGATGTCATCAACGTCTCGGGTCACCGCATCGGCACCGAGGAAATCGAAGGCGCGATCCTGCGCGACAAGACGCTCGACCCCAATTCGCCGGTGGGCAACGTGCTCGTGGTCGGCGCGCCGCATCGCGAAAAGGGGGCGACCCCGATCGCGTTTGTCACCGCCGTTGCCGGGCGCCGCCTGACGCAGGACGACCGCCGCCGCCTGACCGACCTGGTTCGCACCGAAAAGGGCGCGGTGGCCGTGCCGTCCGACTTCCTTGAGGTTGCCGAGTTTCCGGAAACCCGCTCGGGCAAGTACATGCGCCGCATGGTCCGCGCGATCGTGGAGGGCGGCGAGATCGGCGACACCAGCACGCTGCGCAATCCGGGCAGCATTGATGCGCTCAAGGCCGTCGTCGCCACATGGCAGCGCAAGCAGCAACTGTCCGAAGAACAGGCATTGTTCGAGCGATATCGCTATTTCCTCATCCAGTACAATGATCTGGGCGCAGGCGATGATGGCGCGCGGCGGCGGGTTGCCACCGTCACCGTCACCAACGCGCCGGTCAACGCGCTCAACGAACGCGCGATCGATGAACTGGTGATCGTGGTCGAGCATCTTGCCCGCAAGGACGATGTCATCGCGGTGGTATTCACCGGTCAGGGCACGGCCTCGTTCGTCGCAGGCGCAGATATTCGCCAGATGCTGGAGGAAGTGAACACCGTCGAGGAAGCAGGCGTGCTCCCCAACAACGCCCAGCTGGCGTTCTCCAAGATCGAGAATATGGGCAAGCCGTGCATCGCAGCGATCCAGGGCGTGGCTCTGGGTGGCGGCATGGAGTTTGCGCTCGCCTGCCATTACCGCATCGCAGAACCCGTCGCGCGCTTCGGCCAGCCGGAGATCAACCTCAGGCTGCTGCCCGGTTATGGCGGCACGCAGCGCCTGCCGCGTCTGCTCGCCGAGCGGCGCGCTGCCGAAGGGCTGCGCGATGCGCTCGACCTGATTCTGGGTGGCCGCGCGATCAGTGCCGACGAGGCGCTGGACATCGGCGCGATCGAAAAGGTGGCGGATGCCTCCAACGATGTGCTCAGCCTCGCCCACGGCATGGTGCGCGAATACGCACGGCATGGCGCGGAAAGTCCGCTGGGCAAGGCGTTTGCCGACCGCAAGGCGATGACCAAGCGATGGGCGAACCCCGCGCATATCGATCTGGATGCGGTGCTCGAGGACCCGTTCCTGCAGCGCATCCTGCGCCAACTCGACTGGGCCGGGCGCGGGCCGGCGGGCGCACGCGCGCTTGATGCGGTGCGCACCGGCTGGACGCAGGGCATGGCCGCCGGATTGAAGCGCGAAGGCGAGCATTTCGCCGAAGCGATCATCGATCCCGAAGGCGGCAAGACGGGCATCCGCCTGTTCATGGACAAGCAGTCGCCGCCGCTTCCGGTGCGCCGCAACGGCGTGTGGATCGACAGCGAGCATGAGGCCAACAAGGCCGACATGATCGCATCAGGGCAATTGCTGCCCGTCGGCGCGCCGTTCTATCCCGGTGTTACCGCGATCCCGAACAAGCAGCTGGCGTTCGGCATCAGCCGCGATCCGGATACCGGCGCACCGCGCTTCGGCCCGCCTGCAAGCCACGAGCGCGAGCACATCGTGCCCGTGGTCGCGCCCGAGCCCAACGAGGCTCTGGTGTACATGCTGACCAGCGAGGTCAACTTCAACGACATCTGGGCGCTCACGGGCATCCCGGTCTCGCCCTTCGACAGCCATGACGAGGACGTGCAGATCACCGGATCTGGCGGTCTCGCACTGGTTGCCGCTCTGGGCAGCGAGGTCAAGGGCGAGGGCCGGTTGCGCGTTGGCGACATGGTCGTCGTGTATTCGGGTACCTCGGACCTGTTGTCGCCTCAGGCGGGTGATGATCCGATGTTCGCAGGCTTTGCGATCCAGGGCTATGAGACCAAGACCGGCAGTCACGCGCAGTTCCTGAACGTCCAGGGGCCGCAGCTGCACCGCGTGCCGCCTGACCTGACGCTGGAACAGGCGGGCAGCTATGTGCTGAACCTCGGCACCATTACGCGCTGCCTGTTCACCACGCTGCAGATCGTGCCGGGCAAGACGATCTTCGTCGAAGGTTCCGCCACCGGTACCGGGCTCGATGCGCTGAAGAGCAGCATCAAATCCGGCCTCAAGGCGACCGGTCTGGTCTCCAGCGAGGACCGTGCAGGCTTCGTCAAGGAACAGGGTGCGGTCGGGTCATTGAACCGCAAGGACCCGCGCTTTGCCGCATTGTTCACGGCGGTGCCCGATGAACCGGACGCCGCCCGTCAGTGGGAGGCGGACGGATCGGCCCTGCTCGACGAGTATCGCCGGATCAACGATGGCAGGCTTGCCGATTTCGTCGTCAGCCATGCGGGTGAAACCGCTTTCCCGCGCAGCTTCCAGCTGCTGGAGGAGAACGGCACGCTGGCATTCTATGGCGCATCGTCGGGCTATCACTTCGCCTTCATGGGCAAGACCGGCAGCGCATCGCCATCGGACATGCTCGCGCGCGCACAATTGCGCGGCGGCGAATCGGTGCTGTTGTATTACGGCCCGGGCAGCCGCGATCTGGCCGATCCTCTGGGACTGGAAATGATCGAGGCGGCGCGGTTGTACAAGGCGCGCACCGTCATCGTCACCACCACCGATGGCCAGCGCGAGTTCCTGCAATCGCTGGGGCTGGAGGAATCGGTCGAAGGCATCATCAGCCTGGAAGGGCTGAAGCGCCGCGATGCCGAGTTCATCTGGCCCGACAGCCTGCCGCGCCTGCCCGATGCCCGCACGGATATCGAACGGTTCAAGGAAGGCGTGCGCAGCTATCAGCAGCATACGATGAAGCCCTTCGGCACCGCCGTCGGCCGCATCCTGGGCTCGCCGGGCAATCCGCGCGGGGTGCCCGATCTGGTGATCGAGCGCGCCGGGCAGGATTCGCTCGGCGTCTCGACCTCGCTGGTGAAACCGTTCGGCGGACGCGTGGTCTATGCCGAGGAGATGGCGGGCCGCCGCTACACCTTCTACGCGCCGCAGGTCTGGACCCGGCAGCGCCGGATCATCATGCCCACCGCCAACATCTTCGGCACCCATTTGTGCAACGCGCACGAGGTGACGATGATGAACAACATGATCGCAGGTGGGCTGCTGTCCGTCACCGAACCGCAGGTGGTGGACTGGGATGGCCTGCCGGAAGCGCATCAGGCGATGTGGGACAACCGCCACACCGGCGCGACCTATGTGGTCAACCACGCGCTGCCCGCGCTTGGCCTGCGCAGCCGCGACGAACTGCTCGAATACTGGGCCTCATCCAGCAACTGACAAGAACATAAGCCGCCAGATATGGCAGGGCAGGGGATACATCACATGACGACCAGCAAGAGCAAGGCGACCAAAGCCACGGGAACAACGGGACGGCTGGCAGGCAAGGTGGCCTTGGTCACCGGGGCTGCGGGCAATCTGGGCGGCGCGATCATCCGCCGTTTCATCGGCGAGGGCGCGACCCTCGTGATGACCGGGCGGACCGCGGAACGGCTTGAAGCGGCCAAGGCGGCGCTGCTTGCTGAAACCGGCGTGGACGAGGAGCGGGTGTTCACCGTCATCCTGGACGGAGGCGACCCCGATTCGGTGCGCGCGGCGATGGATCAGGTGAAGGCTGCGCTTGGCCGCATCGATATTCTGGTCAACAATGCAGGCTCGGCAGGCCCGCGCCAGACGCTGGAAAACGTGCCGCTGACCCGCGCGGAAATGGAGGCCAACGGCGATACCGAAACGGTCGCCGATGCGATGCGCAACCTGCTGGGCGTCAGCTGGAACCTCACCCGCGCTGCTGCCCCGATCATGCCGGTCGGCGGATCGGTGGTGAACATCTCGACCATCTTCTCGCACACCCGCTATTATGGCCGCACCGCCTATGTCGTGCCCAAGGCTGCGCTCAATGCGCTGAGCCAGGAGCTGGCCAAGGAGCTTGGCGCAGCTGGTATCCGCGTCAACACCGTGTTCCCTGGCCCGATCGAAAGCGAGCGCATCCGCACCGTGTTCGCCGCGATGGATTCGCTGCAGGGCGAGCCGGAAAACACCACCGCCAACCACTTCATGGGCCGCATGACGCTGGAGCGCGCGGTCGGCGATGCGCCCAAGCAGAAGACGCTGCCGGTGCCGGGCGACATTGCCGATGCCTGCCTGTTCCTCGCCAGCGACGAATCCGCCGCACTCAACGGCAATGAAATCGACGTCACTCACGGCATGCAGGTGCGCAAGGATTCGCGCTCGACCTATATGGCGCGCCCCTCGATGCGCTCGCTCGACGGCGCAGGGCTTACCGTGCTGATCGCTGCGGGCGAGGCGTGGGAAGACGCGCTGGAAATGGCGAAGATCCAGGCCGCATGTGGCGCGCGCGTGCTGCTGGGTATGACCCGGCAGGTCGATGTGGCGCAAGCCGAAGCGCGGGTGAAAGCGCAGGGATCCGAGGACGGCCTGACGATCATGCGGTTCAACCGCGACGAACCCGATGGCATGGAAGCGGCGATCCGCGCTTACTCGGACGCGCACGGCGCGATCCACAGCGCCATCGTGCTGCCGGTCAAGCCCGCCGGATTTTTCGGCGCCTCGTTGGTCGCGGCCAGCGATGCCGAGGTTGATACGCTGATCGATACCGAGCTGACCGGGACGATCGCTGTCGCGCGCACCTTGCGCCGCTATTGGAAGGGCCGCACCGACTTGATGCAGGACCCGCGCTTCGTATTCATGTCCAGCCCCAGCGATGGACGCGGCGACAAGGCGGCCAAGATCATGACCGCAGCGATCGCGCAGTTGATCACCATCTGGCGCGATGAATCGCGGGTGGACTTTGCGCAAGGGCGCCAGAAGCGCGCCGCCTGGGGCAACCAGATCGTGCGCTACACCAATGCCGAGGACGAGAATACGCGCTTTGCCGCGGGCCATGCGACACGCATCGTCTTCAAGGAACAGAAGATCGCCGAAACCTCGTTGTATCTGCCCGGCAACATCGGTGAGGAAACCGGCGCGCGCAAGGCGATGCTGGGCTTTGCAGAGAACATCACCGGGCTGCACCTGGGCAAGGTGGCGCTGATCACTGGCGGTTCTGCCGGCATCGGCGGACAGGTCGCGCGGCTGCTCGCGCTGGCTGGCGCCAAGGTCATGATGGTCTCGCGCCGCGCCAGCGAGCTTGAAGCCGCGCGCGAGCGTATCGTCGGCGAGCTGCAGGATGTCGGCTTTTCCGGTGTCGAGCGCCGGGTGAAGATCATGGCGGATGTCGACGTCAGCGATTTCGATTCGCTGCGCCGCGCGGCGGACGCGACCATGGCCGAGTTCGGGCGGATCGATTATCTGATAAACAACGCGGGCGTCGCCGGGGCCGAGGACATGGTCATCGACATGCCGCTCGATACCTGGCGCTGGACGCTGGATGCCAACCTCATCAGCAACTATCTGCTGATGCATTACGTCGTGCCGATCATGAAGCGGCAGGGCTCGGGTTATATCCTGAATGTGTCGAGCTATTTTGGCGGCGAAAAGCTGCTCGCGGTGGCCTATCCCAACCGTGCCGATTATGCGGTGTCCAAGGCTGGCCAGCGCGCGATGGTGGAAAGCTTCTCGCGCTTCCTGGGTCCTGAAATCCAGGTCAACGCGATCGCGCCCGGCCCCGTCGATGGCGACCGGCTGTCCGGCACCGGCGGCAAGCCCGGCCTGTTCCTGCGCCGCGCGCGCCTGATCCTGGAAAACAAGCGGCTCAATGCGATTTACGCCGCCGTCATCGAATCCATCCGCGAAGGCGCAGAGGTGACGCATGTGCTGGGACGATTGGCGCGCAACGATACCGGCTATCTGAGCCACGACCGCTCGACGCCCGACCCCTTGCGCCTGCTGTGCCTGGAACTGGCGCGCGAGGGCGATGGCATCTGCACCTGGGACCGCTATCTGCTGACCCCGGATATCGCAGGGCGCCTGCTCGCGCGGCTGCGTTCGGCGGGCTATCTGCTGCAGAACGCCGACTGGCAGGAGCGCAGCGGCACCAAGGATGGCCTGACCGGCTGGCTGATGGTGACCCCGCCTGACGATATGCCCTACCTTCCGCAGGATCGCATCGCCAGCGAAGCCGACAAGGTCGGGCGCGGCGTGCTGTCGCAGCTGCATCTGGGCGCCATGCCCAAGGAAAGCGAAGTGGCGCAGGCGACGGTGTTCTACCTCGCCGACCGCGCGGTCAGCGGCGAGACATTCATGCCCTCGGGCGGCCTCAGCGTCGAACGTTCGTACACCGAGCGCGAGATGTTCGGCAGCCCCAAGCAGGACCGGCTCGACCAGATGGCGGGCAAGACCGTGTGGGTGATCGGCGAGCATCTGGCCGATTATATCGCCGAGACCGCGACCCACCTGATCGGCGATCTGGACGTGGCACGCATGGTGCTGCTCACCCGCAGCGAGGCGGGCGGCGCAGGCGTGATGGCGCTGCTCGATCCGGCAGTCGCCGCCAAGGTGACCGTGCGTGTGTGCGGCGCGGATATCGAAGGCGCGATGGATGCGGCGCTGACCGAATTTGGTCGGCCGACCACGGTCGTCTCTACCCCGATGGCGGGCCTGCCCGACCGGTTGTTCGAGGATGGCGCGATGCTGGAGCCGCAGGAGTTCCGCGAGCTGTGCGAAGAAAACCTCACCCACCATTTCCGCGTGGCGCGCAAGGCCTCGTTGTACGATGGCTGCCAATTGGTGCTGGTCTCGCCCGATGTGCCCTTCGGCCAGAGCGGGCCTGCATTCGCGCTCGCCAACTTCGTCAAGACGACGCTGCATGCGTTCACGGCCACTTTGGCGGTGGAAAACGAGCGGCTGGTCCACGACGTGCCCACCAACCAGATCAACCTCACCCGCCGCATCCGCTCCGAAGAACCCCGCAACGCGGTGGAGCACCAGGAAGAGCTCAAGCGCTTTGCCCGGGCCGTGCTGCTGGTCGGCGCACCGCTGCCGGACGCGCAGGATTCGCGGTACCGGGCACGGATTTACCGGGGTACGTCGATGACGGTGTGATTGCGTTGTAATACTATTTGGTATAATTTGCTGGCATCGCTATCGATGGGAGCAGGCCATGGCGCGCAACACATCAGTCACGATTGGTGATCATTTCACCGGTTTCATTGCCGATCAGGTGCAAACGGGTCGTTACGGGTCGGCCAGCGATGTCGTGCGGGCTGGGTTACGGCTGTTGGAAGAACATGAAGCCAAGGTTCGCGCGCTACAAGACGCGTTGATCGCAGGCGAACAATCGGGTGATCCTCGCCCGTTGGACTTTGAGGCTTTGAAGGCGCGCAAGCGGGCGGAGCGGGCAGGACAGTGAAAGCTCTCGTCTTCTCGCCAGCTGCGGAAGCCGACATTGAAGCCATCTGGGAATATAGCGCCGATAACTGGGGCGAAGATCAGGCTGATCGTTACACCGATGAAATTCGGGAGTGCTGCGATGGTCTGACCAGCGGTCGAAAGCGCGGCAGGCTCGTTAATGTGCGGCGTGGATATTTCGTGTGCCAGGCCGGTTCGCACATGATCTATTTTCGCGACCATGGTGATGTCCTTGAGGTCGTGCGTGTGTTGCACGGCGCGCAGGACGTACAGCGGCATCTGTAGCGATGGCCTGGTGCGCAACGTCCCTCGACTGCGCTCGGGAACTCGGGGAGGTTGTGAGGTGTCTCGCACCCCCCATCCGTTTGTCCCGAGCGAAGTCGAGGGACGTTGCGCGTTTCTCGGCGAGTTCTCGAATCGTTTTCCGGGCTTGACCCGAATCCAGGGGCGATGTGGCACCGTAGGCGTCTTGGCTCTCGGCGTTCGCGGGAAAACGGATGTGGCTATCCACCACTCCCCACCAGATACAGCCCGCGCCCGTGCGCTTTCAGCCAGTGGTCGGCGTCCTTGCGGTTGCCTTCGAACAGCGTGTCGAGCCAGGCGTAGAAGTCCGCGCTGTGGTTCATGTGGCGCAAATGCGCGACCTCGTGGGCGACGACCGAGCGGCGCACTGCATCCGGCGCCATCACCAGCCGCCAGTTGATGCGGATGGTGCCATTGGCCGAGCAACTGCCCCAGCGGCGCGCGGCGTTGCTGATGGCAAGCGCAGGCATCGGCGCACCGGCGCGGGCGCAATAGTCTGCAAGGTCGGCCGCGCACAGCCGTTTCGCCTCCGCCTTCAGCCAGCGGGTGAGGCGCGCTTCGACAGAATCGCGCGCACCGCCCAGCCGGATGATACCATCGGCGGCGATCACCCGGCGGCCATGGCGCGCATCCCAGTCGATCCGGTGCTGCGTCCCGCGATAGGGGATCAGCGCGGCGGGTTCCATGGCAATAGCCGCGCCTGCCTTGGCAAAGCTCGCTTCGATCCAGCCTGCCTGCGCGCGGGCAAACGCGATCGCCTCGCCCAGCCGGGCATGGCCGGGCAATGTGATCAGCAGCGCGCCTTTGGCAGGGTCGGTGCGCAGCCTTATGTTGCGTGCACTCGCATGGCGGCGGACGACCAGCGCGTAATCGCGCTCGCCGATGGTCAGCCGCTGCGGGGTATCACCTGCGACCACCGGCGCAGGCTTGCGCGTAAACAACCTGGCAAGAGGGGATCGGGCCATGGCTCGCCCTCACCCTTCCGGCGCTGCGCGCCTCCCTCCCTCTCCCGCCGGGAGAGGGAAGGGGCCCGCGCCGCGCAGCGGTGTGGGAAGGGTGAGGGCGACGTGAGGTGTCGGCATCACAGCTCGGCATCGACGATGTGGTTTTCGATGGGGCCTGCATGCACTTCGCTGATCACCCGGCCCACAACGGAATGGCCGCCGGCATGCATGGCATCGCGGCCGCCGGTCAGCAGGTGATGCCAGCCGGGCAGCGGCAGGTTTTGCGCGCGCAGGTTGTACGCGCAGGTCGATGGCAGCCAGGCGATCGAGCCGACATTGCCCTGCGTCAGCCGCAGGCAATCGGGCACCAGGGCGCGGCGATGGCGGTAATCGGCGCATTGCGCGGTGCGGGTATCGAGCAGCCGGCAGGACACGTTGGTGGGATAGATGCGCCCGGTGTCCTCGTCCTCGACCTTGTGCAGGCAGCATTTGCCGCAGCCATCGCACAATGCCTCCCACTGCGCGCGGTCCAGGCTGGCCAGCGGTTTCTCCCAGAACGGGGCGGGCTGCCGAGGGTCCGCGCGGTCAGCCGCCATCAGGCGGTCCATTTGTCGATTTCGGCGGCGATCTGCTCCGGCGTGCCGTCATAGGGCAGCAGCGCGATCGGCTCGCCCTGCTTGCCCATCAGGTACGCCTGGCGGCTGTGATCGACGAGATAGCCTTTGGCATCTGCGCCTTGCGGCTTTTGCGCCTTGTACAGCACCAGATAGGCATCGGCGGCCGCCTTGATCTGCTCGGGCGTTCCGGTGAGGCCGATCAGGCGCGGGTGAAATGCGCTGACATATTGCTTGAGCACCGCAGGGGTATCGCGCGCAGGATCGATGGTGATGAAGATCGGCTGGATCGCCTTGGCCCGTTCTGCCTGCTGCTTTTCAAACAGCGCAAGGCCCGCGGCGATCTTCTGCAGGTCCACCGGGCAGACATCGGGGCAATAGCTGTAGCCGAAATAGACGATGCGGAACTTGCCGGCAAAATCGGTGTCCTTGACCGTCTTGCCATCCTGATCGGTCAGCGCGAACGCACCGCCGATGCGCGCGCCTTCCAGCGGAGCCTCCGGCTTGGGGGCTGCGCCGGAACAGGCGGACAACGCGGCCGAAAGGGCGAGCGCGACGGCAAGGCCGGGCAGGCGCAAGGCACGGGGTTTAGACGCAGAGGCTTTGAGCGAGGGGGTTTTGTTCATGACAGGTTTGTCTGTGCTCTGCTATGCCGCCGCTTTCAAGGGGGCTTGTCGGCCAGCATTCGCATTGGCAGCGCTTTCGTCCCCGCACCCATAAGGATATTGGAAGCTGTGACCGTCCGTATCACCAAATTTGCCCAGTTGTGGGTTGCCGCCTTTGCCGCCCTTGCCCTGCTGATCCCGGCAGCCGCCAGCGCCCAGTTTTCTGACAGCTACAATTTCCTGAAGGCGGTGCGTGAGCGCGATGGCGACAAGGCCACCACCATGCTGAACGAGCCGGGCAGCACCATCGTCAACACCAAGGACATCACTTCGGGCGAGACCGCATTGCACATCGTCACCGCGCGGCGCGATCTCACCTGGATGGGCTTCCTGCTCCAGAAAGGCGCAAACCCCAATGCGCGCGACAAGAACGGCGTAACCCCGCTGATGGTGGCGACCAACCTGCGCTTCGCCGATGGGGTGGAAACGCTGCTGACGCGCAAGGCCAAGGTGGACGACACCAACAATTCGGGCGAAACCGCCCTGATCCGCGCGGTGCAGCTGCGCGATCTGGCCATGGTGCGGCTGCTGCTGCGCAACGGCGCGGATCCGGACAAGCAGGACACCATCGCCGGCCAGTCCGCACGCGACTACGCCAAGGGCGATTTCCGCAATCCGCAGATCCTGGACGCGATCGCCACCAACGACAAGGACCGCAAGACCGGCACCGGCAACCCCAAGGTGTTCGGCCCGACGGGGTGAGGCGGACTGCTTAGTACTTCATGCCCCTGCCGGTCACGCCGCTCTAAAGCTCCGTGTCCGGCGACAGGCAGGGAACGGCGTCGGCGGTCCAATCGATGTCCGTGGTCGTAGGGACGGTCCTGCTCTTCGACGGCGGCATATCCCCATCGGCGGGATCATAATAGACATAGCCCATGCTGTTGTCGAAGCTGGGGATCCGGGCGTTGTCCTTGCGGGCATCCTCCGCGCCGATCTCGATCTGCTCGGTGCGGAAACTGCGGATCATCCGGATCGCACCATCGCCGATTCCGAAGACCCGGTAATAGTTCTTGCCGAAAATGCGCGTGTCGAAGCCCGATTTGAACGACCAATGCTTTTCGAGCGCGGTCTTGGGAAGCCTTAACGTCGTTACATGGCAGGAATAGCCCGGCGTGTTGGCGAATGGCAGCGACTGGTCTTGCCCAGCAGGCCGGATGCGCCGGTCAGGTGGGCTGAAACCCCCGCCCGGCAACGCTGTCGATCGGGCATCACCGCCGTCCTTGTCCCAATCCACCAGTCCCTTGCCGCTGATGGTCAGGATGCTGGCCTGCGCCTTTTTGTCGTATCGCCATTCCACCTTGTCGATGGACTGCCAGGTTCCCCCCACCAGTTGCTGGCTGAAGGCCGCTTGCAGTTGCGCCGGAGCGATCGGGGAATATTGGGCGTGTTCCCTCAGGCCGTCCAGCCCCCGGGTGATGGTCGTGCTGCGGATCTGTGCCGGTACATCAAAGCCGTCGGTTGCATCCATCTCGTAAAGTGTGATGTCCTGCGGGCGCTTTGCCGGCTTCCATTCCAGCTGTTCAATCGATGCGCCTTCTGCCCTGAGTGGCAGGACCCAGCGATAGGGTATGAACGGCTCAGTTGCCGGCGCCACGACGTCGGGCAGTGTCCCATCCAGATAGAAGGCTTGGTCGCCGATCCGCGCACGCACCAGCACATGGTCGAACAGTCCCGGATTGGGCAGCCGCTGATCGAAACCATCATCAAGGCCGGAATTGTTTGCCAATACCGGTTCGGCTTCAATCTGGAGCGCAGCCAGAAGTGCCAGCAGCAGCGCAGTCTTGCCCTTGCAATCACCATAGCGGCGCTTCCACGTCTCCTCGGCCGTCGCCGGGGTGAGGTTGCCACCGTCCAGCCCGACATAGATGTAGCGAACATCCTTCTGGACCAGCTGCAGCGCGGCCTGCATGCGCTCGAACGGGTCGGTATGCGCCGCGGCAATTCGGCTCGCTTCCTGGCTGATCGGCGAACTGGCCGAAATTTTGGAGGCGGCGACATACAGCGGCGCAAATCGCATCGAAATCGACGCCCAGTCGGCATGATCGCTGAATTGGACGACGCGCTGCCATTGATAGCGTGAAGGCGCGTCCTTGATCTCGGTCATGACCGGGGGGTCGTCAAACTGCAGCTCGATGGAGCGATCGGATTGCCGCGCGATAGCCTTCAGGTCTTCGGTCAGGCTGATTTGGGGCTTCTGGCCATCCACCCAGCTCAATCCCAGGCGGTAGCGGCCGGATGGAAGGCTAGGCGCCAGCGTGAGCAAGCCTGCATTGGCGGTGCCAAGGGTCGGGTCATCGACCCGAATGGTCGTTGCAAACTCAAGCTCATCGCCGACCCGCAGGTCAGCAACGCGCAGCACCGCGGTGAGGACGCCATCCAGGCTGGCGGCTTCCAGCTGGTCTTCGCGCCGCAGAATTTCAAAGGTGCCCGCTTTCAACGCATCGATCACCTCACCGTCGCGATGGACCTTGATGGTGTGGACGATGGGCGCGCCCGCCTGGGGGTTCCAGGCAATGGAAAGATTGCCCAGCTGCAGGGCATTGGGATGCAAAAGCTTGATGCGATAGCCAAGATATTGTTGCTGCCCCTTGTCGTCGAGATGCACCAGAACATCCTGCCGACGGACGAAGAAGGCGCCCGCGGGACTGTCCGGAACGGGTGCGAGCTCGGACTGACGAACCCATTCCGGTTCCGGCCCGCGCTTGACTTGGTCCTTCTGCGCGATCGCGGGATACGCGGCACAGATCACAAGGCAACTTACAAGAACGGCAACACGCACACGAGCTCCATCATCAACCCCGGTCATAAGAACGTACAGGTGTTGTCAATGCAAGCTCATTGGCACCGCAAATATTGGATGTTGCCTATCTGCAGCGGGCTGTGTCGCTAAAGATGGTTGCTGGGCTCTACCAATAGTTGGGCAGGCCGCGACATGGTACCGGAAGGACGATGGACGACAGTATGCCGCAGAATTGGTTGTATTATTGTACCATGCCCTGTCTAAAACTCCGGATACCGGTCGAAGCTTGGCAGGCCGTGCGCAGTTTTCATCCAGCCGATCTGTTCGGCCGCCTGGATATGCGCCATGGCGGGGAAGGTTTCCGGGGCGTCGAAGGTCGCGGTCTGAATGTCGACCAAGCCGGGCAGAACCACCTGGTTTATATAGAACAGCCCGGTGCCGCAGGCCGCACAGAAGCTGCGCTCGGCATGTTCGGACGAGCGATAGATGGCGGGCGTGCCTTGGAGCAACTGGAAGGTGTCCGCGGCCACCGCGGTCCAGCCAACGAGGGGCGCGCCTGCGCAGCGGCGGCAATCGGTGCAGTGGCACAAGGCGGTGCGCGGTGCCTGCGCGCCCTCATGTGTTTCCTCACTTGCCTCACCGCTGGCAAACTCGATGGCAAAGCGGATTGCGCCGCAATGGCATCCTCCTTCGGCGCGCGTCATGCAGGTTCTCCTTGCGCTGGCTCCGCTTTCACAGCGGCGATCAGAGCATTGTCGATCGCCTTTGCGCGCGCATAAGCGGGCCGGGCGCGCACCCGTTCGGCATAGGCTGTAAACGCGGGGCGGGCTGGCAGCGTGCCGAACGCCTGGCCCCAGTCGACCTGCGCTCCCACATACACATCGGCAGCGGAAAACCGGTCGCCGCAGACGAAGGCGTGCTCCTCAAGCCAGCCCGCCAGCGTGTCGACGGCAAGGTCGTAAGTGCCATAGCCCAGCATCGCCTGCTTGTCGGCTGGTTCCTCCCAGCCCATCGAACGGTTGATGATCGCCTGCTCCAGCGGCCCTGCGCCAAAGAACATCCAGCGGAAATAGTCCGCCCGCTCGTGCGGCAATGGCGCAAGCCCCGCATCGGGAAACGCCTCGGCCAGATAGGCGCAGATCGCGGCACATTCGGTCACCACCTTGCCGTCATGGACGATGGCGGGAACCTTGCCCATCGGGTTGACGGCCAGGTATTCCGGTCCCTTCATCGGCGCGCCGTATTCGACGATGCGCTGCTCATACGCGGCGCCCGTCTCCTCCAGCATCCAGCGCGCGATCTGCCCGCGCGACATGGGGTTGGTGTACAAAATCAGGCTGCTCATGCGCTTGTCCCTTCGGTTCGACTCGGGAAGAGGCTGGAACATAGCACGAACAATGGGTGCCGCCAATCCGTCAGCAACCCTCGCCGGTCACCACCGCGCCCAGCAGACCGCCCAGCCCGCCCTTGCACTTTTTCTTCTTCTTGGGTGCGGCCGCTTCCTCATCGCCGCCGCGCATCATGGCGTCCATGTCCGGGCCATTCAGCAGCCAGGTGGAATTGGAGCGATAGCGCACGCGCGCGGTCCATTCCGGCTTCCATGGCGTCTTGGAATTGGCCGGGCGCGGCGGATAGGCAAAGTTGGCCTCGGGACCATACGCATACAGGTTGCCCAGCGCGAACTCGCCGCCCGATGCGGTCACCTCGGCAGGCACGGTGCAGCTCGTCTGCGATGGCGGCATGACGACCTGCTGCTGGATCAATTTGGCCACCTGTGCAGGCGCTATCCAGTCCCACAAGGCGCCGCCGAACTGGCGCGTGGCCGATGACGACCACCAGACCATGTCCTGAAATTCGCCCTTGCTGTTGGCCTTGGCGCTCATCACCCAGGCGTAATAGCCGGTGGCACCGGTCACATTGTTCCAGCCGATCTGCGTGGCACCGCCCGGCCCTGGCGTCGCCTTGCCGGTGATGGCGGGCATGAAATCCTGCGCCAGTGTGAACTTGATCTCCGGCGCATAATTGCCAGCAACGCGGTGTTCGCCCAGCAGCGAACTGTCCGCGGCCAGCAATTTGCGCGTTTCGGCATTGGGCCATTCGCCATAAGTGCGGCTGTTACCGGTGGTGACGGATCGGTCGATGGGCATCGACCCTGAGAACAGGTCGGGCGGCACTTGGCCGGCGGAGAGCTTGGCGAAATCGATCACCACCGGCTGGCCAGGCCCGGCCTTGGCCCCGCAACCCCAATAGATCAGCAGGCGGCCCTTGGGGCGCTGAAAATCCTTGGGCAGGTCCTCGGGCACCTCGTCGGTGCGCGTGCCGGGCTTGGGGCTCAGCAGCGGAACCGATGCGCCCAGCCTGGCGACGGGCGGCATGAAGTGGTCGGCCTTGGGCGCTCCTGTGGCAGGGGTCCTGGACGATCCCAGCCGCAGCACAAGCTCGTGCGCCTGCTTGGCACCACCGCCGCCGAACATCATGGAAAGCCCCGCACCCAGCCCCCCGCCTGCTCCGCCCCCCATCGCGGCAAGGCCGGTGACGGTGCCGACATCCATGTCGTATCGCGCGACTGGACTGGCGGCCTGCTGGCTGCTCACCGGGCTGGCAACCAGCACCGCGAGCGAGACGGCGGATACACAAAAAGCGGTTCTGCGAAGGGTGGGGGATGGCATCGACTGGCTCCATAACGTGAAGACAAGCAGGCGAGTCGCCTGATACCATATTCCGTTAGCGCCCGGGAGCCTTTGCCGCAGTGCGTTAGGTCACGGCGGTCTGCGCATCGGCGTGATCCAGCCCTGTGGCAGGCTTTCGTTCTGGGTCAGCCTCTTGCTCTGGGTCAGCCTCTTGTTCTGGGTCGGGCTCTTGTTCTGGGTCAGCCTCAGGATCGAAGGGCACTTCTGGGACTTCAACGACATCCGGGACCGGATCGGGCTGAGCCGGTGCGGCCGGTAGGGGAGACGCAGGAGATGCTAAGGGCGATACTGGTCCGGGCACCGCAGCAGGCGATGCTGGCGATGTTGGCGCGGGAGGTGCTAAGGGTGCAGTTGGTCCTGGCAACGCAGCTGGGGCCGCGGGTGCAGGAGGAATAGTTTCTTTTGCCAGCTTGTTGATGATGTCGGGCACAAAGCGTTCGGCGAAGCCCGATACGAAGGCATAGACGGTCAGCAAGAACAGATCACCTCGGTCCTTGAGGCCCAGCGCCTCCGCGGTTTCGTCCGGCCACTTGGAGCATTCAGCGCCAGGCTTGCAAGCTTGCGATTTCTCACTACCGGAAATCGAGTTTGGATCTGGAACAAGATCATTAGCCAATTGCGGAACCACCGAGTCCAGCAAACCTGCGGATATCAGCGCATAAATGAACAATGCGGAGACCCCGCCGATACCGACCGACATGATGATGCTGAGCCAACCGATGCGCAGACCGATAAGCTCGAAGATCCCATCATCCACCATGGCGTCTCGCGATGTCGCCTTCTGCAGCCGTTGGATCGTGGAAATCGTTGCCCCGGCCATACCGACCGTGATGATCAGCAATAGCCCGACGCGGGCCTCGGGCGGCATCTCCGACGCGGCAACTGCGCTCGCAATGGCAATCAGGATGAGGGCAAGGCCTGCCATGATCTTCATCAGTCGGCGGATTAACAATTCCCGCGCGAGGTTGACGTGATAATTGGCATGGATCACGTCCAGCAGGTTACGGGCGCGTTGCCGCAACAGTTCTTCTGGTACCTGCCCTGTCGGCTGGCCTTGCAGGCTGGCAATGAACGCCTGGGCCACGCCTTTTGGTACCACCCGATAAAATCGGTCCTCAATAGCCCAATACCGCTCCCTCAGCGCCGTTTCCGGAATCAGTCGGATCAACGCAAGTTCAATCTGGAACAGCTGGCCAAGCGAGGGACTGTTTTTTTCGAGCGGATCGTGCGCGTTGAAAGCTTTCTTCAGATTTTCCAGCTCGATGGCATTTGTCTGGTTGGCCTGATTTGCCGCTGGATTGGAAGGGTCGTTTGCCCAAGCATAACCCTCGAAATTATCGCGCATGGATTCATAGTATGTTCTGGCGATAAAGCTTTCGTCGTCTGACACCTTCATCCCGATACCCCCCGATTCGGTAGATGTTATAATACAATTGGCAGTCCATCACGGGGGGTAATCGTTGGTATTGGATAGAACCGACATCTTTACTCGGCCATTACGGATCATTTCCCTCCGAACAGCTGCCGTCCTGCCAGATCGAGCATGATCTCTTCCGATCCGCCGCCGATCGCGTTGACCCGGACTTCGCGGTAGATGCGCTCCACTTTCGATCCGGTGATGTAGCTGGCGCCGCCCAGAATCTGCGCTGCTTCGCGTGCGACGATTTCCAGCATCTGCGTTGCCTGTACTTTCAGCATCGCAAAATCAGCGGGCTGATCGCGGCCATTTTCCAGGCCCCAGGCGCACTGGTCGACCCAGGCCTGGGTGGCGGCAATCCGCCGTGCCATGTCGGCCAGCTTGATGCGGATCGACTGATGGCGGACCAGCGTCTTGCCGAAGGTCTCGCGGGTCTGCGCCCAGCCCGCCGCTTCCTTCAGGCACACCCGCGCAAAGGCGCAGCAGCCCATCGCCATGCCCAGCCGCTCGACGTTGAAGTTGCGCATGATGCCGATGAAGCCGCCGTTCTCCGTGCCGATCAGGTTCTCGGCGGGCACGCGCACATCCTGGAAATATATCGCGGCGGTGTCCGAACAGCGCCAGCCCATTTTGTCCAGCCGGGTGCGGGTGACGCCGGGCGCGTTCATGTCGATCAGCAGCAGCGAAATGCCGCCCGCGCCCGCGCCGCCGGTGCGCACCGCGCAGGTCAGCCAGTCGGCGCGCATGCCCGATGTAATGAACATCTTGGAGCCGTTGAGCACATAATGATCGCCCACCCGCTCAGCGCGCGTTTTCAGGTTGGCTACGTCCGATCCGCCCGAAGGCTCGGTAATGCCCAAAGCGATGATCTTCTTACCCGCCAGTACCGGCGGGGCGACGCGGCGCTTGAGGTCCTCGCTGCCCAACGCCAGCACCGGGGGCAGGCCGATGCCGTGGGTCATCAGCGATGCCGTCAAGCCGCCCGCACCGACAGCTGCGAGCTCCTCGGTCTGGGTCAGGCCATGGAAGATGTCGAAGCCCTGCGAATGGCCGCCATATTCTTCAGGGTAGCGCAGGCCCAGAACGCCTGCTTCGGCGGCCTTGCGGTGGAGGTCGCGGGGCAGTTCGCCATCGGCCTCCCACTGGTCGATATACGGTGCGATTTCGCGCGCGACGAACCGGCGCACCGATTGCGCCAGCGCCTCATGGCTGTCGTCGTAAAAGGGGGATCGCGCGCGCCAGTCGTCGAAATCGGTCATCAATGGTCCTCTCTTAAGCCTTTGATTGCAGGGCTGGGGCGGCATTACCGGTTTGTCAATTCTCAGGCGCTATAGGTCAGCGCGCATGGGTGAACAGCCCATCGAAGGGGGCCGATGATGCAGCAGGACCAGACGCCGCAAGCCGTGGCACGCACGATGACCGGGCGCTTTACCGATGCGGCGCTGGAACGGCGCTTCGTTATCGGGGAGCGGCAGGCCCGCGTCGTCCATATGCGGCTGTTCGCGGGCTTTCTGGCGGCGATGTTGGTCGGCTATGCCCTCGTCAACCCGCTGTACTTTTCTCGCGCCGACGAGGTGCGCTTCACGCTGCTGCTGCTGCCTGCGCTCGGCATTCTGGCGGGTTTTGCTGCGGTGACCTTCTGGCGCGGCTATGCGGGCCGCCCGATGATCGACTTTGCCAGCCTGCTGGGCGTCGCGTTTCTGATCATGGCGGAAAACGCGCTGCTGTTTGAAGAGATGCACCGCGCGCAGGTGCAGTTGCATGCCTCGATCGCGATCAACGGCCTGATCGTGATGGCGTTTGCCGCCATCGCCTTTGCCGGGCAGGTGCGCTGGTTCGCCGCCTGGCTCGGCTGCCATGCCGCGGTGTATTTCTGTGTCATGGCAATGACCGAGGCGGATCTCGTGCCGCTGATCTATGCCAGCCTTGCCTATGTGACGAGCGCGGCGGTGATGGTGCTGCTCAACTGGTCGGTCGGCCAGGCGCACCGGCAAAGCTTCCTGCTGTCCGATGCGCTGGAGGCCGAGCGCGCCAAGACCGAGGAGCTGCTGTTTAACGTGCTGCCACCAGCGGTCGCCGCGCGGCTGAAGGCGGGGCAGGTGGTGGCCGATGCCTATCCTGACGTGTCGGTGGTGTTCATCGACATTTGCGGGTTTTCGGACCTGTCGCGGCGGATTTCGCCGGGGCACCTGGTTGACCTTCTCAACGGCTTCTTCCTGCTGGCGGACAAATGCGCTGCGCAAACCGGCGTGGAAAAGGTCAAGACCATTGGAGACGCGTATCTGGCGATCAGCGGCGGCAATGCGCCCGCCAGCAACAGCGCCGATGCCGCGATCCGCTTTGGCGAGGCGGTGATCGCGGGACTGCCCGCATTGCGCGAGGCGACGGGCATCGATCTGCACATCCGCGTCGGCATCCACACAGGGCCGGTAGTCGGCGGCGTGATTGGCGAGACGCGGATGGCGTATGATTACTGGGGCGAGACGATGAACATCGCCAGCCGTATCGAGGGCACCGCGCGTCCCGATGGCATTGCGGTTTCTGAAACCACGTGGCTACGCGGGCGCGGCAACCGGCATTTCGAGCTGCCTGAAAAGCTGACGCTCAAGGGCGTCGGCGAGATGCCGGTGTACCGCCTGGCCGACAAGCCCTCGGCCGAGATCATTCGCCTGGTGGGGTGATGCTTGCTTGCCTGGCAGGTGCGCGATAGTAACTTGTGGCTTCTATATTTGCTGTTTTCCGGCGAAAGCCGGAATCCAGGGCGTTGGCAGTACCATCCCGCCCCTGGGCTCCGGCTTTCGCCGGAGAACGCATCATGTTTGACGGACCAGGCAATGCCAACCCTCCTCATCTTCCTGTGCGGTATCGCCAACTTCGCGCTGCACAAGGCGACGATGGAATCCGACCATCCCATGGCGCTGCAGATGCGCGCCGCGTTCAGCAGGTTTTTGGGCGGCTATGGCAGCTATATGCTGGAGTTCCTGATCCTGCTGTCCGCGCTCAGCTTTGCCGCGCTTGGCTGGACGATCGCGCTGCCCGCGTACCTCGTTTATTCCGGAATGAATGCGCTCGCCGGATGGGCGATCCTGACGGGCAAGATCTAAGCCGCGACCGCCTGTTCGACCTGCTCCGTCGCCGCCGCCAACAGGCGCTTTTCCAGTGTTTTCAGCCGGGACTTGCTGTCGATCTTGTCGCCCAGCAGATCGGTGACGTAAAACGTATCGACCGCGCGCTCGCCATAGGTCGCGACATGCGCCGAATGGACGATGCATTTCAGGTCGAAAAGGGCAAAGGCCAGCCGGTTGAGCAGGGCAGGCCGGTCGAGTGCGTTGACCTCGATGACCGTAAAGCGGTTGGATGCCTTGTTGTCGACCAGCACGACAGGCGCGATGCTGAACGCCTCGGTGCGCGGGCGCGCGGTGGGCCGGGCGATCAGGCGCGGGGTTAGCGCGACGCGGTTGGCCATCGCATCGGCAATCGCGGTCTTCAGCCGGGCGATCTGGCCTTCTTCCATGAACGGACGGCCGAGCGGATCCTGCACTAGGAAGTTGTCGAGCGCCATGCCATCGCGCCGGGTGTGGATGCGCGCATCGATGATGTTGCCGCCTGCAAGGTGAATGCCGCCTGCGATGCGATAGAACAGCCCGGGATGGTCGGCCGCGCTGACGGTCACCAAAGTCGCGCCGCGCGCGGGATAGAATTCAACGGAAACGGTCAGCGGTTCGGCATCATGCGCATCGATCAGCTGCAGGTTCTGGACGATGATGTCCTCGGGCTCGGCGATCCAATAGGCATCGTCCAGCTTGCGGGCGAGCTTGGCAAAGCGGCCCTCGTCGATGCCCAGCAGGCCGCGCACCGCCTCCTGCTTGGCGAGTACCCGCTCGCGCCGTCCGTGCTGCTTGTGGCCCAGCCGCAGCACCTCTTCGGTCGATTCAAACAGATTGCCCAGCAGCTGGCGCTTCCAGCTGTTCCAGATGCCTGGACCCACCGCGCGGATGTCCACGACCGTCAGCACCAGCAGCAGCTTCAGCCGCTCGGGGCTTTTCACCATCGCGGCGAAATCGGCGATCGTCTTGTAATCGGTCAGGTCGCGCTTGAACGCGGTGGCCGACATCAGCAGGTGATGGCGCACCAGCCAGGCGACCTGTTCGGTCTCCGCCTCGGTAAGGCCCAGCCGCGGACACAGCTTCATCGCAACGTCTGCGCCCAGCACGCTGTGGTCGCCGCGTCTGCCCTTGGCGATATCGTGCAGCAGCGTCGCGACGAACAGCACGCGCCGGCTGATGAGCTTTTGCATGACATCATACGCGAGCGGGTGATCGGCCTTCAGCTCGCCCGATTCGATCCGCGCCAGCAGGCCGATCGCGCGGATGGAATGCTCGTCCACCGTATAATGGTGGTACATGTCGAACTGCATCTGCGCGACGACACGGCCGAAATCGGGTACGAAGCGGCCGAACACATTGGCCTCGTTCATCCAGCGCAGCACCAGTTCGGGATCGCGCGGGCTGCACAGCACATCCAGGAACAAGGCGTTGGCGCGCGGGTCCACCCGCACGTCCCGGTCAATCAGTTTGGCATCCAGGCTCGCCTGGCGAATCGCGCTGGGGTGGATTTCCACCTGATGCTTGTCGGCCAGCTGGAAGATTTCGATCAGCCGCACCGGGTCTTCGCGGAAGAAATCGGGCCGGGGCAGCGCCAGCCGACCGCGATCGAGCACGAAGCCGGAGAGCTTGCGCGGACGGCGGCGCAGCAGCGCGGGGATGAAGCGCCGGTCGCGCGCGGCAAACTGGTCGTCCAGCTGCGCCAGGAACACGCCTGTCAGATCGCCCACCCGTTTGGCGTTCAAAAAGAAATACTGCATGAAGCGTTCGACCGCCGATTTGCCGGGCCGGTCGGCAAAGCGCATGCGCGCGGCAACCTCGCGCTGCATGTCGAAGGTCAGCCGGTCCTCGGCGCGCCCGGTAATGTCGTGCAGATGGCAGCGCACCGCCCACAGGAAGTTGGCCGAGCGGCGAAATCCCCGGAACTCGGTCGCGGTGAGCAGTCCTGCATCGACCAGTTCGGCTGCCGTGCGCACCTGATGGATGTACTTGCCGATCCAGTAGAGCGTGTGCAGATCGCGCAGGCCGCCCTTGCCGTCCTTGACATTGGGCTCGACGACATAGCGGCTATCACCCATTTTCTTGTGGCGGTTGTCGCGTTCCTCCAGCTTCTGCGCGACGAAATCGCGCGCTGTGCCGGTGACAACGTCTTTCCAGAAGCGCACCCCCGCCTCGCGATAAATGTCCTGGTCGCCCCAGACATAGCGGCCTTCCAGCAGCGCGGTACGGATGGTCAGATCGCCGCGGGCCTGGCGGACCATCTCGTCGATCGAGCGGCTGGAATGGCCGACCTTGAGCCCCAGGTCCCACAGCATGTACAAAACGGCTTCGATCGCCTGCTCGGTCCAGCTGTTCTTGCGCATGGGCGTCAGGAACGCGATGTCGACATCGCTGTGCGGGGCCATTTCGCCGCGCCCATAGCCGCCCACCGCTGCGATGCAGAAATGCTCGCCCATGCTGTGGTTGGCCACCGGATACTGAAAGCGCACGACATAATCGTGGATCAGCCGCACGATCTGATCGATCAGGAACGATTGCGCACCGGCGCATTCGTGCCCTGCCGCCGGGCCGGCGATCAACCTCCTCGCGATCTCGGCGCGCCCATCGGCCAGCGCGTCGCGCAACAATGCCACGACATCACCGCGCGCTGCGTTGCCGCGATCCTCGGCAAGCGCGGCGATGCGGGCATCGAGTACGCGCCGATCGATGATCGCGCGCTGGTTGGCGACGGTCGTTACAGGCATGGGCGGGGCAAATCGTACATCAGTTCAGGTGCTGGCTCCGGCGGCGGTGGCCTTCGCCTCTGCCTGATAGGTCTTGCGCAGACCGACCTTGTCGATCTTGGCTGTTCCCAATCTGGGGAGCGCCTGAGCACTTTGCCAGAGCCGGGCGGGCACCTTGAACGCAGCGAGCTGGCCGGACAGGAAATCGCACAGCTCGGTATCGGTCAGGCTGGCACCTTCGCGCACCACGTACACTGCACCGACGATTTCGCCGAACCGCTCGTCGGGAATGCCGAACACGCTGGCTTCCGCGATATCGGGGTGGGCATAGATCGCCGCTTCCACCTCGACGCAGCTGATGTTCTCTCCGCCGCGGATGATGATGTCCTTCTTGCGGTCAACGATGAACAGGTAGCCGTCGGCATCGATATAGCCCAGGTCCCCGGTGCGGAAATAGCCATCGGGCATGATCGCCGCGCGCGTGGCATCCGGGTTGTTCCAGTACCCCAGAAAGTTCGCGACCGAGCGGATCGCGACTTCGCCCACCTGGCCGCGCTCCATGGCATGGCCGTTGTCATCCAGCACCGCCAGATCGACCAGGGGACGCGACGCCTGGCCGGTGCTGTCGGGCTTGGCCATGTAGTTTTCGTTGAAATTGCCGCAGCCCACGCCGTTGGTCTCGGTGAGGCCATAGCCCAGGATCGGGAAGGCCCAGTCCATCGTTTCCTTGATGCGTTTGACGTGCTCCACCGGGCGCGGCGCTCCGCCAGCGGCAAAGGTGACGCAGGCGGTGAGGTCATAGTTGCCGCGATTGGGGTGCTGCGCGATCTCATAGCTCATCAGCGGCACGCCGACGAAATAGCTGATCTTTTCCCGCTCGATCAGCCGCATCGCCTCTTCGGCATCCCATTTGGGCATCAGCACGAGTTTGCGGCCGATGACGAAGCTTTGCAGCAGCACCGGCACTTCGGCCGTCACGTGGAACAGCGGCACGTTGAGCAGGGTGGCGGGCTGGCCCTGCGGCGGCTTGCCCTGCCGGGTGACGATGTTCAGCGCCATCAACGTCTGCGCGACATAGCTGAAGGTACCCTGCACCACGCCGCGATGGTCCGAATAGGCGCCCTTGGACTGGCCGGTGGAGCCGGAGGTGAAAAGGATCGTGGCAAGATCGTCCCCGGTCAGTTCCGGCAGCGCGGTTCCGGCATCGCCGCCCGCTGACAGGAGGGCGGCCAGGCCGTTTTCGGGCGGGCCATCGTGGCTGAAGGTGATCACGCGGGCATCGCCGGTATCGCCGCATTCGGCGATCCGCCGGGTGCAGCGGTCATCGGCGAGCACGATGCTGCAGCCGACATCGCGAATACCGGCGCACAGTTCCGGTCCCTGCCACCAGCCGTTGAGCAGGGTGGCGACGCCGCCTGCCATCAGCACGCCCATATAGGCGATGATCCAGTTGGCCGAATTGCGCGCGGCGATGCCGATGCGGTCGCCCTTTTGGATGCCGTGGCCTGTCACCAAGGCGGCGGCAACATGGCGGGCGGCGGCATAGCTCTGGCCGAAGGTCAGCCGGGTATCGCCATCGACCAGAAATTCGGCATCGGCATGCTGGGTGCAGAAATAGGCGAAGAAATGCGACAGCGCAGGCGGGGCTGACGCGATCATGGGCAGGTTCTGGCCGTATTTCTCAAAATGCGTCAAAGGCAGCATGCCTCCTTCGCCGGTCAGCGCCTGGATGGCTTCATCCATCATCTGGTCCAGCTCGGTTGCCATCGAAATCTCTCCTCTTTCGCTTGAGCCTCGCAGCCCTTATGGCTTTGTCTTATCGTCTGGCCTTATGGACAGTAAAATCCTTGGGGAAAAGCCTTGATCCTGCCAATTTCAGCGCTCGGCGCCAGCGCGGCAGCTGCCGTAACGTCCGTTCCCATCCGCTTTGAGGACTTGGGGTTATCGCCGGTTGCGCTCAGCATCGGTGCGTTCCAGCTCAAATGGTACAGCCTTGCCTATTTGTTCGGCATCCTGCTGGGCTATTGGTACATGGGCAAGATGCTGAAACAGCCCGGCGCGCCGATGGCGCAGCGCCATGCCGACGATCTGATGCTGTATTCCACATTGGGCATCATTCTGGGCGGGCGCATGGGCTATGTGCTGTTCTACCGGCCTGACCTTCTGGAAACACCGCTTTCGGTGTTCAAGGTGTGGGAGGGCGGAATGTCCTTCCATGGCGGGTTGATCGGCGTACTGCTCGCCATCGGCTTCCTCGTCTGGCGCAATGGCCTGAGCTATCTGCGCGTGGGCGATTATGTCGCCTGCGTCGTGCCCTTCGGCCTGCTGTTCGGGCGGCTGGCGAACTTCGTGAACGCGGAGTTGTGGGGCCGGCCGACCGATGTCGCTTGGGCAATCATCTTCCCCACCGATCCCGAAGGCCTGCCGCGCCACCCAAGCCAGCTGTACGAAGCCGGGCTGGAAGGCGCGCTGCTGGCGATCGTGCTTGGCGTGTTGTTCTGGAAGACGCAGGTACGTCATCGTCCCGGCTTTCTGGGCGGCGTGTTCCTTGCCGGATACGGGGCGAGCCGGTTTTTCGTGGAATATTTCCGCAATCCCGATTCGCATCTGGTCGAATTCGCCGAGCGCACGGGCATGAGCATGGGCCAGTGGCTGACCGTGCCGATGATCCTCATTGGCCTGTATCTCATGGCCAGCGCAGGCAAACGCACGGCCAAGCCGTTGCCGGCTGCTGCCTGAGGCCATGGATAGCGGGGGCGATCCTGGCCTTGAGGCAATCTTCAAGCGGTTGATCGGCGCGACCGGGCCGATCAGCGTTGCGCATTACATGGCAGAGGCCAACGCGCATTATTATGGCCGCGCCGATCCTTTGGGTACCGGCGGCGATTTCATCACCGCGCCCGAGATCAGCCAGATGTTCGGCGAGATGATCGGCCTGTGGCTGGCCGACCAGTGGCAGCGCGCGGGCCAGCCGGGATTGTACCATTATGTGGAGTTCGGCCCCGGCCGCGGCACGCTTGCCAGCGATGCCCTGCGCGCGGCCGAGCAGTTCGGGTTTCGGCCTCAGGTCCACCTGATCGAAGGCAGCAGCCGGTTGCGGCATATCCAGCAGACGGCGCTGCCGCAGGCGACATGGCACGACGGACTGGACAGCGTGCTGCGCGAAGGGCCGCTGCTGATCGTCGCCAACGAATTTCTCGATGCGCTGCCGGTCCGCCAGATCGTGCGTACGGAGCAGGGCTGGCGCGAGCGGGTGGTGGTGCACAATGGCGAGCGCTTCATGCCGGTGGCAGGCGCACGGCCGATGGACACCGCAGTTCCGGCGGCGCTGGCGGATAGTCCCCCGGGTACGATCCTGGAGACCTGCCCGGCGGCGAGCGGCCTGGCGTATGAAATCGCGATGCGGCTGAAGGCGCAGGGCGGCTGCGCGCTGTTCATCGATTACGGTTACGATACCAGCGTTGCCGGTCTCAAAAGCGGCAGCACCCTGCAGGCGGTGCGCGCGCACCAGAAAGTCGATCCGTTTGCCGAACCCGGCCTTGCCGATCTTACCGCATTGGTCGATTTCGCCCAGCTCAAGCAGATTGCGCTGGCGGGCGATGTCGATTGCCTGGGGCCGGTGGGGCAGGGCGACTGGCTGATGGCGCTGGGCATCGGCGCGCGCGCAGCGACGCTGGCCCGGACTGACCCTGCGCAGACACAGGCGCTGGAAAGCGCGCTCGACCGGCTGGTCTCACCCGATCAGATGGGCACCTTGTTCAAGGTCATGGCGTATCGCGGCCCGGGCTGGCCTGAAGGGGCCGGGTTCGGCACTGCATAAGCCCGGCACATAAATTTAGCCAGGCCGGTGCTTAGCGCGGCACCACCTTGAAGTTATAGGGGATGTACAGGAACACATCGCTGGCGTTGACCTGTGTCCAGGCGAGTTCCTGATGCAAGCCCTGCACCTCCATCGCATAGCCTGGCCCGAAGAAGCCCGCATTTTTGTTCGCTTCTGCCGCGATCAGCTGGATGATCTGGTCGCGGTACTGATCAGGCCCGACGATGGTCAGCGCCAGGTCGCCGCGCTTTTCCATCAATGAGCGGCCCTGCGCCCCGACCGATTTGATGTAGCGCGTGATCACCATATCGGCATCCGCTGCGGATTGCGCCAGAGAGCGCTGCGCGAAAAACTGGATCTCGCTGGTATCGGTCCGGTTGCCGCGCAGGATCAGCAGGTCGCGGTAGTTTTCGCGGGTGATCGTCCGCAGTTCATTGTCGCCATAGACAAGGTCGATGCCCGAGTCCTTGGCACGGTCGATCGCGATCAGCATCATGCCGTAAACCTCTTCGCGGCGGGTTTTCTCGTCGCGTGAGTCCGAGGTTATGGCGACCGGCTGTGCCGCAAAGTCTGCGCGCCGCCGCAGGCCGATGACGGGCTGTTGCGCCTTGTAATATTTGCTGCCGGAGCGCGTTGCGCTGACGATGATGTTGTCATTGCGATAATCCTGCGCGACCGCCGCCACAGGCACCAGCAATGCGATCCCCAGGCCAAGTTTCAGCATATGCATGTTCGTCTCCCCCTCAGTATCCACCCGTTTATGACGCGGCCGCCCGTCGCAACCGATCGTTGATAGCATCGCCCATGCCGTGTGCCGGGATGGGCGCGATGGCGATCTTCGACTTGCCCGCTGCATCGGCGCGGTGGAGCGCGGCATACAGGTTCGCTGCGGCCTCGGCCAGATCGCCGGACGCGGACAATGTGTCGTCGCCTGTTACCGTACCGAAGCCGATCAGCCACTCATCGACATGCGCTGAAGCGGCATTGAGGCGCAGCAACTTTGTCGGCGCATAATGGCTGGCGAGCTGTCCGGGAGCCTCGATGGCGTGATCGGTGAGCGGCAGCGGTGGCTCGCCCAGCAGCGCCTCGATCGCCGCCGGATCGATCGGCCCGGGGCGCAGCAGCTGCCAGCCCGCCGGTGCCTGCCCAAAGTTGCGCAGCGCAACTATGGTGGATTCCAGGCCCGCCGCGCACGCCCCGCCATTTAGGATCATCGGTACGCCTGCCCCCAGGCTGGCTGCAACGTGCTGCGCCTCGGTAGGGCTGATGCCGCCCGATCGGTTGGCAGAAGGCGCGGCCAGCATCATGCCGCCTGCCTGCAAGACGCTGCGCATCACCGGGTGCGCGGGGCAGCGCAGCGCGATAGTGGGCAGGCCCGCGGTCACCGCCCGGGCGACATTCGCGCCCTCCACCAGCGGCAGCACCAGCGTCAACGGGCCGGGCCAGAAGGCGTCGGCCAGTTTTTCTGCACGGTCGTCAAACATCGCCAGGCTGCGCGCGGCCTGCCTGTCGGGCACGTGGACGATCAGCGGGTTGAAATCCGGCCTGCCCTTGGTGCGATAGATCGCCGCTACGGCATCGGCGCGCGCGGCATCGGCGGCGAGGCCGTAAACCGTTTCCGTGGGCAGCGCGACCACCGCGCCTTCGCGCAGAAGCGCCACCGCACGGGCCACAGCGGCGTCCGATGCGGGCACGATCTGCGCGTTTGAAGGCTTGGAAGCGGGCATGTTGCTGCCTATACAGCGCGAGGACGCAAGGCACAGCAGGGAAACGACATGACATTCACCGCACCCACGACCGAGCAACTGTTCGTGCTCAAGACCATCACCGGCATCGACGAGTTGGCGCGGCATGAGCGGTTTGCCGAGGCGACGCCCGATCTGGTCGAGGCGATCGTCGATGGCGTGGGCGAGTTTGCCGCAGGCGAGTTCGCGCCGCTGTACCGCATCGGCGATACGGTGGGGGCCAGGCTGGTCGATGGCGCGGTGAAAATGCCCGAAGGCTACGCGCAAGCCTATCAGCATTATGTCGAGGCCGGGTGGAGCGCATTGAGCGCGCCTGCCGATCATGGCGGACAGGGCCTGCCGTTTTCGCTCGCCACCGTTGCCCTGGATTCGCTGGGCGCTGCGAACATGGCGTTTGCATTGTGCCCGATCCTCACCGTGGGTGCGATCGAGGCGCTGCACCATCACGGCAGCGACACGCAAAAGGCGCTGTACCTGCCCAAGCTCGCCACCGGCGAGTGGACCGGCACGATGAACCTGACCGAACCGCAGGCGGGCAGCGATGTCGGCGCCCTGCGCGCCACCGCCATGCCGCGCGGCGACGGCACTTGGTCGATCAAGGGGCAGAAGATCTACATTTCCTTCGGCGACCATGACATGGCCGACAACATCATCCATCTGGTGCTGGCGCGCACCCCCGATGCGCCGGCGGGCACCAAGGGCATCTCGCTGTTTCTGGTGCCCAAGTACCGGCTGGATGCGGATGGCAATCCCGGGGAAGCCAACGGCGTCAAGACCGTGTCGATCGAGCACAAGATGGGAATCAACGCATCGCCCACCTGCGTGCTGCAGTTCGGCGAGAACGGTGAGAGCATCGGCGAGCTGATCGGCGGCGAGTTCGGCGGCATCCGCGCGATGTTCACGATGATGAACAACGCGCGGCTGAATGTCGGCCTGCAGGGCGTGCAGATCGCCGAGGGCGCGACGCAAAAGGCCTTGTGGTTCGCCCGCGAACGCGTGCAATCGGCGCGTGCCGGTGGCGGCCGCGATCCCGTCGCGATCATCGAGCATCCCGATGTCCGCCGCATGCTGCTGCGCATGAAGGCGGGGACCGAGGCGATCCGCGCGCTGCTGTATTTCGCATCGGGCTATGTCGACCGCGCCAATCTGGGTCTGGATGGCGCGCGCGAAATGGTCGATCTGCTGACCCCGCTCGCCAAGACGTACGGCACCGATCTTGGCAGCGAGATCGCCTCGCTGGGCGTGCAGGTGCATGGCGGCATGGGCTATGTCGAGGAGACCGGCGCGGCGCAATATTACCGCGATATCCGTATCGCGCAGATCTATGAGGGCACCAACGGCATCCAGGCGGCAGACCTTGTTGGGCGCAAATTGGGCATGGGCGGCGGCGATGTCGTGCGCCGCCTGATCGCCGACGTACAGCGGGACTGCGGCAACCACCCCGCGCTTGTCGCGCTGGCGGGCGACTGCGCCGAGGTCACCGAATGGATGATCGGCGCATCCGTCGACGACCGGCTGGCGGGCAGCTATCCGTATTGTACCATGATGGCGGTGATGACGAGCGGCTGGCTGATGCTCAAGCAGCAACGCGCCGCCGAAGCGATGCTGGACGCGGGCGAGGGCAATGCCGATTTCCTGAGCGCCAAGCTGGTGACCACGCGCTTCTACCTGGACCGGATGGTGCCCGAGGCTGGCGGATTGAAGGCCGGTGCCATGGCGGGTGCAGAGCAACTGTATGCGCTGGACGCACAAGCGCTGGCGGGGTGAGGGGCGCGGCCGTATTTTTCGCCTTACCCACCTCCGTTTGTCCCGAGCGAAGTCGAGGGATGTGTTCGAAAACGGTTGCGCATGCGTCCCTCGACTTCGCTCGGGACAAACGGATATGGGTTGGGCTGAGGTAAAATGACCAATCCCACCGACCCCCTAACCCGCATCGCCGCTGCGCTGGAGCGGATTGCGCCGCCGCTGTTGCCGCCGACCGACTGGACCGCCGCGCCCGCTTATGTCTGGAACGGGGCCACCGTGCTCGCGGTCCCCGACCTGCAGGCCATTGCGCTCGACCGCCTCGTCGGCATCGACGCGCAAAAGGCCAGCTTCACCGAAAACATCCGGCGTCATGCCGCAGGGCTCCCCGCGCACGATGCGCTGTTGTGGGGCGCGCGCGGCATGGGCAAGTCTGCGCTGGTCAAGGCGGCAGTGTCAGCGCAGCAGGCAGAAGGGCGCACCATCGCGCTGGTGCAGGCGGGCGGCGGACCCGAAGCGCTGGCGAGCCTGCCGGCCTTGTTTGGGCAACTGGGCGATACCGACCGGCGGTTCGTGGTGTTCATCGACGATATCGGCTTCGACGGGCCGGACGCGAGCAGCGCCGCGCGCGCGTTGCGCTCCCTGCTGGAAGGCGGCGCAATGGCGCGTCCCGGCAATGTCCGCCTTGCCGTCACCTCCAACCGCCGCGCGATCGTCGAGCGTAACATGAGCGAACAGGACGATCCGCTGAACCCGCGCGATGTGGTCGACGACCGGATGGCGCTGGCGGATCGCTTCGGGCTGAGCCTGGGTTTCCACGCCTGCGATCAGGACACATACCTTGCGATGATCGCAGGCTATGCGGCAGCATATGGGCTGGCGTTCGACCCGCAGGACGCCTTGCTTTGGGCCAAGCAGCGCGGCGCGCGCTCGGGGCGCATCGCCTGGCACTATGTCGTCGAACTGGCCGGGCGCGCTGGCGGGGTGGTTTAGCGCGCGGCATGCGTTTTCCAGCGAAAGCCGGAATCCAGAGTGGCCGCAGTACAACTTCGCCCCTGGGCTCCGGCTTTCGCCGGAGAACATGCGAGGCTTGATGCGGTCCCTTACTTCTTCGGTACCGGAGCGGGCACCGGCTTTGTCGGCAGGGCAGGGGCGGTGGAGCCGCCCGAGCTGCCGGGCAGCGGCGCGTCGGCCCCGCTTGCGCCGCCGCCTGCTGCACCGCCGGTGAAGGCGAGCGTGATCGACATGCGGCGGTTGGCTGGATCGTTGCGGTCCTGCGGGTTGAACGGCTCGTTGTCCGCCACGCCCTCGATCCGCTGGACCTGGCCCGGGTTGATGCCGCCGAACACCAGCGCCTTGCGGGTCGCCTCGGCGCGCGCGGTCGAGAGCATCCAGTTGTTCATGGTCTTGCCCGAAGCATAAGGAAGCGCGTCGGTATGGCCGCGGATGATTACCGGGTTGGGCATGCCGTTGATCACCTGCGCCACTTCGCGCAGCAGTTCGGCGGCCTTGGGCACCAGCGCGTCGGTGGACAGCGCGAACATGCTGAAGTCCGCCTCGTCGACCAGATCGATGCGCAGCCCCTCGCGCGTGTCGGTGAATCGCACGTTCTTCAGCAGCTTCTGCAGGTCCTTGCGCGCCTCAAGCCGCTTCTCGATTTCCTTCTTCAGCTGCTGGAACTGCGCCTGCTGGGCACTGCGCGAAGCCTTGCCCTTGTCGTCGGCGGTGCCGGTGGCATCCTGGGGGATGGTGATGGCGCTGGTGCCGGTTTGCGAGGCGCGCTTGGCATAATCGTCGCGATCGACGATCGATTCCCCGCCGAACAATCCGTTGGTGCCCGCGCTGCCGTTCTTCAATTGCACCATGGTGGGCGCGAAATAGTCGGCGATGGCCTTGCGGTCCTTTTCTTCGGTGGCGCCAAGCAGCCACATCAGCAGGAAGAACGCCATCATCGCGGTCACGAAGTCGGCATAGGCCACCTTCCAGGCACCGCCGTGATGGCCGCCATGGCCTTCCTCGATGATCTTCTTGACGATGATCGGGCGAACGTTTTCGACCGGATCGGGCTTGCGCTTGGCGGCCATGGCTTAACGACCCCGCATGCCGTCGAACACGTCGGCGAACGTCGGCTGGTTGGCGTGGCCCAGGCTCGAGCGCGCAGCTTCGATCACCAAGGGCTGCGGGTGACCGTGCAAAGATGCGATGATGATCTGCTTGGCGACGTGGTACATCGCGCCATCGGCGTCGATCACCTGCTTGCAGCGGTTGGCCAGCGGGCCGACCAGGCCGTACGCCAGGAAAATTCCCAGGAAGGTACCGACCAGCGCCGAGCCGATCATTTCGCCCAGGATCGCCGGCGGCTTGTCGATCGAGCCCATGGTCTTGACGATACCCAGAACGGCCGCGACGATGCCCAGTGCCGGCAGCGCATCGGCAAGGTTCTGCAGGCCGTCGGCAGGCGCAATGGCTTCATGATGGTGCGTCTTGATCGCCTGATCGACGACGTCTTCCACCGCGTGCGGATCGAGCTGGCCGGACGAGACGACGACCAGCCGCAGCGAATCGCAGATCAGGTGGACGAGCGTCTTGTCCTTCAGCAGCGTTGGGTATTCGGAAAACACCGGCGAGCTGGCCGGATCCTCGATATGCGGCTCCAGCGCGACAGGACCTTCGGTGCGCAGCATCTTCATCAGCTTGGACACCAGGAAGATGCAGTCGAGGAAATCCTGCTTCTTGTATTTTGAGCCCTTGAACGCGGTCATGACGCCGCCGCCGATCGCCTTGATGTGCGATCCGGAGTTGCCGATGAGCAGCGAGCCTGCAGCTGCGCCGCCGATGATCATCATTTCCAGCGGCAGGGCGTGCAGAATGACACCCATGCTGCCCCCGGCGATGATGAAACCGCCGAACACCATGACAATCAGGACGACAAAGCCAATAGCTGCGAACATGGCGGTTCCCTCGATCAAGCAATCGCACCAGTTGAGGTGGCACGATGGGCCGCAAATCGGCCCGTTCAGATCGTAGAACGGCTTTTGCCAGTCGTGGTTAAGAGCTAAACAGGGTTAACAAATAACGATTTTTTGTTAACGAAGATAATCGAACAGCGTCTGCTGCGAAATCTGGCCGTACACCGCTTGCGTTGCCTGCAGATTGGTCATCAGCGACTGCAGACGGGTCAGTGCTTCGGTGACGTTGGCATCCGACAGCTCCGATTTTCGCGCAGCCAGCGACAGGTTGCTCTGGCCCAGCTGGTCGCGGGTCGATTCCAGCGTGGAGCGTACCACGCCCTGGCGGGTGAGCAGCTGGGTGATACGATTGAGCGCGCCGTCCAGTGCGTCGAGCTGGTCGGCGCGGTCGGCGCCGTTGCCGCTGCGGATCGATGCTGCGGTGTCCGCCATGATCTGGTCCAGCGTCGCAGTCGCGCCGCCGCCTATGGGAATGCCCTCCTGCACCGCATCCATATTGGGCGAGGCCACGGTGGTGCGACCATCGCTGATCGGCACGCGGATCGGCGGACCGCTGCCGAACAGCTGGCCGCCATAATTGTCGCGCTGGTTCAGGGCATCGGTGAAATCCGATGCGATGCCTTCCACTTCGATCGCCAAAGCTTCGGGATCGGTGGGCGAGATCGTACCCGAATTGGCCTGAAGCAGCAGTTCGCGGGTGCGGATCAGTCCGTTGACGATGGTGTTGAGGCTTGCCTCGGCCTGGCTTGCGCGGGTTTCGGCCCGGCCCAGGTTCTGCGTCCAGGCCGCTTCATCCGACTGGAAGCGCGCGATGTTGGCGACCTCCAGCCACGCCTTGGGGTCATCGGACGGCCGCGCGACGCGGCTTTCGCCGCCGACCAGCGCCTGCTGCTTGGCAATCAGCTGGCTCAGCTGAATTTGCTGCGCCACGGCTTCGGGCGCGCGGTACCGGTTCACGGACTGGACCATATTAGCTTACTCCGCCCTCAAAATATCGACAGGATCGATTGCAGCGTCTCGCGCGCCACCTGGATGACACGTGCCGACGCTTCATAGGCCTGTTGCAGCCGGATCAGGTCGGCCGCTTCCCGGTCCAGTTCGACCCGCGATACGCTGTCGCGCTGACGCCGCGCGGCGCTGTCGAGCGCGGTTGCGGCAGCGGACTCGCTGCGGATCGAGGCAAGCGCGGTGGCGTGGCCTGCCATGAAATTGTTCCAGCGCGTTTCCACGCCATCGGCGGTGCGCAGGCCCGGCAGGGTTAGCAGATTGCCGTTGGGCGTACCGTCGGCGCTGGCGACCGCCAGATCGGCGATCGCCGTCGTCGTCACTGCCAGCGTCGCAATGCCGCCGGGCATGGTCAGCAAGGGTCCGCCCGCCGTGCCCGCATCGGTGCGGCCGTTGGCCTGCCAGCCGTTGACATCATCGACAAACTGCCGCGCCAGCGTTTCCAGTTCGGTCATGCGGGTCTGCGCGGTGGCGCCTGCCCGGCTGAGACCGGCAAGCGCGCCGTTGCTGGGCGAACGCGCTGCGTTGCCATCGATTGTTATACCCAGGCTGCCGTCGGCATTGGCGGTAACCCCCACCGTGGCGACGATGTTCACGCCGGCCAGCGTCTGCCCGTCATAGGTGACGGTCGCGGTGCCGTTGCCTGCCAGCGACACCGTGCCGTCCAGTTTCTCGGTAATCACCGCCAGCATGGAATCGCGCGCGTCGAGCAGCCCGGCATGCGCGTCGGTACCCACCGGTGTGCGGGTGATGTTGAGGTTGATTTCGTTCAGGTTCTCAAGCGCGGAGTTGAGCGTGAGCGCTTCCAGCTGCGCCGTCTGCGTCACCTGTTCGCCGGTTAGCTCGAGGTTGCGCGATGTACGGCGGAACGAATCCACCACGGCGTCGATCTCGCTGAGGAATGTCAGGCGCAGGGCGCTGTCGAACGGCGCTGCGGCCAGTTCCTCGCCGCGTCCGAAAAAGCTGTTCAGCCGCGTGCCGACGTTGGATCCGGCATTATCCAGGTTGGTCTCGACCCGCTCCATCCAGGCGGCCTGGGTTTCGGTGCGGATGCGCGATGCGCCGGACTGGCGGACCTGCGTTTCCAGGAATTCGTCCGACGAGCGCGCCACGCTGTCGATGCGCACGCCATTGAGCCCGGTCTGGGCGCTGTAGATCGGGTTGAGCTTGCCTGACACCGTGGCATCGGCGAGCAGCGTCGAGCGGCGCACGTAATCGGGGTTTTCCGCGTTCGCAATGTTGTGCGACACGGTTTCCATCGAGCGCGCATACGCCTTGAGGCCCGACCGGCCAATGCCCAGCAGGTCGCTCATGGTTCATCCACCCCGAACTGCTTGAGCACCATTTCAGCGATGCCGAAGCTCTGCTTGCCCGCCATGTCGTCGGCGAGGCGCGCGTCCATCAGGTCACGGAACTGGTCGCCCGCGTCCGATCCCAGCAGCGTGTCGCCCTTGGTGGCGCTGCGCATGGTGCCGATCATCTGCCGCAGGAAGATGGCCTCAAAGGACTCTGCCGCCTTGCGCAGGTCGGCCTTCTGCGCCTCGGTCTTGCCTTCGCCGGTGGCAGCTGCGCCTTTGGTAGCCGCAGCAGCAGCGGCCGCTGCCTGCTTATCGAGCGGAAGCGCAGCGCTGGTGCGTGCAAGCGGGAAGGCGGACGAGGCGGGCATCACGGTCACAGGATCACCAGCTCCGCCTTCAGCGCGCCGGCCTGCTTCAATGCTTCCAGGATCGCGGCCAGATCACTGGGCGATGCACCGATGGCATTGATGGTCTCGACAATCTCCGACAAGTTGGCACCTCGTTTGATCTCGAATGCCGGGTTGGTCTCTTCTTCGATCGCAACCTGGCTGCGCTGTTCGACAGCCGTCTGGCCCTGGCTGAATGGCGCAGGCTGAACGACGGTCGGCGATTCCTGCACCTTCACGGTCAGCTTGCCATGGCTTACTGCCGCAGGGCTGATCCGCACCGCACCATTGATAACGACCGTTCCGGTGCGGGCATTAACAATTACTTTCGCTGCCGCCTCTGCCGGGGTCACGGGAATGTTCTCGATCCGGCTCATCATCATCACCCGCTCCTGCGGCGTGACGGGGGCGGCGATGCGCACCGATACGGCATCGTTGGCGACGGCCAGCGCATAGCCGAACTGGCCGTTGATCGCATCGGCAACGCGCATGGCGGTGGTAAGGTCGGCATCGGCAAGGTTGAACAGCAGGTAGGGCGACTGCTCGAAGCCGGTATCGACCGCGCGTTCGATCGTCGCGCCCGCCGCGATCCGGCCGACCGAGGGAATGTTGACGACGGTGCTCGATCCATCGGCCCCGCTGACGCCCAGGCCGCCCACGGCCAGGTTGCCCTGCGCCATGGCATAGATCTGCCCGTCCGCGCCCAGCAGCGGCATCATGATCAGCGTGCCGCCGCGCAGCGACTTGGCGCGGCCCAGTGCGGACACCGTGACATCAAGCCGCTGGCCGGGCTTGGCCATCGGCGGCAGCTCGGCGGTAACCAGCACGGCGGCCGCATTCTTGGTGGCAGGGTTGATGCCCGGCGGCAGCGAAAGGCCAAAGCGGTTGGTGACCCCGCGCATGCCGATGGTGGCATATTCCAGGCTGTCATCGCCGGTGCCGGCCAGACCCACGACGATGCCGTAGCCGGTCAATTGGTTGGCACGCAGGCCCTGAAAGCCGCCCAGATCCTTGATCCGTTCGGCCTGCACCGGCTGTACGGCAACGAACAGCATCAGCGCCAGCGCGACGATCATGCGGACCACAGAGGCAATGGGGAGGGTCATATCAGGGGCCTTCAAAACGGACTGATGATTTCAAAGAAGCGCTGCAGCCAGCCCTTCTGGCTGGCGCGTGCAATTTCCCCGGTGCCGCCATAGATGATCTGGGCGTTGGCGACGCGGGTGGAGGCGATGATGTTTTCCGGGCTGATATCGACCTGGCGGACGATGCCGCTGAAGCGGATATGTTCCGAGCCACGGTTGAGGCTGATGAGCTTTTCGCCGCGCACCAGCATGGTGCCGTTGGGATACACTTCCGCGATCGTCGCGGTGATCTGGCCCTGCAGCGAGTTGGACTGCTGCGCGGTGCCCACGCCCTGGAAGGTGGTGTTGCCGCCCATGCTGACATCGCTGGGGTTGAACAGGCTCAAAGGTCCGGTGGCGGGCGGGGTGAGGCCGATCGAGCCATTGCGATCGGTGTTCGCGCCGTTGGTCTTGGCCGCCTGGGTGCGCTCGACCAAGGCGATGGTCAGCACATCGCCGACCATGCCGGCCCGTGCGCCGTTGGTGAGCGCGGAATAGCCGTTGCTCGCCTGAAAGATCGCGCCGTTGGGCACGGCCGGCGCGGGCCGGGGCACGGACAATGTCGGCGCATATTCCGGATCGGGCTGGATCGGCTGCTTTTTCTTCTTGGCGTAGGCGGGGGAGGATACGCACAGGGCAACAGACAACGCGAGCGCTACCCAGTTCCGTTTGTCCCGAGCGAAGTCGAGGGACCTTACGCACCGGTTGCCATACGTCCCTCGACTTCGCTCGGGACAAACGGGTGTGGGGTTGATGCTTATCATCTATCCTCAACCCATCTGCTGGTTGGCGAACTGGAGCATTTCGTCGGTCGCCTGGATCATCTTGGAATTGACCTCATAGGCGCGCTGGGTCTCGATCATGTCGACCAGTTCCTCGACAATGTTGACGTTCGATCCTTCCAGCGATCCCTGGCGGATCGCGCCGCGGCCTTCCAGCCCGGCGGCGCCCACCACGGGCGCGCCGCTGGCCGCGGTTTCGCCCAGCAGGTTGTTGCCCAGCGACTTGAGGCCAGTGGGGTTGACGAAGCTGGCGATCTCGATCTGGCCCAGCTCGCTGGGTTCGGCCTGGCCCGACAGCGTCGCCGATACCGTGCCGTCCGCGCCGATGGTGATGCCGGTGACGCCTTCGGGCACCTGAATGTTGGGCACCAGCGGCAGGCCTTCGGGCGTGACGATCTGGCCTTCGGCGGTCAGGTTGAAATTGCCGGCGCGGGTGTAGGCGTTGGTGCCATCGGGCAGCTGCACCTGAAAATAGCCATTGCCCTCGATCATCATGTCGAGCGCGTTGTTGGTGATCTGCGCCGAGCCTTGCGTATCGATGCGGCTGGTGCCTGCCACGCGCACGCCGGTGCCGACCGAAAGGCCGGTCGCAAACTGGTTCTGTGCGTCCGCCTTGGCCCCGGCTGCGATCTGCTGCTGATAGGCCAAAGTCTCGAAATTGGCGCGGTCGCGCTTGAATCCGGTGGTGTTCACGTTCGCCAGGTTGTTGGCGATGACGCGCATCTTGGTGTTCTGCGCGTCCAGCCCGGTGCGGGCGACCTGAAGGGCTCCGTTGCTCATTTCACTTCACTCCGTTTGCGGTTCACGCGGGCATCTGCATGACGCTTGCGCCGCTATCGTCCATTTCCTGCGCGGTGGTCAGCATCTTGACCTGGGTTTCCCAGGCGCGGCTGGCCTCGATCATGTCGACGAGCGACTGCGTCATGTTGACGTTCGATCCTTCGAGCGCGCCGGAGGTCACCGTCGCATCCGGGTCGTCGGGCAACACGCCGTCACCGGGCACGCGGAACAGGTTGTCGCGGCCCTTCTTGATCTCGCTGCCCTGGGGGCTGACCAGCTTGAGCCTGCCGACCTCGACCGGCTGGGCGGGATCGCCGCCTGCCGGCACGATGGAAATCGCACCATTGGCGGCGATCTGAATGCTGTCGGCCGCCGGAAGCGTGATCGGGCCGCCCTGACCCAGCACCGGATGGCCATCGCCCGTGGTCAGCAAACCGCTGTCGTTGACCACAAGGTCGCCGCGGCGGGTATAAGCCTCCGCGCCATCGGGTGCCTGCACCCCCAGCAGCGCATCGCCGTTGAGCGCGATGTCCAGCACCCCGCCGGTGGTCTCGATGCTGCCACCCTTCATGTCCGCGCCGATCACCGCCTCGCTCGTCGAAGCGCGGCTGTCGAGGCCCGGACCCTGCACATACAGGGCGCGGGCATTGACGATCTCGGCACGAAAACCGGTGGTGTCGGCGTTCGCCATATTGTTGGCGATGGCCGTCTGCCGGTTCATGATGCCCTGCATGGCCTTCAGGTTGGTGTGGATCATCTTGTCCATGTCAGGGCACCGTGTGTTGGGTTAAACTTTTGAGTCACTTAAGCCGTCATCAGACCTGCAGGTTGACGATGGTCTGCGTCATGTTGTTGGCGGTTTCGATCGCCTGCGCGTTCGCCTGGAAGTTGCGCTGCGCCGCGATCAAGGCGACCAGCTCTTCAGTGAGGTCGATGTTGGCCGCTTCCAGCGTACCCGAACGCACCGTGCCCAGCGGGCCGTTGCCAGCCTGGTTGAGCAGCGCGACACCCGAATCACCGGTTGCCTGCCAGTGCGAATCGCCGATCGGACGCAGGCCTTCGACGGCAGCAAAGCTGGCCATCGACAGCGCGCCCAGGCGCGACTGGTTGCCGTTGGAGAAGGTCGCGGTCACTGCGCCATCGTCGGCGATGGTGATGTTGGACAGCACCGCGGTCGGATCGGCAGGATCGGTCTGCGGCAGCACGAAATCGTACATGTCGCCATTGGCGGTCGAGGTGACCTGGCCGGACGCGTTGACGGGCAGCAGCTGCACCTTGTTGCCGATGCTGTCGACGACTTCGCGGTCGACGTTGACCGAGAACGAACCGTTGCGGGTATAGCTCTGTGCTTCGCGCGGCGGCTGGCCCTTCACGACGAAGAAGCCGTCGCCTGCGACCGCAAGGTCGAGCGTACGATCGGTCGAGTTGAGCGAGCCTTGCGTGAACTGCTGCACGATGCCGTTGAGGCGCACGCCCTGGCCGGCGACCGACTTGGTGCTCTGCGTCGGCGCGGAAGCGAACAGATCGCCGAACGCGGCCTTGCTCTTCTTGAAGCCGACCGAATTGCCGTTGGCGATGTTGTTGGAGACGACCGAAAGATCGGTCTGGGCCGCTTTCAGGCCGCTCAGCGAGGTGACGAAGGACATTTTGGCTTACTCCTCAGTGAAACTTTGGTCAGTGAAACTTTGGTCAGTGGGTTGGAAATTTTCAGGTTCAGGCGATGCGTTTGGCGCTGGCGGCCGAGATGTTGCCCGCAGGCGTCACCAGCATGGCGTCGGCGCCGGTGCTGCTCGATTCCACCGCCGTCACCGGCAGCCACACGGCCATGGTGGACGGCGCAGCGCCGGTGATGCGCACCTTGAGCGCGCCGACATCGACGGGGTTGCCGGCATCGTCCAGGCTGTTCAGCTGGAACGGTACCTTGCCCGCCTCGACCCGGCCCAGTTGCTGGGTGTGGACGACTTCGCCTGCAGGGTTGAGCCATTCGACCGAAACATTGTCGGCAGGCGCGGTCACGCTGAACTCGCCGCGATAGCGCCCCGGCGCATCGGCATAGGCGGTGTCGCCATCCTGCAGCACGGACCGACCGATGAAGTTCGCGGCTTCCGCCAGGCGCGACGTGCCGAACGATCCGGCGATCGCTTTCAACGACGCGTTCATTTCGGAAATGCCGGCAACCTGGCTGAACTGCGCCATCTGTCCGACCATCGCCTGGTTATCCACCGGATCGAACGGATCCTGGAACTTCAGCTGCGCCGTCATCAGCTTCAGGAATGCGGCCTGGCCCAGCGATTCCTGGCTGTTCTTGGCCGCAACTTCCTGCGTCTTCTGCTGCGTCTTGACGAAATCACCCGTAATCGTCGTCATTTGCCCATCCTCACGGTATCGAGGATCAGCGACTTTGCGGTCTGCATCACCTGCACGTTGTTCTGGTACTGCCGGGCGGTCTCCAGCATATCTATAAGCTCGGCGGTCTCGTCGACGCCTGCGTCCCAGACATAGCCTTCATCGTCGGCCAGCGGGTGGGTGGGGTCGTGCCGTTTGACCGGCTTGATGTCCGACTGGACCACCTTTTCGACCGATACGGTGGCAACGCCGGGGCTTTCCTCGATCGTCTTGAACACCGGCTTGATCGCGCGATAGGCCTCGGCCTCGCTCGCATATGTGGTGCGCGCGTTGGCCAGGTTCGATGCGGTGGTGTTGAGGCGCGAAAGCTGCGCCGACATCGCGCGACCGCTGATATCAAAGATGTTCATGGGGCCGGGCATGGCTTATTCTCCCTTGATCGCGCGGGTCAGCGTCGCGACGCGGCCCTCAAGGAAGGACAAGGTGGTCGAATAGCCGATGGCGTTTTCGGCAAACAGCGTCTGCTCGGTGGAAAGCTCCACCGTGTTGCCGTCCATCGAAGGCTGCAGCGGAACGCGATAGCCCGCATTCTCGCCCAATGCCGCGTCGAGGCTGTCGCCACCCTGCACGCGCTGCATGGCCTTGTCGAAATCCAGGTCGCGCGCCTTGTAACCGGGCGTCGCGGCGTTGGCGATGTTCGATGCCAGCATCGACAGCCGCTGCGATCGCAGCTGCAGCGCCGTGCCGTGCATTCCGAAAATCCTGTCTGCCCCCATGGGACCGTTCCCTCTTAACGTATGGCTGCCTCTGCCGTCATAAGCGATGGACAGAATGCGTCGCCCAGATGGTAAGCAATGCCCGTGCCATTTTGCCGCAGCCCCGGGATTTCCGGGGTTTGAGGCCGACAGGGCGGGGGATTGCTGAGGGTGACCATCGTCACAGCGGCAAAATTCTGCCGGTCAGGCGGCAAGGAATTGCCGCTTGTCCGCGCCAAGCAATCGGGGGTTCAACAGGACAGATCATGACGATTGCCGCCTTTTTCGATCCCTTGGCGCTGGTTTGCGTGGCAGGCGGCAGCTTTGCCGTCGCCTGGGTGCAGAACGGCACGGCTGCCATGCTGGGCGGCTTTGGCGCATTGCGGCGCGACTTGTGGCTGAAGCCGCAGGATCAGGCCGATGAAGGCCACCGCGCCGTACTGCGCATCGAACACACGGTCGAAAGCCGCGGCATCAGCTGCGCCGACCGGGTGAAGGCAGGCGGTGCATTCGTGTCCGCCGCCGCCGATGCGATGGCCAACAACCGCTCGCTCGATGGCTTTCAGGCGGCGATGCTGCGACTGGCAGCCCAACGCCGGGCACGGCTGACCGCCAAGGTGCGCTTCTGGGAGAATGTCGCCGATTGCGCGCCTGCCATGGGCATGCTGGGCACGGTCGTCGGCCTCATCATGCTGTTCGGCAACGTCGATGATGCCGCCTCGATCGGCCGGGCGATGGCAGTCGCGCTATTGACCACTTTATATGGCCTGGTTCTGTCCAACCTCATCGCCGGGCCGATCGCGCAACGGCTGGCACGCATCGCCAGCGAGCAGATCGGCTGGGAAGAGGATGCCGCGCGCCGCCTGATCGAGATCGGCCGGCGCGAATATCCCGATATCACCGCCAGCGGACTGTGCGTATCGACCGAAGAGCCACGCGGCGCGCGCGCGCCTGCAGCCTCATCATGACGCCTGCACAGCGCACCACGCTTTCGTTCCTTGATCTTGCGCTCATCATGACCGGGGTGATGGCGATGATCGCCAGCGTCGGTGACCGGCACCCTGCGGTGGCCGAAGCGCTTGCCGACAATTTCGGTGCGGACAAGGCGGTTCAGGTCAGCACCGTAACCCTGCCGCTTGCCCAGGCCTTCGAACCGCAAGAGGCGCGGCTCACCGCGCAGGGCACGCGCGAAATCATCAAGCTTGCAGGGCAGCCCAAGTCTGCCGAGTTCGGTATTGCCGTTCCGGTGGTCGCAGAAAAAGGCGCAACTCGGCTCGACCGCTGGGAGCTGGCCGCGGCCCGCACCGCCGCGATCATGCGCGTGCTTGCCGACCAGGGCATTGCCGACAGCAACATGCTGCCCGATCTCGCCCGGCCCGGCGACACGGGACCGGCTGCCACGCAGGCGCGCGATGTGCGCATCACGGTGCGCACCAAACCCGCCGCGCAATAGCCGCATTCTGGAGCCGCATTCTGGCACGGACCTTGCTGTTGCTCCTGCGACAGTCATTAAAGGACCGCTTATGTTTGCCCGAAAATCCGCTTTGGCCTGTGTGCTGATGCTTCCGGTCTGCGCCAACGCCCAGGCCGTACCTGCGCAGGCGATGCAGAACCTCAGCCAGATCGACAGCCTGGTCGCTGCCACCATGGGCGCCGAAATCGGCGAGCCTGGCGGTGCGCGCGCGCAGGTGGACCGGCGGTTGAAGCTGAAGGCCTGCCCGGTTGATCTCGAAGTCACCGGGCCGGACATGGGTGCAGCCGCCGTGCGCTGCCCGTCGCTCGGCTGGCGCATCCGGGTGCCGCTGGACCTCACCGAAGCGCCCGCCCAGGCCGCCGCTGTGCGCAGCGCGGCCCCGCGCGGTACCGGCACAGCCCTGGGCCAGGAAGCGGTCAAGCGCGGCGAGCCGATCCTGCTCACCGTCGATCGTCCGACATTTTCGCTATCTCGCGTGATGATCGCCGACAAGGATGGCCGCGTTGGCGAGGTCATCCCCGTGCGTGACGATCCCAAGGGCAGGCCCATTTTCGTGCGCATCGTCGAGCCGGGACGCGCGACGATACTTAGTAACTGAATTCTTCACCATTGCGGGCAAGTCCGCGTTAACCTTTTGTCAAAAATTCGCCTTAAGCAAACGATGCGAAGGCCGTTAAAGGACGTAAGTCATGCTAGAACGAGGTCTTTATTCCATGCCCCGCATTACCGCTTATGGCAGTCCGGCTATCGGTGCGACCCGCAAGGGTGGTGCCACCGAAAAGGCCGTGGAAGCCGCCGCTACCTCGGCTGCATCGGACAACACCGTCCGCAATGCACCGCAAACCACCAGCTTTGCGCAGATTGCTGCCGCGTCCGCGCCGATCGATGAGGGCCGCGTCGCCGCGATCCGCGATGCGCTGGCCAATGGCAGCTATGTCATCGACAGCGAAAAGCTCGCGGCCAAGATGATGGAACTCGACCTTGGCGTCGTGGCCAACTGATGCAGGCCGATCTGCTTGAGCGCTTTGCCGACACGCAAAGCGCGCTGATCGCCGCGCTCGATTCAGGCGATACCGCAGCCATGATCGCGCATACCCGCGATCTGGGCGGCATCACCGATGCGCTGCGCACCCAGGGCGTGCTGCGTGCCGACACCAGCACCCGCAGCCAGCTCGACAGCCTGCTGAAATTCAACACCGCCGCCGCCCAGCGCCTGCGCTTCCTGCGCGACGATGTCGAACGCCGCGTCGGCTCGCTGCAGGGTGAGGATGCGGCAACCTACAGGGCGCCATCGCTGCGCCGGTAAGCTTCTGATACAACGCATAAAATGGCCCTTCATCCGACCACCGGATGAAGGGCTTTTTTGTATCGGACTCTCCCCTCCCGCTTGCGGGAGGGGTGGCTCAATTCGCCTCTCCCTTGATGGGAGAGCGTCGTTAAATGGCCTCTCCCTTGATGGGAGAGGCAGCGAGACTTGGTGGCTTTGCCACCTAGTCGCAGCGGTGAGGGTGAAGGTGCGGCTGGGCGCTGGCCGTTCGGCATTGCACACATTGCATAATCCGGAGAGATCACCCCCACCCAACCCTCCCCCATCAAGGGGGAGGGCTATCCACTCACCACCCCCAAACTGGCACAGACCTTGCTGATACCCTCTCCAGAAACCTTCGGAGAGCCCGTTTTGTCCTCGTATCTTGGCAGTGTCGGCAACAGTGGAGATCGCGTTACCCGCGCGATTGCTACGTCTGCGCGCCGGACGGGGGTGGATTTCAACTATCTGATGGGGCAGGCGCGCATTGAAAGCGGCATGAACCCCGAAGCCAAGGCCGGTACGTCATCGGCCACCGGATTGTACCAGTTCATCGACCAGAGCTGGCTGGGCGTCGTCGAGAAGCACGGCACCAAGCATGGCCTGGATTGGGCGGCCAACGCCATCCAGCGCGATGGCAAGGGCCGCTACCGCGTTGCCGATCCGGAAACCCGCCAGGCGATCCTCGCACTGCGCAAGAACCCTGAAGTTGCCGCGCTGATGGCGGGCGAATTCGCTTCCGACAACCGCCAATATCTTGAAGGCAACCTGGGCCGCCAGGCAGCGCCGGTTGACCTGTACCTCGCGCATTTCCTAGGCCCTGAAGGCGCGCGCCAGTTTCTTGCCGCGCACGATGCCAATCCTGGTGCCGCCGCCGCGCCGCAGTTCGGGCGCGCAGCCGCAGCCAACCGCAACATCTTCTACGACCGCGCAGGCAACCCGCGCAGCTTTGCCGATATCCGCGGCCGCTTTGCCGACAAGCTCGGCGGGGCGGCAAACATGGGCGGCAGCCGCTTGCCGCGCGAAGGCAATGACCTGCCGCAGGTGCAGCCGGCCGATTACGTCCGGCTCGCCAGCGCGCGCACCGCACGACCCGAGATGACCGCCAGCGCTGGCGGCAATGACAATGCGCGGCTGGCATACATGCTGCTCGCCGCGATGGGAGCCTGACCTACATGACACCTGCACCCGCTTCAACCGGTAGCAAATTCGGCAACATCCTCGCGATGTCGCGCGGCGCCATCCTGCCGGTCGTCACCTTGCTGCTGGTCGTGTTCCTGATCCTGCCGGTGCCTGCTTTGGTGCTGGACATCGGTTTCATCTTCAACATCATGATCAGCCTGGCCGTGCTGATGGTGGCGCTGAACGTCACCAAGCCGCTCGATTTTTCCAGCTTCCCCACCGTGCTGCTGTTCGCGACCTTGCTGCGCCTTGGCCTCAACGTCGCCTCCACCCGCGTCGTTCTGGTCAACGGGCATGAAGGCGGGGCTGCGGCAGGCCATGTCATCGAGGCATTCGGCAGCTTGCTGATCGGCGGCGATTATGTCGTCGGCATTTTCGTCTTCGCGATTTTGATGATCATCAACCTGGTCGTCATCACCAAGGGCGCGGGCCGCGTGTCGGAAGTGTCGGCGCGCTTCACGCTCGATGCCATGCCCGGCAAGCAGATGGCGATCGATGCCGACCTCAACGCAGGCCTGATGACGCCGGAAGAGGCCAAGGCCCGCCGCGTGGAAGTCGCCACCGAAGCGGATTTCTACGGGTCGATGGACGGTGCCTCCAAGTTCGTGAAGGGCGATGCGATTGCCGGCGTGCTGATCCTGGTGGTCAACATCGTCGGCGGCATCATCCTGGGCATGACCAGCCATGGGCTGTCGATTTCCGAAGCTGCGTCCAACTACACCATGCTCGCCATCGGCGATGCGCTGGTGGCGCAGGTGCCGGCGCTGCTGCTGTCGATCGCCGCTGCCTCCATCGTCACCCGCGTCAACTCGCCGTTCGATCTTCCGGGCCAGATTTCCGGCCAGTTCGGCATCGCCAAGGCCTGGGTGCCGGTGGCCGCGATCCTGGGCATCATGGGCATCCTGCCCGGCATGCCGCACCTGATCATCCTGCCTGCTGCTGCCATCGCCGGGTTCATCGCCTGGAAGCTGTCGCGCCCCAAGCCGCCGGTGGTCGAACAGGTCGCGCCTGCTGCGCCCGAAAACCCCAACGCCATCGACTGGCAGGACGTGTCCGATGGCGCGATGCTGGGCATCGATGTCGGCTATGGCCTGGTGCCCTTGGTCGACGAACGCCGCGATGCGCCGCTGATGCGCCGCGTCACCGGTATCCGCAAGCAGATCTCCAAGGAGCTGGGCTTCGTCATCCCGCTGGTGCGGATCAAGGACGACATGAGCCTGCCCGCCAACCACTATCGCATCACCATCGGCGGCACGATCGTGGCCGAGGACGAAATCTGGCCCGATGATCTGCTCGCGCTGGACAGCGGCGATATCGACAGCCCGATCCAGGGCCGCCCCTGCAAGGACCCGACCTTCGGCATGGATGCGGTGTGGATTTCCGCCGACATGCGCGCAGAAGCCATCGTTGCAGGGTATACCGTGGTCGATGCCGCGACGGTCATGGCGACGCACCTCAACCAGATGGTGCGGCTGAACGCAGCGCAATTGTTCGGCATGGACGAGACCAAGAAGCTGCTGGAGACGCTCAAGGAAAGCTCGCCGCAGCTGGTCGACGGCCTCACCCCGCAGCCGCTCTCGCTGTTCACCATCTCCGCCGTGTGCCGCGAGCTGCTGCGCGAAGGCGTGCCGCTCAAGGATTTCCGCCGCATCTGCTCGGCCATGGTCGAGGCAGCAGGCGAGGGCACCAGCGTAGCGCAGATCGTCGAAGGCGTGCGCCAGCGGATCGGCTCCATCATCATCCAGTCGCTGGTGCCGGTAAACCTGCCGCTGCCCGTGGTCACGCTGGATGCGGAGCTGGAAACCCTGCTCGCCCAGTCGCTGCGGGTCGCAGGCGACGCGGCGTTCCCGATCGAGCCGGGCCTGGCGCAGCGCATCCTGGGTGCGATCGAACAGGCCGCGCGTCCGTTGATGCTGGAACAGCGCAACTATGCGCTGGTCACCTCGCCGATGGCGCGCAAGCCGCTTGCCGACCTGTTGCGGCCGCGCTTCCCCGATACGCCGGTGCTCTCGTTCCGCGAGCTGCCCGACGACAAGCCGGTCGAGGTGGTCGCCACCGTAGGCGGCCAGGCTCAGCCCCGCCCGGCAGCCGCCGAACACTCCTTTTCGCGCGGTTGAGCCAGATGCCGCAGCCCGACATTCTCATGAAGCTGGACAGATAACATGCAGCAACTTCCTATCGAGACGATGACATATGGCCGCAAGCCCGCCGCGATACCGCCGGGCAAGCTGATCGAGGCGCATCTGCCGCTGGTCCGCAAGCTCGCCTGGCATGTCCGCGGCATGGCGCCCGGCGTCATAGAGATCGAGGACTTGATCCAGATCGGCATGGTGGCGCTCGTCGAGGCGGCGAACCATTACGAGGATCGCGGCCACGGCTTTGCCACCTATGCCAGCATGCGCATTCGCGGTGCGCTGATCGATCATTTGCGGTCGAACAGCAACATGTGCCGATCGGCGATGGATTTCCGCAAGAAACTGCGCCGCGCACAGGAGCAACTGGTCCGCCAGCTGGGCCGCAACCCGACCGAGGCCGAGGTCGCCACCGCGCTGGGCATGGACGCTGCGGAATACCGCATGCGCTCCGACGCGGCGCAGGACGTGCGCTTTGAATCGATGGACGAGGTGTATTCCGAACATTCGATGTGGTTTGCCACCGGCGAAGACTCGGCCGAGACAGTCATGGAAGCGGAAAACCTCAAGCAATTGCTCAACGCCAGCATCGAGACGCTGAAGGATCGCGAGAAGCTGATCCTGCAGCTGCATTACATCGAGGAAATGAACCTTGATGAGATCGGCCTGATCCTGGGCATCACCGCCGCCCGCGTCTGCCAGATCAAGAAGACCGCGCTGGAAAAGCTGCGCAAGCGCCTGGCGAATTCGCGGTGACCTTCTAAAATCCTCCCCGAGCTTGTCTCGGGGAGGGGGACCGCGCCGCGTAGCGGCGGGGTGGAGGGGAAGCCCCCAGCTACAATCTCCATCAGATGTGTCATCCCGCTGCCCCTCCACCATTCGCTGCGCGAACGGTCCCCCTCCCCCAGCAAGCTGGGGGAGGATTTGGCTAAGCGATTTCCCCGCACCCCACACACGAAAAACCCCCTTCCCGTTTCCGGGAAGAGGGTTGATCGAGAATTCGAAAGGCTCAGGCCAATGAGTTGTCGAAAATCGGCCGTTGCGGAGCCTTTACGGTTGAGGTCGTGGCTGGTTCCCGATCTTTTAACGGATCAGGCTCAGAACGCCCTGCTGGCTCTGGTTCGCCTGGGCAAGCATCGCGGTCGATGCCTGGCTCAGGATCTGCGCCTTGGCGAGCTGGGTCGATTCTTCCGAGAAGTTGGCGTCCTGAATGCGCGAACGCGATTCCGACAGGTTGGTGACGCGGTTGACCAGGCTGGAGACGGTGGCCTGCAGACGGTTCTGGCCGGCACCCAAAGTTGCCTGTGCAGTGGTGATTGCGTCAAGCGCCGTGTCGAGCAGGCCAAGAGCGGTGTCGGCACCGGTAGCGGAGTCGATGTTGACAGCGTCAACGCCAAGGTTTCCGGTGGTGACGTCGGTCAGCGTGATGTCAACGGTTTCGCCAGAAGCCGAGCCGGTCTGGACAGCGACGGTTGCGTTGGTGCCGTCAAGCAGCGCCACGCCGTTGAAGTCGGTGCGCGAGGCAACGTCGTCGATCTGAAGGATCAGTTCGGCGACTTCAGCCTGCAGGTTGACACGGTCGGTGTCCTGCAGCGTGCCCGAAGCCGACTGAACAGCCAGTTCACGCATGCGCTGTACCATGTTGACGATTTCGTTCATGCCGCCTTCTGCGGTCTGCGCCAGCGAGATGCCGTCGTTCGCATTGCGGACAGCCTGGTTCAGGCCGCGGATCTGCGAGGTCATGCGGGTGGCGATTGCGTTGCCAGCGGCGTCGTCGGCAGCGGAGTTGATACGCTTGCCGGTCGAAAGACGATCAATCGCCTTCGACAGGCTGTTCTGTGCAGTGGTCGAGGCATAAGATGCACGCATTGCCGCGACGTTGGTTCCGATAACAGTCATCTGTTGTTCCTTTCAGTTTCTCGATCGGGGCGGCTCGGTCCCACCAAAGCGGCCTCGAAAGCGTTAACGACGCAGGGGTGGGGGGATTAAGAAAAAAAATCGGATTGGGTCTTTTCCGTCTTCCGATCAGTGGAAGCAGGCGCGTCAATCCGCCGTCACTGGTGCTGCCGGGTGTCAAAATTCCGTCACCGGATGTTTGACTGTACGCGTCAATAAAATGACGCCGGGCAGCGATGCCTTATATACAGGCGCCCCAGAGCCGCCGTTTCGGGCCAATCACCACAATTGGCACAGCCCTTGCTTATTCAAGCGATGCGGGGCCTTTTTTTAACGGCAGTCCCCGCGATCCATTAAGTCGGGGGACTGAAATATGATCGAATGCACACTGAGCGAGGCCGTTCGTACGAACCTGCCGATGCTGGAAAGCTGGCTGAAATCGGCCTGGATCAATCCGGTGGCGGCGGCGAACTCGCCCGCCACGGTCAAGGTGCTGATGGCGCAGGAAATCGCGTCGGCCAGCCATCGTGACATTCTGGTCGATGTGCGTAACGGCGCACCACAGCTGGTGCGCGCCGCAAACGGTCTGCCCGCCCGCATCGCTTTCAGCTTCGACAATATGCCGCTGGGCCTTGCGCTGATCGCAGAATTGCTGCGCGCAGGGCGCGGCCCTGCCGTCGGCGAGCCTGCTATGGCGAAGCTGATGGGCTATGCCGCGCGCATCGCCCGCAGCGAGGCTGCCGTCCTGATCCAGGGTGAAACCGGCACCGGCAAGGAGGGCATGGCCCGTCTGGTGCACGATCAAAGCCCCCGCGCCAAGGGTCCGTTCATTGCCGTCAACTGCGCCGCGCTGCCTGAAACCATGGTGGAAGCCATCCTGTTTGGCCACAAGAAGGGTGCGTTCACCGGAGCATCGGCCGATGGCGAGGGCCTGTTCCGCGCCGCCGATGGTGGCACGCTGTTCCTTGACGAAATCACCGAACTTCCGCTGGCGCTGCAGGCCAAGTTGCTGCGCGCGCTGCAGGAAGGCGAAGTTCTGCCCGTCGGAGAAACCCGCGCGGTCAAGGTCGATGTCCGCATCGTCACCGCCGCCAACCGCGATGCCGCCGATCTGGTGGCCGCCGGTGAATTCCGCGAAGACCTGTACTGGCGCCTCAACGTGATGCCGATCGCTCTGCCCCGACTTGCTGATCGCCGTCAGGATATCCGCGCCATTGCCGCTGCCATGCTGCTGCGCATGCAGAACGACGGCAGCGACTTTGCCTGGCTGAGCGCCGAAGCACTGGAAACGCTGCAGGCGCACAGCTGGCCGGGCAATGCCCGCGAGCTGGGCAACGTGCTGCAGCGCGCCCTGGTGCTGCGCGAAGGCGATTGCATAGAGGCTGAAGACCTGGGTATCGCACCGGCGCGTCTGTTCAGTGCCCCTGCGCCCGTCGCAACCGGCCCCCGCGCCGACCCGGTGCCTGCTGCAGGTACCGTCCGCCTGATGCGCGCCGGCGATCTGCACAGCCTGTCGCGCGCGGTCGAGCATGACGCGATCCAGCAGGCACTCGACGAAAACGGCGGCAACCGCCGCGAAACCGCCCGCATGCTGGGCATCTCCGAACGCACCCTGCGCTACCGGCTCGCCAATATGCGCGAGCTGGCAGCGGCAGCGTGATCGGCAACAGGGGAGCATAAGCCATGAGCGCGATCAGCAATTCCATTCTCGCCGCCCGCAACGCCATTCTGCAACAGAACAGCGCGCTGCAGCAGATAGCCAAGAAATCGCCCATGCTGGGCACCGAGGCGACCGAAACCAAGCCCGATGGCTTTGCCGGCACGCTCAAGACCGCGCTGGACCAGGTGAACGTCGGCCAGCACGCGTCGTCTGAAGCGGCGACATCGTACGAAATGGGCCAGACCACCGACATCGCCACGGTGATGATGGCCAAGCAGAAGGCGTCGATCGGTTTCGAAGCGACCCTTCAGGTCCGTAACAAATTGCTGTCCGCGTATCAGGACATCATGAACATGCCGGTATAAACCATGTCAGAGATTGCCCTCAGCCCCAATTCGACGGACGGCGCGATCGCCAATATCGCCCCATCCGCCCCGCCCATCACAGGCACCACAGGCGCATCGTCGCGGATTCTGGGTGGCACCGCCATCCCCGCGCAGGTCCGCAACTTCGTCAGCCAGCCCGCGGTCGCCAAGGCGATGCCGCTGATCGGCTTTCTGGGTGTGGTCATGCTGGCGGTGCTCGCCTGGGCGGCCTTGCGTGAGCCGCCGCAGCGCGATCTGTTCCGGGGCTTGCCTGACAGCGATAAGGCTGCGGTCATCTCGGCGCTCGATGGTTCGACCATCCCCTACAGCTTCGAGGAAAGCTCGGGCACCATCATGGTGTCCGAAGATGATTACCATAAGGCCAAGATCGCGCTGGCAGCCCAGGGCCTGCCCAAAAGCGCACCCAGCGGCGACGAGCTGATCTCGTCGATGCCGATGGGCGCCAGCCGCGCGGTGGAGAACGAGAAGCTGCGCGCCGCGCGCGAGCTTGATCTGGCCCGCAGCATCGAAGCCATGGACTCGGTCGTTTCGGCGCGGGTCCATCTGGCCGTCGAGCCGCCGAGCATCTTCATCCGCGACCGCAACGAGCCTGCCGCATCGGTGGTGCTGCAGCTGGCCGATGCCGGCCGCCTGCCCGAATCGCAGGTCCAGGCCATCGTGCATCTGGTCGCAAGCTCGGTTCCCGGCATGTCGGCGGACAATGTCTCGCTGGTCGATCAGAACGGCCGGCTGCTGTCGAGCAACGCCAAGAGCAGCAACATGGATGAGGCCGAACGCCAGATCGAGGTCAAGGAATCGATCGAGGAACGCTATCGCCGCCAGCTGACCGCCTTGCTGACCCCGATGCTGGGCGCAGGCAATTTCGTCGCCGAAGTTTCGACCGAAGTGAACTTTTCCGAGCGCCAGGCGACGACCGAAAGCTTCCCCGCCGATGAGGCACGGGTGCGCAGCGAGCAGACGGTGACCTCCACCGAGGCACAGCCTGCGCCCGCTGGCGGCATCCCCGGTGCGCTGGCCAACCAGCCGCCTGCCGACCCCACCGTTACGCCAGAGGCTGGCGCGGAGCTGGCAGGTGCAGACGCTGCAGCCCCCGGCGCGACTACGACCCGCAACGAGCAGGTCAACCGCAACTTCGAGCTGGGCCGCGAGGTCGCGGTGGTCCGCGAGCCTTCCGGCAAGGTCACGCGCATTTCGGTGGCGGTCGCGGTCAAGAACCTGGCCGGCGGCAAGGAACGCAGCGCGCAGGAAATCGCCGCGATCGAGGCTCTGGTGAAGGGCGCGATCGGCTTCGATACCGCGCGCGGTGATCAGGTCGCCATCTCGTCGCGCAATTTCGAGCCGGTCACCGCTGTGGAGGAGCCGTTCTACGAGACCAGCTGGTTTAACATGATCGTGCGCAACGTCTCGGCGCTGCTGGTTGCACTGGCCCTGATCTTCGGCATCGGTCGCCCGCTGCTCAAGCGCTACACCAAGCAGAAGGCCGAGGACAAGGCCACCGACGCCGCTGCCGCCGCCGCGAACGAAGGCCCCGGTGCCCTGCTGGCCCAGGCGATGGCGCGTGACGGAGCCGATCCGCGCGCCGCCGCCCGCACCGTCAACGACAACGAACCGGTGACGCTCGACATGATCAACGCGGCCTCCAGCTATCAGGAGCGCGCACTGCTGATCCAGAACTTCGTGCGGCAGAACCCTGACCATGCGACCCTGGTGGTGCGTGATCTGCTGAAGGGTCAATCCGAAGGCGCAAAGGAACCCGCCCATGCCTGACGCACTCGATGCCGTGGTGGAAGAGGGCATCGCGCCCGAAGGCCGCCGTCCGATCCCTGGCGATCATGCCGCCGCCATCCTGATGCTGCTGTTCGCCGAGGAGCAGGCCGCCGAGATCCTCGCCCGGCTGGAGCCGGAGGAAGTGCGCCAGCTCAGCGAGATCATGTACTCGGTCGCTGATGTGGGTTCCGAAGAGATCAACGAGGTGCTCGACCTGTTCATCGACAAGGCGCGCAACCGCACCACCGTGGGCTACAAGGCCGACGAGCAGATCGAAGGCATGCTCAAGCGCGCGCTGGGCGACCGCCGCGCCGAAACGATGCTGACCCGGGTCGCGCCCAAGAAGTCCGGCAACGGGCTGGAAGCGCTGAAATGGATGGACGCGGTGGAAATCGCGCTGCTGGTCGAGCACGAGCATCCGCAGATTGCCGCAGTGGTTCTGTCGTACCTGAAGCCTGAAGTCGCCGCCAACGTCCTGCAGCTGCTGCCGCCCGAGGCGCAGGAGGACGTTGTGTTCCGCCTGGCCACGCTGGGTCCGGTGAGCAGCGAGGCGCTGGAGACGATCGAGGCGCTACTGATGAGCCAGGGTGCGAGCCAGCGCAGCGGCGGATCAAGCGCGTCGGGCGGCACGTCCGATGCGGCTGCGATCATGAACATCATCAACAAGCGCGAAAGCGCGCGGATCATCCGTGCGGTCACCAAGCGCGACAAGGATATCGCGCGCAAGATCGAGGACGAGATGTTCGTCTTTGCCGACCTCATCCGGCTCGATGCCAAGGATCTGGGCGCGCTGGTGCGTTCGATCGATGCCGAAATCCTCGTCCCCGCGCTCAAGGGTGCCGACGAGAAATTGCGCGACAAGATGTTCGGCTGCATGTCCAGCCGCGCCGCGCAGTCGATCGCCGACGATATCGCCGATCGTGGCCCGATGCCGCTGTCCGATGTCGTGGAAGCGCAGAAGGCGATCGTCCAGGCCGCCAAGCGCATGGCCGATGCCGGTGAGATCGTGATCGGCGGAGGCGGCGACGAATATGTCTGACCGCCCGATCCATATCGGCCCCGATGGCGACGCGGCGTTCCTGCCCGTGTGGGACATGCAGGCGCCCGCGTCGGTGTTCCGGCCCTCGGCGATCTTCACTTCGATGGCGGGATTTGCCAGCGGCGAGACGCAGGCCCCCATCATGGACTTTGATGAGGACGACGAGCTTGAAGACGACGTTCTGATCGAAGAAGGACCGTCGCCCGAAGAGCTGCTGGTGCAGGCCTATGACCAGGGGGTTGCCGATGGCATCGCCCAGGCGCAGGCCGAATTGCAGTCGAGCGATGCTGCCACCCACGCGCTCAGCGCCGCGATCACCGCTTTGCGGCCGCAATTGTCGCAGGGGCTGTGTGCCATGCTGCTGCACGCGATGAAGCAGATGCTGGAACGCTCCAGCGGCTTTGCCGAGCCCGATGCTGCGGTGCTGGAAAAGCATTGCCGCTCGCTAGCAGCATTGGTGACCCGCGACATGCGCGGCAGCGCGCTGCACCTGCACCCTGAAGACATGAAGCTGCTGGGCGATGCCGAATGCGGCCTGGTGCTGACCGCCGATCCCGCGATCCGGCGTGGAACCGTATCGCTTAACCATGCCGATGGGTGGATTGAGCAAGGAACGCAGCCGATGCTGGATGCCTTGCAGGGTCTGATCGATGATCTGGAGGGGGACCAATGATCGCTGCACAGCAGGAAGCCGTTCGCCAGTTCACCGACAAGGTCGCCGCGCTGGAAGCAGGTCCCCGCCGCGTCGGGCGGCTTGTCGCGCATGAAGGCGGCATGCTGGAAGTCACCGGCTTCGATTACCCGATCGGCTATGGCGGATCGGTCCGCGCCGCCGATGGCCGCCGCATCCGCGCGGAAATCGCAGGATTTCGCGGATCGCGCGCAATGATGGTGCCGCTGGAAAGCGACGCTGCATTGCGCAGCGGGGCACGGGTGGAGCCGGACGCGCAATCGAACATGGCCGTCGTCGGCGAAGCGCTGCTCGGCCGCGTGATCGGCCCGATGGGCGAGCCATTGGATGGCCTTGGCCCGGTGATCGCGCACGATCGCTGGCCGCTCGCGGGCAAGCGCGAGAACGTGCTCAACCGTGGCCGCGTCACCAAGACGATTGATCTCGGCGTCCGCGCGATCAATGCTTTGCTGACCGCGGGGCATGGCCAGCGCATCGCGGTGGCGGCAGGCTCGGGAGTCGGTAAATCGGTGCTGATCGGCCAGATCATCGGCTTTGCCGAGGCGGACGTGATCGTCGTCGGCCTGATCGGCGAGCGTGGCCGCGAGGTCAGCGATTTCGTCGAGACCAAGATGTCAGGCCCGATGAAGTCGCGCACCGTCACCGTCGCGGTGCCGGCCGATCACAGCCCGATCCTGCGGTTGCGCGCGGCCTATCGCGCCACCGCAATCGCCGAATATTTCCGCAAGCAGGGCAAAAAGGTCCTACTGATCATCGACAGCCTCACCCGTATCGCGCACGCACAGCGCGAAATCGGCCTGGCGCTGGGCGAACCGCCGACGATGAAGGGCTATCCGCCGTCCGCGCTCGCCCTCATCCCCAAGCTGGTCGAACGCGCAGGCAACGACCGCGAAAGCGGCGGATCGATCACCGCGCTCTACACCGTGCTGGCCGATGGCGATGACCTTGATGATCCGGTGGTGGATGGTGCACGCGCGATCGTCGACGGGCATATCATCCTGTCGCGCTCGATGGCCGAACAGGGGATTTTCCCCGCGATCGACATCGGCAAGTCGCTGAGCCGTGTTGCGACCGACATCATTTCGGACGACCACCGCCGCGCGATGGCGAACTTCCGGCGCATCTGGTCGGCCTATGAAGAAAACCGCGACCTGTTGCTGATGGGCGCATACCGCGAAGGCTCGGACGCCAATATCGACGAGGCAGTGGCGCGGCGGCCCGATCTGCTCGCCTTCATCCGCCAGGCCCCGCACGACCGGATCGATCTGGACGACAGCGTCGCGCAGCTGATGCACGGGTTCGGCGCATGAGCCTGAAGCCCAAATCGTGGAAGCGGGTGCATGCGGTGCGCGATGCGCAGGTGAAGCTGGCGATCGGCGTTGCCGCCACCGCGATGCGCAACGAGGCGACCTTGATGAACAATGCCGAGCGGCTGAAGAAGCTGCGCGAAGGCGCGTTCGAGGCCGGGCATTGCGGATCGGGTGGCGCGCTGCATGCGCAGCTTGAACTGGCGCAGCGGCTGATCCGCGCCGATGGCGAGATCAACGCCGCGCTGGTGCGCGCGCGGCAACACCTTGCCCAGGTCGAGCGGCAACGCACTGCCGCCTATATCGACCGGGAAACGACATCGAAACTACTCGACCGGGCAATCGCCCATGCCGACGACACCGCCGAGCGCAAGGCCGCGCGGCTGCCGATCCGCCGCAAAATCCGCAAAGGAACCGAAGAATGAGCCAGGACATGGTGCAGGCGCGCACAGGGTCTTCCCTGCTGTCGCTCTCGGTTGGCACGCTTCCTGCTGTGAAGGCAGGTATGATGCTTGATGCCAACCCCTTTGCCAGCCAGCTGGCGCTGATGACCGGAACGGACGCTGCCATGGGCGGCGGTGTTTCTGTCGGCGTGGGTGCTTCGGGCACTGCCGATGCTGCGTTCGCGCTGGCACTGGCGCAGGTCGATGCGACGGCGGGTGCGGCACCACAGACCTTGCCCTTGGCCAAAGCCGCTCCAGTTGCGCCCGAGGCGGTAGCGCTGACTGACATGCCCGCGCTGCCCGACGATGCGAGCCCGCATCAGATCATCGAAGCGGTGCTGGGCACTGCACCGGATACGCAGACACTTGCGCCGGACGCTGCCACTGTGGCTGCGCCTGCAACTTCGGCGACGATCCGGACGCTGCCCCAAGCATCGCCTGACGCGGTTACGACCGATGAGACCGCGGCTGACGTTGCCCCCGCACGTCCGCGCCGCGCGACCAAGCCGGATGCGCCGGTTGCCAATGCTGCCTATGCCGCGCCGGTTGCCGCACCGATGATCGAGCCTGCAGCGCCAGCGCCGGTCCGCCCACACACCAATGCACCTGACAACGGCAATGTCCGCACCGCATTGAATGCCACGCCGGCCCGTGCCAGCGTAGAGATGCCTCAGCCTGCCGCGGTATCTGCCAACACGCCTGCGAATGTACCTGACAACGCCGCTGCCATTACACCGGATGTTGCGCCCAAGGCTTCCGCTGCGGTTGCGCCGAGCGCGCTGACCCCCGTGTCGGCGACGCAGGGCCGCAATGGCCTCACGAAGGCGGCTGCGCAGCTTGAGGGCGGCGCGCCGGTCCAGCAGATCACGGCACCGCAAACTCCAGGCGAAGGCCGGACTGCTGCGCCTGCCGCTGCAATTCCCGCCGTCACGCCTGCGACACCTGGAGCAGCGCCTGAAGTCACTGCCGCAATCCGCGCTGAAACGACCGTACATGCCGAGGGGGCATTGGCCCAGGCTCCACAGGCTCAGACGCCTCAAGGTTACTTTGCGGGGCCCCAGACAGTCGTGACCTCCGCGCAGTCTGGCTTGGTCGCGGCGGCTCCGGCCGCGCCGCCTGCCGCCGGTCCTTCGGCACCCGCCGATCCGGTCCAGACCGTCGCAGTTGCGGCAGCCGCCGCCGAGCCCGTATCGGCCCAGCCCCAATCGGCCCAGCCCCAATCCACTGGACCCATGCCCGCCGAACCCGCGCCTGCGCAGAACGCCGCGGCTGTTGTGGCGTCCACGCTGGTCCAGCCCGGCCAGACCGCGGCACCGCGCACGACCGTGACCACGCCACGCGGCGTTGCATCCACGATAACGCCGCGCGCGCTTCAGGCCGCTGTCCAGTCTGCACGCCCGGCACAGGCGCTCGGCGCGCTGTTCGATCTTGGCGATGCCGCCGCGCAGCCGCTGTCTGAACCGATGTCTCAACCTATGTCGCAGCTCTTGGGCAGCGATGCGATCGCCGCTATGCCGGCTGAAACCATCCCTCCGTCCTGGGCTGCAGCGCTGAACGCCGTCGTCGCTCCATCCGCTGCCAATGCCGCCTTTGGCCTGGCCGCGCCTGCTGCATCAGCAAACGCGCAGGCCACTCCGATGGAAACGCTGGCGTTCGACGCAGGCTTTATCGGCAATGTCGAAACACAGATCGCCCGCGTCGCAGGCGGCGGGCAGATGGTCCGCATGCAGATCATGCCCGAGCATCTGGGCCGGATCGATATCGAAATGCTGGCAGGGCCCGAGCGCGACCACGTCCGCATCGTGACCGAGCATGACGCGGTGCGCGATACGCTGGTCCAGTCGCAGGTGCGGCTCGAGCAGGACTTGCGCAATAACGGCCAGCGCAGCGCCGACGTGACCGTCGAACTGCGCCAGCAGTCGCCCGGAACATCGGCGAACCTGGGCGGCGGCGCCGCGCAGCAGCAGCGCGGCCAGTCCGGGCAGGAAGGCACCTCGGGCCGCGATGGCCTTTCGCGCCAGACGGCCGCGGACGCAGCGACAGACGCCCAATCGGCTCCACGTCGCCCTCGCGGCAACGTGCGCTACGCTTAAACCCTTGAATACACGACTTTCACGTTAAGGATCGAACGATGGCTGAAACCGAAAAGGAACCGAAGAAGAAGGGCGGCTTGGTCAAGAAGCTGCTGATTCCTATCCTTGCTGTCGCCGTTCTCGGCGGAGGCGGCGCGGCTGCTGGATTCTTCGCTGCCGGCATGATCGGCGGCAGTGAGCATGAAGATCCCAACGCGCCCAAGGTGGTGCTGAAGGACGGCACGACCGTTTCGGCCAAGGCTGCAGGCATCAAGGAAGTCGCATCCGGCAGCCATATGGATGCCAAGTTCAAGGTGACGTACGTTCCGATCGAGGAGCCGTTCACCGCCAACCTGCGCGGCGACACCGGCTTTGCCCAGATGTCGCTCGCCATGTCGACCTATTTTGACGAGAAGGTTCCGGCTGCGCTGACCGAACACAACATCGCGATCCGCTCTGCCGTGCTGATGTCGATCAGCGAGTTCGACGCGATGCAGCTGGAATCGCTCGAGGGCAAGGAACAGCTCAAGGGTCAGATCAAGAAGGTCGTCAACGAAACGCTGACCGAAAAGACCGGCTTTGGCGGGGTCGAGGACGTCTATTTCACCAGCATCGTCGTCCAGTAAAGCAGAGCGATCCAACACCATGAGCAAGGCCAAAACCGCCCCGGCACCTGCTGAACTGCCGCAGGCGCAAGCACCGCACGATGGCGCCGCCCTCAAGGCCGAGCGTCGTCCTGCCGAGCACAGCTTCGCCAAGGCCGATTCCGATCAGAAGACGGTGGTGCCGGTGCTGCGCCGGGTCGCGCGCAGCCTGTGCATCGGCCTGCGCAGCGCGCTGGAGCCGATTGCCGGGGTCAAGCTGCGCATCGATGCGCCGGATCCCGAATTCATAGCGTTCGATATGTGGTGCGACCGCCAGGCGGAACTGGTGAGCATCAGCCAGTTTCAGCTGAGCCCGATGAAGGGCCGGGTGCTGGTGAAGCTTGAGCCTGTCATGGTCTCGGCCATGCTCGATGCGTTCTTCGGCGGTTCGCCGCGTGAAAGCACGGTTACCAAGAAGGAATTCACGCAGACCGATATCCGGCTGATCGGACGGATCGCCAAGGCGATCGGCGATCGGATCGGGGCGGCCTGGAACGAGGTGGGCAGCTTCACCTGCGTTGCAGCCGGGCACGCGAGCAGCGTCGATGGCGCGCGCATCGCGCCGCCTGCCGCCCGCATGGTGCTGCAACGCTTCCGCCTCACGCTGCCCGGCAACAGCCGCTACGAGATCGAGATCCTGTATCCTCTCGAAGGACTGCAGGCCGCCGACCAGTGCCTGACGCCCGCAGGCTTTGCCGAAGAAAGCGTGCCCGACCTTGCCTGGCGCGAGCAGATGGGCACCGTGCTGGCCGATGTCAGCCTGCCCGCGCGCTCGGTTCTGGCCCGGCCCGTGCTCACCTTGCCGCAGCTGGCCGATCTCAAGCCCGGCGACATCATTCCCATTCCACCGGCGCGCAACCTGCCGCTGATCATCGGGGACCGCGTGTTCGCGCGCGGCAGCCTGGGCGAACAGAACGGGCTGGCCGCGTTCCGCATCGAAACCATTGAAAGAGGATAAGCCAAACAATGAGCGACATGAGCGAAGCGCCGATGCTGGGCGCGCCTGCAGATGCGATGGACCTGGGCGGCAACGGATTGCATGAGGCGGCAAATCATTACCGCTTTCTTGCCGACATCCCCGTGCGGCTGTCGGTCGAGGTCGGCAGCGTATCACTGCGCCTGGCCGAAATCATGGAGCTTGCCGAAGGTTCGGTGGTCGAACTCGACCGTCAGGCCAACGAGCTTCTGGATATCAACGTAAATGGCACGCTGGTTGCAAGAGGGGAAGTCGTGACTGTCGATGGCCGGTTCGGGATCCGGGTGGCCGAGGTGGTGACGAAGAACGTCGGCCAGGCACGGGTCGAACGGCGCGTCTGACGGGGTCAGCATTGTCCCCGTCTGCAACGCCGGAAACCCGGCGGCGCGGCGGAGGACAAGAAGCGGACCAGAATGGCTTACTACATCATCAAACTCGTCATCATGCTGCCGATCATGGCGGGCATGATCTATGGCAGCCTCTGGCTCTACAAGAAATACCAGCCCGGCATGATGGCCCGGCTCGACATGGGCGCGCAACAGCGTGACCTCAAGGTCGTCGAGACCGTCAGCATGGGCGTGTCGGGCAAGCTCGCGGTCGTCGAGTTTGCCGGGCAGCGAATTTTGATTTCGGTGACGCGCGCGCGGATCGATACGATCGCCCGCGCCGATGCCGAAAGCGGTCCGGCCAGCGTTCCATCCCCCCCGGCGACGCTGGCCGGATCAGAGCGCGACATGTTCGCTGCGTTCAAGGGACGCGGAGCATGAGCGGCGCGCTTTCCTCCTTCGCGTCTCTTGCCGTTTTCCGGCGAAAGCCGGAATCCAGGAGCGACTACAATCCAATCTCGCCCCTGGACTCCGGCTTTCGCCGGAGAACGATGTGGGTATTTGTAGCAATCGTCCTCACCCTCCTCCTCGCCACCCCCGCTTTCGCCCAGGCCACCGGCCCGGTTGCGGCCGCTGCAGCCCCCGGCGCGTCTGAAGCGTTGGGCCAGGCGCTGGATGATATCTCGGGCGACGGCAAGCCGTTGACGCTCAGCTTGCAGATCCTCGTGCTGATGGGTCTGCTGACCATCCTGCCGTCGATGCTGCTGATGATGACCAGCTTCACGCGGATCATCATCGTGCTGTCGATCCTGCGCCAGGCGCTGGGCCTGCAGCAGACGCCGCCCAACCAGGTGCTGATCGGCCTGTCGCTGTTCCTCTCGATGTTCGTGATGGCGCCGACATTTACCGAAATCAACACCCGCGCGGTCGCGCCTTATGCTGCCGAGACCATCGAGCTGGAGACCGCGATCGAGATTTCGGGCCGCGAATTCCACAAGTTCATGATCAAGCAGACCCGGCAGACCGACCTCAAATTGTTCATGGACCTTGCCAAGGCAAAGCCGGTGGCGCGTCCGCAGGACATTCCGTTTTCGATCCTGCTGCCCGCGTTCGTCACCAGCGAACTGAAGACCGCGTTCCAGATCGGCTTCATGATCTTTCTGCCGTTCCTGGTGATCGACCTTGTGGTCGCCTCCACGCTGATGGCGCTAGGCATGATGATGCTGTCGCCGACGATCATCTCCATGCCGTTCAAGCTGCTTCTGTTCGTGCTGGTCGATGGCTGGGCGCTCACCATGGGCTCGCTCGCCGCATCGTTCGTGAATTAGCTGTGGCCATGGCACCAACCCACCCAACTCCGTTTGTCCCGAGCGAAGTCGAGGGACGTGATCGCTACCGGTTGCGTAACGTCCCTCGACACGCTCGGGACAAACGGACCCAAGTGAAGACCGGATCCTGACATGGAACAGACCGACTATTTCATCGGCCTTGCGCAGCAGACCTTGTGGATCACTGCGCTCGCCTCGGCCCCGCTGCTGATCCCCGCTTTGCTGGTCGGCGTGCTGCTGGGCATGGTGCAGGCGGCGACCTCGATTAACGAGGCGACCTTGAGCTTCGTGCCCAAATTGGTGGTGCTGGGCATCATCCTGGCGCTGTTCGGCGGGTCGATCCTGTACCTGATCGCCGATTTCACCGTGGAAATCTTCAGCCGCATTCCGGACCTTCTGCTGTGATCGCACCGGGCTTTGCCTCTGTCGAAGCGCAATTGTGGATCTGGATCATGGCGATGATCCGGCCCGGTGCCGCCTTGATGGTGGCGCCGGTGTTCGGCGCGACCAGCGTTCCGCTGCAGGTGCGCATCATCCTGTCGGCGATGATCGGAATCGCCGCATCCAACTCCGTGCCGATGAACCTGCCGGACAGCACGTTGATGAGCTACACCGGCTTTGTCTTCATCCTGGGCGAGGTGATCTGCGGCATCGCGATGGGGTTTGCGCTGCAGGTGGGGTATTCCGCCGCGTTCGTCGCAGGCGAAGTGATCAGCAACACCATGGGCCTTGGCTTTGCCTCGATGAGCGATCCGCAAAGCGGTGCGTCCAGCCCGGTCATCGGCAGCTTCCTGTCGATCATCGCGGTGCTGCTGCTGCTGGCGATGGACGGGCACCTGATGCTGATCGCGATCATCGTGCAGAGCTATCAGTCGCTGCCGCCGGGCAGCGCGATGCTCTCGCCGCAAGTCATCTTCAACCTGGTCGAGTTCGGCGGCACGCTGTTTTCGATGGGTCTGGTCATCGCGCTGCCGGTGGGGGCTGCGCTGATCATCGTGCAGATCGTGATGGCGATGCTCGCCCGCTCCGCACCGCAGCTCAACCTGTTTTCGGTCGGCATTCCGGTCGCGGTGCTGGCAGGCATCATCCTGCTCGCCATGGCTGCCCCCGTGCTCGCCGACGGCATGATGCGCGCGATGGAACTGGGCCTTGAGCAATCCGAAGTGATGGCGGGGGGCTGACGATATGTCGAACCAGCCCCCAGGTGGCGGTGAAAAGACCGAAGCCCCGACCGAAAAGCGGCTGCGCGATTCGGCCGAAAAGGGTGACGTCCTGCAGTCAAAGGAGCTGGGCACCGCGATGATCGTCATCTGCGCGACCTTTGCGTTCGTGCTGTTCGGCGATGTGATGGTGTCCGCCGTGGCCTCCATGCTGCGCTCGGGCCTGGTGTTCGATCTGGAAGAGGTGACCGATTTCAACGTCGGCCAGCGCGCTTTCACGCTGATCGCGCCGCTCGCGATCCCGTTTGGCGGGTTGTTCGTGTTCCTGATGCTGGCGGCGGTGGCGACGCCCGCGTCGCTCGGCTCGCTCGGCTTTCGCTGGAGCGCGCTTCAGCCGAAGGCGAGCAAGCTCAACCCCATGGCAGGCTTCAAGCGCATGTTCGGCATGCATGGCCTGATCGAGCTGGGCAAATCCATCGCCAAGGTCGCGCTGATGGGCACTGTCGGCGTCATGATGATCATGTCCATGCTGCCGCAGATGGCCGAGCTTGGCCATGGCGATGTGCGCGCCGGCATCGGCGCGTTCGGCAACCTGTTCGCGCTGACGCTGATCGCGATGGCCGGGTGCCTGGGGCTGATCGCGATGATCGACGTTCCAGCGCAATGGTTCCAGCGCAACCAGAAGCTCAAGATGACCAAGCAGGAAATCAAGGACGAGCACAAGGAATCCGAAGGCTCGCCTGAACTGAAACAGGCGGTGCGGCGGCGGCAGTACGAGATGCTCAACGGGTCGACCCGCAAGGCGGTGGAAGAGGCGACCGTCATCCTGGTCAACCCGACCCATTTTGCCGTCGCGCTGCGCTACGACCGGCTGCGCGATGCAGCGCCCGTCGTGCTGGCGCGCGGGCGTGGTGCGATTGCGCAGGCCATTCGCGAGCTTGCGATGGAAAAGGGCGTCACGATCCTGCGCTATCCCGAACTCACCCGCGCCATCTATTTCACGTCCAAACCGGGCGCGATCATCGACGAGCGGCTGTATATGGCGGTCGCCACGCTGCTCGCCTTCGTCTTCCGCATCAACGAGAAGATGGATGTCGGCTTTGGCCAGCCCGACCTCGACGTGCCCGCCGACATGCGCTTCGACATGGACGGAAGGCCCGAGGTATGACCGGCAATATGACGCAAAAATCGCTTAAATCCCGCGCGACTGCGCCGTTAAACCATCCAAGAGGACACGGCCATGGTCACCAATAGCGGAATTTCCAATCTCATCACCGGCTTTACCGGCGTGAACAGCGCATCGCTGGTCAACGATCTGGTGGCGGCATCGCTGGAGCCCAAACAGGCTGCGGTGCGTGAAAAGCAGAACCTCAACCAGGCGCGCATTTCCGCGCTAGCCTCGGCCAGCTCCGCGCTCGACACCTTCTCCACCGCGCTGACCGAAATCCTCAACGGCCGCCAGTTTTCGGGCTCGCTTGTCTCGACCCGCGGCGATCTGGTCGCGGCCAGCTTCATTCCCGGTCAGAAACCGCAGGGCCTGCCCGCGACGGTGCAGGTGAGCCAGTTGGCAGCAGCGCAAAGCGTGGTTTCGGCAACGTCCTACGCGACCAACGCGCAGGTCGGCGAAGGCACGCTGACCATTGCGAGCGCAGCCGGAAGCTTCGATGTGGTCATCGACTCCACCAACAACAGCCTGGGCGGCCTGCGCGATGCGATCAACGCGGCCGATAGCGGCGTGACCGCCAGCATCGTCACCGACAATTCAGGGTCTCGGCTGGTTTTGCGCGGCAAGGAAGGCTCGGCCAACAGCTTCACCGTCACCGGATCGGGCGGCGGCGCGACGCTCGATGCCTTCGCTTATCCGCCAGTTGGCGGCGCGGGCATGAACTCGGTCACGACAGCCGCCGACAGTATCGTCAAGGTCAACGGCATCGATGTCGTCAACAGCTCGAACCAGATCGACACCGCCGTGCCCGGCGTGCGCATCAACCTGCTGACGGCAGCGCCTGGCACCAACGTGGTGATCAGCGGCGATCAGCCGACATCCTCGATCAAGGATGTGCTGGGCGAATTCGTCAAGGCGTACAACAATCTGCGTGGTGCCCTCAACGAGGCGACCGCCCCCGGGCTGGATGGCGCAAGCGGTGGTCCGCTGGCCGGCGAGCGCTCCGCGCGCGACATGATGCGTGCCATGGCATCGCTGACCACCAAGCCGCTCACCGACACCGGCGCGTACAAGGCGCTGGCCGATATCGGCGTCAGTACGGGCCGTGATGGTACGTTGACGCTCAACAGTGCGCGTTTCGATGCCGCGCTCGCCGCCGATCCCGAAGGCGTCGCCAAGATGCTGGAGCCGGCAACGCCGACCGCGGCCAATCCGGGCCTTGCCAAGGCGTTCGAGGACGTCAAGTCCAGCCTCAAGGCGCCCAACAGCTCGCTTGTCGGCGCGCAGAACCGCCTCAAGCAGCTCGCCGCCAACCTTTCCGAGCAATTGGAAAAGGTGAACGATGAAAGCGATCGCTATCGCGAGCAGCTGGAAAAGACTTTCGGTGACATGGACCGCCAGCTGACGATCCTGCGATCAACCCAGAGCTATCTGGAACAGCAGATCTCGGTCTGGTCGGGCAGCAACAACAATTAGAAACATAAACGATAAGGGAAAGTCATGAGCTTCATTTCACCCCGCCGCTCCATGGGCAGCTACAAGGCCGTCGATACCGCCAGCCGGGTGGAAGGCGCGAGCCCGCATGACCTGGTCGTGATCCTGTTCGACGAGCTGTTGCTCCGGCTCGATGCCGCGATCCGTCACGCCCAGCGCGGCGAGGCCGTTCCGATGATCCAGTCGCGCGCGCGTGCGTCCGCGATCGTCATTGCGCTGGAAGAGAGCCTGGACTTCCAGAAGGGCGGCGAACTGGCGCTGGCACTGGCGCGCATCTACCGCGAAGCCAGCCGCCGCATCAATGCCGCAGTCAGCGTCGACAAGGTCGACCTGCTGATCTCCGCCCGCCAGATGCTCGCCGAAATCGCCGAAGCCTGGCGGACAATCGCGCCGCGGTAAATTTGCAGGCCAAGGTACGCCTTGTCAAAAATTGCGCAATTCAGTACATTCTCCGTCATGGCGCAGATGAACATATCGATCCCCGAGGCACTCAAGGGTTGGGCGGAAGGCCGGGTGGCGGAAGGACGCTACAGTAGCACCAGTGACTATATCCGCGATCTCGTCCGGCGCGATCAAGAGGCCGCGCAAGCGATGCAGCGATTGCAGTCGGCGATAGACGAGGGCTTTGCCTCGCCAGAAAGTGGCCGTAGCGTCGATGCAATCTTCGATGACATTCTTGGCAATACGTGAACGCGATCGTCACCCTGCGCGCCGCCGCGGAACGTGACCTGCGCCAAATCGCCAGTTACAGCCGGGCTCAACATGGAGCCCGTATCATGGCGGTTTACATCGGCGATATTCGCGCAGCCCTCAAACGACTGGCCGAATTTCCCGAGATCGGGGCCGAACGTGGTGACGTTAAGGGGAGCCCAAGGTGCCTTGCCTGCCGGGAGCATCTAATCTTCTATCGCTACGCCGATGGCCATGTCTCGGTCATTCGTATCCTTCACAAGGCGATGGACGTCGGCAGATGGCTCCAGTGAGTTGGAGCGGATTTTCCGACAGCGCCTCTCACCGCGCCGGGTAGCGCAGCCGTCCCAGAAAGCGCGACAGGCTTAGGCTTTCGCCCTTGTTGGTCCACTTCGCCTTGGCCTTTTCGAACTGCATCACGTTGTCGATGCGGCGCGCCAGGAAGGCGTGGGTGTCGGCGAAATCGGCGCTTTCGTCGTCGAGAAACGCCATGAGGGTGGAGCCGTAGACGCCCGACAGGATCGCGCGCTTGGAGTAATGGTTGTAATCGGTCGCGGTATCGCCCGCCAGCCGCCAGATCAGGTCTGCCGTGCGCCACGACAGCTTGGCCGTGCGCGCGATGTTGACGGGCAGCGCCATGATCGCGGTTGCGCGGCGCAGGGCCTCGCGCTGATGGGGCACCGCCTCGAAGCGGAAAGCGACCAGCGCTGTGATACGCTCGCGGATTTTCATTGCCGCGATACGCTCGGGCGGGAAAGCTGCGATCATCTGCGCATCGACATGGGAAATCCACGCTTCGATCATGTCCATCGCCCCTGAATCGAACGCCAGCTGACCCAGTCCTGCGTCCAGGCCCTGGCTGGTGGCGGCGGCATCGCGCGCGGCAGGCGTCCAGCCATCGAACACGGCTTCATCGGCAATGAACGGGGGCAGGAACAGGCGCACCTCGTCCAGCGTGGGGTCGGCGGGCAGGGTATCGAGCTTGGTCGGGCGGTACATCGGCGAAGGTGCCTCCTTGGATGCCTATCAATTAGGATGCCGGGGCCGAACCTGCAAGCCGCGCGGCGCGGCGGGCCTCGGGCAATCGCACCAGCACCAAAGCGATGCCGATGGCGATCATGCCGATCCAGTCCGTGACGGAAAGCCACTCGTCAAACGCCACCCAGCCGACGATCGAGGCGATCACCGGCTGGCCCAGCAGCGCGATGCCCAGCACCACCGGCGAAAAGTGGCTGACGGCATAGACCATCAGCCCCTGGCCGAACAGCTGGCACACCAGGGCGAGCAGCAGCACCGGCGTCCAGTCGGTGGGCCAGACAGGCTCGCCCAGCAGCATTGCGATGGCCAGCATCGGGGCGATGCCGAACACCGTCGACCACACCAGAACCGACCAGCTGCCCAGATCGCCGCGCACCCGCCGGATGCTCAGCAGATAGACCACGTACAATACGCCTGCCGCCAGGCAGAACAGGTCGCCGATGAGGTTGCGGACATCCAGCTCGTAAGAACTGCCCATCAGCAGGCCTGCGCCGACGATCGCCAGCACCACCGCGCCCATTTCTGCCCCGTGCGGCCACGCACGGCCGATGATGAACCCGTAGATGACCAGGATGATGCTGCCCATGTTGCCGAACAAGGTGGAGTTGGCGAGCTTGGTGCGCTCGATGCCGAAGTTCCAGCTGGCCAGATCCAGCGCGAAGGCAAAGCCGCCCAGCGCCAGCATCCACCAGATGTTGGCACGAAAGCGCGACAGCGGCTCGCGCTGCTGCATCGCTATGATCACCAGCACCGGCAGCGCCAGCGTCAACCGCCAGAAGCCTGCGGACACGGGACCGGTATCGGCCATCCGCACGAACAGCGGGCCGAACGCTAGCGCCACATTGGCCATGATCAGCGCCATCAGGGCAAAGCCGCCACCGCGCTCGGTTGCTTTTGTCATCGCGGGCCTTTAGCCAATCAGGCATATCCTGTCTCGGCAAAACCGGGGCGCTGCAACCGGAGATTCTACGCCGATGCCAACACTGTTCGACCCTATCCAGCTGGGCGCGATTGCCTGCCCCAACCGCATCCTGATGGCGCCGTTGACCCGGTGCCGCGCGACGAAGGCGCATGTACCGGTGCCGATAATGGGTGAATACTACGCGCAGCGCGCCAGCGCCGGGCTGATCATCTCGGAAGCCACCGGGATCAGCCAGGAAGGGCTGGGTACGCCCTATGCCCCGGGCATCTGGAACGACGAACAGGTGGAAGCCTGGAAGCCGATCACCGAGCAGGTCCACAAGGCCGGCGGGCGGATCATCTGCCAATTGTGGCATATGGGCCGTCTGGTGCATTCGGACTTTCTGGGCGGTAAGCCCCCGGTTTCGGCATCGGCGACGCGGTTCGATTATCACGCGCACACGTACGAGGGCACCAAGCCCTATGACACGGCGCGGGCGCTGCCTGCAGATGAAATCCCCCGCGTGATCGAGGATTATGCGCGCGCCACCGAGAACGCGCGCCGTGCCGGGTTCGATGGCGTGCAGATTCACGCGGCCAATGGCTATCTGATCGACCAGTTCATCCGCTCCTCCTCGAACCTGCGCGAGGACGAATATGGCGGTGCAATCGAAAACCGAATCCGTCTGCTGGGCGAGGTGGCACAGGCTCTGGTGGGTGTTTGGAGCCACGAGCATGTGTCGGTGCGCCTGTCGCCCAATGGCGCGACGCAGGGGGTCAACGATGCCACACCCGAGGCCACGTTCACCGCCGCTGCCGCGCTGCTGGACAGCATCGGCATCGCGTTTCTGGAACTGCGCGAGCCGCCCGCCAACGGCACTTTCGGCTCCAGCGACGTACCGCCGGTCAGCCCGCATATCCGCAAGGTGTTCGCAGGGCCGCTGGTGCTCAACAGCGATTATGTGCTGGAGAACGCCGCCGCCGCGATGGCCGATGGTCGCGCCGATGCGATCAGCTTTGGCCGGACGTTCCTCGCCAATCCCGATCTGCCCGCACGGTTTGTCGCAGATGCGCCCCTGAACCGGGATGATCCCAAGCGCTGGTACGGGCAGGGCAGCGAAGGCTATACCGATTATCCCACTATGGACGAGCAGAAGGCGCAGCAGGCATCTACTCCCGAGGCCGCCGCGACCTCATGATCGCCAGCGGCCAGCCCCTGCTGATCAGCGCGCTGCTTATCGGCGTGGCGCTGGCGCTGCTGCTGGCCGAGGCGCTGTGGCCAAGGCGTCGGCACCGGTTGCCGCTGATGCAGCGCTGGCGCACGCATCTGGGGTTCGTCGCGCTCAACATGCCGGTGGAACGCGGCGTGCAGGCGCTGGTGTTCATTGCGGTGTTCGGCGCGGCAACCGGCTATGCGCCGCAGCCGCAATTCGGGCTTTTGCCGATGACGGGCCTGCCCGGCTGGGCGCAGGGGTTGCTTGCCATAATGCTGCTCGACCTGGCGGTCTGGGCGCAGCACTGGGCGACGCACCGCATTCCGCTGCTGTGGCGGCTGCACCAGGTGCATCATGCCGACCGCGATTTCGATATGTCGACCGCCCTGCGGTTCCACCCGCTGGAAATCGGGCTGTCGATGCTGTTCAAGCTGGCCGTGGCGCTCGCTTTGGGCGTGCCTTTGTGGGCGCTGATCGCGTTCGAACTGTCGCTTGCGCTGCTGCCGATGTTTAACCACGCCAATCTGGCGCTGCCCTTGTGGCTGGACCGCATCCTGCGGCTGGTCATTGTCACCCCGGACATGCACCGGGTGCATCACAGCACTGCGCGGATCGAGCATGACAGCAATTACGGCTTCTGCCTGTCAATCTGGGACCGCGTGTTCCGCACCTATCGCCCGCGCCCCAGCGGCGGGCATGAGACGATGGCGATCGGCTTGAGCGACTATCCCGGCACCGAGACCAGCCGGTTCAGCTGGTCGATGCTTCTGCCGTTTCGTTAAGGCACCGTTCTCCGGCGAAAGCCGGAGCCCAGGGGAGAGCTGGCACAACCTGACTTCTGGGCTCCGGCTTTCGCCGGAGAACGGTTTATGCTGCCGGGAAAATAAAGCGGAAACGCCTGACGAATCGCGAGCAGGCGGCGCAGCGCGCGGCCGAGCGGTAGCTCTTCCGACATGCCCATGCCGCCGTGCAGTTGGATCGCCTGCTTGCCGACTTCGACGCCGTCCTCGCTGACCGCGCGATAGGCGGCGCGCGCGGCGCGGGTCATTGCGTCGGTGTTGCCCGCGGCATCATGCGTCACCGCCTCATACACCAGCGAGCGCGCCTGATCGAACGCGACCGACATGTCGACCATGCGGTGCTGTAGCACCTGGAACGAGGCGAGCGGCACGCCGAACTGCTTGCGGTCCGAGGTATAGGCTTGGGTCGCCAGGCACAGGCGGCGCATGATGCCGGTGCCTTCGGCGGCCAGCATCAGCCGCGCCTTGTCGATGACTTTCGTCAACGCCGCCGCCGCATCGCGGGTGCCCAGCAGCAGCGCATCGCTGCCCACCGCAGCGTTTTCCAGCGCGACATCGGCCGCCCAATGGTCGTCGCGCAGACGGTATGGAGTTACGGTCACACCGGCAGCATCTGTGGGTACCAGGAACAGGCCAAGCCCGTCGCTGCCGCTGCCCGGCTCGCCTTCGATCCGCGCCAGCACGATGACCTGCTCGGCCGCCGCTGCGCCATGGGCGAGCGACTTGGTACCGGTGAGGGTCCAGCCATCGCCGCTCTTGGTGGCGCGGGTTTCGCAATGCCAGATGTCGTGCCGCGCGCGCGGTTCGTGCAGGGCCACGCCGATCGGCGCGCCGCCGGAAACGATGCCTTCGATAAGGTCGCTGCGCTGTTGCGATGTGGGCGCGGCAGCGATCAGACCGCCTGCCAATATGGTGCTCGCCAGAACCGGCTCGACCACCAGGCCTTCGCCCATCGCCTCGAACAGGCAGACGCAATCGCCAAGGCCCGACTGGCCATCGGCCTGCAGGCCACCATCGACTTCGGCAAAGGGCAGCATCAGCCAGCCGGCTTCGGCCATTTCGCTCCACAATGCGGTGTTGAGCGGGGCCTCGCCCATCTGGCCGAGCTTGTCATCGGCATAATGTTTCTGGGTAAAGCGGCGGGCACTGTCGACCAGCAATTGCTGATCATCATTGGGTGCGAACATATACCATTATCCTAAAACTCCCCCGTTTGTCCCGAGCGAAGTCGAGGGACCTGCGCGTACGTCCCTCGACTTCGCTCGGGACAAACGGGGGATGGTGTTTGCGGTGAAGCGGACGTGGCCTTAAAGCCCGGCAGCCATCATCTTGGCGAGAATGTTCTTCTGCACCTCGTTGGTGCCGCCATAGATCGACTGCGCGCGGCCGAAGAGGAATACGGACATCGCGTGTTCGCCTTCCTGGCCATAAGGGTGCGCAGGGTTCTCCGCGGGACGCGGCAGCGCGGCAGGCCCTGCGATATCCAGCGCCAGCTCCGACACATCCTGCGACAGCTCGGTCCCCAGCAATTTCAACGGCGCGACAAGCCGCATGGCTTCCATCGACTGGCTGGGCGATTCCAGCGCGCGTGCTTCCAGCGCGGCAAGCTTGGCCAGCCTTTGTTCGAGATCGTCGAGCCGCTGCGCGATGCGCGGATCGTTGATCGGCGGGTTGAGGAACTTTTCGGTCGAGCTTGCCCATTCGCGCAGGCGCGCGATGTCGCCGGTGGTGCGGGTGACGCCCGCGATACCGGCGCGCTCGTTGCCCAACAGGAACTTGGCATAGGTCCAACCGTCGTTTTCGTTGCCGACCAGGTTCTTCACCGGCACGCGCACATCGGTGAAGAACACCTCGTTGAGGTGATGCATGCCATCGATGGTGCGGATCGGGCGGACCTCGATGCCTGGCGTCTTCATGTCGATCAGCAGGAACGAGATGCCGTTCTGCTGCTTCACCTCGGTGTTGGTGCGCACCAGGCAGAAGATCCAGTCGGCCCAGTGCCCCTGCGTCGTCCACGTCTTCTGGCCGTTGACGACATAGTCATCACCGTCACGGATCGCGCGGGTCTTCAGGCTGGCAAGGTCGGACCCTGCGCCGGGCTCGGAATAGCCCTGGCACCACATGCGGCTGCCATCCAGGATGTGCGGCAGATGTTCGGCCTTCTGCTCTTCGGTGCCGAAGGTGTAGATGACCGGCGCGACCATGGTGATGCCGAACGGGCTGTACGAAGGCGCGCCTGCCTTGGTCGATTCATCGGCAAAGATGCGCTTCTTGGCGAGCGACCATTCGCAGCCGCCATATTGCTTGGGCCAGCCCGGAGCGCCCCAGCCGCGCTTGGCGCGCACGCCCTGCCACCACTGGGTCAGTTCCTTGCTGGAATTGGCAAAGCCATCGGCGGCGAACCGCTTTTCGGGCGGCAGTTCCGCATCGAGAAAGGCGCGCACTTCGGCGCGGAAGCTTTCCAGGTCTTCGTCTTCAGTCATCGTCCTCACCTTTTTGCCCGTTTTGGCTTTGACATACAATCTGCACCCGGCACGCGCAAAAGCAAGGTGCAACTGTCATCAAAGCCGCGTATTCCTGCGGCTAAGGTCAGGCAGGCTCGGGGGCTGCCTTGGAGTGATATCCCCTGACGCTACGGCGCGCGCATGTATAATGAGGAGCACGGGGTTATGGGGGATTCCATGTCATCTGCACTGCCCACTGATACGAGCGACCCTTATGCGCGGCTGGAGCAGACCTTCCCTGTGCTCTCCCCAGACATGGCCGCACGAATCGCGCGCTTCGGTACCCGCGAATCGGTGGCGGACGGCGCGTACATCTTCCACCGGGGCGAGCGGACGGTCGATTTCTTCCTGATCTGCGCTGGCGAAATCGCCATCATCGACCATGGCGACCATGGCGAGGAAGCCACCGTCCACAGCCACCGCGAACGACAGTTTACCGGCGAACTCGACCTGTTCAACGACCGCAAGATCCTGGTCAGCGGTCGCGCGGTCGGCCCGGCGGACGTGGTGCGGGTGAAGCGGGCCGATTTCCGCACGATGATAGTGGCAGAACCCGACATCGGCGAGATCATCATGCGCGCGTTCATCCTGCGCCGGGTCGCGCTGATGCAGCACCAGCAGGGCGCGGTGACGTTGGTGGGGCCAGCGCGCAGCGCCGATACCGTGCGGATCAACGCATTCCTGACGCGCAACGGCTATCCCCACCGCACGATCGATTCCGCGTCCGATCCGGATGCTGCTGCCTTCCTTGAAGGCTTCGGGCTGAATGCTGCCGATCTGCCGGTGGTGATCGCCGACGAACAGATTCTGCGCAACCCCAGCACGCACGACCTTGCCGATGCGCTGGGCGTGGCGGTGTCGATCGATAAGGGCAGGCTGCACGATGTCATCGTCGTCGGCGCCGGGCCTGCCGGGCTGGCGGCGGCGGTGTATGCTGCGTCCGAAGGGCTCGATACGCTGATCATCGAATCCACCGCGCCGGGCGGGCAGGCGGGGACCAGCAGCAAGATCGAGAATTACCTCGGCTTTCCGACCGGCATTTCCGGCCCGGCGCTGGCTGGGCGGGCACAGGTGCAGGCGCAGAAATTCGGCGCGCGGCTGGCCGTTTCGCGCGCCGCGACCGCGCTGGAATGCGGCGATGGCCATTTTTCACTGCGCCTCGAAGATGGCACGATCGCCAAAGGCCGGGCGATCATCGCTGCCACCGGCGCGCGCTATCGCAAGCTCGATCTGCCCGATTACCCGCGCTTTGAAGGAGCAGGCATTTATTACGCCGCCACCGCGATGGAGGCGCAATTGTGCACCGACCGTCAGGTGGTGGTGGTCGGCGGCGGCAACTCGGCAGGGCAGGCGGCGGTGTACCTGTCTCGCCATGCCGCGCACGTCCACATGCTGGTGCGCTCCGAGGGGCTGGCGGCGACGATGTCGAGCTATCTGATCGACCGGATCGAGGCATCGGACGCGATCACGCTGCACCCTTTCACGGAAATCACCGCGCTGGCCGGAGACGCGCATCTGGAAAGCCTGGTGTGGCGCAACCGCACAACGGGTGAAACAACAGAAACTCCGGTCGGCGCGCTGTTCGTGATGATCGGTGCGCAGCCCTGTTCGGACTGGCTGCAGGACTGTGCGACGCTGGATGATAGCGGCTTCATCGTCACCGGCGATGGCTGCACCCCGTTCGAGACCAGCCGGCCGGGGCTGTTCGCGGTGGGCGATGTCCGCTCCGGTTCGGTAAAGCGCGTCGCCTCGGGCGTGGGCGAAGGGTCGGTGGTGGTGCAGGCGGTACACCGCTTCATCGAACGGCAGAAGATCGCGGAGATGGAGTGAAATCCTCCCCCAGCTTGCTGGGGGAGGGGGACCGCCCGCGCAGCGGGTGGTGGAGGGGCAGCGGGATAGTGCAGACTTTCAACGTCGTGCCATCCCGCTTCCCCTCCACCCCTGACCTTCGGTCAGCGGTCCCCCTCCCCGAGACAAGCTCGGGGAGGATTTGGACGTCACCTGTCCCGATACTCCGGCGGGCGCTTTTCGGTGAACGCGCGGCGCGCTTCGGCATAGTCCTCGGTCATGCTGAGCAGAATCTGCTGGCGGTCTTCCAGCGCAAGGGCAGCCTCGAACCCCGGTGCGTCGATGTTGCGGTTCAAGGCATCCTTGCTGAGCCTGAGCCCCATCGGGCTGGCGAGCAGCATGTCGGCGGCCAAGGCGTGCGCGCTGGCATCAATCGCATCGGGCTCGACGATCTCGCTGACGAAGCCCGCCGCCAATGCGCGCTCAGCGCCGACGAAGCGCCCGGAAAGGATCATCTCGGCGGCAAGCGAACTGCCCACCAACCGGGGCAGGAAATAGCTCGACCCCATGTCGCAGCCGCCCAGGCCGATGCGGATGTAGGCCGCGTTCATGCGGAAATCGGGGGTGCAATAGCGCACGTCGCTGGCAAGCAGCAGCGACATGCCGCCGCCGCACGCTGCGCCTTGCGCAGAGGCGATGATCGGTTGCGGACAGCTGCGCATCAGCTGCATGACGGTGGCGATCGCCCGCTGGGTGCGCCAGCCGGCGTGCACCGCGCCCTCTCCATCGCGCGGCGTCCAGCCTTTCAAATCAAGCCCAGCGCAAAACGCCCGGCCCTCGGCGCGCAGGATCACCACGCGGACGTGGTGCTGCTCGGCAAGGCTGCGAAAATACTGCTGCAGCATCCCGATCATCGGCTCGTCCATGGCATTGAGCGCTGCCGGGCGGTTCAATGTCACGGTCTCGACCGCACCGTCTGTCGTGACCTGGATCGGGTCGGTCATAAGGTTCTCCAGTTGCGCAAAGGTACGCCCGCGCCACATTGTTGGTTAAGCGCGTTTCAACCGTACCGCGCCTGCTGTACCTTGCCGGTTTGTGCGGGCCTCAGTCGCCTGTCGTCAACTGCAAAGGCCGTGTTGTTTCATGATGTCATCGCTCATCCAGCGCCTGAGGGGTCGTTCGGTCGGCGAGATCGTCCGCCTGGTGGGGCACAATATCGCCTATTACGCGGGCGAAATGACCCCGCGTGCGCGCGCCCGCAACCGCCAGTTCACGGCCTTCGACCGGCAATGGGGCACCGATACCTTCGCGGTTCGTGAACTGCACACGCTGGATGTCGATCCAGCCGTAGCCGCGCACGCGCGCCGCTATCAGGCCAGCAACGGCGCGGACATGGCGACGTGGTTTGCCGATCTGCAGATCGATTTTGCGGCGACCACTTTCATCGATTACGGCTGCGGCAAGGGCAGGGCCTTGCTGGAGGCGGCGCGCTTTCCCTTCGCGCAGGTGATCGGCGTGGAATTTGCCGCCGAACTGGTGGGGATCGCCAAGCGCAACCGCGATATCATGCAGGCCAAGGGCGCACTGGCCGCGCCGGTGGAACTGGTGTGCATGGATGCAGGCCAGTATGTCCCGCCTGCCGGGCAGACGCTGTTGTGCTATTTCTACGACCCGTTCGACGATGCGGTGATGGCGCCGGTGGCCGATCGGCTTTCGGCTTTGGACCAGCCGGTATCGATCCTGTACATGGAGCCCAACTGCGTCGGCCAGTTCCGGCGCTGTGGCGGGTGGACGGAAAGCAGCAGTGCAGGCACTTTGGTGCTGCGCAATTCCGCAGCACTGGCAAGTGCGCGACCGTCATAATAGCCGTTTTGGCGGCAGCATTTTCCTACCCGAAAACTAAGCGCGCCCCATTAGATTTACTTGCTTTTCTGCCCTTTCAGTGGTTATTCCGGGCGCGGGAAGTGCAATTGGTCGATGTCCAAATGACAGGGCCTGTTCTGATGGAAATGAGGTCCTGGAAACCCGGTCGGGATTTGCTGCCTTTGTGATCCGCACCACAGCGGGCGCAAGGCAGGCTGATACGGGCCTTGCAGGGGTTCTTTTCTAACTGCCCGAGACGGTGTCGCGCCCTCTCATGGTCCTTGGGGCCACTGGACACTGCACTTCGCATGATGTTTTCGCGGCACTCCGATCCTGTTAACGCGCGTCACGGCAGATTTTCGCGCAGCTGGCTGTGGCCGCTGCTGGCGGCTGCCATGCTGGCGCCATCGGTAGCGTCCGCACAGGCGCTGCCGGGATCGGTGCGGCCGCCCGCAGGCACCTTCGAGCGTGAAAACCGCGCGCCGGAAGTTCCGCTCTCCAGCCCACGCACTCCGTTCACCATCGATCGCCCGCGCACCGACCCCAGCACGGTGGACGATACCGCCAAGGTCCGCGTCGATCGCTTCCGCATCATCGGGTTCGATGCGATTGCAGAAGACCGTCTGCAGGCGCCGCTCGCGCCGTTCCTGGGGCAGGAACTGACCCTGGCGGATATCTACCGCGCCGCCGACCTGCTCACCCGCGTTTATGCCGATGCAGGCTATGCGCTGTCGTTCGCCATCGTGCCCGCGCAGGACGTCGCCGATGGCGTGGTCGTGCTCCAGATCGTGGAAGGCAGCATCGATGGGATCGAGGTCCAGCTGAAATCCGGCGCGGGGCTGGTGGGCCAGACCCGGCTGACCGACATGATCCGGCGGCGGTTCGCGCCGCTGATCAAGCGCGGTCCGGTGATGGTCGATGAACTGGAACGCGCCATCCTGACAAGCGGCGATCTTGGCGGCATGGATGTGTCCGTCGTGGTACGCCCGTCCGAGGCGACGCCGGGGGCTGCGAACCTGCTGGTGGTGGTCGATCTCGATCCGGTGCAGCTTGAGGCGCAGTTCGACAACCGCATCCGCGAGAACCTGGGCGAGCGGCGGTACCGTGCGGGGATCACCGCCAATTCGCTGCTCATCCCCGGCGATCAACTGACGCTGGATGCGCGCGCCACCGTGCCCACCGACGGCTTCATATCCGGCTTTGCGCAATACAGCGCGCCGATTACCGACGACGGGCTGATGGCGACCGTGTCCTACTCGCGCGCCCGGTCGCGCGCAGTGCGCGGCTTCCTCTCGATCCTGCAGTTCGAGGGCGAGGAAGAGGTGGTACGCGCAGGGTTAAGCTATCCGCTGCGCCGCACCCGCAATTCCAGCCTGATCGTCGGGCTGGAAGGCACCGCGATCAACTCCGACAGCGGCATCTTCGGTGTCACGTTGATCGACGACCGCAGCCGGTTTTACGAGCTGTATGGCAGCTATGACTGGGCGGGGACCGACGGCACCACCGGACTGGTGCGGTTAGGGCTAAGCCAGGGGATCGACGGATTGGGCGCGACCGGCCGGTTCAACCCCTTGCGCAGCCGCACCCAGGGCGACCCCGAATTCACCGCGGCCAGCGCTTCATTGGTGTGGAACGCGCCGCTGCTCGGCCGCACGCGGGTGCGGGTGACGGCAGAGGCGCAGATGGGGCTGCACGAAGGCGCATCGGCCTCGCGCGAGTGCAATTACGGCGGCGACCGCTTTGGCCGGGCGTATGATTATGGCGCGGCGGGCGGCGATCACTGCGTCAATGTCGGCATGGAAGTGAACCATGGCTTTGCCTTCGGTCCGGTCTCGGTGCAGCCGTTCGTGTTCGTGGACGCAGGAATATTGCGGCAGAGCGGGCGGCTGGACTTTGCCGAGCTGCGCGTCACCGAATTGTGGTCGGCGGGCGGCGGTTCGCGCTTCTCGCTGCCTTATGGCCTCTTCGGTGAGGTGTACGCCGCCTGGCCGGGCAAGGCCCGGTTCACGCCGGACGGCAGCAGCGATCCGCGCATCTTCTTCTCGATCGGGGCCACGCAATGACGATCACTCGCACCCCTGATCAACGCGCGCGGCATTGGGCCAGCTGGCAGGTCGCGCTGCGCACCGGGGTGGCAGGCCTTGCGATCGTCAGCGCGCAGACTGCGCTCGCCAATCCCAATGGCGGCAACGTGGTTGCGGGCAGCGCGACGATCAACGGCCAGGGCACCGACCGAGTGCGCATCGACCAGGCGAGCGACCGGGTCATCATCAACTGGGACAATTTCTCGATTGGCGCGGGCCAGGGCGTCGATTTTCGCCAGCCGAACGCCCGATCGATCGCGCTCAACCGGGTTACGGGCCCGGAAATCAGCCAGATCATGGGCGAATTGACCGCCAACGGGCAGGTCTACCTGATCAACGGCAACGGCATAGTGTTCGGCAAGGATGCGCGCGTCGATGTCGCAGGGCTGGTGGCGACCAGCGCGGATATCGGCAACGATGCGTTCATGGCGGGCGGGGCCTTGCGCTTCGGCACGCCGGGGCGCGCAGGCGCCAAGGTCATCAACCACGGCACCATCACCGTGCGCGATGCAGGCATGGCGGCGTTCGTCGCGCCGCAGGTGGCCAATGACGGCATCATCACCGCGCATGTGGGGCGCATCGCGTTCGGCGGTGCGCAGGCGTTCACGCTCGATCTGCACGGCGACAACCTCATCCGCTTCCAGGTCGGCGATGCTGTCCGGCAATTGGATGACAAAGGCGCGCTGGTCGATATCGGCGGCGTGGTCGATGCGCGCGGCGGTTCGCTGCTGATCACCGCGTCGGCGGCGCGCGATCTGGTCAACCAGTCGGTGCGCATCGGCACGCCGCAAGCCGCCAGCATGGCAATAGGCGCAGACGGCAAGGTGTCGCTGATCGCCGCCAAGGTCACGGTCGCGGCCCCTGGCGAAGTGCAGGTCCACAAGAACGTCGCGATGGACCTGTCATCGGCCACCAACGGCGTGGCAACCGGCGGTCGTCCAGGCAAGAAGGGCGCCAACAGCAATATCGGCTGGGCATCGGTGGTCGATGGCGATGGCAACGTGGTGCCGGGCGAGGCGATGGCGGCAAGCGGTACCGGCGGCACGCTGACGATCAGCGCGGCGCGCACGATCCTGGACGGCACCATCAACCTGGATGGCAGCACGGCAGGCGGCACCGCGCAAATCACCGGCAGCGATTTCCTGTCGTTCGGCGCGCTCCTGTCGGCCAGCGGAGCGGAAGCGGGCGGCAACATCCAGCTGGATGCCGGCGGCTTCTCGCTCGCCGGGCGGATCGTGGTCAATGCAGGGCTGGGCAAGGGCGGCAGCGTCGATATCCACGCCACCCGCCGCGCGATCGACACCGGCGAAGCGTTCATCGATGCCAGCGGCCTGCACGGCGGGTCGATCCGCTACACTTCGGACCAGCAGATCATCTCATCGGGCAAGTTCCGCGCATCGGGCAGCCACGGCTTTGGCGGCACCATCGATGTCAGCGCGGACCGGCTGGACCTGTTCTCGTCGCAATTCTACGCGCAGGGCGGAATTCGCGGCGGACGCGTGCGGCTGGGTGGCGAATTCCAGGGCGGCAAGAATTTAAGCGTCGACGAGTTGATGAACGCGCGCACCTTGGTGGCGACCGATGCAGTGACGATCGACGTCTCGGCCGTCGGCATGCGCGGCAATGCGGGCGAGATCGTCATCTGGTCGGACGAAAAGACGACGTTTCTGGGCCGCGCGATCGCGCGCGGCGGACTGGTCGGCGGCGTCGGCGGGCAGATCGAGATTTCGGGCAAGGAGACGCTCGTCTATCGCGGCACGGTTGAAACCGCGCGCGATGGCCAACGCGGCGGCAAGCTGCTGCTCGACCCGAAGAACATCATCATCGCCGAGGGCGTGAACGCACCCAGCCAGTACGGGCTGGTGCTGCAGGCGTTTGCCAGCAACTTTCCCCCGCAGGTGACGCCAGAGCCGGGACTCAAGGCAAATGACGGTTTTGGCGCGGTTTCACTCGACGGCAACCGCCTGGCCGTGGGGGCATCGGGCGATGATGGCGCGGACACGATGGCGACCGATGCTGGCGCGGTCTATCTCTTCAGCTTTGCTGATGCTGCATTTGCCGCGCCAACGCTTGAGGCCATGATCGGCAGGGGTTATTCGGGCGGCAAGAACATCTCTATCAACGCACTTGAAGCAGGCGACGAATTCGGTCGGCAATTGTCGCTCGACGGCACCCGTCTTGCCGTCGGTGCGGTCGGCGATAACGGGGCAAACAACGATCCTGCTCTGATCGGTGCAGGTGCAGTTTATCTCTTCATGTTCAGCGACCTGGCTTTCAACTCCGGCACGTTGCGCGGTGTTCTGGGCGTAGGCTATAGCGGCCCCGCAAGTCTGGATGTCCCCGATCTGGAAGGAGAAGATCTTTTCGGGTTCAGCTTGTCGATCGATGCCAATCGGCTGGCGGTCGGAGCAATCTTCGATGACGGCGCAGGTGGTTCCACGATAAACAATGGCGCGGTTTATCTGTTCACCTTCTCTGATAGCGAATTCAGCAATCCGGTCCTCCAAGCGCGCATTGGGGAGGATTACGGGACACTCGGGGGCAACAACGTTTCGCTGTCGCTGGGCGGAAACAATCGCTATATTGGCTGGGCGACATCGCTTGACGGCAATCGCCTGGCGGTCGGTGTGCCGCGCGATACTGGTGAGGGCAATGTCGGGTTCTCCCATGGTGCCGTCTATCTGTTCAGCTTTGCGGACGCCGCATTCAGCACCCCGGTACTTGAATCGCGGATCGGGCTTGCCTATTCGGGACCCAAGGACCTGGCGCTTCCCGACCTCGCCGCGTCCGACCATTTCGGCGAGTCGTTGACGCTTGAAGGCAACAGGCTGGCGGTCGTTGCCGCGCTCGATGACGGCCTAGGTGATGCATTCACCGATACGGGTGTGGTCTATCTGTTCACCTTTGAAGACGCTGCTTTTTCCGCACCACGGCTCAGCGCACGGATCGGCGCCAACTATGCCAACATAACCAACCGCGACATGTCCGTGACAGGGTTTGACCCGACCGACAGGATCAACTCGGTCTCGATGGACGGCAACCGGCTGGCGATCGGCGTCAGCAACGACGACGGGCGCAACAACACCCTGACCGATGCAGGCGCGGTGTACCTGTTCACCTTCGAGGATGCCGCCTTCAACAACGGCCGCCAAGTCGGCACGCTGGGGGCGGGTTATACCGGCTTCACCGGAGTTTCGCTGCTAGGCGACGGGCTGGAAGAGTTCGACGGTTTCGGTACTTCCGTCTCGCTCGACGGCAACCGGCTGGCGGTCGGCGCGCGGTTCGATGATGGCGCGGGCAATGCCAAGATCGATGTCGGCGCGGTGTACCTGTTCACCTTCGGCGATGCGCAGTTCAGCGCGCCAGTGCTGCAGTCGATCATCGGATCGGGCTATACCGGCGGCAAGAACCTGTCGGTCAGCCGGCTGGCGACCGACGACCTGTTCGGCACCTCGGTATCGCTCAATGGCCTGCGGCTCGCGGTCGGCGCGCCGGGTGATGATGGCGTCAACGACAATTCCAGCGAAGCAGGCGCGGTGTACCTGTTCACGTTCGCCGATGCGGCGTTCGGGTTCGGCAATCTGGCGCGGGTGCTGGACTTTGAATCGATCAACGATGCGCTGGGCGGGCCGATCTCCGCGGATGCATCGGAACTGGGCAGCGCGGTATCGCTGAGCGGCAATTTCATCGCGGTCGGCGCGGCGGCCGATCCGGGTTTTGGCGGGTCCGAGCCTGAATCGGGCGTCGTGCACATCTTCGACCTGGGCGATGCGAGTTTTACCAGCCTGCCCAACCGGCTGGTGACCATCGGCCTTGGCTTTACGGGGCCTAACGATATCAACATGTCCGGCCTGGGCCCTGGCAACGGCGGACCGGAGCGCTTCGGCAGCGCGGTGGCACTGGACGGGTTGAATCTGGCCGTCGGTTCCCCGGGCGATGACGGTTTCGACAATGATTTCAGCGATACCGGTGCGGTCCATCTGTTCACCTTTGGCGCAGGGTATACCGGCGGCTCGCTCGTCTCGACCTTCGGGCGCGGCTACACGAGCATAAGCGATCTCGACGTCACGAATATCGGGGCCGATAACGACCGATTCGGCACATCTGTGGCGCTCGACGGGCGGCAGCTTGCGGTCGGTGCGATCGGCGATGATGGCCTTGGCAACCTGCAGAACAATGCAGGCGCGGTCTATCTGTTCACCTTCGGCGGACCGAACCTCACCTCGGCATCGCAGGTGGGCATTATCGGCGCGAACTATCTTGGGCCCGCTAATTTCGACCTGAAGCTTTCCAAAGGCTCGGGCTTCGGAGCCGCCGTCGCGCTCGACAACAACCGGCTGGTGGTGGGTTCGCCAAACGATCCGGGACGCGGCCGTTCTGCGCCGGGCTCGGGCGCGGTGCACCTGTTCGCCTTTGCCGATGGGCAGTTTGCCAATGCACGGCTGGTCGATACGCTGGGTGCGGGGTACTCCGGCCAGCGCAATCTGTCGCTGTCGGCTCTGGGAGAAAACAGCGCGTTCGGCACCAGCGTGTCGCTCGACGGGCTGCGGCTGGCGGTCGGAGCACCGGGCGACAATGGCGCCAACGACACCCTGGGAGATGTCGGCGCGGTATTCCTGTTCAGCTTTGCCGATCTGGCCTTTGCCGCGCCGGTGCTGGAAGCCGTCATCGGGCGGGATTACAGCAGCGGCAAGAACATCGCGCTCGCCAATCTGGAAGCGGATGACAGGTTCGGCTCGGCAGTCTCGCTCTCCGGGCTGCAGCTGGCGGTGGGTGCATCGGGAGACCAGGGTTCAGGCAATCTCTCCGGCACCCGGACCGGGGCAGTTTATCTGTTCACCTTTACCGATCTGCAATTCGGCGGCGGCGCGCTGGAGGCGACGATCGGGTCCGGTTACACCGGTATCAAGGACATGTCGCTGGCGAATATCGAAGCCAATGACGATTTCGGTCGGTCGGTATCGCTCGATCAGAACCGCCTGGCTGTCGGCGCGCCGGGGGATGATGGTGATGGCGAAGCCGTTACGGATGCGGGCGCGGTTTACCTGTTCAGCTTTACCGACGCATTTTTCGGTGGCGGCGTTGCCGAAGGTATCATCGGGTCGGGCTATTCGGGACTGAAAAGTCTCGGTGTCGTTGTCGGTAGCACGCCGCTGGAAGTGGGTTCATTCTTCGGCTCGAGCGTTGCTCTCAAAGAAACCGATCTGATTGTCGGCGCGCCGGGTGACAATGGCTTCAACGATGATCTGATTTTTGGCGGTGCGGTTTACGCGTTCGGCTTTACCGACCTGGCGTTCGATAGTCCGACACTCAACAACGTCATCGGGTCTGGGTACACAGAGTCGCAAGACACGGACATTGCCAACATCGGTGATCTCGACGGCTTTGGATCGTCCGTGGCGTTCGATGGTCGCCGGCTGGTGATCGGGGCAACGGGCGACGGGGGTGCAGACAACAGCCTGACGGATGCAGGTGCCGTCTATCTGCTGCAGTTCGGGGATACAGCCTATGTCCATCTGGGCACCATTGGCGCGGGCTATGGCGAGGATACCGATCTGCCCCTGGGGCGGATCGACGAAAGCGACTTTTTCGGCAGCGCGGTTACGCTGAACCTCAATCGGCTGGTTGTGGGTGCATCGGGTGACGATGGCCTGCTGGACAACAACAACGAGCTTGGCGCGGTCTATCTATTCACGCTGGGCGGTAGCGGTTTCGGGCAGCTGGCGTTCTCGGGCACCTTCGGCACCGGCTATGGTCCGCAGAAGAACCTCGATCTGCTGGGGACTGACAACTTCAATTTTGGCGCCTCGGTCGCGCTGCTCGGTCGGCAACTGGCGATCGGCGTGCCGGGCAGTGTCGATGCGACCAATAGCGGCACCGATGTCGGCGCTGTCTACCTGTTCACCTTCGCGGATGACGATTTCTCCGGGCCGACCAACACCGGCATCATCGGCCGGGGCTTCAGCGGCTTCGGCAATTTCGACATCAGCGTATTGCAGAATGGCGACCGTTTCGGCGCATCGGTATCGCTCGATGGCCTGCGCCTGGCGGTTGGCGCGCCCGGCGACAATGGCGCGAACAACGACACGGCCGCTGCGGGTGCGGTGTACCTGTTCAGCTTCAACACCACAGGCTTTGTCAACCCGACGCTGGAAGCGCGCGTCGGGCTGGGTTATACCGGCTTCAAGAACGTCAATGTGGGCACGCTGGAGGCAGACGACCGCTTTGGCACCAGCGTATCGCTGGCAAACACGCAACTGGCGGTAGGCGCGCCGGGCGATGACGGCGCGGGCGAAGTCGCCAACAACACCGGCGCAGTGCACCTGTTCACCTTCAGCAACGCCATCTTCAACGATGGCGCTTTTGTCGGGACCATCGGCCTTGGCTATAATATGGCGGTGTCCGACTTCAACCTGACGACGCTGGAGAACGGCGACCGTTTCGGCAGTGCGGTCGCGCAATCGGGCTTTGGCCTGGCGGTGGGGGCAGCAGGCGACGCTGGCTTTTCAAACCTGTCCGGGGCGGACACCGGAGCGGTCTACACCTTCCTGTTTGCGGACAGCGATTTCGACGGACCCTCGCTCGTCGGTACACTCGGCAGCGGCTACGAATCGGGGCCAGGCGATGGCAACTTGACGACGCTGGAAGCAGGCGATCTTTTCGGATCGGCTTTGTCCTTTGACGGGCTCGGCCTGGTCGTCGGTGCGCCGGGCGATGCCGGTTTTGACAACCTTGCCGGACCCAATACCGGCGCGGTTCACCTGATCCAGTTCCTCAACGGCGATCTGAATTTTGCGCAAAGCCCCGGCATCATCGGCGCTGGGTACAACAGCGGCCAGTTCACCTCGGTGCCGGGCCTTGCAGCGGGCGACAATTTCGGATCGAGCGTCGTGCTCGACAAGGGCAACCTGATCATCGGCGCGGCGGGTGACGATGGCGCACTCGACGCGCGGTTCGACCATGGCGCGATCTACCTCCTGCAGTATTCGCAGGATATCCCATCGCTGTTCCAGTCGATTACGCTGCGTGGCACCATCGGCATCGATTATCTCAACGGCGCAACGACATCGCTTGCAGCCAATGGACTTGCGCCGGGTGAGGAGTTCGCCAGCGCCGTCTCGCTCGATGGCCTGCGGCTGGCGATCGGTTCGCCCGGCGATAATGGCGCATCGAACCTGCTGGTACGATCCGGCGCGGTCTACCTGTTCACCTTTTCCGACATGGCCTTTGGCGCGCCGGTGCTGCAAGCCGTGCTCGGCGCGGGCTATAGCGGCGGCAAGAATTTTTCGATCGGCACACTTGAGGCCAATGACGGTTTCGGCACGTCGGTGTCGCTCGACGGCGACCGGCTTGCGGTCGGCGCACAGGGCGACGATGGTGCGGACGAAAGCCAGTTCGACGCTGGCGCAGTCTACCTGTTTAGCTTTGCCGATGCGATGTTCAGCACAACCGCGCTGCAGGCCATTGTCGGCGCGGGCTACACCGGCGGCAGCAATCTATCCGTGGCCAATCTTGAATCGCAGGACGCGTTCGGGCGTGGTGTTGCGTTGCGCGGCGATCAGCTCGTGGTCGGGGCACCTGGCGACGACGGCGATGGCGTTACGACGATCGACACCGGCGCAGTGTACTTTTTCACTTTCTCCACTTCGACGTTTGATAGCGGCAACCTGGCAGGTATCGCCGGGCGGGGTTATTTCGGGTTCAACGATGTCGATGTCTTTGCGCTTGAAGATTTTGACGGTTTCGGCACCTCGGTGTCGTTTGACGGCGGTCGGCTGGCGGTCGGTGCGCCGTTCGATGAAGGTAACGGCAATATTGGCGGTGGCACCGGCGACTATGGCGCGGTCTACCTGCTCACCTTCACCGACAACCAGTTTGGCGGCAGCAATCTGAATTCCGTCATAGGCCTGGGCTATTCCGGCGCCAGCAATTTTGATGTGTCGACGCTTGAGCAGAGTGACCAGTTCGGCATCAGCGTCTCGATTGAAGACGTGCGCCTCGCGGTAGGCGCGAATTTTGATTTCGGGGCGTTCAATACACTGAACCAGTCTGGTGCGGTGCGGTTGTTCAGCTTTGCCGACACGTCGTTGAGCGCACCGGTGCTGGAAGCCACCATCGGAAGCGGTTATTCCGGTGGCAAGAACATCGCTGTGCCGCTCGATTTCGTCGATTCGTTCGGGTGGTCGGTATCGCTGAACGAAAACCGGTTGGCGGTGGGGGCTCTGCTCGATTCCGGCCCCGGCAACAGCCAGCCGAACCCCGGCGCGGTGTACCTGTTCACCTTCGAGGACCAAGCGTTCAATTCCGGCAGTCTGGTGGGCACCATCGGCGCGGGCTATCGCTCGTCCGTCGGGCTTGATCTGGCAGCGCCGTTGTCGCCATCGTTCGTGCAGTTGGATGCGGGTGATGCCTTCGGCACGGCGGTGTCGCTCGATGGCAACCGGTTGGCGATCGGTGCGCCGCTCGATGCCGGCAGTGCCAATGGGCTGACCAATGCCGGTGCGGTCTATCTGTTCTCGTTCACCGATGCCAGCTTCACCGGTGCCAACCTGGAAGCTGTGATCGGCCATGGCTATATTGGCGGCAAGAACCTGTGGCCGACAAACATCGACAATACCGATCAATTCGGGTTCTCAGTATCGCTCGATGGCAACCGGCTTGCGGTTGGCGCGCCACGCGATGACGGTTTCGAGGTACCGTTCGCCGAGGCAGATGTTGGCGCGGTCTACCTGTTCAGCTTTACCGACGCGATGTTCTCAGGCGGCGCGCTCGAAGGGATTATCGGCTCTGGCTATGAGAGTGGCAAGAGCCTGAATCTCGACACGTTCGATGCCGCAGGCGCGCTCGATCCGGAAGACCTTTTCGGCACCTCGGTGTCGCTGGACGGCAACCGCCTGGCGGTTGGTTCGCCTAACGATACCGGTTTCAACAACGTCGTCGCCGGTAATCCGTTGTTTGGAAATGGCGGCGCGGTTTACCTGTTCAGTTTCGCCGACGCGACGTTCAGCACACCAACGCTCGAGGCGCGCATCGGGGCGGGATATTCCGGCGGCAAAAACAGGGATGTCCTTTCTGGCACGCTCGATCGTTTCGGCAGCGCTGTTGCGCTCGATGGCACCAATCTGGTCATTGGGGCAAATGGTGATGATGGCCTCAACGATACGATCATCGACGTGGGGGCCGTCCGCCTGTTTACGTTCAGCGACCTTGCGTTCAACGGGGGCATCAATGTCGGCACCATCGGGGCCGATTACGATCTGGGTTCCAATCCGTTCAATATCTCGATCGCTGATCTCGCAGCGGGTGACGCTTTTGGCTCGTCGGTGTCATTGCAGGGCCAGCGTCTGGTGGTGGGTGCTCCAGGTGACGACGGCTTCGGTGAAATAGCCAGTGATTCCGGGGCAGCCTATCTGATCGCTTTTGCCGGGACAGATCTGTCCGGTGGCAGCGTCGCTGGCACGATCGGGCTGGGATATTCCGTCGCAGCGGGCAGCTTGGACGTTTCCCGCATCGAGGATTTCGATAACTTCGGCGCGTCGGTGTCGCTCGATGGCGCGCGACTTGCCGTTGGTGCGGGTGGGGATGACGGGTTTGCCAATGACACCACCGATTCCGGCGCGGTCTACCTGTTCACCTTTGCCGATGCAGCGTTCGGTTCGCCAACGCTGCGCACCACTATCGGCTCTGGATATACGCGTGGGGTAGGCACGCCGGTGGCGGGGGTCGGCGCGCTGGACGCATTCGGCACGTCGGTTTCGCTCGATGGCCTGCGGCTCGCCATCGGCGTCCAGGGCGATGACGGTCTTGGCGACAGCCTGACGGACTCAGGCGCGGTGTACCTGTTCACGTTCGTCACCAATGATTTTGAGTTCCCGGTTCTCGAAGGCGTCATCGGCAACGGTTATACCGGCAGCAAGAGTCTTTCGGTCAGTGGATTGCGCGCGGGGGCACAGTTCGGCGGCGCAGTGTCGCTGCAGGGCCTCAGGCTGGCAGTGGGCGCTGTTGGCGACCGGGGCCTCAACGATGATACCAATGGTGCAGGCGCCGTCTACCTCTTCGGGTTTGGCAGTGACACTTTTGAGAGCCCCACGCAGTTGGGCGTCATCGGCAGGGATTATAGCGGTGCAGGCAATCTGGGCCTCCCGCTTCAGGGTGCCGACCAGTTCGGCTGGTCGGTGTCGCTCGACAATGACCGGCTGGCGGTCGGCGCGACCGGCGATGACGGCATCGACGACACCACCGCGGAAACCGGCGCGGTATACCTGTTCGATGTGACATTGGATGTGCCGAGCCTGACCGGCATCATTGGGCGCGGCTATACCGGCGGGGCAAACTTCGACACGACGGCCTTTGCCGGCGCAGGCGATGCGCTGGGGAGTGCGGTCGCGCTCGACGGTACCCAGTTGGCCGTGGGCGCATCCTTCGAGGATGGCGTTGGCGATTCCGCTTCCAATGCGGGTGCGGTGTACCTGTTCACCTTTGCCGACACCGCTTTTAATGGCGCGACTTTGGCCGGGACGATCGGTGCAGGCTATGACCTATCGCCGCCAACTTCGGCGGCGAACGAATTCCTTGGCACCAGCCTTTCGCTTGATGGCAATATGCTGGCCGTGGGTGCCTTTGGCGACACGGGCAATGCGCAGGATGCTAGCCTTGCCGGTGCCGTCTACCTGATCAGCTTTGCCGATGCGGCCTTCGCCAGCCCCTCGCTGACCGCCATCATCGGACGAGGCTATACCGGCGGCGGCAACATTTCGGTTGCCGGACTGGAGGCAGACGACTTTTTCGGCAGCAGCGTATCGATCGATGACGGGCGACTGGTGATCGGCGCTCCGGGCGATGATGGTCCGGAAAATCTGGTCGGCGGTTCCGGTGCCCTATACTTCTTCAATCTTACGGGCGGCACCCCCGAGACCCCGGGCTTCGGCTTTGGCGACAATCCGGGCGGCGATGTGACGATCACTCCCACCGCGCTGGTCGATCTGCTCGCAGCCGGCACTTCCGTCGAGCTTCAGGCCAATAACGACATCACCGTCAGCAGCCCCATTTTCGTCAGCGCGTCGGGCAGCGGCAGCAACCTCACGTTCCGCGCGGGTCGCTCCATCCTGATCAACGCCGGGATCACCACCGATGGTGGAAATTTCACCGCCATTGCCAATGAATCGCCAGCCAACGGCGTGATCGACATGTTCCGTGATGCAGGCAACGCGATCATCAGCTTCGGTGCGGGCGGCTTTGTCGATGCCGGCGCGGGCAGCGTTCTGCTCAACCTGCGTTCCGGCAGCGGCCTTACCAACTCGGATAGTGGCGAGATTTCGCTGGGCTCGATCACCGCCTCCTCGATTAGCGTGCTGCATGCAGGCGCATCGGGCACCAACACGGTTACGGTCAACAGCGGCGCTGTGCTCACCGCTTCGGGACCGGGTGATGCGATCGTCGTTCTCAGCCAGGTGTTCAACAACCTTGCAGGCGCGGGCGCCTTCACCTTCACCGGTGGCGGCCGGTTCCTGGTCTATGCCAGTGATTACGAGGACATCGATCGCGGCGGCCTCGTCGGCAACAATCTCTACAACCGCAGCTTTATCGACGCGGCACCCGGCACGGTTGCACAACCGGGCAATCTGTTCATCTTCCAGCGCCAGCCGATCCTTACCTTTACCGCCGACGATGTCACCCGCACCTATGGCGACGGATTCCCGGACTACAGCTTCCAGTTCGCCGGACTGGTGAATGGCGATACGGCCGGATACGCATTCTCCGGCGCGCCCGACCTGTTCGATACCGCCTCGGGCAACGCGGGCAGTGATACGATCTTCATCCAGCAGGGCACATTGCTGTCCGACGTCGGCTATGGCTTTGACTTCGTCAACGGCGCGCTGACCACCCTGCGGGCACTGCTCACGGTTCAGGTCGATGACAAGACGCGCGAATACGGCCTCGGCGATCCGGCCTTCACCGCAACCTTCTTCGGCTTGGTCAACGGTGATAACGAGACTGTCGTGTCGGGGCTGAATTTCTTCACCCTCGCCGACATCACCTCGGACGTCGGCACGTACGCAATTTCGGCGTTCGATGCATCGGCAACCAATTACGACTTCGCATACGTTCCAGGCACGCTGACGATCACCAAGGCCCTGCTGACGGTGACGGCGGATGATGCGAGCCGCGAGTATGGCCTGGCCAACCCGACGTTCACCGGCAGCATCACCGGCTTCCGCAACGCTGATGACGCCAGCGTTATCTCTGGTCTCGTTTACGGCTCGGTCGCCACCATCGCGAGCGACGTCGGGACCTACGCGATCACGGGCTCGGGCGCGACATCGACCAACTATGATTTCGCGTATACACCCGGCACGCTGACCATCACCAAGGCGCTGCTGACGGTAGCAGCCGACGATGCTAGCCGCGAGTACGGCTTGGCCAGCCCGGCATTTACCGGCAGCATCACCGGCTTCCGCAACGCCGATGATGCCAGCGTTATCTCTGGTCTCGTCTACGGATCGGTCGCGACTATCGCGAGCGATGTTGGGACCTATGCCATCACAGGCTCAGGTGCGACTTCCACCAACTACGACTTCGCCTACACGCCGGGCACGCTGACCATCACCAAGGCGCTGCTGACGGTGGCGGCCGACGATGCGAGCCGCGAGTACGGCCTCGCCAACCCCGCGTTCACCGGCAGCATCACCGGCTTCCGCAACAGCGACGACGCCAGCGTCATATCGGGGCTGGTCTACGGCTCGGTTGCCACGATCGCGAGCGATGTCGGCACTTACGCGATCACCGGCTCGGGCGCGACCTCGACCAACTACGACTTCGTCTACACGCCTGGCACGCTGACGATCACAAAGGCGCTGCTGACGGTGGCGGCGGACGATGCTAACCGTGAGTATGGCCTGGCCAACCCGGCATTCACCGGCAGCATCACAGGCTTCCGCAACAGCGACGACGCCAGCGTCATATCGGGTCTCGTCTACGGCTCGGTCGCCACCATCGCGAGCGATGGCGGGACCTACGCGATCACCGGCTCGGGCGCGACATCGACGAACTACGACTTCTCGTACACGCCGGGCACGCTGACGATCACCAAGGCGCTACTGACAGTGGCGGCGGACGATGCGAGCCGCGAGTACGGCTTGGCCAACCCAGCCTTCACGGGATCGATAAGCGGCTTCCGCAACGCCGATGACGCTAGCGTGATCAGCGGGCTGATTTACGGCTCGGTCGCTACCATCGCGAGCGATGTCGGCACCTATGCCATCACCGGCTCGGGCGCGACCTCGACGAACTACGACTTCTCGTACACGCCGGGCACGTTGACCATCACCAAAGCGCTGCTGACGGTGGCGGCCGACGATGCGAGCCGCGAGTACGGCTTGGCCAACCCGGCGTTCACCGGCAGCATCACCGGCTTCCGCAACTCGGATACTGACAGCGTAGTATCGGGACTGGTCTACGGATCGGTGGCTACTATCGCGAGCGATGTCGGCACCTACGCCATCACCGGTTCAGGTGCGACTTCGACGAACTACGACTTCGCTTACACGCCCGGCACGCTGACCATCACCAAGGCGCTGCTGACGGTGGCCGCGGACGATGCGAGTCGTGAGTACGGCCTAGCTAACCCCGCGTTCACCGGCAGCATCACCGGCTTCCGAAACAGCGACGACGCCAGCGTCATATCGGGTCTCGTCTACGGCTCGGTTGCCACTATCGCGAGCGATGTCGGCACCTACGCCATCACGGGCTCAGGCGCGACATCGACCAACTACGACTTCTCTTACACGCCCGGCACGCTGACGATCACCAAGGCGCTCCTGACGGTGACGGCGGACGACGCAAACCGCGAGTATGGCTTGGCCAACCCGGCATTCACCGGCAGCATCACAGGCTTCCGCAACAGCGACGACGCCAGCGTCATATCGGGTCTCGTCTACGGCTCGGTCGCCACCATCGCGAGCGATGTCGGGACCTACGCGATCACCGGCTCGGGCGCGACATCGACGAACTACGACTTCTCGTACACGCCGGGCACGCTGACGATCACCAAGGCGCTACTGACAGTGGCGGCGGACGATGCGAGCCGCGAGTACGGCTTGGCCAACCCAGCCTTCACGGGATCGATAAGCGGCTTCCGCAACGCCGATGACGCTAGCGTGATCAGCGGGCTGATTTACGGCTCGGTCGCTACCATCGCGAGCGATGTCGGCACCTATGCCATCACCGGCTCGGGCGCGACCTCGACGAACTACGACTTCTCGTACACGCCGGGCACGTTGACCATCACCAAAGCGCTGCTGACGGTGGCGGCCGACGATGCGAGCCGCGAGTACGGCTTGGCCAACCCGGCGTTCACCGGCAGCATCACCGGCTTCCGCAACTCGGATACTGACAGCGTAGTATCGGGACTGGTGTACGGCTCGGTCGCCACCATCGCGAGCGATGTCGGGACCTACGCGATTACCGGCTCGGGCGCGACTTCGACCAACTACGACTTTGCGTACACGCCAGGCACGCTGACTATCACGAAGGCCCTGCTGACGGTGACGGCCGACGATGCGAACCGCGAGTACGGCCTCGTCAACCCCGCGTTCACAGGCAGCATCACCGGCTTCCGTAACAGCGACGACGCCAGCGTCATCACCGGGCTGAGCTATGGCAGCGATGCGCTGATCAATTCGAACGTGGGCCTGTACGCGATCAACGCCAGCGGTGCGAGCGCTACCAATTACGACTTCGCCTACACGCCCGGCACGCTGACGATCACGCGCGCCCTGCTCACGGTTACCGCCGACGATGCTGCCCGCGAATACGGCCTCGCCAACCCAACCTTTACCGGCGCGATCAGCGGATTGCGCGCGGGCGATACCGACAGCGTGGTGTCGGGCCTCACCTTCGCTACGGTTGCCACGATTGCCAGCGATACCGGCACTTATGCGATCACGAGCTCTGGGGCGAGTGCGACGAACTACGACTTTGCCTACACGCCCGGAACGCTCACGATCACACGCGCGCTGCTTACCGTCACCGCCGATAGCGCCAGCCGCGAATATGGCCTTTCCAATCCGACCTTTACCGGCACGATCAGCGGCTTGCGTAACGGCGATACTGCCAGTGTGATTTCAGGGCTGATCTACGGTTCCTTCGCCACCGTGGCCAGTGACGTAGGTGCGTATGCCATCACCGGCTCGGGTGCGACTTCGACTAACTACGACTTCGCGTACACGGCTGGCACGCTGACGATCACCAAGGCGCTGCTGACGGTAACAGCCGACGATGCGAACCGTGAGTACGGCCTCGCGAACCCAGCGTTCACCGGGAGCATCACCGGCTTCCGCAACAGCGACGATGCCAGCGTCATATCGGGCCTCCTCTACGGATCGGTTGCCACCATCGCGAGCGATGTCGGGACCTACGCGATCACAGGCTCGGGAGGGACATCGACCAACTACGACTTCGCGTACACGCCCGGCCTATTGACGATCACCAAAGCTCTTTTGACCGTCACCGCCGATAGCGCCAGCCGCGAGTATGGCCTGGCTAACCCCGCGTTCACGGGAACGATCAGCGGATTGCGGAATGGCGATGCCGCCAGCGTCGTGACTGGCTTGGCTTACGGCAGTGTCGCTACCTCAGCTTCGAATGTCGGAACCTACGCCATCACCGGCTCGGGCGCGACATCGACCAACTACGACTTTGCCTACACGCCGGGCACATTGACGATCACGAAGGCATTGCTGACGGTGACGGCGGACGATGCGAACCGAGAGTATGGCTTGGCCAACCCGGCATTCACCGGCAGCATCACCGGCTTCCGCAATGCCGACGACGCCAGCGTCATATCGGGGCTGGTCTACGGCTCGGTCGCCACGATCGCGAGCGATGTCGGCACTTACGCCATCACAGGCTCGGGCGCGACATCGACAAATTACGACTTCGCCTATACGCCCGGCACGCTTACGATCACCAAGGCACTGCTGACAGTAACTGCCGATGATGCGAGCCGCGAGTACGGCCTAGCTAACCCGGCGTTCACCGGGAGCATCACCGGCTTCCGCAACAGCGACGACGCCAGCGTTATCTCGGGGCTGGTGTATGGCTCGGTCGCCACCATTGCGAGTGATGTCGGTACCTACGCCATCGCAGGCTCGGGCGCGACCTCGACCAACTACGACTTTGCCTACACGCCGGGCACGTTGACGATCACCAAGGCGTTGCTGACGGTGACTGCCAACGACGGCGCGCGTGAGTATGGCCTCGCCAATCCAGCGTTCACCGGCAGTATCGCAGGATTGCGCAATGGCGATGCCGCCAGCGTGATCTCCGGCCTGGTCTACAGCACCGCCGCAACAGCTGGGTCGAATGTCGGCACTTATGCGATTACGGGCTCGGGTGCAGCTGCGACGAACTACGACTTTGCGTATGTGCCGGGCGCATTGACGATCACGCGGGCGCTGCTAACCGTAACCGCGGACAATGCGACGCGCGAATATGGCCTGGCTAACCCCGCGTTCACTGGCACGATCAGCGGCTTGCGCAACGGCGATGCCGCCAGCGTCGTGACTGGCTTGGCTTACGGCAGTGTCGCTACCTCAGCGTCGAATGTAGGCACCTACGCCATCACCGGTTCGGGCGCGACATCGACCAATTACGATTTCGCTTACACGCCAGGCAATCTTACGATCAGCAAGGCGCTGCTGACGGTATCTGCCGACAATGCTGCGCGTGAATATGGTCTGGCCAACCCGACCTTTACCGGCACGATCAGCGGCTTGCGCAACGGCGATGCCAGCAGCGTGGTATCGGGACTTACCTTCTCTACAGTCGCAACGACCGGCAGCAACATCGGCACCTATGCGATTACGGGCTCGGGTGCAGCTGCGACGAACTACGACTTTGCGTATGTGCCGGGCGCATTGACGATCACGCGGGCGCTGCTCACCGTAACCGCGGACAATGCGACGCGCGAATATGGCCTGGCTAACCCCGCGTTCACGGGCACGATCAGCGGCTTGCGCAACGGCGATGCCGCCAGCGTCGTGACTGGCCTCGTTTACGGCAGTGTCGCGACTTCGGCTTCGAACGTCGGCACTTATGCGATTACGGGCTCGGGTGCTACATCGACCAATTACGATTTCGCTTACGTGCCGGGCACATTGACGATCAGCAAGGCCCTGCTCACCGTAACCGCCGACAACGCGACACGCGAATATGGCCTCGCCAACCCGATCTTTACCGGCACGATCAGCGGATTGCGCAATGGCGATAGCGCTAGCGTGATCTCTGGGCTGGTGTTCGGCAGCGTCGCGACCACGGCTTCCAACGTCGGCACCTATGCGATCACCGGGTCCGGCGCATCGGCGACCAACTATGATTTCGCTTATGCGCCCGGCACGTTGACAATCACCAAGGCTTTGCTGACGATCAGCGCGGACAACAAGACGCGCGAATATGGCCTGACCAACCCTGCGTTGACCAGCAGCATTACAGGCTTGCGCAACGGCGATACCGCCGCGGTCGTCAGCGGTCTGCAACTGGCGACCAGCGCGACATCGGCATCGAATGTCGGCGCTTATGCCATCGGCGTGTCGGGCGGCAGCGCGCTGAACTATGATTTCGCTTACACGCCGGGCACTTTGGCGATCACGCCTGCGCCATTGACCGTCACCATAGACAACAAGACGCGGGTCTATGGCGGCGCCAATCCTGAGCTGACCGCCGGCATCACCGGGTTCCGCAATGGCGATACTGATGCGGTGGTTTCCGGCCTCAGGCTGCGGACAGGCGCCGCTGCGCGCAGCAACGTGGGGGATTACGTGATCACCGGCGGAGGCGCCAATGCGGCCAATTACCGGTTCGATTATATCCCCGGCACGCTGTCCATCACCAAGGCGCTGCTGCAGGTGCGCGTCAACAACGCCGCGCGCGAATATGGCCTGACCAACCCGGCCTTCAGCGCGATGATATCCGGCTTCCGCAACGGTGACACGGCAAACGTCGTCAGCGGCCTGGTGCTGGGCAGCCCGGCTGGAATCGGGTCGGATGTCGGTATCTATGCGATCACCGCATCCGGTGCCTCTGCGCTGAACTATGACTTTGCCTATACGCCCGGCCGCCTGATCATCGATCAGGCGCGGCTGATGATCACGGCCAACAGCATGGTCATGCACCAGGGCAGCGGCGATCCCGTGTTGACGGTGACGTATTCCGGCCTGCGCAACGGCGATGCGCCCGATGTCGTGACCGGGCTGGTGCTGCGCTCGTCGGGTGGCGGAACGTCCAGCCCCGGACAGTACATTATCAACGCATCGCGGGGCACGGCGCGCAATTATCAGATCACCTATCGGCCCGGCGTGATGACGGTGCTGCCCGCCCTCATGCCCCCGGCCAGCCCTCCAGCGGCAGCCCCGCCCGCCGCAGCCCCTCCTGCCACCACGCCGCCACCAACGCCGCCTGCCGCAACGCCCCCTGCCGTAACCCCGCCGCCACCGACCGATGGCGGCACGACCAACGCCCCGCCTGCGTCGAGTGGTTCAGGCGCCGGAGCGGGACCGGGCGCGGTTGCTGGCGGGCAGGCGCCGGTGACGGCTCCGGCCGGTACGCCGCCTCCTGCAGCCGCCGCCGTTCAGTCGCCATCGGCCAGCCCTGCGGCTGGCGGATCGTCGGTGCCGGGGCTGGGATCGGTCACCATACCGGTGTCGCCCCAGACGCTTCCGGCCATGCAGGTGTTGCAGGGCCTGGCCGCACCCTTGCCGGTGATCGTCTCGCCGGAAACGCGCCCCGCCGATCCTGCCGACCCGCTTAAGCCATCGCAGGGCAATGGACAGCGCACCGGCTGCACGTATATCAGCCTGTGTTCCGGCACGCCTGTTCCCCTGTGGACCTTCCAGCCAGCCCAATGAAGAAAGTTTGAAGTGATGCCTCTTATGCTGCGTACCCTGGTCGCCATCGCGCCTGCCCTGCTTTTGTGCGCTCCGCTTGCGGCCCAGACCACCGCTCCGGCGGCAAAGCCTGCGGCACCGGCCTCTGGTGCAGCATCGCAAGGCATCACGCCCAAGACGGTGGCCAACGGCGCCAAGCCCTGGACTGCCGGCTGCAAGGGTACCGGCGAAGCGGAGATCTGCGATGTCGTGCAATCGCTGATCGACGAGACCAACAACAAGGAGGTGATCCGCGTCGCCATTGCCAAGCAAAAGACGAGTGGCAAGGCTGGCCTGCTGGTCAAGGTGCCGCTGGGCGTGCGGCTGGACACTGGCGCGCTGATGCAGATCGACGGCGATCAGGCCAAGGGCATCGACAAGATCGTGTTCAGCCGTTGCCTGCCCGAAGGCTGCATCGGTGAAAAGCCGCTCACCGCGGCCGACATCGGTAACCTGAAAAAGGCGCAGAAGCTTGAGCTGGTGTTCCTTGATCTGGAAGGCAAGCCGATCGTGATCAACGTCGTTGCCACCGGGCTCGGCACCGCTTTGGCAACGTTTTGATCCACGGCTGACCTATGGCAATCCGGCCTTTTCACCTTGCGTTCCCGGTCGATGATCTGGCCGCGGCCCGCACATTCTATCGCGACGTGCTGGGCTGCGGCGAGGGGCGGTCATCGGACCATTGGATCGATTTCGATCTGTTCGGTCACCAGATCGTGGCGCACCTCGACCCTTCGGCAGCAGACAAGCGGGCGCACCACAATCCGGTGGACGGGCATGACGTGCCGGTGCCGCATTTCGGTGTCGTTCTCGCGATGGACGATTGGCAGGCGCTGGCCGCCCGGTTGCGCAATGCGGGCACCCGCTTCGTCATCGAGCCGCATATCCGCTTTGCCGGCCAGGTCGGCGAACAGGCGACTATGTTCTTCCACGATCCGGCAGGCAACGCCTTGGAGTTCAAGGCCTTTGCCGACGATGCGATGCTGTTCGCCAGCTGATTTCTCAGGCAACGTGTTCGTCACCCCCGCGAAAGCGGGGGTCCCGCTTTTGTGCTGATGTTACAGAAATAGCGGGATTCCCGCTTTCGCGGGAATGACGGTGAAGACTATTTCACGGCCAGATCGACCGGCAGGGTGGGTTCGCTGATCACGCGTTCCATCGCGGCCCAGCGCGCCTTAGCCGACGGCCCCGCCGCTTCGACATATTCGCGCACCATGTCCTGCCCCAGGCCGTAGTTGATGACATAGCTGCGATAGGTATCGGTGAACCCGATCGACTGCTTGGCGCGCGCTTCGCTCATCAGCTGGTATTTCTGCGTCAGCGCGATCGCCTGGGCGCGGTCGATCTGGCCGTCCAGATACATCTGCGCGATGGTGAAGCGCGCACCGCGGAGACCCGTCAGCGCCTTTTGCAGGGTTTCCAGCCGCGCGGCATCGGTGGTGGCAAGGCCGGCGAGCGGATAGAGTTCGCGCTGCTCGAAGGCCAGTTTTTCATTGCCGGGAAAGGCAAGGTCGATGCCGTAATTGGCCGAACCTTCGGCGATCAGGCTTTGCGGGCTGTACAGCGGGTAGACGCTGTATTCCATCCAACCGCGCGCACGCATCAGCCGCTGTTCCAGCAGGTAATTGAGCGCGTGGTGGCCGGGATAGCCCTCGTGACAGCCGAGGTCCACCGCGCGTGAAATGCGGATCGGCAGATCGGTGTTGATCTGGATCAGGCTGGCAAGGTTGCCCTGGTAATAATTGTAGCCGCTCCACGGCTTGCCGGTGACGAACTCCATCCTGAAGCTCTCACCCTTGGGCAGCGGGATATGCTGGGCGGTGCGCGCGCGGCATTCGGCGATTGCGCGGTCGAACACGGGCTTCAGCCGGTCGGCGGGTATCACGAACCGCTCCTGGAACGCATCCATCCGCTCGGCCAATGTGCCGGGCCCGGGCAGCAGCGCTTCGATGTTCGCCAGCACCGGATCATAGCTTGCGAGCGGTTGGATATCGGGCGTCGCGCCAAATAGGCCGAGCGATTCCTGCCGGAAGCTCAGCTTCTCGCCGCGCAGCATGCGCAGCCGGGTGCGCGCGGCATTGAGCTGCGCCCGCAGGAACGTGACCCTGCGCTGGACCAGACGCTCGGAACCGGCGACGTCGACCGCAGCAAGGCTGGCATCGAGCGCATCGACGGCAGCGGCAAGGTCCGGCAGGGCGCGCGGCGCGGCCTCGGCGGCGCGCTTCCATTCGGCAGGGCCGTAATAGGCGTCGATATAGCCCTCTTCGTGCATGCCGATTTCCAGTGACAGCATGACATATTGCCGGGCAATGTCATTGATCGGGTCCGCAGGCGCGCTGGCCTGCGGTCCGGTCTTGGGCGCGCAAGCCGTGCACAGCAGCAACAGGCCCAGCAGGCCAAGGCGAAGAAGGGTGTTCATGCTCGGGCTACCTCAGGTTCGTCGTCCTCGATGCTTTCCACATCGCCATCGGCGCTGACCTCGTCGGCCTGTTCGCGTTCCTCCCGCTCATGCTGCGGGTGCAGCGGGCAGAAGCGCAGGATGCCGTAGCCCAGCAGTGCCGAGGCAACCGAGCCCATGATCACGCCGATCTTGGCCTCGTCGATCAGCAGCGCGTTGCCCGGAAAGGCGAGCGCGCCGATAAACAGGCTCATGGTAAAGCCGATGCCGCACAGGGCCGCCACCGCGTAAATCTGCAGCCAGGTCGCGCCGCGCAGCTTGCTGCCGATGCCCAGCTTTACCGCCAGCCACACGCTGCCGAAGATGCCGATCTGCTTGCCGAAGAACAGCCCAGCCGCGATGCCCAGCGGCACGGGGGCGAAGATTTCATCCATGCCCAGCCCCTGCAGCGACACGCCCGCATTGGCAAAGCCGAACACCGGGATGATCAGGAAGGCGCTCCACGGCGAAATCGCATGCTCCAGCCGGTGCAGCGGGCTGTCATGCGCATCGGGGGTTCCCGGCGTCTTGATGATCGGGATCATGAATGCGGCCAGCACGCCTGCGATCGTTGCATGCACGCCCGACTGCAGGATGGCGTACCACAGCAATACGGTGAGCAGCAGGTACGGGATGAGATTCAAGACCCGCGCGCGGTTGAGGCCGTACATCACGGCCATGACCAAAGCCGCAGCGCCCAGCCACATCGGCAGCAGCCCTTCGGTGTAGAACAGCGCGATGATGGTGACCGCGCCCATGTCATCGACGATGGCGACGGTGACGAGGAACAGCTTGAGCGAGGTCGGTGCGCGCTTGCCGAGCAGCGCCAGCACGCCCATGGCAAAGGCAATGTCGGTCGCCGCAGGGATCGCCCAGCCGTTCATCAGCGCAGGATCAAACCCGGTTTCCAGCAGATACACGAGAGCGGGCAAAGCCATGCCGGCGGCGGCGGCGATGACCGGCAGGCGGCGTTTGTCCCAGGTGGAAAGCCGTCCGTCGACCAGTTCGCGTTTGATTTCCAGCCCGACATACAGGAAGAAAATCACCATCAGACCATCGTTGATCCACAGATGCGGGGTCATCGGACCCAGCTTCTTGGTCAGCACCGGCCCTTGAATATCGTGCAGCACATGGTGGTACAGATCGTACAACGGGCTGTTGGCGATCACCATGGCAATGGCGGCTGACAGCATCAGGATGATGCCGCCCGCTGCCTCGCTGCCGAGGAACTCGCGCAACGCGGATTTCTGCTCTCCGCCCGGTGGTGTCTGTGCGACCATGTTTGCTCCCGTTGTTCGCTTCGTTTGTGGTCCGCCAGCCATGTAAAGCTCGGCTCAGGCAACTGAACCTGCAAGGTCGTGCTGAGATGAATGCGCGTCGACGCCAGAAAAACGTGAGCGGGCGGGTGGAACCTCTGTCTGTATCCGTCTATCGCCAAAGAAACGGTCGGTCCACCCCGGCTGGCCCGCAAATGGTGAGAATGCAATGACCAACCAGTCTGATCAGCCTGTTGCCGCGCCAAAGCCCAATGCCGCGTCCAGCAGCCTGGGCAGCTTTGCCGCACGCGTCGCCGGGCCTTTGGGCACGTGGTGGCGCGGATCGGTGATCCCCACGATCGAGCACCGCGCCGTCATCGCCAAGGTGGATGACGAAGCCGGACTGACCCCGCGTTATGCGTTCATGATCCTGATGTCGGCAGGCATCGCGGTGCTGGGGCTGCTGCTGTCCTCGCCTGCGGTCGTCATCGGCGCCATGCTGATTTCGCCGCTGATGGGGCCGATCATCGGGCTGGGCTTCGGCATGGCGATGGTCGATGGCAACGAGATCCGCCGGACCGCCATGACGCTGGCGGGCGGGATCGTGCTGGCCGTGCTGTTCACCGCGCTGATCGTGTTCTTCTCGCCCATCAAGGACGTGACGTCGGAAATTGCCGCGCGCACGCGGCCCAATTTGTTCGACCTGCTTGTCGCCCTGTTCTCTGCGCTGGCGGGAGCCTACGCCATGATCCGCGGTCGCGAGGGCACCATCGTGGGCGTCGCCATCGCCACGGCGCTGATGCCGCCGCTTGCCACGGTCGGCTTTGGGCTGGCGACGCTGAACAGCACGGTATTCTTCGGCGCGCTGCTGCTGTTCGTCACCAACCTGATGACGATTGCGATTGCCGCTGCGATAATGGCCCGGCTGTATGGTTTCGGCCCCAAGCTCACCAGCCGCCAGAGCGGGGTGCAGGCAGCGGTCATCACCGCGCTGTTCCTCGCGCTGGCGATTCCGCTGGGCTATTCGCTCAGCCAGATCGCGTGGGAGGCGCGCGCGCAGCGCCAGACCCGCGATGTGCTGTCCGACCAGTTTCCGCGACAGGCAAAGATCGACCAATTGGATATCGATTTTTCCAGCGAGCCGATGACCATCCGCGCGACGATCCTGACGCCGCAATATCGCGCCGACGCCAGCAAGAAGAGCGAGGCGATGCTGACCGACACGCTGGGCCGTCCGGTCAAGCTCAGCCTTGAGCAGTTCCGCGTCGGCACGGCCGCAGGAGACGCGGAAGCCGCGCAGCTGGCATCTGCCTCTGCCAGCGAGCAGGCGCGGAAGGACCGCGCCGCCGTGGCCCTGGTGGGGCGCGAGCTTGCGATCCTTGCAGGCGTGTCGCCCGAGGCGGTGCTGGTGGATCGCGACAAGCGGATGGCGCAGGTGCGCGCGACGCCGTTGCCGGGAGCAGGCCTTGCCACCTATCGCGCGCTGGAACAGCGGCTAACCCAGGCACAGCCGCAATGGCAGATGCAGCTGATCCCACCGGCGCTGGCCTTGCCGGCAATCAGCTTCGACGGCGACGAACCCGATGCCTCCGGTGCATCCGACCTTGCCCTTGCAATCTGGGCCGCGCGCCGCACGGGGCTGTCCGTTACGGTAAACGGCTCGGGCAATTCTGCCGATTATGTTTTGACGAAACTAAAGGAAGCGGGCATCAAAACGCAAAGTGAAGGCACGCGCAATTCGGGCGACACGGTACGGATCGATTGGGCATTGTAACGGGACCGCGACTGTCCCGCCGGGGAGCAATGCTTGGTAGCGATGGCACAGGCACTGGGCGGAACAGGCAGCGTTGAATGCGTGACACTGGTCTGCGCAAGTTTTTCTGCAGTGGATGTCATTGCTACTGAACTTCTGCTGTTTGCCGGAATCTGGTTCTTCATCGGTGCGCTGGATGACCTTGCGCTCGATGCGGTGTGGTTCTGGCAGAAAATTCGCTACCGCCGCGATGACGAGGCGCGCAAGAACTTGCTCACCAGCCCGCATCAGGCACCGCCTGCGCACAGCGGCCCGCCGCGCCACGCGGTTTTCATCCCCGCCTGGGACGAGGCCGACGTTATTGCGGACATGATCGGCCATTGCCTGCACCGCTGGCAGCGCGCCGATTACCGCCTTTATATCGGATTGTACGCCAATGATCCGGCGACGGGCCAGGCCGCGATGGAGGGTGCGCGCGGTGATTGCCGGGTGCGCATCGTGCCGATCGGCGTGGCCGGGCCGACATCCAAGGCCGATTGCCTCAACCGGGTCTGGCAGGCGATGGCCCAGGATGAGCGGGAAGGCGGTTTCACCTACGTTTCCGTGGTGCTGCACGATGCCGAGGATGTCGTGCATCCGGCAGAATTGCAGATTTACGACCGTATGCTGGACGCCCATGCGTTCGTGCAACTGCCGGTCAGCCCGCTAATCGATCCTGCAGCGCGGCTGATCAGCGGGCATTATGCCGATGAGTTTACCGAAGCGCATGCCCGCGCGATGCCCGTGCGCAGCCGCATGGGGGTTGCGATGCCATGCGCGGGGGTGGGCTGCGGGTTCGCGCGAGCGACGCTGCAGGCGCTGGCGGATCGGTCGGCGGACGCCGCGCCGTTTGCGACCGACAGCCTGACCGAGGATTACGAACTTGGCATTCGCATCCACCAGACCGGCGGCCGCGGTTTATTCTTAAGGGTACGCGATGCGGCAGGCGAACTGGTCGCCACGCGAGCGTATTTTCCGGGCACTGTTTCGGATGCCGTGCGCCAGAAAACGCGCTGGACCATCGGCATCGCGCTGAGCGGCTGGGATCGCACCGGATGGGGCGCAGGGCTGGGCGACATCTGGATGCGCGCGCGCGATCGCCGCGCCGCGCTGTCGGCATTGGTGCTGGTGGCAGGCTATGCCGGGCTTGTCGCCTGGCTGGGGGTCACCGCAGCCAGCTATGCCGGGCTGCAGGCGCTGCAGCCGCTCGACCCTGCCTTCCAGGCACTGCTGATCGCCAACGGGGGTATCCTTGCCTGGCGCATCGCGGTGCGCGCGCGGTGCACCGGGCAGCAATATGGCTGGCGTGAGGCGTTGTGGTCGGTGCCGCGCGTGTTTGTCGCCAACATCATTGCAGTGATGGCGGCGCGGCGGGCGGTTGCGGCGTATGTCGCCAGCCTGCGCGGGGCAAGGCTGGCCTGGGACAAGACCCGCCACCACATCCCCGCCGCTCCTGTCCTGTCGCCACACATGAACGTGCGCCCGGTGGCGAGCGAGGCAGCCGTTCGTGATGCTTAATGCTGCAACCCGCGCACATGCCCGCACCGGGCCGCGTGGCCAGCCTTTGGTGTTTCTGGGCACGGTGGTGCTGGTGTGGACGCTGGCGCGGATCATCCACCATTGGCCGGAAGACGCCATCGCGCCAAGACCCATGCAGCTTTATCCGGCGGCGCCGACGCAGTTCGTCCGGCCATGGGAGCGCTTGCGTGCCGATTCCGCAGCGAACAGCGCGGCTTTCAGCGTCGCCGATGTTCCAGCCGGTTTGCCGCCAAAGATCGAACCGACGACGTCGGGACGCGCAAGAACTGGCGGTGACGACCGCGATTTCGATACAGCCATGGCGCACCATCTGCTGTGGGCAGAGGCGCTGACATCGCACCGGGCGCCTGATGCGCGCGCGGGCTCCCCGCTGGCCGACACGCCGGTGATCGTTGCGCCTGCGAACGACGGGCGAGGCCTGGAAGATACGGCGTCAGAGCCCAGCAGGCGTGCAGCCAGCAGACGCTGGTCGGTCTATGCCTGGTCGCTGGTGCGTCAGGGCAGGGCGGCACAGGCCTTGGCCCCCGGCGCGCAATATGGCGGCAGCCAGGCCGGTCTTGTCATCCGGCACGCGTTTGGCCAGGCGGCCGGGGCACCGGTGCTGTATGCCCGGGCGGCAGGCGCGCTAGCCAGCAGCGCGGATCGGACCGCGGCGATCGGGTTTTCGGCGCGGCCGTGGCGCGGCGTTCCGGTCGATCTTGCAGTAGAGCGCCGGTTCGGGCTTGCCCGCGGCCAGCCTGACCGGTTCGTCGCAATGGCGGTCGCAGGCGGCGGGGCGACGCTGCGTCAGAGCGGGATTCGCGTTGACGGCTATGGGCAGGCAGGCATCGTCGGTCTGGACGAGCGGCTGGGCTTTTTCGATCTGCAACTGATCGCCTCCAGGCCCGTGACATCGCCCGACCACGCCGTGGTATCGGTCGGCGGCGGCATATGGGCGGGCGGGCAGCAGGATGTACAGGACAACGGCGCTAAGTCGTGGGTCCACCGCGTCGATGCCGGCCCGCGTGCCGCGCTCGGCCTGCCGGCGGGCGAGGGCCGCCTGACGCTTGCGCTTGACTGGCGGCAGCGCATCGACGGCGAGGCAAGGCCTGCCTCAGGGGCGGTGATGACCTTGTCCGCCGGTTTTTAGCCGCTGGCCGTAACGTTGCGGCCTATCCCCCCTTCTGCTGAGCCGGCAAAGCGTCTAGCGTCAGCCGCACATCATGGACGTCTACCTTCCCATCGCGAATCTTTCGGTCAACGCCCTGGTCATTATCGGGCTGGGCGGGCTCGTCGGCATTTTGTCGGGCATGTTCGGCGTGGGCGGCGGATTCCTTACCACGCCGCTGCTGATCTTTTACGGCATCCCGCCCACCGTCGCGGCAGCATCTGCCTCCACCCAGGTAACCGGTTCGAGCGTATCGGGGGTCATCGCCCATAGCCGCCGCAAGGGTGTGGACTATCAGATGGGCGGCGTGCTTGTCGTCGGCGGCATTCTGGGCACGTTTGCAGGTGCCGCGCTGTTTCGCGTGCTGCAGCAACTGGGCCAGATCGATACCGTCATCAACATCGTCTACGTGCTGATGCTGGGCTCGATCGGCGGCATCATGGCGCGCGAAAGCCTGGCGAGCGTGCGGGCGATGCGCCGTGGCGAGCGGCTACCCGCCAAGAAGCGCCGTCACCATCCGCTGGTCGCCAACCTGCCGCTGCGCTGGCGGTTCTATCGATCGGGGCTGTACATCTCGCCGCTTGCGCCGCTGCTGCTGGGCTTTCTTACGGGGATCTTGACCATCCTGCTGGGCGTCGGCGGTGGTTTCGTGATGGTGCCCGCGATGCTGTATCTGCTGGGCATGGGCGCGCAGGTCGTTGTCGGTACGTCCCTGTTCCAGATACTGTTCGTGACGCTCGCCTCCACCATGGTGCACAGCCTCACCACCAAGGCGGTGGACATCGTGCTGGCGGTGCTGCTGCTGATCGGCAGCGTTACCGGCGCGCAGATCGGCGCGCGGTTCGCACAGAAGCTTCCGCCCGAATATCTGCGTCTGCTGCTGGCGGTGCTGGTGTTGCTGGTCGCCGCGCGGCTGGCGATCGGCCTGGGGTTCCGCCCGGCAGACATCTACACCGTCGAGCTGCTGCAATGACCTGGTTGCGCATGGCTGCGCTGGTGCTGGGCGCGTGGATGATGACGGCGGCGACCGAGCCGGTTCTGGTGCCCGAAGTGTCGCAGCGCGACATCCAGATCAAATACGGCTTCACCGGTGCAGAACTGTTGCTGTTCGGTGCGATCGTCTATCCCGGCGGCACCCCGCCAAGCCAGGAAAGCGACATCGTCGTGATTCTCAAAGGCCCGCCGCAATCGATCATCCTGCGCGAAAAGCAGAAGATCGCCGGTATCTGGATCAACGCGGCCAGTTCGGAATTTCGGTCGGCCCCTGCCTATTACGCGGTGGCATCGTCGCGCCCGATCGACAAGATCGTCGATAAGCGGACCGCGGCCATCTATGAATTTGGCCTGCGCAACCTGCAGCTGTCTCCTGCCGACTCGATCGATCCGCAGGAGCAGCGGCGCTTTCTTGCAGGCCTGGTCAACCTGAACCGCCGCGAAGGCCTGTACAAGCAGCAGGAAGGCAGCGTCGAGATTCTGGAAGGCGTGCTGTATCAGGCGCGGCTCTCCATCCCCGCCAGCGTGCCCACCGGCACCTATACCGCCGAGACATTCCTGGTCCGCGATGGCCAGGTGCTGGCCGCTGCCGTGCGCGAGATCGAGGTCCGCAAATACGGTTTTGAGCGGTTCGTGGCGAGGGCGGCGGAGTATCAACCCTTTTGGTACGGGATCAGCGCCGTGTTGGTGTCGGTGCTGCTCGGCTGGATCGGCGGCGTCGTTTTCCGCAAGATTTGAAGCGCTTGAAGCACGCCGAAAAGGCGCCTGGCGACCATAGAGGGAAAATTTACCCTATCGCGATAGACCGGTCAGTGCAGTTTCACGCACGAAAGGCACCAGTAGGCGCGATGGTCGAGCTCAATCCCCGCAGTTTCCAGGACCGCATGCCGGCCGCCGCAACCGATATTCCGGCCGGCATTCCTGAAATGCCCCGCATGATCCAGCGCCCCGGTGAGCAGTTTCGCATCGGCGAGGTCATAGAAATCGCCGGGTCCAGCTCGCAGGTGCTGCTGGATGCAAGCCGCCTGACCGCGCTGATGGACCACAGCGATCCCAGCGTATCGATGGCGGGACAGGTTGGCAGCCAGGTCAAGATCCGCATGGGCAATTGCTGGCTGGTCGCCAATGTGCGCACCCAGCGGATGCACCAGCGCGAGGCCGGACTGATCGTGTGCCAGATCGATTTTCTGGGCGAGGGCGAGGAAGAGCGGCTGACCGGGCGCATTTACAATTTCCGGCGCGGGGTCACGCGCTATCCGGTCCCCGGCACGCCGCTCTATGCGATGAGCAGCGCCGATCTCAAACAGGTCTATGCCGCCGATTCGCGCCCGCATATCGAGGTCGGGAACGTCTATCCCACCGCCGATATCCGCGGCGCGCTGTACGTCGATGCGTTGCTGGGCAAGCATTTCGCGCTGCTCGGATCGACCGGCACCGGCAAGTCCACCGCCGCGGCGCTGATCCTGCACCGGATCTGCGACATGATGCCCGATGGCCATATCGTCATGGTCGATCCGCACGGGGAATATTCCAGGGCCTTTGCCGACAATGGCGCGCTGTTCGATGTCGGCAATCTGGCGATGCCATACTGGCTGATGAACTTCGAGGAGCATTGCGAGGTTTTCCTCACATCTTCGGGCGCCGACCGGCAGACCGATGCCGAGATTCTGGCCAAATGTCTGCTGGCCGCCCGGTCAAAGGGCAAGGTGGCGCAGGGGCCATCGCGGGTGACCGTCGATACGCCGGTGCCGTATATGCTGTCCGATCTGGTCAGCAACATCCAGAACGAGATGGGCAAGCTGGACAAGGCGACGTCCAGCGCACCATTCCTGCGGATCAAGGGCAAGATCGAGGAGATCAAGGCCGATCCGCGCTATGCTTTCATGTTCTCGGGCATGCTGGTCGGCGACAACATGGCCGATTTCATCGCGCGCATCTTCCGCTTGCCCGCCGACGGCAAGCCCATCTCGATCATCGATGTGTCGGGGGTGCCTTCGGACATCACCTCCACCGTGGTCGCGGTATTGAGCCGCATGGTCTTCGATTTCGCGATCTGGAGCCGCAAGGAGCGGATCCGTCCGGTGCTGCTGGTGTGCGAAGAAGCGCACAGGTACATCCCGTCCGACCGGGTGCAGGAACACAGCGCGGTGCGCGACATCCTCAGCCGGATCGCCAAGGAAGGCCGCAAATACGGCGTGTCGCTCGGCCTGATCACGCAGCGCCCGTCGGATCTGTCCGAAGGCGTGTTGTCGCAGTGCGGCACGATCATCGCGATGCGCCTCAACAACGACCGCGACCAGGCGCATGTGCGTTCGGCGATGCCGGAAGGCGCGCGCGGGTTCCTCGATTCGATCCCGGCGCTGCGCAACCGCGAATGCATCATCTGCGGCGAGGGCGTGTCCATCCCGATTCGCGTCGCCTTCGACGACCTGGCCGAAGCACGGCGTCCGGCCTCTGACGATCCGCTGTTCAGCAGCCTGTGGAAAGAGCGCGGCGGCGAGTCCGAAATGGTCGCCCGCGTCGTCGGCCGCTGGCGCAATCAGGGCAACTTGCGCTAACGCCATCCAATCAGGTTCCGCGCGTATCGCCATACAGGTGGATGTGCAGCCGGTCGGTATAGCGCCAGCCGCGCTGCAGGCATAACGGGGCCAGCCAAGCGGCGCGCTCGCGCAGCACCGCAGGCTGCGTGCCTTCGCCCATCAGGATGACGCGGTGCGGGGAAATCCCGCAATCCGCGACAATGCGCGCCACTGCGTCGGCGTCTGCAGGCTGAGCCACCACGAACTTGAACCACGCCCGGTGATCGCGGGCATAGGTCCCCAGCACATCGGCCTGATAGCGCGCTGATTCGGGATTGCCCGAATGGCCAAGCTTGGGCGACAGGTTGAGCTGGTGGACATGGCCGCTCAATCGGTCATCCAGCGCCAGCGTGCCATTGCTCTCTATTTCCACGTGCCGACCAGAACCCAATTCGGCGCACAAGGCTGCGAGCGCGGGTTGCTGCAGCAGCGGTTCGCCGCCGGTGAAGACGATATGGTCGCAATCATAAGCGGCAATGCGCGCGGCGATATCTGCAATGTCCAGGGTGACGCTGTTGTCGCGCCGCTCGAACGGCGAAGAGCTGCGGTGCGGGGCGTTGTTGCCGGTGAAGAACCATGTGTATGGCGTATCGCACCAGGTGCAGGCAAGGTTGCAGCCCGACAGGCGCACGAACACCGATGGCCGGCCCAGGCTGATCCCTTCGCCCTGCAGCGAATGGAAGATTTCCGGTTCTCCCGGAACCGTGGTGGCAAGGCGCAGTCTTGGCATGGCTGCGCGCCCTTAGCGCATAATCGCGGTCAGGTGAAAGCGAAGTGGCCGCATCTGCGCGAACAGATGCGGCCACGCCCCCCATTCTTAACCCATAGGCCGGATCAGAATGCTGCGGTTGCCGCGAACACGATGGCAGAATCGGCAATCTGCCCGCCGCCGGTGCGGAACTTCTGGAAGTTGGGCAGCAGATAGGCCGATTCGGCAACGCCGATGTCGGTGTCGACATAGGTCACGCTCAGCGTCAGCGGCCCATAGACATTGACGGCTGCACCGAACGAGTAATCCCAATACTCACCCGTTGGCGTAACGCTGGTGCCGTTGGGGCCGAGGCCCGGGTTGCCTTCCGAATAGCCGACATGGGCGGTCAGGCTGACGGGTGTACCGGGAATGCCGATGCTGGCGTCACCTGCCAGATAGAGGTTGTCTTCCTTCTGGCCACGGCTGAACGGCGTGTTCGAGAAGTTGCCGAGCGCTTCCTGCTTGGGCGCGTAATAGACCGCCGCGGTCAAAGAGACGGGACCGGCGGTACCCTTCAGCTTTGCATAGCCTTCGAAGAAGTCGGTGTTGTCGAAGCCATCGGGGTACATGTACCAGGTGACGCCGACATCGATTCCCGCGCTGCCGACGGTGGTGGCATAGCCTGCGAACAGGTCGACCTCCAGATTGGGCCCGCCAAAGGTTCCCCAGCCTGCCAGGTTCGAGCCCCAGGTGCCGACGTAAAAGCCTGATTCGTGATTGACCGTAAAGCCGCCTTGAACGGCGACGCCTTCATCGGACTGTGACACACCGCGGAAGCGGTAATCCGACACCAGGCCAACCGATCCGGTGATGGTGACGGGCGGCTTTGCCTCTTCTTCCTGCGCAAACGCAGGGGTGGCGACAGCCGACGATACGAGAATGGCGAGGCCCGAAAGGCCCCGGTGGAATTTGGACGTACGCATGTTTTTCCTTTCAACTGGATGCGTTTCGTCCCGCCTGCGCTGCATGGCGACCCTCTGATTGTTCGACGTCTCTAGGCGCCGGATCGGGGTGCTCACTATCAGCGTCAGTATAGCTGCCGTGTCATGCTGCGCTGCACAAGAGAAAAGTGACAATTTTTGCAAGTTTGACGACAGATTGTGTCTTTCCCGCCACGACCGCGGTCCGTATCGGACCTTTAGAGGACTGTTAACCGCATAGGCCTAGCGTGCTTCCATGTTCTCCTCGCCCGTACCGATTCTGCCTGCACAGGCCCGGCCGCATGTCGATGTCGATCATGTGGCTGCGCAGGTCGACTCCGCACAGGTTGCGCTGGCGGCGATCGCGCGTCTGGCCGGGTGGGCGCGGTCCGGGCATGGCGATGATCTGGCTTTGCGTGCCGAACTGCCTGCCGCCCTCAGCGTGATACCCGCAGAGATGGCGCGGGATGTCGCTCGCAAACTCGATAGCCTGGGGATCGCGCTGCACGCGGGGCTGGTCGCGCTTGAACGGGCGCGCAGGGCCGGGCGACTCAACCGGGCCGCTGCCGCTTTGCTCCATGCCGAATGTGCCGAGGCGCTCGCGCTGGCGCTGGCCGGGATTGGGCTGGCGCGGACCGGATTAGCCAGCACAGGGTATTTAGGCCACAATTGAAGACGGCGGCCAGGCTTTTCTTTGTTCTTGTTTTGTATTAGGGTTGGGCATGACCCAAGCCAGCCTGCGCTCCGATCCTGCTGCACCGCAGATTTCGCCGCTCACCGATACGGCACCACCGTATGCACCGCCCAGTGGAACGCCCGATAGCGTTCCGCCTCAGGGCGCGGCTGCTGTGGCGCGCGGGGTGGCGCGATTGTTTCGCCGCAACCAGATCTGGGTGGCGCCTGAAATCGCCCTGCCCAACGGCCGCCGTGCGGACCTCATGGGCATCGATGCACGCGGGGGCATCGTGATCGTCGAGATCAAGGTCTCCCGCGCCGATCTGCTGGGCGATGGCAAGTGGCCGGAATATCTGGACCATTGCGACCGCTTCTACTGGGCCTTGCCGCCCGCGCTCGATGCTGCCCTGGTGCACGCGCCTGCGTTTTTGCCCGATGTCACCGGCCTCATCATCGCGGACGCCTATGATGCAGAGATCATCCGCCCTGCTGCCACCCGCCCCCTCGCGCCCGCACGGCGAAAGAACGAAACCGCCCGCCTTGCCGGCCTTGCGCTGCGCCGGCTCAATTATCTGCACGACCCGGCAGGCCCTGATGAGGTCTACCGATAACCAGATAGGTTATTTCTGTTGACATCGTCACGCTGATATGGCACAAATCATGAACATCGAGATGAAGCGATTCGCACAGGCGGCCTGACGCAAGGGCAGCCGGGGCGATGCGCTTCCCGATCGCAGGTTTTCCTGCATACCCTTGTCATTCCAAACAATCCCGCGCGGAGATGTGCGTTTGTCTGAAACCGTGTTGGAGGAACGCTTGCAGGCGTTTCTCGATCATCTGGCTGAAACGTCCAACGTTTCGGTCGCGGCCAAGCGTGCCGGTGTGTCGCGCTCTGCGGTGTACCGGTTGCGCGCGACCAGCCCTATTTTCAGCCTCGGCTGGCAGGCTGCGATTGCCACGGGCTATGACGAGCTGGAATTCCGGATGCTCAAGACCGCGCGTTTCGGCATGCTCAAGCCGGTCAAGCGCCCGGATGGCAGCATCGGGCGTGCAACCGAATATGACGACGCCCAGGGGTTGAAGCTGCTGATCGCGTACAAGGCCAGCGTCGAAAAGGCCGGCCCCGGCAAAGGACATGGCGAGCTGCTGGGCGATGCCGCCGCCGCGGCGAGCGCGCGTGACCGGCTGGCAGTGACACTCGAGCAGATCCGGCAGCGGCTTGATGCGGCGATCGACAAGGACAGTCAGTCCGGCGACAAAGATAGCCAGGTCGGGACCAGGGCGGGAGATGCCGACGCTCCCGACGCGGCCTCGCCGCAATGACGGCGCGATCGCTGGCCGAACGGCTGGCGGTGCTCTCTCCCGATCTGGCGCGATGCTATATCGACGGGCTGGCCGACACGGTGGTCGCCGGGCTTGCGCACCACTGGCGGTTCTGGGCGCGGCCCGAGCAGCTGGCGCCCCCGGGCGACTGGCGCATCTGGCTGATCATGGCCGGGCGTGGCTTTGGCAAGACTCGCGCCGGCGCGGAATGGGTGCGTTCGATCGGCGAAACTCAGCCCGATGCGCGGATCGCGCTGGTCGCGGCGAACCTGGCGGAGGCGCGCAGCATCATGGTGGAAGGCCAAAGCGGGTTGCTGGCGATTGCGCCGGATGCCAGCCGCCCGCTTTGGGAGCCTTCGCTGCGGCGGCTGCGCTGGCCGGGCGGGGCGCAGGCCACGCTGTTTTCGGCCGCCGAGCCAGAGAGCCTGCGCGGGCCGGAACACAGCCATGCCTGGTGCGACGAAATCGCCAAATGGGATAACGCGTCCGGGCGGGCGATGGCCGCGTGGGACAATCTGCAACTGGGGCTGCGGGTGGGCGCGCTGCCGCAGGTCGCCGCGACGACGACACCGCGTGCGGTGCCCCTGGTGCGGCATCTGCTCGCCGCTTCCGGCCTGGTGATCAGCCGAGGGAGCAGCCACGCCAACCGGGGCAACCTGCCGCATGCCTTTCTGGATGCGGTGGAAGGCCATTACGGCGGCACGGCACTGGGGCGGCAGGAGCTTGACGGCGAACTGCTGGAAGATGTCGAGGGTGCGCTTTGGAACCGCAGCCTGATCGAGGCCTGCCGGGTACGCTGGAGCGCGGGCACCTTCGTCCGCGTGGTCATCGGCGTCGATCCGCCCGCCGGATCGTCCGGCGATGCATGCGGAATCATCGTGTGCGCACTTCTGGAGGATGGCCGCGCGGCTGTACTGGCCGATGCGTCGATCGAAGGCGCTTCGCCCGAGCGGTGGGCGCGGGCGGTCGCGCAGGCCTCTGACTCGTGGAAGGCCGATCGCATCATCGCCGAAGCCAATCAGGGCGGCGAAATGGTGGGCGCGGTGCTGCGCGCATCGGATATCGCGCTGCCGGTGCGGCTGGTGCACGCCAGCCGCGGCAAGGTGGCGCGGGCCGAGCCCGTCGCTGCCTTGTACGAGGCGGGAAGGGTGCTGCATTGCGGCACCTTTGCGCGGCTGGAGGACGAGCTGTGCGGCCTGATGACCGGCGGCGGCTATCTGGGGCCGGGCCGCTCGCCCGATCGCGCCGATGCGCTGGTCTGGGCCTTTACCGAATTGATGCTGGGACGGCGCGGCACCCCGCGCATCCGCTCGCTGGAGAACTGATATGGGATACTGGACGGAGCTGGCCCTCGCCTTCAAGGGCGCGGGGAAAGGCGCTGCGCGCGCGGATCGGCCACCGTTGGCACGGGCGTTCATAAGTCCGTGGAGCATCGCAATGGCCGATCCTCCGGCGTCGTACACCGAACAGGTGCGCAGCGCTTATGTGGACAACCCCATCGCCCAGCGTGCGGTGCGGCTGGTGGCAGAGGGGGTCGGCGGTGCGCCATTGGCCGCATCCGATGCGTCGATCACCTCGCTTGTTTCGACGACCAGCGCCGGCCAGGACTTGCTGGAAACGCTGGCGGCGCATCTGCTGCTGCACGGCAACGCTTATGTGCAGGTCCTGCGCGATGCCGATGGGCAGCCGGCCGAGCTGTATGCGCTTCGCCCCGACCGAGTGACGATAGAGCCGGACGCGCGCGGCTGGCCCGCAGCCTATGTGTACCGGGTGGGCGATACCGTCACGCGGCTTGCGTGCCAGGAAGGGGATGGCGCGCCGGTCATCCTGCATATCAAGGGCTTTCACCCGCTGGATGACCATTATGGCCTGGGCTGCCTGGGCGCTGCGGCGCGCGCGGTCGCGGTGCACAATGCCGCCAGCCGGTGGAATCAGGCGCTGCTCGACAATGCCGCGCGGCCATCGGGCGCGTTGGTCTATCGGCCGGACGAGCCGGGCGGCGTGCTTTCGCCTGACCAGTTCGCGCGGCTGAAGGGAGAACTTGAGGCCAGCTTTGCCGGCAGCGGCAATGCCGGGCGGCCCATGCTGCTGGAAGGCGGGCTGAGCTGGCAGAGCATGGCGCTTTCGCCTGCGGACATGGATTTTGTCGCGCTGAAATCGAACGCCGCGCGCGAAATCGCGCTGGCATTCGGCGTGCCGCCGATGCTGCTCGGCCTGCCCGGTGACAACACGTATGCCAATTATCGCGAGGCGAACCGCGCCTTGTGGCGGCTGACCCTGTTGCCGCTGGCGGACAAGATCACAGCGGCCATCGCGCAGGGGCTGGGGCATTGGTGGGCCGATGCGGCACTTGCCGTCGATCAGGACAAGGTGCCCGCGCTGTCCGAAGACCGCGAGCGGCTGTGGGCGCAGATCGGCGGTGCGGATTTCCTCTCGCCGCAGGAAAAACGCAGCATGCTCGGGATCGCGGCAGCAACAGGCGAGAACAAGGGAGCGTGATGATGGACCGCGAAGACATGCTGGCCAGCCTGCTCGCACAGGCCGCCGAAGAGGGCGCCGATCTTGGAACCTTGCGTGCCATTATCGAGGAGTCCGGGGATTTGAGTGCCGCCCGCGCGCTGGCCAGGATCGGCCTGGACGATGCCCGTGCCGGAGCCGACATGCGCGAGCTGCGCGAATTGCTGCAGGCCTGGCGCGATGCGCGCGCCGGCGTGTGGGGCGCTGCGTTCGACAAGTTCGTGCGCGCGGTCATGGCGATCCTGCTGGCAGCGCTTGCGGTGCAGCTGGGCGTCGGCGATCTGGTTCAGTGAGCGTGCGCTTTGCTGGCTATGCCGCCTTGTTCGACCGGGTCGATCGCGGCGGCGATATCGTGCGGCGTGGGGCTTTTGCACCGTCGCTGGGCGCAGGCGAACTCCCGCTGTTGTGGCAGCATCGCCCCGACGCACGGATTGGCACCATCGTCCATGCCAGCGAGGACCGGCGCGGCCTCAGGGTGATCGCTACGCTCGACCTTTATGCGCAGGATGCGCTGGAGGCATTGCACAGCGGCGCGGTGACGGGCCTGAGCTTCGGTTACCGCGTGGTCCAGGCGCGCGGCACGGCCCCGCGCGAACTGATCGCGCTCGACCTGGTCGAGGTCAGCCTGGTCAGCATGCCGATGATGCCGGGTGCCAGAGTGCACATGCTGCGCTGACGCCACACCCCTTTTTGCCGTGTTCTGCCCTGCTTCAGCGGGGATTTGTTGTGCCCGAAATCCCGGGGTGGTCCCCGTGTGATGTGTAACCTGAAGGAAAGTGCCCATGGAAATGCCTCCAAACCCTGTCGAGCTCAAGGCCGATGCCGATCCGCTGGCGGCCTCGTTCGATGCCATTCTGAACGCGGAAGACCATGCCGAGCGTATCGCTGCGCTGGAAACCGGGCTCGACGGCGTCCGGTCCGATGTCGATGGCCTCAAGGCGGAAGGCGCGACGATGCGCGAGCGGATCGAGCGGCTGGCGCGTTCCAGCGGTCGTCCCTCGCTGGGCGGCGGTGACGGTGTAGCGCCCGAGACCAAGAGCTTTGTCGATCAGTACCTTCGCCGCGGGCTTGAAACCGGAGTGAAGAGCTTTGCAGCCACCAGCGGTCCGGATGGCGGCTATGCCGTGCCGCGCGAGATCGACGCGCTGATCGCCCGCACGCTCGCCGATATCTCGCCGATCCGCGCGATTGCGCAGGTCGTGCAGACGGGTACCGCGGGTTATCGCAAGCTGGTGACCACCGGCGGCACGCCCTCGGGCTGGGTCAGCGAGGTTGCCGCGCGGCCGGAAACCGACACGCCTGCCTTTGCCGAGATCGCCCCGCCGACTGGCGAGCTGTATGCCAACCCCGCGGCCAGCCAGGCGATGCTGGACGATGCCGCGTTCGATGTCGAAAGCTGGCTGGCTGGAGAGATCGCCGAGGAGTTCGCGCGGGCCGAGGGCGCAGCATTCGTCAGCGGCAGCGGCACCAACCAGCCGCGCGGGTTCCTGGCCGGTACGCCCACCCCGCAGGATGACGCCGCCCGCGCCTTTGGCGTGCTGCAATATGTCGCCGCTGGTGCCGATGGCAATTTCGCCAGCACCGATCCGCAGGACCGGCTGGTCGATCTGGTCCACGCACTGCGCCCCGCCTATCGCCAGGGGGCAAGCTTTGTCATGAACTCGTCGACGCTGGCGCGGATTCGCAAGATGAAGACCGATGACGGTGCGTTCCTGTGGCAGCCCTCGCTGGCAGCGGGGCAACCTGCAACCCTGCTGGGCTATCCGGTGGTCGAGGCCGAGGACATGCCGGATATTGCACCCGGCAGCCTGTCGATCGCGTTCGGCAACTTCCGTGCGGGCTACCTGATCGCCGAGCGCAGCGCGACGACGATCCTGCGCGATCCGTTCACCAACAAGCCGTTCGTGCACTTCTATGCCACCAAGCGGATCGGCGGCCAGGTGATGAATGCGCAAGCCATCAAGCTGATGAAGTTCGCGGCCAGCTGAGCGTTGCGATGAGGCGATGATGCGAGCCCCGGGGTGCGGCGCAGTCCGGCCCCGGGGCTCACGTCCGGTCGAAGGGAGCTTTAAGACAATGCAGTATGTGTTCGCCGATCTGGTTGCCGAAACCAGCCATACGACCGGGACCGGCGATCTCCGCCTGGAGGGTGCGCTTCCCGGCAGCAGGACGTTTGCGTCCGTGCTGGCTGCGGACGACCGGTTCTACTACGTCATCGATGGCGGTCCGGCTGATCCAGTCCATTGGGAAGTCGGCATCGGCACGTACCTGGCAAATGGCGATATCGCCCGCACGCCGATGGTGTCGTCGAGCGGGGCAGGCGCGGTCGATCTAGCGGCGGGCGCGAAGACGGTCGCGCTGACGGTGGCTGCCGAGTTCTTCGCAAGGATTCAGGACCATGACGTGTTTGCCGCATGGCAGGCAAGGCCGGGCAACAGCGAGGCGACAGTCGATGATTTCATCGACGCGATGCTGGGAGTTGATGGTGTGGCGGTTGCGATGCCGCGGTTGAGCGGGGAAGGAACATCCCGCAAGCAGGGCCTGGCCTTTGTCCCGCCTGTCGGCATGATCGACAGCGCTGGCGACGACAATGCCGTGACGGCCGGCCTGTTCAACACTATCAGCCGATCTGAAAGCGGTCCTTTGGGGCGGGAAGCCTTTTACGAGACGGCCGTGGGCATCGGCACCAATTGTGGGTCCGATGGCCGGCCCATTGAGGGGTTCACCGGATCGGCATTTTTCCGCGCCAAAAGCTTCTGTCATTCTTCCGGCTATTTTGCGACCGAGACGACCATCGGCCATGTGGCGCGCGATACCGATGCGCAGCAGCAGGTGTTTCACGCCAGCATCCCGGTCAATAGCGCAGACCGCGTTACCAACGGCTATGTGGCCATGGCTGCGCCCGTGTTCGAGTTCAATGCTCCGGGGGCTGGCACCGGGGTGCGGATGAATCTGGCTGCTGCGGCGCGGACGATCCAGCTTGGTTCCGGATCTTATGGCGCGCACCCGATGCTGGTGTTTCGCACCAACGATCGGAATGTCGCCCAGCAAAGCAATGCCGATGGGACCGCCAATCTGCCCCTGCCGTACATCAATTCCGACAACAACCTGGAGTGCAGGGGGACGCCGGTTTACATCGTCAGCACCACCGGGGCGACCCCGCTGGGCGGTGGAGAGAACGCATCGACGCTTGCGATCAACGTCACCTCGCCGATTTCAGGGGCCAGTGCCATCCGAGTTGCGTCCGCTGCGACGACAGGCAATTTTTATGCCCTGTCATTTCAGGGGGCGGCCACTGGGCGGCTGACCAGCCTCATATATAATGCAGGCTCAGGCCCGGCGGTCATGGAGCTGCAAAGCCTGAACGGGCCGGGCAGCGACGGCCTGATCGCGCTGTCAAACGTCGGCGGGGGCGGCCAATCCTGGACGATCGGCCGCGACAACAGCGACGGCAACAAGCTGAAGATCGAGAAAAGCTATCTGACGGTGGGCGATGCCGCCAACCTGTTTATGGAGTTCGACCCGGCGGCGAACGTCGCGCGGTTCGGCATGCCTGCGCAACTGAAATCCTATACTGTGGCTGCCCTGCCATCGGCGGCGACATCGGGCGCGGGCGCGATGGTTTTCGTGACCAACGAAAGCGGCGGCGCAGTGCCTGCATTCTCGGATGGCGCCAGCTGGCGAAGGATAACCGACCGCGTGGCGGTCAGCTGATCGCCGCTACGGCGCGCAACGCTCCACAGATTAAGGACTGAAAACATGATCGGATCGATGCCGATTGCCGCCGGACCGGCGGCGAGCCCGTACTGGCGCCGTCGCCCGGCCGCATCAGCCCCGGCAAGCGGAGTGCCGCGACCCGCGCACCGCCTTCTCGTCGCCCCAGCCGACAGAACTGCACAGCCACATCGCGGGCAAGGCCCCGTCGTGAGCGGCGCATAAAGGAGCATTGCCCATGAACCTGCTTTTCAAGGACCCCGATAGCCGGGTCGACTATTTGGTGGACTGGGGTGCGGCGCACCTCGGTGCAAACAGCATCACCGCCAGCCAATGGTCGGTCCATCCGCAGCATGACGCGGGGCTGGCCGTGGTGGCGCACCGCCATGACGCACGCACCACCACCGTCAGCCTGGAAGGCGGCCGGGCAGGGATGGTCTATGACGTGACCAACCGCGTCAGCCTGTCGAACGGCGAGCTGGACGAACGCTCGCTCAGCGTCCGGGTGGAGCAGCGGTAATGGCGATGGTCACAAGCGATGCCGCCCCGCTCGCTCCGGCGGCGCTGGCCGAGGTCAAGGCGCACCTGCACATTACCCGCGGCGACGATGACCCGGTCCTTGCAGGAGAGCTGAGGACCGCGATGGCCCTATGCGAACAGTTCATCGGCCAGTCGCTGATGCAGCGCCCCCACCGCGAAACCCTGCCGGTGGCGCGGGACTGGCAGGGTCTGAGGGCCGGGCCGGTGATCGCCATCACCGGCGTCAGCGGCATAACCGCCGATGGTAACCGCATGGCGTTGCCGAGCGATGGGTTCGCCATCGACATCGCCGCGGATGGATCGGGCCGGGTGCGTGTGATGCGGCCAGGGTCTGCCAGCCGCATCGAGGTGCACTATGCAGCCGGGCTGGCCGAGCATTGGAGTGACCTGCCCGAACCGTTGCGACAAGGCATCATCCGGCTGGCCGCGCACGTCCATCTGGCGCGCGATGGTGGTGGCGATGCTGCGCCGCCTGCTTCGGTCAGCGCACTGTGGCGTCCGTGGCGGATGATACGGCTGTGACCCGGCGTGGCTTTGGCGATGTGCTCATGCGCCGTGCCCACAGCATCGGGCAGCGGCGTGCAGCGCAGACCGCAACGCGTCTGAGCGCCAGGATCGCTGCGGCATTCACCGGGATTTCGGTCGAAGCGACCGGTGGTCGCATCCGGTTGAGCGGCCGCGGCCTGCTGCGCCGATGGAACACCGATGCGTCCATGCGCTGGCTGGGGAGGTTGCTGCGATGAGCATGGAACACGATTTTGCGCGCGCGGCGGTCGATTGGCTGGCGGGCGATCCTGCGCTGCTGGCGCGGGTCAACGGCGTGTTCCACCGCATGCCGGCCAGGATCGCAGCGCCCTTCGTGGTGCTGGACGATGTGCTGGCGACCGACTGGGGCACCAAGGACCTGACCGGGCGCGAGGCGCGGCTGGCGTTCACCATCCAGGACGGATCGGATGATGCCGCGCCTGCCTCTGAAATCGCCGGCGCGCTCGATGCGCGGCTGCTGGGCATGCCGCCTACCGGCGCGGGCTTCCGGCTGGTCACGCTTGCGATCCTGCGCAGCCGGACGGTGCGCATCGATGGCCTCTGGCGCGTCACGGTCGATTACCGGGCGCGTCTTTTGCAACCCTGATGAAAGGACTGGAACCCATGACAGCGGAAAAAGGCAGCGCCTTCCTGCTCAAGATCGGCGATGGCGCAAGCCCGCCTGCCTATCGCACAGTCGCAGGCCTGCGCACCACGCAGATGGCGATCAACGGCGAGACGGTGGTGATAACCCACAAGGGCAGCGGCGGCTGGCGCGAATTGCTGTCGGGCGCAGGCGTGCGATCGGTTTCGGTATCGGCGGCAGGCCTGTTCCTGGGCTCGGACGCGGAAAATGCTATCCGCAGCAACGCGATGGCGGGCACGCTCGACGATTATGAGCTGAGCTTTGAGAGCGGCGCGCGGATGCGCGGGCGCTTTCTGGTCTCGCGGCTGGAATATGCGGGCGATTTCAACGGTGAACGCAACTACACGCTGGCGCTGGAAAGCTCCGGCGCGGTGACCAGCCTGTGAGCGGCGCGCAAGGCGCCAACCCCCTGCGCGGGGAGGCATCGCTGACACTGGGCGGCGCGGACGTGGTTCTGCGCCCCAGCTTCTCCGCGCTGGTGGCTGCCGAGCAGGAAGCCGGCCCGCTGTTCGATCTGGTCGAGCGGGCTGCCAGCGGCAGGCTGGGGCTGGCCGAGATCGCCGCGTTGTTCTGGCACTGCCGTGTCGAGGGAAGCTGCCCGCTGACCCGCGAAGCCTTTGGCGAGGCGCTGGCCGATGCCGGACTGGTGGCGCTGACGCCGGTGTTAAAGGTCCTGCTGCGGCAGATATTGCAGGGCCGATGAGTGCACCGAGCTTTGCCCATTCGGTTCGCGCCCTTGCCGGACTGAGCGCGTGGGCCCTGGGCTGGCGGCCGGACGAGTTCTGGCGCGCGACGCCCGACGAGCTGGCCGCGGCCTTGGGCGGTCCTGCGTCCGCCACGCCTGCCGCGCCCGATGCCAACGCGATTGCGGCGCTTTTGGCGATGTTCCCTGACCATGTGGAGATATCCGATGGATGACGAAATCGAGCAGCTGCTGGTCAGCGTGCGCGCCGACACGCAGGGCTTTGCCCGTGACGTGGCAACGATGCGCGGCCAGATCGACGGGCCATTGACCGAAGGGCTGGGCCGCGCAGGGAAGGTGCTTGAACGCGGGCTGCTTGCTGCCTTGCGGCGCGGATCATTGGGGTTTGACGACCTCAAGCGCGTGGCGTTGGCAGCCATGGAGGACATTGCCGCCGCCGCCCTTTCGCGCGGGCTGGCGTCGATCGGCCTGGGCGGCGGTGGCGGGACATCGCTGGCAGGCGGGCTGTTGTCCGGCCTGCTGGGATTGCCGGGCCGGGCGACAGGCGGGCCGGTGTCGGCAGGGCGGCCCTATCTGGTCGGTGAGCGTGGGCCGGAGCTTTTCGTGCCGTCCGGTTTCGGCAGGGTCGAGCCGCGGGGATCGGCTCCGGGCGGCCGCGATGTGCGCGTGTCGATCAGCATCAATGGTGGCGGACAATCGGCACCGGCAGCCTTGCACGCCTCCAGCCGCCAGGTCGCCCGTGCGGTGCGCCGTGCGCTGATCGAGGAGTAAGCCGATGCCCTATTGGCTGTGCGATGCGCGCGGCGACCAGCAGGCGAGCCATATCCAGCGGTTCGATCCGCGCTTCTGGACGGTGAATTTCCCGCGCCCGATGATGGCATCTGTCGTGACGACCGCGCCCGATGCGCTGCGGGTCGATGCGATCTTCTATGACCGCGAGGCCTTGGCCGGGCTGATCTGGGAGAGCGAGGACCGGTTCGATCACCCGCTGCTGGGCTATGCCACCGACCGGGATTATTCGCGCACCACGCTTACGTTCCGCTGGCGGTCGTCAGGGATCAAGCCGCTCGATGCGGTGCATGGGCCGACGCTGACCATCGAGGGCCGCGATGCCGCCGGGGCACCGCGCAGCTGGTATGTCCGGCTGTGGAACTATGCCAGCGGCACGCCTGAAGATGCGGTCATCACGCTGCCGTTTTCGGCGCTGTCAGGCGGGTTCGTCTTGCCGGGCGAAGCGGATCCGGTGCACCCGGCCGATATCGACCGGATGTTCGTTTCGCTGGTGCCGCCCGATTATGATGGCACGCCAGGACCGCTGGCCGTACCGGCATCTGGCTGGGCCGAGATGACCGCCATTGCCTGCGATGGCGCAAGGGCCATGCTGGAGGTGGGCGATGTGCTGGTGCCACCGCACGGACTTGCCATGGCAACGGCCTATGACGACAGCTTCAACCTCACCCCCGCACGGCTGGTCCGCAATATCGTCGGGCTAGGGTACCGCGGATCGATCAACCATTATGTGGGGATGAGCCATTATTTCTCGCTGGCGCGCTCCGGCGAGGCGATGCTGGTGACGACGGATGGCGGCGCGATCAACGCCCCGTGCGCTGCCTGGCATCATAGCCTTGCCGACGAGGCAAAGCGCTGGGGGTTCAGCCCGATCGTTTCACTATCCTACGAGCTGTTCGATGCGCATTGCCCACCCGCATGGAAGCAGCGCGCCGAAAACGGCGACCCAGCGCTGACCGGCTGGGTGCCGCCATCGACGCTGCTCAGTCCTGCAAACCCGGAGGCGATGGCCTATCTGCAGGCGGTCGGAGTAGCGTTTGCGCAGATCATGGCCGATGCAGGTTTGCCGGTCCGCTTCCAGGTGGGTGAGCCGTGGTGGTGGATCATGCCCGATGGCCGCATCTGCCTGTACGATACGGCAGCCATTACGGCCTTTGGCGCAGCGGCGGTTTCAATCCCGACAATCCGCGGCCCGATGAACCCGGCGCAGGCGGCAATGCTGGATTTGGCAGGCGCAATGCTGGCGGCCTCCACGGCGGCGTTGGTCGATGCCGTGCGGGAGGCTTTGACGCCCGTTCCGGTGGAAACGCTTGTGCTGGTCTACCTGCCGACCGTGCTCGATTCCGCTGCACCCGATGCGCGGCGCGCCAATGTGCCGACAGGCTGGGCCTGGCCTGCCTTCGATGTGCTCCAGCTCGAAGATTACGACTGGGTGATCGAAGGGCGATTTGCCGCGCAGGAGGCCGGGCTGGCGCTGATGCAGCAGCGGCTGGGCTATCCGCTGGCACGACAGCATTACATGAGCGGCTTTGTGCTGCTGCCCGAGCAGGCCGGTGTCTGGGCCTCGATCGCGCGGGCAGCCGACATGGCCAAGGCGCGCGGCGTTGCCGAGACCCTGGTCTGGGCGTTGCCGCAGGTGGCGCGTGACGGCTTTGTCTATTTCGACCTGGAAGTACAAGGGGATGGCACGATGCAGGCCTTTGACGATGTAAGCTTTCCGCTGCCGATTGGGCGTGATGCGGAGAGCACCAGCCGCTTTTCCACCCAGATATTCCGTTCGGTGACGGGACACGAAACGCGCAACAGCCTGTGGGCCGATGCCAGCCTGAGTTTCGATGTCGGCCCCGGCGTAAGGTCCGAAGCCGATTGCGCCGAACTTGTGCGGTTCTTCCGGGCAAGACGCGGTCCGGCGCGGGGCTTTCGGCTGCGCGATCCGCTGGATCACAGTTCAGCACAGGACAATGCCGCGCCGCACCCCGCCGATCAGCTGCTGGGTGAGGGCGATGGCGTTCGTTCGGAATTCGCATTGATCAAGCATTATGGCGACCCGCCCGATGCACAGCAGCGCCGTATCACCCGGCCGGTGGCAAGATCGGTGAGCGTATCGATCGACAACGCACCCGTTTCCGGCTGGACGCTGCAACCGGGCGGTGTGATCCGGTTCGCCGTGCCGCCAGCCGCAGGGACGCAGGTTCGCGCAGGGTTTCTGTTCGATGTTCCCGTTCGCTTTACAGCGGATGACTTGACGGTGAGTTCCGCAACATTCGCGGCGGGCGAGGCGGTGTCGGTACCGCTCGTCGAAATCCGCGAGGCACAATGAGGACGCGGTGGTTCGATCGTCCGCTCGATACGATCGCCATGCTGTGGCGGGTCGAACGGCGCGACGGCGTAACCCTGGGCTTTGCAACGCACGACCGCGACCTGAGCGTGGATCACATCGTGTATCACGCGGCGCCCGGTATGCTGCCGTCTGCGATCGAGATGGATGATGGGCTTGATCCGTTGGACATGGACATCGCAGGCGCGCTCAGCCACGCGCTGATCCGCAGCGACGATCTGGCTGCAGGACGGTGGGACCATGCGGCGGTAGCGATCGGGCTGGTCGACTGGCAGGACCCGGCCAGCGGTGCCAGCTGGTTCTGGCACGGACACCTGGGCGCGGTTTCCCTGGAGCCAAACGGCTTTTCCGCCGAGCTGCGTGGCCTGAAGGCCCGGCTCGACCAGCCTTATGCACCCGCCGCATCGCCATCATGCCGCGCCGATTTTTGCGGACCGGGCTGCGGCCTCAGTCGTGCGGCGCATGAACGGGTGGCCGCGGTGACGGACGCAACCGACGAAGGCGCAACGTTCGAGTTGATCGATGCCGTGGAGGGCGATGCTTTCGTGTTCGGCCAAGTCCGCTGGGTGACCGGGCGCAATACCGGCCTTTCAGCCGATATTGTCGGGCAGTCCGGTGGGCGGCTGCAAACCGACGACGCATGGCCTGTGCTGCCGCAGCCCGGTGATCGGGCGCTGCTTCTGGAGGGGTGCGACAAATCGCTTGCGACCTGTGCCGGTCGGTTTGGCAACGCCCTCAATTTTCGCGGAGAACCGCATCTTCCGGGCAATGACCTGCTCACCCGGTTCGTGTCGTTCTAATGGAAGGCCAGCTCCGATGCGCATGACGGAACCGGAAAAGCTGGGCGCAGCCGCGCTCGAGCTGGTCGGCGTGCCTTTTCGCATGCACGGGCGCGATGCCGCCACCGGGCTCGATTGTGTCGGGGTGGCTCTGGCCGCGCTCGAAGCAGTGGGGCGATGCATCGCCGTTCCCGATGACTACACCCTGCGCGGTGGCGATCTGCAGCGCTTCGATCGGTGGGCTGCGGAGTGCGGACTGCGCCGCGTTTCACCAGAGAACCCGGAGGCGACGGGCGACATCGTCCTGGTGCAAGCCGGGATCCAGCAGTTCCACGTCCTTGTCGATGCAGGCGCGGTGATGGTGCACGCACATCTTGGCCTGCGCCGTGTCGCTGCGCTGCCCAAGCCGTCACAATGGCCCGTTCTGCGCCGCTGGCGGTTGGAAGAGGGGGACTGATACGATGGCAACTTTGGTATTGAGCACGGTCGGCACGCTGGTCGGCGGGCCGCTGGGCGGCGCGCTTGGCGCATTGATCGGACGCGGCATCGATCAGACCGTGCTGTTCCGCCCCAAGGACCGCGAAGGTCCGCGCCTGACCGATCTTGCGGTACAAAGCTCGCAATATGGCAGCCCGTTTGCCAGGGTTCATGGCCGCGTGCGGATTGCCGGAACGGTGATCTGGGCCACGGACCTGAAAGAACGACGTGTCCGCGAAGGCGGCGGCAAGGGGCGGCCCGGGACCACCCGGTACAGCTATTCGGTATCCTTCGCAGTCGCTCTGTCGAGCAGACCGGTGACAGGCGTGGGGCGCATCTGGGCCGAGGGCAATCTGTTGCGCGGGGCAGACGGCGTGTTCACCAGCGAAACCGGTTTTCGGCTGCACCACGGCCATGGCGATCAACCGCTCGACCCGCTGATCGCTTCGGCAGAAGGCGTGGGCACGTGCCCAGCCTATCGGGGTATGGCCTATGCCGTGTTCGAAGACATGGCGCTGGAGGATTTCGGCAATCGTATTCCGTCACTGACCTTCGAGGTGATCGGCGATGACGGAGACGTTCGGTTGGCTGACATTGTCGCAGGCGAAGGCCAGATCCAAGCCGGAATGGACGATGCGAGCTTTGCGGTGACCGGATTTAGCCTGGCGTCAGAGACACGCCGGGAGCTGCTGCAGACGGTCGCGACCGGGTTCCCCCTGGTGCTGGGCGAATCAACCGGGGTTTTGCAGGCGCGCTGGCGCGAGCATCTGCCGCCAGGGTACGCCGTTATCCAGCGTACATCGCTGCTGCTGCGCTCTGCGGACGCCGGAGCATCGATGGCGATGACGCGGCAACGCAGCGCGCCGCGGACCGGCGCATTGGCGCTGCGCTATTATGAGCCGGAGCGCGATTATCAGCCCGGCCTGCGCCGCACCGGCAGCAGCGCCAGCGGGCGTGTGCGGCAGGTGGAATTGCCTGCGGTCATGCGCGCCGGTGTGGCCCAGCAGCGTGCCGAACACCTGTTGCGTGCGGAACGTGAAGGCCTGGACCGGATCGAGTTGCGCTGCTGTGTGCTGGATCTGGCAACGCTGCCGGGTGAGGTCGTTTCGGTCGAAGGGGTCGAAGGGCGCTGGCGGGTGCAGCGTTGGCAATGGAGCGCGGACGGCGTCGACCTTGTGCTGGTACGCCATCGCCCCACGGGCAGCGCGCCACCTTCTGCGTTAGATCCCGGACGCAGCGTGAATGCTGCCGACGCAGGCATCGGCCCGACACGCTTTGCGCTGTTCGATCTGCCTTCGCCCCAAGACCGGCCCCTGGACCATCCCAACATTGCGCTGGCTGTTGCCGGACGATCGGCAGGGTGGCGCGGCGCGCAGGTCTACAGGCTGGACTCTGAAGATGCGTTGGCCGAGCCGCTCGACTTCCTTCGTGTGGCTACCACCATGGGGGATGTGCTGGAGCCACTTGCAGCTGGCACAGCGCTGCTGCGAGATGATCGTAACGACCTGATCGTCAGGCTGGTGCGGGATGGACCCTTCGCGCTGGTCAATGCGGATGCGGACGCGCTGTCTCGCGGGGCGAACCTTGCCATGGTGGGGGCCGAAGCGATCCAGTTCGCGCATGTCACGCCGCTTGGAGACCTGACGTTTCGTCTTTCCGGGCTGCTGCGCGGTCGAGGGGGTACGGAAGACACGATCGCCAGCCATGTCGCGGGAGAGACTTTCGTGTTGATCAACGAGGCACTGGGGCTGGTCGATCCAGAACTGATCGGTCCGGGGCCGGGGTTTGGCGCCGCAGTGCTGGGGCGAGACGATGCCGCTCCGGTTTCGGCCCATCTGGCAACTGTCGGCCGCGCAGGCCTCCCGCTATCTCCGGTGCACGGTGGCTGGCATGACGATGGCGAAGGCGGCGGGGGACTGCGCTGGGTCCGCCGCAGCCGGGGCGGCTTTGCCTGGCGTGATGACATCGACGTGCCGCTCAGCGAGGCGATGGAAGCCTACCGCGTTTCGATCGTTGCCGACGGCGTGACGGTCACGACGACTGTTGTCGATCGCCCTCAGATCACTTTCGATCCGGCGACGCTTGCGGCGTTCAGGGCGGCCGCCACGCATTCGCTTGAAGCGACGATCGCCCAAGTGGGTGCGCTCGGCCTGTCGCCCGGGATGACCGTGGCCATTCCGCTTTGACGACGCCCCGTACCCTGCCTTCGCACGACCATAGAGGAGCGCAACCATGCCAACCACGCCGAACCTTGCCATGCCCTTGCTGTACTCTGCGCAGGCCCAGAAGGAGATCACGCACAACGAGGCGCTGGTCCTACTGGATGCCATGGTGCCAGGATGCATCAGAGCGGTCGCATCAGACCCCGTACCGTTTGACGCTAGCCCCGGCGACATGTGGATTGTGGGCGCAGGGCCGGCAGGCGCCTGGACGGGTCGGGCAGGGCAGATCGCTGTTTTCACCGATGGCGGCTGGCGCTTCATCCAACCGAAGCATGGCATGCGGCTGTACAATCGAACACAAGGCGTCGTGATGATCTTTGACGAGGGCGATTGGCAGGCGCCGACCGCTGTCGCTGCGCCTGCAGGCGGGGCTGTCGTTGATTTGGAAGGGCGCGCAGCATTGGGCGAGATACTGACTGTATTGCGCCGGTCCGGATTGCTTGGCGCTACATGATTGATCTGGCGCAAATCTTACTTGTGCGATTCGCAATCTGTCGCCAAGCTGACACCTGGTGCGACCAGCCGTGTAAACCACTGCCATTTTTTCCGCCGCACCCCCCGGAATGGCGACATTTCGGCAACACTCTGGCCAAAACCCCGCTTGCGTGAGCGGGGTGTTAGCGTTAGTAACGTCGCCGAGTTGTCGTTTCAAATCCTAATTATAAGGGGAATATCTATGCGAAAGTTAGTCATAGGACTGGCATTGGCATCCACTGCCCTGACCACACCGGCATTTGCCCGTGATGGCGAGTGGTACGTTGGCGTCGAAGGCGGCGCCATGATCGTTGAAGATCTCGAGTTCGACGTCGGCGCGCTCAACAATGCAGTCCTGGTCGATACCGACACCGGTTACGACGTTGGCGGCATCGTTGGTTACGACTTTGGACCGTTCCGTCTGGAAACCGAAGTTAGCTATCGTGAAGCCGACGTAACCGACGTTCAGTCGACCGTCGCAATCTCGCGTGGCCCCGGCGCAGGAAACCTCACCGGTCGTGCAAATGCTGTCGGTTCGGCAAACGTTCTGGCATTCATGCTCAACGGCATGGTCGATTTCGGCGACAATGACGGCCTTCAGGGCTTCGTTGGCGGCGGCGTTGGCGTTGCTCGCACCGACATCCAGGGTGCAACCAACCCCGGCACCGGTTCGTTCGTCAACGATTCCGACACCGGCTTTGCCTGGCAGGTTCTGGCGGGCGTCCGCGCTCCGATCAGCGACAGCTGGGACGTTGGCCTGAAGTATCGCTTCTTCAACAGCGACTCGGTCAACCTGATCGACTCGGCTGGTCGCGATTTCGACAGCCGCTTCCGCAGCCACTCGGTGCTGGGCAGCATCATCTACAACTTCGGTGGTGAAGAAGCGGCTCCGCCGCCCCCACCGCCGCCTCCGCCCCCGCCGCCTCCGCCTCCGCCGCCCCCGCCGCCTCCTCCGCCCCCGCCGCCAATGTGCGAAAAGGGTCCGTACATCGTGTTCTTCGACTTCGACAAGTCGAACATCACGCCGGAAGCAGCGACCATTCTGGACAACGCCGTGGCCGCATATGGCAACTGCGGTTCGGTTCCGGTCATGCTGGCGGGTCACGCCGACCGTTCGGGTGCTGCCACCTACAACGTCGGTCTGTCGCAGCGTCGCGCAGAATCGGTCAAGTCGTACCTGGTTTCGCGCAACGTTCCTGCCGGTGCCATCAGCACCCAGGCGTTCGGCGAATCGCAGAACCGCGTGCAGACCGCCGATGGCGTTCGCGAACTTCAGAACCGTCGCGTGGAAATCATGTACGGTCCGGGTTCGGGCATGTAAGCCTTCCGCTGGATCGCAAGATCTGGCAGCAAAATTGGGGTCGGTCTTCGGACCGGCCCCTTTTTTGTGGCTATTGCTGTGGCTCAGTTTCTCAGCCTCTAGCGCTGATCGCTTGTCGTGAAGGCTTTCAAAGCTTATGTTCGGTCCATGACCAGCACCATAGCAGCCGATATCCTTCTGACCCCCAGCGCAGCGCGGCGTGTCGCAGCGATCGCTGACAAGCAGGGGAAGCCTGCGATTCTGCGTCTGTCGGTTGAAGGTGGTGGCTGCTCGGGGTTTCAGTACCGCTTCGGTCTCGCAGACCAGCCGGAAGACGGCGATACGATTGCGGTGCAGGACAACGTCACCTTGGTCGTGGACGAAATGAGCCTCGATCTGGTCCGTGGCAGCGCAGTCGACTTTGTCGAATCGCTCGGCGGTTCAGCATTCCAGGTCACCAACCCCAATGCCGCGTCGGGTTGCGGTTGTGGTTCGAGCTTCTCGATTTAAGCTCCTCGCGTCGTAACATTCAGCGCCGTGTTTCGGTGCATTTCTTGCACGACCTCCAGGAACGATGCGTACAATCTGGCGTAGGCGTCCAAACCCGGCACTTTATGTGCCCTGCCATGATCCAAAACCTTACCTTTTCATGCCGCGGGAGCAGTGATATTCGCTTCACCCATTCGGCCCGATATCCTTATGTCCGCCGGATATGTCAGGCGCTAGCGAAAGAATTGATCACCCAATGGATCCGGCCCCGCAATCCTCAGACCAGCCCACTGTCCCATCAACCCCTGATGCGTACGTAAAGCCGTCTCGTCACCCAAAGGCCGGTCAGATTGCGATTACGACGATTACGGTGATTGCCATTGTCGGGTTGGCCTGGCTGCTGGTTGAGTTAACCCAGTTTTTGCTGCTGGTGTTCGCTGCTTTGGTGCTCGCTGCCGTGTTTTCTTCGCTCGCGCGCCGCGTGTGTCGCCTTACAGGCATGCGGCGTGGGCCAGCGCTCGGTATTTCCGTGTTGCTGCTGTTGGCGGTGTTTACGGGTGCGTTCACCCTGTTCGGATCGCAACTGGCAGACGAATTCGACACCATTCAAGAGAGCATACCGCCTGCGATCAATCGGGTGGAAGCGCAGCTCGACGAGTTCGGCCTTGGCAATCAGGCGCGGGAGATGTTCCGGCAAGGCAGCGGCGATATTTCAAGCCTCGCATCACGTGTTGGTGGGTTCGCGATGACCGCAACCAACGGGATCGCCAATTTCGTGCTGGTTTTCGTCGGCGCCATCTTCATTGCGAGCGATCCTGCTGTCTATCGCCGCGGACTTTTGCTGCTGATGCCGCGCAAAGCCGAAGGTCCGATGGCTGCTGCGCTTGATGATGCATCGCGCGGGCTTCGCGGCTGGATGGTGGGGCAGGCGGTGTCCTCGCTCGTCGTTGCGGTCTTTACAGGCGGCGGGCTGTGGTTGTTGGGTGTTCCAGCGTCTGGCGGCTTGGGCATCATAGCCGGGTTGCTCGATGTCATTCCGATGGTCGGTCCGATCATCGCCGGTATCCCCGCCGTGTTGCTGGCGTTTACCGTATCGCCCACAGCTGCATTGTGGACGGTCGGCCTGTTCCTTGTCGTCCAGCAGATTCAGGGCAACTTCCTGCAGCCGATGATCCAGAAGCAGGCCGTCGATGTGCCACCCGCGGTGTTGCTCTTCGCGGTCGTCGCGGCCGGCCTGGTCTTCGGATTCCTCGGCGTCCTGCTCTCTGCGCCACTGACCGTGGTCATCTACGTCATGGTGCAACGCATTTACGTGAAGACGCTGCTGCGCAAGCCGATCAAGATCGCGGGGCAGGAGTAATCCAAGGACAAGCAACCCGCGTCAGAGCGGGTTGCCATCCTTGTCTCGGAACACTTCGCGACGCCCGACATGGTTCGGTGCGCTGATGAAGCCATCTTCCTCCATCCGCTCAACCAGGCGCGCGGCACTGTTGTAACCGATGCGGAGCTGGCGCTGCAGCCAGCTGGTGGAAGCCTTCTGGCTTTCAAACACGATCTGGCAGGCGCTGCGGTACATCTGCTCTTCGGGGCTGTCGTCGAGGCTGGCGCCGTCAAGCGCAAAGCCTCCATCCTCCGGCTCTTCGGTGACGGCCTGGACGTAATCCGGGGCACCTTGCGAGCGCCAGTGGTCAGCCACACGGCGCACTTCCTCGTCCGAGACGAACGGCCCGTGGACGCGCTCCACCTGCTTGCCGCCGGACATATACAGCATGTCCCCCTTGCCCAGCAGCTGCTCGGCGCCCTGCTCGCCTAATATGGTGCGCGAATCGATCTTGCTGGTGACGTGGAAGCTGATGCGCGTGGGCAGATTGGCCTTGATCACGCCGGTGATGACGTCGACCGAGGGACGCTGCGTCGCCATGATCAGGTGGATGCCCGCTGCGCGCGCCTTCTGGGCAAGGCGCTGGATCAGGAATTCCACCTCCTTGCCCGCGGTCATCATCAGATCCGCCAGCTCGTCGACGATCACGACGATCTGCGGCATCGGCTCATAGTCGAGCTGCTTCTTTTCATATTGTGGCTGGCCGCTCACCGGGTCCCAGCCGGTTTGCACCTCTTCGCCCAGCGGAATGCCCTTGGCCTTGGCGACGCGCACCTTGTCGTTGAAGTTGACCAGGCTACGCACCTTCAGCTCGCTCATCATCCGGTAGCGCTCTTCCATCTGCTCGACCGCCCATTTGAGCGCGCGGATGGCCTTTTGCGGTTCGGTCACGACGGGCGAGAGCAGATGCGGAATGCCGTCATAGATCGATAGCTCAAGCATTTTCGGGTCGATCATGATCAGCCGCAGCGTCTCGGGCGTCATCCGGTAGAGCAGCGACAGGATCATGGCGTTGAGACCCACCGACTTGCCCGATCCGGTCGTGCCAGCGATCAGCAGATGCGGCATGGGTGCCAGATCGGCGATGACCGGATCGCCCGAGATGTTCTTGCCCAGGATAACCGGCAATTGCCCCGTGTTCTCGGCAAAGTGGCTCGATCCGATCATCTCGTGCAGCACCACCGAATCCCGGTGCTGGTTGGGCAGCTCGATACCCAGTTCCTTGCGGCAGGGGATGGCGGCAACGCGGGCCGATCGGGCAGACATGTTGCGTGCGATGTCATCGGCCAGCTGGATGACCCGGTTGGCCTTGATGCCGGGTGCAGGCAGCAGTTCGTAGCGCGTGACCACAGGGCCGGGGCGCACGGCGGTGATCTCGCCCTTCACGTTAAAATCGCTCAGCACCGTTTCCAGCAGCCTGGCGTTACGTTCCAGCGCGATCTTGTCGAGCGCAGGGCCGGTGCTGGCTGGCGGCGGATCGAGCAGGTCAACCGATGGCAGGTCGTAGGGGCCGAAGAAATCCCCCTGGCGGCTCTTGGGGCCCAATTGCGCCTTGGCCGGGCGCAGGGAGGGTTCGGTGATCTCCGGCGGCGGCCGGTTATCGGGCACGGCCTCCTTGCGGGGCGCGGCGAGGGCGGGGCGTGCAGCTTCCTGCGGCGCGTCATCCGTGTCGAGATCGTCCTCGTCGATGGCCGGGCCGATCGGCTTGCGAAACAGCGCTTCGGGCACGCTGACCTTGATCGGCGGCAGACGCATCAGCCCGCGTTCCAGCCCCAGCGCACGCCAGGTCAAGGCCGCGCCCGCCAGCCCAAGAATCGTTGCGCTGCCATAAAGCGCCCACGCTACGCCCGGTGGAGGCAGCAGACCGGCAAGTGCGTTCACGCCGCGTGCGCCCACCAGGCCAATTATGCCGCCGGGGCCTGCGGGAAAATGCTGTGCCGCCTCACCGAAGGCAATCGCGCTGGCAACCGCCAGCAGCACGATGCCTAATGCGGTCGCAGCGATCGCCCGCCGCCAGCGGCCAAGCGGCCGGTTGATCCACAACCTGTGCGCCTGCACTGCGGTGAGGGGCAATACCAGCGCGCTGGCTGGCCCGCCTATGAACAGCAGCAGATCGGCTATCCAGGCGCCGGGGCTGCCCATCCAGTTATCGACAGGGCCGCCCGCCGCCGTGTTGAAGGACGGGTCGGTCTGGTGATAGCTGACCAGGGCCAGCACCGCGAATGCCGTAAGTGCGAACAACGCCAGCGCCAGCATCAGGCTGCCGCTGCGCATCAGGCTTTGACGCATCAGGTCGCGCCAATCGGGCGCGTTTCTGGTGGCGGCGCGACTGGCCATAGGATGTCAAACTCCGGCAATATGGTAAATGCGCTGCATTTTGCACAGACGACGGACTCCGCGTCAAGCAGGGACTTGCGCGCAGGCAAGTCCGCAAAGCCCCTGTTCAGCGGGTACGGATGCACCTACATACCAGGTATGACCCAGGCAGCACAGCACAGCGACATCCTCATCATGGGCGCAGGACCGGTGGGCCTCGCGCTCGCTCTGGCGCTTGCTCGCAAAGGCATGAGCGTCCGCGTGGTCGATCGTTCTGGGGCGGCAAAGCTTGCCGATCCGGCTTTTGACGGTCGCGCGTCAGCTGTGGCCAGCACCAGCTGGCAGATGCTGCAGAATCTGGGTCTGGCCGATGCCCTGTGGCGCGACGCGTGCCCTATCGACCGCATTTCCGTGAGCGACGGGCTGCGCAAGGGTACGCTGGACTTCGATGCCGGTGTCGAGGGCATGGGCGTGATGCTCCCCAACAGCCTGTTGCGCGCAGCCTTGTTCGAGGCCGCAAGCGCCGATGCGGATATCGATCTGGTCATGGGCGCAGACGTCGCCAGCCGTGCCGTGGATGCGCACCGCGCAACGGTGACCTTGGCCGATGGCACGGCTTTTTCGGCGTCCTTGCTGGTGGGGGCGGAAGGCAAGGTTTCGCCGACGCGTGATCTGGCAGGCATCACCTTGACGCAATGGCCCTACAAGCAGCGCGGTATCGTGACCGCTGTCAGGCTGGACCACCCCCATGCCAATACCGCGTTCGAGATTTTCTATCCCGATGGCCCGCTCGCCATTTTGCCGCTGAACGACGATGACGACGGACATGCGACGGCATCGATCGTGTGGACGGTGCCTGAAGGCAAGGCCGATGCCTGGGCGTCGCATTCGGATCGCGCGTTCGGCGCGGCGCTGACCAAGGCGACCGGCGGTTTTCTGGGGCAGATTACCCCGATCGCGCCGCGCAGCAGCTGGCCTCTGGCGCTGTGTCAGGCAAGCGCCATGGTCGCGCCGCGTGTCGCATTGGTGGGCGACAGCGCGCATATCATCCATCCGATCGCGGGGCAGGGGATGAACCTGGGGCTGCGCGATGTCGCCGCTCTCGCACAGGTGTTGGGCGAAGGCGCGCGGTTGGGGCTCGATCCGGGCGATCTGGCGCAACTGAAGCGCTATCAGGACTGGCGGATGCTCGACAATGCCATGATGGCGGGGGCGACCGACGTGCTCAATCGGCTGTATGGCCTGCCCGGCAGCATACCCTCGCTCGTGCGGAGGTTGGGCATGCAGATCGTCGGGCGAACCGGCCTCATCCGCCAATTCATCATCGACGAGGCGCGCGGTTCCAGTGGCGAACTGCCAGAACTGCTGATGGCGAGCGATTGAAGGCGCTGTTCAAGGCTTCAGCCCGCGCGCGATGAAATCGTTCGCTGCGCTGGCAATGGCGTCGGGCGCCATGTCTTCGGTCCAGATGCCGAAGCGCAGCCCCAGGAACACGTTCATCCCCATCACCGCCCAGGCATGCAGTTCGCTGACATCGTCGCGCAATTCACCGGTTTCAGCGCCAGCCTTCAGCCGGCTAAGGATGCGCGAGGCGGTCACCTGATAATGCGCCCGGTAGCTATCTGAATCGACGAACTCTGCCTCGTCGATAATCCGGTAGATTTCCTTGTGTTCGCGGGCGAATTCCAGAAATCCCTGCAGCGCCGCGCGCTCTCGGTCGAGCGCCGTGGTGGCAGCTTGCATGGCTGCGGCGGCATGAACACCGACCTGCGCCGACATGTCGTGCACCAGCGCGCGGAAGATTTCGTCCTTGGAATCGAAATAGGTGTAGAAGCTGCCCAGCGCCGTCCCTGCACGCCGGGTGATGCCGCTGATCGATGCTTCGTGAAAGCCGCGCTCGCCAAATTCGATGGCAGCCGCATCGAGCAGCTTGCGCAACGTGGCGCGCCCGCGTGCCGTGCGCGGCGTTTTGCCGGGCCGTTCGGCCGGATCGTTCGCCCGATTTTCTGCCGGTGCCTGTGCCGCCATGCTCAACTCCCGCTTCCGGCCATGATGCGCTGATGCAACACCTCTGGCCGATTTGTCCTGCTTTGTCTTCCCCTCATCCGATTGGAGTTGAAAGCTGGTTCAACTTTCACTAATGGACAATCACGCCCTGCGCAAGACCGGTCAATCGATGAACCGGAGCATCGCAGGGCTTCAGGTTTGGATGATGGGAGGATTGCTATGTCGTCGTTTGGGGTTACCCGTTTTGCCACCGTGCGCGCCGCGCTGACGCTGGGCGTCGCAGCTGCCGCGCTGACGGCACTTCCTTCCGTCGCGCTTGCGCAGCACACGCAGGGCCAGAATGGGCAGGAAGAGGTGGAAACGACCTCTGCCGGTGGCAATGTCATCGTCGTCACCGCCCGCCGCCGCGCGGAAAACCTGCAGGACGTGCCTATCGCGATCAGCGCCTTTTCCGCCGAGCGGCTGGAGAACCAGGGCGCGCTCGACATCACCGACATTTCGCAGATTACCCCCAACACAACGCTGGAAAACTCGCGCGGCACCAACTCGACGCTGACCGCGTTCATCCGCGGCGTGGGCCAGCAGGATCCGGTCCCCGGTTTCGAAGCTGGCGTCGGCATTTACCTCGACGATGTGTACCTCAACCGCCCGCAGGCTGCGGTGCTGGACATTTACGATGTCGAGCGCATCGAAGTGCTGCGCGGGCCGCAGGGCACGCTGTACGGCCGCAACACCATCGGCGGCGCGGTCAAGTACGTCACCAAGATGCTGCCGCAGGATTTCAGCCTCAAGGTACGCGCCACTTATGGCACCTATGACCAGGCAGATGGCGTGGTCACCGTGTCTGCTCCCATTGGCGATATCGTTCGCGTTGGCGGGACGCTGGCGCGGCTGTCGCGTGGCGGCTTCGGCGACAATCTCAACATCCGGGGCCTCGAAAACTACAACCGTGATGTTTATGCAGGGCGCGGCACGCTGGAAATCGGCGGCTATGGTGCGCCGGTCCTGATCCGCATTTCGGGCGACTACACCCGCGACAAGTCCGATCCGCGCAACGGTCACCGTCTCATTCCCGGCATCCGCAGCGGCACGCCCGTATTGCGCGATGTCTATGACACCCGCGCCGGTCTCAACGATCCCAAGCAGGATATCGAGGCCTATGGCCTGGCAATGAACATTTCGGCCGAGCTGACGCCAGACCTGACGCTGCGGTCGATCAGTGCCTGGCGCAAGGATACCAGCTTTACCCCCATCGATTTCGACGCGCTGCCCGCGATCGATGTCGATGTGCCCGCGGTCTATCGCAACGAGCAGCTGAGCCAGGAATTCCAGCTGCTGTATGAGGGCGATCGCCTGAAGGGTCTCGTCGGCTTCTATTACCTTGATGCCAAGGCCTCGACCGCCTTCGACGTGCTGCTGTTCACGACGGTGGCCAACCTCAACGCGTTTACCGCAGGCGATGTGCGCACCGACACGTGGTCGGTGTTCGGGGATTTCACCTATGATTTCACCGACCAGCTGTCGTTGTCATTGGGTGGCCGCTATACCGTCGACAAACGCAACTCGACCATCCTGCGTCAGACCAAATTGGGCCGCTCCGCCGAATTTGGCGGTACCCCGATCGTGCTGGCGACGACATCCAACTTCAACGGACGCGCGCGCTTTACCGATTTCAACCCGCGCGCATCGCTGAGCTTCAAGCCCAACACCGACAACCTGTTCTTCGCCAGCTATTCGCAGGGCTTCAAGGGCGGCGGCTTCGATCCGCGCGGGCTCTCCACCGCTGCGCCCGATCTCAACCGCGATGGCGTGCGCAGCCAGCAGGAGATCTTCGATTTCCTGAGCTTCGAGCCGGAAACCGTCGACAGCTATGAACTGGGCTGGAAGGGCAGCTTTGCCGACAACGCAATCAACCTGGCGCTGACCGGCTTCTATGCCGATTACACCAATGTGCAGGTACCCGGTTCCGCCGGCTTCGATTCCAACGGCGATGGCACCAACGACACCTTCATCGGCGTGACAACCAATGCGGGCAAGGCCGAGTTCAAGGGTATCGAGTTTGAAGGCAACGCCGTGTTCGCACGCGATTTCGCCGGTGACGGATCGTATGTGAGCTTCAACAGCACGCTGGGTTACATCGATGGCGAGTACAAGCAGTTCATCGACGCGCGCAACATCGATGTCGCCAATCTGCGCCGTATCCAGAACACGCCAAAATGGACCGCATCGGGCACCTTCACCGGCGCTTTCCCGGCATTCTCCGGCATGGTCACTGCGTCCACCACGGTCAGCTATCGCAGCAAGACGTTCCAGTTTGAAACGCCCAGCCCGTTCCTCGACCAGAAGGGCTATGCCTTGTGGGATGCGGCCTTGATCTGGCGCGATGATGCGGACCGGTTCAGCCTTGGCCTCAATGCCAAGAACATCCTGAACAAGCAGTACATCACCTCGGGCTACCAGTTCCTCGCCACCGCGCCGGATGGCACGCCGACGCGCAATGCGGCAGGCAACTTCATCCCGACCTTGGGTACCGAAGGTGTGGCGACTGCGTTCTACGGAAATCCGCGGCAGGTGTTCGTCACTGCCGGCGTGAAGTTCTGATCCAATAGCATGTGCGCAGGCTGGCAGTTGCGAGGCCTTAACTCGCAGCCACCAGCCTGCGCGTCATATCAGCCTGCGGCCGCGCGATCAGCTCGGCCATAGGGCCCTCTTCCACAATCCGACCGGCATCGAGCACCAGCGCGCGGTGGCAAAACTGCGCCGCCAGCGCCAGATCGTGGGTGATGACCAGCATCGCGACGCCCTGATCGCGCTGCAACCTGCGCAGCAGCGCGACGATGCCCGCGCCGACCAATGGGTCGAGCGCCGAAGTTGCCTCATCCAGCACCAGCATCTGCGGCTCTGCCACCAATGCCCGCGCAATCGCCACGCGCTGCGCCTGCCCGCCGGACAGGCCCGATGGCAGGCGATCTGCCAGTGCGCCATCGAGATCGACCAATTGCAGCGCCTTTTTAACCAGCCCCGCGCGCGCCCATGATGTGAGATCGGGCCGCAGGTGGACCAATGGCTCAGCGATGATATCCGATACCCGCCAGCGCGGATCGAGGCTGGCGAGCGGGTCCTGGAACACCGGCTGGATCATCCGGCGCTGGTCGCGGGTGCGCTTTGGCTCCAGCTTTGTGCCGCGCCAGTGCAGTGTGCCTGCGCTCACTGGCCCAAGCCCGGCGATTGCGCGGCCAATGGTCGATTTGCCCGATCCCGAACCGCCGATCAGCGCCACGGCTTCGCCTTCATGCACGGTCAGGTCGACGCCATCGACGGCGGTGACCGGCTTGGCAAACAACCCGCTGCCAGCAAAACGCACGGTCAGCGCGCGTGCCTCCAGCAAGGCCGTACCCGGAACCGGCAGGTCATCGGGCAGCGGCAAGGCCAGGCTTGGCGTCGCCTCCCACAGCGCCCGCGCATAGGCATGCGTCGGCGCGCGCGCGATCCTGGCTGCAGCGCCTGCCTCCACCACCTGTCCGCCCTGCATCACCAGCACCCGGTCGGAATGATGCGCAAGCGAGGCAAGGTCGTGGCTGACCAGCAGCATGCCCATTGCGGTCTCGCGCCGCAGCCGCGTCAGCAGCGCCATGATCTCGCCGCGCAGATGTGCATCCAGCGCGGAGACCGGCTCGTCGGCGATCAGCAGCTTGGGCCGGTGGGCGATGGCGCAGGCGATCATCAGCCGCTGCCGCTCGCCGCCAGACAGCTGGTGCGGATAGCGTTTCAGCTTGGCCACCGGGTCCGCCAGTCCGACGGCATCCAGCATATCGGCGAGCGTCATGCGATCCGGGCGCGGCCCGCCTGCCTGCATCGCACATTCGGTCAGGTGCTGTGCGGCGGTGAGATGCGGGGTCAGTGCGGTCAGCGGCTGCTGGAACACGAAACCGACATGCTCGCGGCGCAAACGACTGAGCTGCGCCTCGCCAAGCCCGGCCAGCTCGCGGCCCTCCAGCCTCGCCGATCCGCCGATGACCCCCGCCGACAGGCCGAACGGTGACAGGCTGGTCAGGCTCTTGCCAGATCCCGAAGCCCCTGCCAGCGCGACGCATTCCCCCGGTGCGATGTCCAGCGACACATCGCGCACCAAACTGCGCCCGCCGATGGTCACCGACATCGCGTCCAGCCGGTAAAGGCTCACGCGAACCGGTCCCGCAGGCGCTCGCCGATCAGCGTCAGGCAGACCAGCAGTGTCACCATCACGCCGCCGGGCACCAGCAGCCCCATCGGCGCCACGTCCATGTCGTCGGCACCTTCCTTGACGAGGATGCCCAGCGAGGTGAGCGGCTCCTGCACGCCCAGGCCCAGAAACGACAGGAAGCTCTCGATCATGATGATGCCGGGCAGCGTCAGCGTGAGATACGCCAGCGCCACGCCTGCGATATTGGGCAGCACGTGCCGCCACAGGATTACGGGCGCCGGCGCGCCGCTCGCCTGCGCTGCCAGCACGAACGGCCGCTGGCGCAGGGCCATCACCTGCCCGCGCACGATCCGCGCCATCGTCAGCCACTCCACCAGCCCGATGCCGACGAACACCAGCAAGATCGACCTCCCGAACACCACCATCAGCACGATGACGATGAACATGAAGGGCAAAGCATACAGCGCATCGACGATCCGCATCATCACTTCGTCCACCCGGCCGCCCGCCCAGCCGGCGATCATGCCCCAGGCGATGCCGACGATCATCGAAACCACGGCTGCGGCCAATGCCACGAGCAACGTGATCCGGCTTGCCACAGCAAGGCGCGCCAGCCGGTCCCGACCCAGCTCATCGGTGCCCAGTAGATGGCCAGCCGATCCGGGGGCCGCGCGGACATGGTCCCAGTCGATCGTGTCGTGGCTCCAGGGCAGCAGCAGCGGCAGGATCAGCGCCGCACACACGATCAGGCCAACGATGGCCGCGGGCAAAGCGATGCGCCTCACGTCCGGCTCCGGGGATCGAGCCAGCCATACGCCAGGTCGGCGAGCAGGTTGAACGCGATGATCAGCGCCGCATACAGCAGGATGACCGCCATGATCAGCGGATAATCGCGGTTGAGCGCCCCCTGCACGAAGTAACGGCCCAAGCCCGGCAGCGCGAACACGGTTTCGATGACGACAGCGCCGGTCAGCAGCCCCGCCGCCGCTGGCCCCAGATAGCTGACCACGGGCACCAAGGCGGGCCGCAGGGCATGGTGCAGAACGATCGCGGTCGTGGTGCGTCCGCGCGCCCGCGCAGTGCGGATATGCTCCTGCGCCAGCGCCGCCGCGAGCCCGGCGCGCGTCAGCTTGGCGATCGCGCCTGCAACGGGCAGCGCCAGCGCGATCACCGGCATCACCCAGAATTGTGGCGCACTCAGCAATCCGTCGCCCAGACCGCCGACCGGCAGCAGCCCAAGCCACAGCCCGAAGATCAAGGCCAGCAATGGCCCGGTGAGGAAGCTGGGAAGCGCGGTCACGATCGTCGCAGCCAGCATCAGCGACCCGTCGGCCCAGCCACCGGGCTTGAGCGCGGCGACAGCGCCTGCAGCCAGCCCCAGGGCCATCGCCACCACAATCGCCAGCCCGCCCAGGGTCAACGACACCGGCAGGCTATCTGCGATCAACTGGGTGACAGTGAAATCCCGGTACACCAGGCTCGGCCCGAAATCTCCGGACAACGTGCGCGCAAGGAACAGCGCGAACTGCTCGCCCATCGGCAGGTCGAGGCCGTAAGCCGCCTCCAGCGCCGCCCGCGTCTCGGGCGCCAAGGGCCGCTCGCCATCAAACGGCCCACCCGGCGCAAACCGCATCAGCGCGAACGAGGCGAGCAGGACCAGCAGCAGCGTCGGAATGGCGGTGAACAACCGGCGAAGGATCAGGACACGCATCGCCCAGGACAATGGCGGATCGGCCACGCCGCGTCATGCGGAAAATTTGGAGGCCCGAGCCGGAATCGAACCGGCGTGCAAGGATTTGCAGTCCTCTGCGTAACCACTCCGCCATCGGGCCACCGGTGTGGAAGGACGCGGCAATGTGCGGCTTCGGGCGGAAAGTCAAGCATCAACCGCCGGATGCGGTGTTTGTGCAGGGCTGCGACAGGCACCGTCCGCAATGCCCCCAAAGCGGCGCAAAAGCTGTATTGCCATAATAATACAGCTATGCCATAAGCATGGCGCGATGCAATGTCGATTGCATTTTGCAACCGGAAGGCTATCAATACGGCCCTTCACGGATTGTTTGGGCTTGCATCGCTGTTTGCATATTCTAGGGCGCTTGGACATGACCGAAACACACAACCTTGCTCCGCCGGATTTCGCGGCTGCCCGCCGCCACATGATCGAAAGCCAGCTGCGTCCCAGCGACGTCAGCGATCCCGTCGTCATCGCCGCTATGGCAGTGACGGCGCGTGAGGCGTTCGTGCCCGCCGCGCAGCAGGCGCTGGCCTATATCGACCGCGCCGTGCCGCTGGCCGACGGACGCATGCTCAACCCCGCATTGTCGACCGGACTAATGCTGACACGCGCGGTGTTGTCGGCGAGCGACAAGGTGCTGCTGGTCGGTGCAGGCACGGGCTATGTCGCTGCATTGCTGGCGGGAATCGTGGCGGACGTTGTCGCCGTCGAAGACAATCGTGCCTTAGTCGAACATGCCAGGGCTGCGCTTGCCGGTGCAGCCAATGTCCGCATCGTCGAATCGGCTCTGGCGGACGGATATTCGGCTGGCGCGCCCTATGATGTCATCATCATCGATGGCGCGGTTCAGCAGGTCCCCGATGCCATCGTCGCCCAGCTGGCGCCGGGCGGCAGGTTGCTGACCGGGCTGGACGACAAGGGTGTCGCGCGGCTCGCGATCGGGCGCGGCGAGGCCCATGCCTTTGCGCTGGTGCCGTTTGCCGACACCGATATCGCTCCGCTTGCGGCCTTTGCCCGGCCGAAAAGCTACAGCTTTTGACGCATGGTCATCGCCTGGCACCAGGGGCGGCGGCAGATATGAGAACCGGATTGATGAAGACTAAGCTTTGGCTGACCGGTTGTGGTGCGGCACTTGTTTTGGGGAGCGCGCCGCTGCATGCGGAAACGCTGCGCGATGCGTTGATCGCCGCGTACCAGACCAACCCGACCCTGAACGCGGCACGCGCGCAGCAACGCGCAACCGATGAAGGCGTGCCGATCGCCCTGGCAGATGGTCGCCCCAATCTGCAGGCACAGGCGCAGTATTCGGAAAACTTCCTGAACCCGGCCAATGCGTTCACCGCGCCTGATCGCTCGGTCAGCGGTACTTTGAACCTCAGCGTGCCGATCTACTCCGGCGGCAGCGCGCGCAATGCGATCAACGCCGCCAAGGTGCGGGTCGATGCTGGGCAGGCAGACTTGCGCGGGACCGAGGCGAGCGTGTTCAGCAACGTCGTTGCCGCCTATATGGACGTCATTCGCGACGAGGCGATCGTCGGCCTGCAGCGGCAGAATGTCGGCGTGCTCGACGTGAACCTGCAGGCTTCGTCCGACCGGTTCGAGATCGGCGATCTGACCCGCACTGATGTCGCGCAGTCCGAGGCCCGGCTGGCGATTGCGCGCAGCGACCTGCAGACCGCTGAGTCGAACCTCATCCGCAGCAAGGAAACGTACATCCAGCTGGTGGGCATTGCGCCTGGCAGCTTGGAGCCGCCGCCGCCTCTGCCCAACCTGCCCGATGCGCCCGAGACCGCAGTCGATACCGCGCTGGACAACAACCCCGATCTGGAAGCGGCGCGTGAGCGCGTGGAAGCCGCGAATTTCGACGTGCGCGCGGCGCGCGGTACGCGCATGCCGCAGGTGAGCCTGTTCACTCAGGGCAATTACCAGAACTTTCTGGGCACATTGGGCAGCGCGCTGATCCAGGGCAATTTCGTGCAGCAGCAGTCGAGCGCTGCCGCTGGCGTGCAGTTGTCCGTGCCGGTGTATCAGGGCGGACGCCCCGGAGCGCAGATCCGGCGCGCCCAGGCGGCATCCGGCCAGGCGATGGAACAGGAAATCGCGGTCGAACGCGGCGTGATCGCACAGGTGCGTGCGGCCTATGCCAGCTTCAACGCCTCGATGCAGGTCATCGAATCGTCGCAAAAGGCGGTGGAAGCGAACACGCTGGCGCTGGAGGGCGTGCGCGCCGAAAACAGCGTGGGCAACCGCACCGTGCTGGACATTCTGGATGCCGAGCGCGAATTGCTGAACGCGCAGGTGCAGTTGGTGACCGCGCGGCGCAATGCCTATGTCGCAGGGTTCAGCCTGCTGGCCGCGATGGGCCGTGCAGAAGCGCGCGACCTGGGGCTCGATGGCGGCGTGCTGTATGATCCCGAGGTCAATTACGAGCGTGTACGCGACAAGATCAACGACTGGGATTCGGACAAGGATCCCGTCGCGCAATCGACGCGTACCGTTGACAGCCCGGCGCAAAATGCCGCACTGGTGGGACCGCCCAACCAATAGAGCATATCTTCGGGGCGAATCAGGCCAGGGGCGCAAGGAATGACACGCGATATTGGCGAGCCTAGTCTTGAGGAAATCCTCGCGTCGATCAAGAAAGTGATCGCCGAGGATGGCCGCAAGCCGCGCCGCCCCGCACCCGCCCGCCCGGCCCCTGCACGGCAGGAAAAGCCCGTGGACGACATTCTGGAGCTGACCGAAAGCGTCGAGCCTGACGCTGCCGATGCCGCCGAAGAGCCGCCGCTGATCAGCCGCGCGGGCGAACAATCGATGCGCGAGTCGCTGGCGGTGCTCGCCACGCTGACCGAACCTGGCGTCAGTCCGCAGATCGTGCGATCGGGCGAAACCTCGCTGGAGGGCATGGTGCGCGAAATGCTGCGGCCCATGCTGGCCGAATGGCTCGACCGCAACCTGCCCGACATGGTCGAGGCGCTGGTCGCCAAGGAAATCGGTCGGATCACGGGCCGTACCGGCTGACCCCGTTGCTGGCCCCGCCCGCGAGACGTTGACGCTGCCGGGCCATTCCGTAATAGGCCATGCCCATGACCGATAGCAAAACCGAGCTGCCCAAGACATTCGATCCCGCAGCGATCGAGGCGAAATGGTACCCGCATTGGGAAGGGACGGGGGCTTTCCGGCCCGAGCGGCCCGATGCTGCGCCTTACACCATCGTCAACCCGCCGCCCAACGTTACCGGGTCCTTGCACATCGGCCATGCGCTGGACAACACGCTGCAGGATGTGATGATCCGCTATGAGCGGCTGCGCGGCAAGGATGCGCTGTGGGTGGTCGGCACCGACCATGCCGGCATCGCCACGCAGATGGTGGTCGAGCGCCAGCTCGAAGCCGCGCAGGACAAGCGCACCAATTATTCACGCGAAGACTTCGTCAAGAAGGTCTGGGAGTGGAAGGAAGAAAGCGGCGGCCAGATCACCCGCCAGCTGCGCCGCCTGGGCTGTTCGATGGACTGGTCCAGAGAGCAGTTCACCATGGACCCGCATTTCAGCAAGGCGGTGCTCAAGGTGTTCGTCGACCTGTATAACCAAGGGCTGATCTACCGCGACAAGCGCCTCGTCAACTGGGACCCCAAGCTCAAGACCGCGATCAGCGACCTTGAGGTGGAAACCCGCGAAGTGCAGGGCCATTTCTGGCGTTTCAAGTACCCACTGGCAGACGGGGCGGTGCGCGTGGATGGGCTTGATTACATCGAAGTCGCCACTACCCGGCCCGAGACTATGCTGGCCGATATGCTGATAGCTGTGAACGCCGAGGATGAGCGATATAAGGCGATAATCGGGCAGTTTGCCGTCCAACCATTGACCGGAAGGCGCCTTCAGATCGTCGCCGACGAGCATGCTGATCCGGAACTCGGCTCGGGCGCGGTGAAGATTACGCCGGGCCACGATTTCAACGATTTTGAAGTGGGTAAGCGCGCCGGGATTAAGGCCGCAGACATGCTCAACATGTTCGATGCGGAAGCCCGGGTGGTGCAGACGGCGGACGGGCTGGTCCCAGAAGATTTCATTGGACTCGACCGTTTCGTGGCGCGTGAGCGCGCTGTCTTCCGGATGATGGAACGTGGCTTGCTTGTCACGCATATCATTAACGGCAAGGACGGTAGGCGCCACGAACACGATTCTGAACCGCGCACCATCCAGACGCCTTATGGTGACCGCGGCGGCGTGGTGATCGAACCATGGCTGACCGACCAATGGTATGTCGACGCCAAGACCCTCGCCCAGCCCGCCATCGAGGCGGTGAAGACCGGCGTGATCGAGATCGTCCCCAAGAGCTGGGAGAAGACGTTCTTCCACTGGATGGACAATATCCAGCCCTGGTGCGTGAGCCGTCAGCTGTGGTGGGGGCACCGGATTCCGGCTTGGTATGGGATCAGCATCGATAATCCGGACGAACGGGTGACCTTTATTGCCGAAGACAAGGAAACTCTGATTCCACTTGTTTCCGAGTACTATGGCAGAGCCTTTGAACAAGGCAAAAGCATGATTGTTGAGCTTGTTGCTGATGAGACTGAAGCGCTAGCCCTTCGTCAAAAGTATCCGCCCGCCAGCAAGGAAGAACTCGAGGCCGACCTTGGTCTAGAGATTGCCGACAGTGGAATGCCAAGTGAAAGCGACGTGGTGTTTTACGGGGTTTGGCAAGACCCCGACGTCCTGGATACCTGGTTCTCCTCCGCGCTCTGGCCGTTTGCGACATTGGGTTGGCCGGATGACGCCACACCTCCGTTTGTCCCGAGCGAAGTCGAGGGACGTGATGGAACGGTGGCGCAAGGTCCCTCGACTGCGCTCGGGACAAACGGGGCAGGGGGTGCGCCTGCCGCCCAAATGCCCTCTCCCCTTCAGGGGAGAGGAGGGAGCCGCGAAGCGGCGGAAGGAGAGGGGCAGTCGCTAGCCTCTGCGCTGGCCCCTCTCCCCCCGACGCCTGACGGCGTCTCCTCCCTCTCCCCTCAAGGGGAGAGGGCTTCCAGCCTTGTAGCCAAACACTATCCCAACGACCTCCTCATCTCCGGGTTCGACATCCTGTTCTTCTGGGATGCGCGGATGGCGATGATGGGGACGCATTTCATGGGCAAGGCCCCGTGGAAGCAGCTGTACCTGCACGGCCTTGTCCGCGCGGCGGATGGCGCGAAGATGTCCAAGTCCAAGGGCAACACCGTCGATCCGCTGGGCCTGATCGACCAGTACGGCGCGGATGCGCTGCGCTTCTTCATGGCGGCGATGGAAAGCCAGGGCCGCGACATCAAGATGGATGAGCGGCGCGTCGAGGGCTATCGCAACTTCGCCACCAAATTGTGGAACGCGGCGCGCTTCTGCCAGGCAAACGGCATCGGCGCGAGTGCATCGGTTGCAGCGCCTGAGGCAACGCTGGCGGTCAACCGCTGGATCATCGGCGAGGTCGTCGACACCGTCACGGCGCTCGACAAGGCGCTGGCTGATCTTCGCTTCGATGCGGCGGCGAATGCGATCTATCACTTCGTGTGGGACCAGTTTTGCGATTGGTATTTGGAGCTGATCAAGCCCGAACTCCAATCCGAGCAGCATGAGACTGCAGCTTCACCTACCTCCGATCAGGCTGAGCCTGTCGAAGCCCCCGCGCGGACCCTTCGACAAGCTCAGGGTGAGCGGGCGGAGGAGACAAAACGCGTGGCCGGATGGGTGCTCGACCAGATTCTGGTGATGCTCCACCCGTTCATGCCCTTCATTACTGAAGAGCTGTGGCACGCCCTTGGCGAACGGGACAACGACCTCATCGTGGCGCAATGGCCCGCGCCTGAGGCCAGCGTCGATGCCGACGCCAAGGCGGAAACCGAATGGCGCATCGCCCTGGTGCGCGAAATTCGCTCGGCCAAGAACGAGCTGGGCATAGCGCCCGGTGCGCGGCTCAACGCCTTCGTGCAAGGGGCCAACGCGCAGACACAGGCCTGGATCAAAAGCTTTCAAAGCGGAGCGCAGCGTCTGGCGCGCATCGATCTTGCGGCGCTGGATGCCACGGCACCGGAAGGCGCAAACATCCAGATCGTCGTCAACGAGGCGACCTTTGTGCTGCCCCTCGAAGGCATCATCGACATCGCCGCCGAAAAGGCGCGCCTCACCAAGGCGCTGGAAGCCGTCTCCAAGGAAGCCAAGTCGCTCGAAGGCCGCCTGTCCAACCCCGCGTTTGTCGAGAAGGCCAAGCCCGAGGCCGTCGAAAAGGCCCGCGCCGACCATGCGGAGAAATCCGCCGAGGCCGAGCGGCTGGCAGCGGCGCTCGCGCGGTTGGGCTAACGCTATCTAAATCCTCCCCCAGCTTGCTGGGGGAGGGGGACCGCCCGCGTAGCGGGGGGTGGAGGGGAAGCGAGGTCGTGCCGCGCTTGATCATTGCGCGATCCCGCTTCCCCTCCACCACCGGCCTTTGGCCGGCGGTCCCCCTCCTCGAGACGAGCTCGGGGAGGATTTTCAGTTGCGCGATAGGGCAGCAACTGCCGACTTGCCCCCGGCCCCTACGTTCCCTAAACGTTCGTTGGTGAACACGCTCGCCCCCGCATCCGAATTTCCGCCGCCGTCGGCAGCTGACCCCGCCTATCTGCAGGGGCTCAACACGCCGCAGCGTGAAGCCGTGCTCTCGTCCGAAGGCCCCGTGCTGGTGCTGGCGGGCGCAGGGACGGGCAAGACGGCGGCGCTCACCGCGCGGCTGGCGCACCTCATCGCCACGCGCCGGGCCTGGCCGTCGGAGATTCTGGCCGTCACCTTTACCAACAAGGCGGCGCGCGAGATGCGCGAGCGGGTGGGGCGGATTATTGGCGATGCGGTGGAAGGCATGCCCTGGCTGGGCACCTTCCACTCGATCGGCGCCAAGATGCTGCGCCGCCATGCCGAGCTGGTCGGGCTGCAGAGCAACTTCACGATCATCGATACCGACGACCAGCTGCGGCTGCTCAAGCAGCTGATCCAGGCCGCGGACATCGACGACAAGCGTTGGCCCGCGCGGCAGCTGGCAGGGTGCATCGACCGCTGGAAGAACAAGGGGCTGAACCCGCACGAGCTCGATGCCGCCGAAAGCGAGCTTTACGCCAACGGGCGTGGGCAGGAGCTGTACACCGCCTATCAGGACCGGCTGAAGGCCCTGAACGCCTGCGATTTCGGCGACCTGCTGCTGCACATGCTCACTCTGCTGAAGACCGATCGCGCGGTGCTGGAGCAGTATCAGCAGCGGTTCAAATACATATTGGTCGACGAATATCAGGACACCAATTCCAGCCAGTATCTTTGGCTGCGGCTGCTCGCCCAGGCGCGCAAGAACATCTGTTGCGTGGGCGATGACGACCAGTCGATCTATTCGTGGCGTGGCGCGGAGGTGGCGAACATCCTGCGGTTCGAAAAGGATTTTGCCGGCGCGCGGATCATCCGGCTTGAGCAGAACTACCGTTCCACCCCGCACATTCTGGGGGCAGCCTCGGGGCTGATCGCCTCGAACAGCGACCGGCTGGGCAAGACGTTGTGGACCGAAGTGGACGCGGGCCAGAAGGTGCGCGTGCTGGGCGTATGGGATGGACCGGAAGAGGCGCGGCGGGTCGGCGAGGAGCTGGAACGCATTTCGCGCGACGGCACCAGCCTGGACAGGACTGCCATCCTGGTGCGCGCCTCGTTCCAGACCCGCGAGTTCGAAGACCGGTTCATCGCGATCGGCATGCCGTACCGCATCGTCGGTGGTTTCCGATTCTACGAGCGCGCCGAAATCCGCGATGCGCTGGCGTATCTGCGCGTCGTCAACCAGCCTGCGGACGATCTGGCGTTCGAGCGGATCGTCAATACGCCCAAGCGCGGCCTGGGCGACAAGGCGGTCGAGAAGGTGCACCGCGTCGCACGCGCCACCGGCCTGCCGCTTTCGGCCGCCGCATTCCAGATTCTCGACAGCGACGAACTGCCTGCGCGTGCCCGCACCGCGCTGGGCGGCCTGATGCGCGGCATCGCGCGCTGGCGCGACCTGCTGACCACGATGACGCCGGCGGACCTTGTCCGGCAGATCATGGACGAATCAGGCTATACGCAAGTGCTGCAGGCGGAAAAGTCGGTCGAGGCGTCGGGGCGGCTGGAAAACCTGTCCGAACTCGCCCGCGCGATGGAGGAATACGAGAGCCTCGGCGATTTCCTTGAGCATGTCAGCCTGGTGATGGACAACGAGGCATCGGCAGACGAAGCCAAGGTCACGATGATGACGATCCATGGCGCCAAGGGGCTGGAATTCGAGCATGTCTTCCTCGCCGGATGGGAGGAGGGCGTGTTTCCTTCGCAGCGCTCGCTCGACGAGGGCGGCCTCGCCAGCCTGGAGGAGGAGCGCCGCCTCGCCTATGTCGCGATTACGCGCGCACGCGCATCGTGCACCATCCTGCACGCGGCCAACCGGCGCATTTATGGCCAGTGGACCAGTTCCATCCCCTCGCGCTTCATCGGCGAACTTCCGGCTGAGCATATCGAGGAAGAAAGCTCGATGACCGGCGGCGCGTCATTGTGGCGGGCGGGCCTTTCAGAGCGCGATGATCCGTTTGCGCATCTGGCGCGCGATCCCGAGCGCGCGGGCCGTCGCGGCCCCGGCTGGCAGCGCGCAGCGCAGGTCCCCGGCGGCTTCAACACCGCGCCGCAGCGTGTCGCAGAAGCGCGGGGCAGCGCGATCAGCTTGGGCAACGCAGGGCGCAGCGATGTCGAAATCGGCACCCGCGTCTTCCACCAGAAATTCGGTTACGGGCTGGTCGCGGAAAAGGAAGGCAACAAGCTGGAGATCGACTTCGACAGCGCGGGCCGCAAGCGGGTGATCGACAGTTTTATCAGCCTGGCGTGATCCTGCACCGTTTTCCGGCGAAAGCCGGAATCCAGGGCGAAAACAGAGCAACCCGACTCCTGGGCTCCGGCTTTCGCCGGAGAACGGCCGGTGCCGGGGCAACCCTCAGCGCTTGCGGCTGTCCATATACCAAAGCGCCCCGTGCAGCGCGAAGCCGCCGCCAAGGCCCGCCAGAAAGCCGATCGAGGGCTGGCCCATCAATCCGCCGATGATCGTGCCCGCCAATGTGCCCAGCGCCATGAACACGCCGCCGCCGCGCACAGGGGGGCGATCGGCCGGGCTGTCGGTGGTGTTGCGCGTGTCGTTCTGCATGGCGACGCCCATGCCACGGCTGCGCGCTTTTTGCCAACGCCAAGTGCGGCAGGGCGCGCGGGCGAATTGCTAACGCTGCGTTTACCAAGCCGGTTGAACCTTCCTCCATCGCCGCAGTCTATCCCTGATCGAACCGCCAGTAGCAAAGCCATGCGGCAACAAGAATGGGGACTTACCAGCAGCCATGAACCTGCCTTACATCGGAACCCGCGAAGCCTATGACGATGCCTGCATGCTGCTTTCGCGCTTTGGCGAGACGGCAGGCCTTGAAGCCTCCGACCGCGCAGAGGCCGCCCGCGCCCGCGGCAACCACATCCACTTCTGCCACTGGCGCCAGATCGAACGGCTGCTGGTGATCATGTCGATCGACCAGAGCATCGGCACGATACACTGAGGGGTATGCGGATGCTGCCTGGTGGCTGAGCAGGCATATCGGGCTGCAAATTTGCTGACCCACGTAACCGGCGAGGCCGTAAGCACGAACGTGCAGGCGATGATACGACATGCATTTTTAGGTGCGGCGGCGATGCTGGCCGCCCTGTTCTCGACCGCAGCGTTGGCGCAGGGTTCCACCCAGGGTTTTGCCCAAGACTTTACAGCGTGCAGCGATGCAGACGCGTTCCCGGCGCTGGCCGGAACGCAGTGCGTGACCAGTGCGGTGCCGCCCGATGCCGATGCGCCTGGTGAAACCATATCCCTGTTCGTGCGCAAGTTCCCCGCCACAGGAGTGCGGCGTGCGCGCGGTCAGGTCTGGCTGGTGGCAGGTGGGCCGGGAGAATCGGGGGCATCCTTGTATCCAGTGTTGCCCGCATTGCGCCGCGCCTTTGCAGGCTATGACCTGCTGATCCCCGATCATCGCGGAACGGGCTATTCCGCCAAATTGTGCCCGACTGAAGAGTCCCCCGACAGTCCCGATGGCATTGCGCTGGCAGGGGCCGAATGGGGACCATGCATCGCGGCCATGCATGCCAATGTGGCGCGCAGCCAGGCGTTCACTATTACCAACGCCGCGCGCGATCTGGCCAGTCTGATCGCCCGGCACCGGACGCGCGGCAAGGTGCATGTGTACGGGGTGTCCTATGGCACGCAGCTGGTCTTGCGGATGATGCAGGTGGCGCCGCCAAAGCTCGACGGGATCATATTGGACGGTCTGGTTCCCCCCGAAACCGCGCCCCAATGGGACCTGAGCCACCGCACGCAGGTGGTGGACGCGGTGGGTCGCCGGCTGCTGCAGCCCGATGAGATCACGCAATATCGCGATCTGCTGGCCCAGCAGCACCCGGATGTGCTGGCGAGCATCCCGGGCGGTGACCTGCGCCGCGTAATGGGCTCGCTGCTGGCGTTTCCATCGGTGCGAGACCGCATCCCGCAGATACTCGCGGCACTTGCCAAGGATGACACCGCCCCCCTGCTGAGAGCGATTGCGGATGCCGGAGCGCTGTCGGCCAAGCTTTCACTGTATCCCCAATCGCCGCCCTCGCTGCCGCTGGTGATGCTGATCAGCGGATCGGAAAACAATGCGCGGCGCGATCTGACGGCGCAGACGGTGGATGCCGACGCGCAAGATGCGCTTTTCACCAGCGCACTCCCTGGGCTGCTGGTGAACAGCCCGGCGCCTTTGTACCAGCGCGACGAACATTACGGCAAACTGCCGCAGCGGCTGCCCCGCACGCTGGTTGTCCACGGCACGCTCGATCCGAACACGCCCTATGAAGGCGCGCTGGCGCATGTGGCGCTGCTGAAACCGGCGGGCGATGTCCGCGTCACCTCCGTTGAGCGGGGTGCCCATTACCTTGCTTTGACCGCGCCAGGATGTTTCGCGCGCGCTGCTTCGGCCTTTGTCAGAGGCAACCGGGTTACACTGCGATGTGACGAACAGTAACCTTGGGCCTCTAACCTCGGGCGACGCCACGTCAGCCCGCCGTCACCACCCCGCCGCTGACGCTCCAGTCGGCGCGGCCGGGCAGTGGTACGGCGTCGAACAGCGATGCATCGGTGCCGGTCATCCACACCTGGCCCATACGATCAGCCAGTTGCTCATATAACGCTGCGCGCCGCGCCGGGTCGAGGTGCGCGGCGACCTCGTCGAGCAGCAGGATCAGGCGGCAGTCGCGGCGGGTGGCGACGAGGTCGGCATGCGCCAGGATAATCGCGATCAGCATCGCTTTCTGCTCGCCGGTGGAACACAACGCTGCGGGCTGGCGCTTTTGCCGCATCATGACGGTGAGGTCGTCCCGGTGCGGACCTGCGAGCGCGCGCCCTGCGGCACGATCGCGCGTGCGGCCAGTGCGCAGCGCATCGGCCAGAGCGCCCGCCTCGCTCGGTCCCTTGCGTTCCAGCGCCAGCGTCGGCTGCGCGAACGGCCCGTCGGCGAGCGCGTCGATCTGCACTTCCAATGCGGCCAGCGTATCGCTGCGCGCTTCGGCCATCGCACCGCCATGCTCGGCCATGCGAGCTTCCAGCGCGTCGATCCAGCGCGGGTCCGCAGGCTGCTCTGCGCCAAGCAGCCGGTTGCGTTCGCGCATCGCCGCTTCATAGCGCGCGGCGTGATGGGCATGCGCGGGGTGCAGTGCTAGCACCAACCGGTCCAGGAACCGCCGCCTGCCGCCTGCGCTTTCCAGAAACAGCCGGTCCATCGCCGGGGTCAGCCACACCACCGCCAGCCAGTCGGCCAGGCTGTTGGCTGCCGCGCTGGCGCCGTTGACACGCACCAGCCGCCGCGATGGCGCATCGGCATGGGTCCCGGTGCCGATCTGCACCTCCTCACCGGAAAGCTGCGCGGAAATGGCAAACCCGCCCGGCCCCTGCTGTCGGGCCATCTGCTCAATGTTCGCCCGGCGCATGCCGCGACCGGGGGCGAGCAGCGATATTGCCTCGAGGATGTTGGTCTTGCCGGCGCCATTGTCGCCCCAGATGACGTTGAACCGTGCGCCCGCCGCAATGCGGCTGGCCTCGTGGTTGCGGAACTGGCTGAGGGACAGGTTGGAAAACGCCATGCGGGCACCGCTATAGCGGCTCGCCCCGGCAACCGCGCGCAAAATCGCATGCTTGTTCCACGCGCTTGTGCGCCCAAACCACAATTTCGTGAATATTCCCAAACCTTCGCATTCAGCCAAGGGCAAGATTTGTCACTTTTCGTGTAAACCTATGATATACTTACGTTCTTCAAACTGGCACGGCCCATGCAGTGTATCTGGCATCTCCCGACGGACAGCCCAGAGGGACACACAGACACCAGAAAGGACGACCAATATGTTCTCGATTTCCAACTTCAACAGCAACCTGCTCGCTGCGATCTGCGCTTTTGCGACCTCGGCACTTTTCATCGGCCTGAGCGTAGGTCCTGCAGAAATCGGCATGATGACGACGATGGTCGTCTGATCCGCCATCATCCTGTAAACCAGGTTTCAAGGGGAACCATCATGAACAACCGCGCTTTCCACCTCGACAAGTCCAATGCCAAGCTGATGGGCGTGTGCTCGGGCATCGCCAATTACTTCGACTGGGACGTCAACCTGATCCGCATCGGCTTCGTGCTCGCTGCTCTGTTCGGTGTCGGTGCACCGGTGCTGATCTATCTCGCCATCGGGCTGATCGCATCGGCACGTTAAGGACGGCGCGCTGATCGCATCAGCGCGTTGAGGGCGGGCCACCGAGCGGACCTGAGGCTTACACCTTGGTGCTGAACGGGGTGAAATCGGTGGCGGTATCGAACACCTCCACCCCCTCGCGCCGCTTCAGCCAGCCGACGACCAGATAGGTGACCGGGGTCAGCACCACTTCCCAGCTGACCTTGAGCAGCCAGTTGGTGATCATCACGGTGACGACCTGGTCGGTCTCCCACGCGCCGTAAAAGGCCAGCGGGTAAAAGATCAGGCTGTCGACGCCTTGGCCGACGATCGTCGATCCGATGGTGCGGGTCCACAGCATCTTGCCCGCCGTCCACACCTTCATCCGCGCCATGACATAGCTGTTGACGAACTCGCCCGCCCAGAACGCGACGATCGACGCCAGCACGATGCGGGGGACCTGGCCAAACACGGACTCATACGCCGCCTGGCCGTCCCATCCGTCCGCAGGCGGCAGGCTGACGACGACCCAGCTCATGAACGCCATGAACACCAGCGCGCCAAACCCCGCCCAGATGACGCGGCGCGCCCGCGCATACCCGTAAATCTCGGTCAGCACATCGCCGATGACATAACCCAGCGGGAAAAACAGGATCCCTGCGCCATACACCCATTGTTGCCCGCCCAGGGTGATGAATGTCGGCTTGGCCGCGCCGATGACGTTGGAAAGCAACAGCACGGTGACGAACGCCGCCATTACGAAATCGTAATAGCGAAAGCTGTGCGTGGCGGGGTCGAAGCGGGAAGCGGCTGGCTGCATGGCACCGCTGCCATATCGCGGTTTACACGCCCATGCAAAGCCCGCTATTGCGCCTGCGATATCGAAAACCGATGTCGAAACGCGTGCGCCCGTAGCTCATCTGGATAGAGCGCGAGACTTCTAATCTTGAGGCAGCAGGTTCGAGTCCTGCCGGGCGCGCCAAAATTCCTTCGGGAGCAAACAGCCATGCGGGGGCGGCAGCGATTGTCGCATCCGGGTGCAGCGCTGCCAAGCTGGCATTGAGCGGCGCAAAAATTTGCTTCCTTAGCCTGCGCGGGCTTTGCTGCTATCGGGCGGCCCCTACAGTAACTGATCGGACGAAAATGGCATTTACGAGTGTTGAGGTATTGACGACGCACCAGTGGAACACTGGGCTTTTCTCGTTCACCGTGTCGCGTCCGCCGTCGTTCCGTTTCGTCAGCGGCCAGTTCGTGATGCTGGGGCTGACGATCAACGGCAAGCCGCTGGTGCGCGCCTATTCCATCGTCTCGCCATCCTGGGACGAGACGCTGGAGTTCCTGAGCATCATCGTGCCCGATGGCCCGCTGACCAGCCATCTGTACAAGATCAAGCCGGGCGACCAGATTCTGCTGGGGGCCAAGCCCACCGGCACGTTGACGCTCGATGCGCTGCTGCCGGGCAAGCGCCTGCACCTGATCGGCACCGGAACGGGCCTTGCGCCGTGGATGTCGATTATCCGCGATCCCGATGCGTACGAGCGCTACGAGCAGATCACCGTGCAGCACACCGTGCGCGATATTCAGGACCTGGCCTATCGTGAAGAGCTGGAAGCCCGGATGGAGCATGATCCCTTGGTGGGCGAAGAGGCGGTGAACCGGCTGACGTACGACCAGTCGGTTACCAAGTGCCCGACCTGGACCGGCGAGAACCGGCGCATCACCACGCGGATCGAGTGCGGCGACTATCCGCTGAACCCAGAAACGGATCGCGTGATGCTGTGCGGCAGCATGGCGATGATCAAGGAAACCGGCGCGCTGCTGGAAAGCCTGGGCTTCGTCGAAGGCGCACAGTCGAACCCCGGTACCTATGTGCTGGAGCGCGCCTTCGTCGGTTGATCGAAATTCAGTTGCGGATGGCTTCAAGCGCCGTCCGCAGCGCATCGGGCAACGGCACGGGGCGGCGGGTTTCGCGGTCGACATAGACATGGGTGAAGTGCCCTCCAGCCGCGGCATCCGTGTCGTCGTTGCGGAACAGCCCGACCGCGTATCGTACCGAGCTGGTGCCGATATGATCGACCCGGATTCCGGCGTTGATCGTGTCCGGAAACGCGGTGGGCGCGAAATAGGCGCAGCCGGTTTCGACAACCAGGCCGATGGTGGTGCCGCCGTGGATGTCCAGCGCGCCTGCGCGGATCAGATATTGGTTTACGGCGGTGTCGAACCACAGGTAATACACCGCATTGTTGACGTGGCCGTAGATGTCGTTGTCCGACCAGCGGGTGCTGATCGCCGTGAAGGCGCGGTATTCTGCGCGGCCGGGGCGGGGCGGCCTGCTCATGGCTCCACCGTGAAGCTGTTGACGCCATCGGCATGTGCGATGCGCACCGTGCGCCCGATCGGATCGCGCGCAGGATCGATCAGTGCGGCGATGACGGAATGCTTGTCGGCATCGGCGGGGCGAGCGACCACCCGCCCTTGCGCGGTATGCGCGACAACCACGGCGCGCGCCGGCCTGCCCTTGGCATAGCCCACGGTGTAGCTTTCGATGGTGCCGGTCGCGTCCTGCTCCAGCCGCTCGGGCGGCGCTTCGGCATCGATTATGGCTTGCATTGGGGCGTGATCGACAGGTGCCCAGCTGGCGGGCGCGGTGGTGCTGTAGATGCCCACGGCTTCCTTCGACAGGAACCCGCCATTGGCGAGGACGAGGCCGAAACTGCCGGGGTCGGCGCGCAGGGTTTCCGCCATCGCGGCGATGGCGTGCATCGAATAATTGTTGCCCGCCCCGCCTGCAAACGGCAGCCCGCCGGTCAGGGTCAGCGCGGTGGTGCCGGGGTCGACGCCCAGCGCTTCTGCGGCGAGCAGCACGGCGACGGGGAAGCAGCTGTAGATATCGTAATGCGCTATATCTTCAGGTGCCTTGCCCGCGCTGGCCAATGCGCCTGCCAGCGAGACCTCGATCGCGCGCGAACGGGACAGGTCGGGGCGCAGGCTGACCGGCTTGTCCATCGCCTCGCCGCTGCCGTGCAGGAACACCCATCGGTCAGCCGGTACGCCCATCGCTTCGGCCTGTGCGACACTGGTCAAGATCAGCGCCGCACCCTGGTTCACCGCATCCTGCGCGACATGCCATTTGAGATAGGGGTCGGCGACGGGATAATTGCTGTCCGATGGCGTGGCCAGATATTCGGCGCTCATCGCCTTGGGGAACTGGGCATATGGGTTGGCAGCGGCGACCTTGCTGAAGCCTGCCCATAACGCGGACATTTCGGCGACATGCTCGGCCCGGCTGCGGCCCAGGCGCGCGCGATAGGCATGCTCGAACAGCGGATAGGTCAGGATCGGCGCGCCGACCCCGTTTTTCAGCTCGTACCGGTCGAGCAGCATGGGGCCAAGCCCGCGATCTTCCATCGTGCCCTCGATGGTTTCGTTCCAGTCGAGCCGCACCCCGGCGCGCGCGGCGGTCTTGGCAGCGGCAATGGCTTCTGACCCTGACAGCAGCACGCAGCGCGCTTCCCCTGCTTGGATTGCAGCGGCGAATTCGTTGACCAGCGATTGCGGGCTCTGGCCGCCGACGATGGAATAGATCGCGCGGGCAGGGGTTATGCCCAGCCGGTTGGCAAGGCCCAAAGGCGGCTTGTCGCACCCGCCGGTGCCCTCTGGCACCATGCCCGGCGCACTGTCCGCGAAATGGCGGACGACCGCGATGACGTCGATCCCAGCGCGCACCGCATCGCCTGCGCCGGTGTCAGCCAGAGCCGCTTGTGCTGCGTGCTGCATCAGGCTTTGCGGGCTGGGCGCAGCGCTCGCCTCGGTACCGTCCCAATGATCGACCACCTGGCCAACGCCGATCAGCACGGGGGTGTTGGGGGCAAGGGTCATGGGCATTCTCTCCGTGGTCTTGTTTTGCTTTATCCCGCTCTCCGGCGAAAGCCGGAGCCCAGGAGTAGGATTGCACAATATCGCCCCTGGATTCCGGCTTTTGCCGGAAAACGGCTATGATCTGCGCTCGTTGTCCACAAGCTCTCTCAAAACCGCCCGTTGATCCTGATCGTCATCGCGTCGCCCTGTTGGCGGAAGCCCAGCACGGACAACGCTGCGCCTGCGCCGCCGGCCAGCCCGCCCAGCTTGAAATCGGCGGTGTAACGGCCCTGGCCGGTGATGCGGATGTCCATCTGTTCCAACCCGGACTGGCCCTTGAGCGGAACCAGAAGGTCGCCCTTGTCGCAGCGCAGCGTGCCGCTGAGCCCGCGCTGCAGCGAAATGCCGAACAGGCTCTGTTCGATGTTCACCCGCACCGCGCCCGAAGCAGCGCTGCAGGTGCGTCCGACGAACGCGACGTTGACATCTTCCAGTGCCACGCTGCGCAGCGGCAGCGGCGCGAACAGGTCGGATGTCGCGATTTCGCCGGTCGCATCGCGCATGGCGATGCTGTCGCCGCTCTTGGCGAGGTCGAACGACAAGGGCGGCGCTTCGGGTGCATCGGCGGCGCGTTCCATCGCCAGCACCATCTCGCCGCCCAGTAGGCCGATGGGCGAAAGGCCTGCATCCATGTCCCCGAGCGTCAGGCGGCCGAGCCTTAGGTTACGCACGGTGCCGGACCAGACGCTGCCCTCAATCGTGCGCGCGCTCACCCCGCGTGCGCCCAGCCCGCCCATGTCGAATACGATGCGCAATGGCAGCAGCACCAGCAGGGCTGTGACCAGCGCCAGGGCGATCAGGACGGCCAGTTTTGCTCGTGATCGCGTCATGTGCGGCTCATGTCCCGACCTTGGTCAGCCGTGCGGAGACCGACACGGTGCCGTTGTCCATTCGCCGCACGACCAGAGTTTCCGGCACCACGCCGCGCCGTTCCAGGTCGGCCACCCAGGTAAGGAACGCGGTCGAGCGTGCCGATCCGATGGCGATTTCGGCGCGGCCCGGCCCCTGCGCGGTGTTGGCATCCAGCGTGAAGCCGCGCTCCGCCGCCTCGCTGGCGAGCAACAGGTTGAGAGCGGCGATGGCTTCGGCGGGGCGCGTGTCGGCGGGCATGGACAGCGCCTGCGTCTTCGCCTCGATCCGTCCCGCCTGCATCGTCGCGTCATAAAAGCTGCGCTTGGCATCGGTGGCGACATCGTACAGCGGGCGATAGACCAGGAAAAAGCCGATAACGCCCAGCGCCAACACGGCAGCGATGCCGACCAGAATCTGCTCGCGCCGGCTCAAGGCGATGAACCAGTTCTTTGCCGCTTCGGTCATGGCGCCAGCACCGTGATATCGGCAACGGCCTGGCCCGTCGCGTCGCTGCGCTGGGCAGCGGTGACGGTATAGCCGTTGTTCTGCAGCGCGATCAGCACTGCGTTGAGGTCTTCGACGCGCGGCGCTGCGATCATCGCGCCGATGATGCCGCCGGGGCGATAATCGGCCTGGCGCAAGGTCACGCCCGGCACCGGTTGCATGGCCGAGAGCAGCCCGGCGAGCGGAACGGTGGCGATGGCATTGCCCGCCCCGCGCGCCGCGAGCCGGGTGTCGAGCATCTGTTCGGCTTCGGCGATACTGGTCGCCTGCGGCACCAGCCTTTGTGCGCTCGCCAGCGCACGCCGCTCGGCGAGGTCCGCGCCAAGGTAGTTCTTGCCGATCTCGATAAGCGGGATGGCAAGGCTGACCAGCAGCAGGGCGCCCAGCAGCCAGGCCAGTATGCGGCCCTGACCGGGACCAAGCGCGAACAGTGGCGTGCGCCGTGCGAATTCGCCTTGACGCAGGTTGAGCGCGGGATCGGCGAGTGCGGCGATCATTGCGGCATCGCGCGCGTCCTGATCCAGTGTCGCAGGGGCATCGCTGCCCAGCAGCAGCGCGCCCAGCGCCTCGTCGGGGGGTAGCACCAGGTCGCCCAACCGGTCTGCGCCGAGGTCGCCGAAGGTGGCGCTGACCGGCTGTTCGCCCGCAGGCAGCAGCAGCCCCACGGGCACGATGATGTCGGGGTCCAGCCCGCGTAATGCCAGTTCGGCGAGATGATCGGCCAGCCGGGCCCGCGATATCGTGGCGCACAGCACGTGCATCGCATCGCCGCTGCCGATGGCGCGCACGCCGACGAACAGGTCGCCGCCAATGCTGAGATCAGCGGCGCGATAGCGCGCGGCGGCCTCTGCTTGTGCCGCGCTCATTGCGCCCATGTCGAGCACGCGAATGACCGTGTCGGCAGCGGGCACCAGCGCCAGCACGGGGGCGTCGTCATCTTGGCCCGCACCTGAGGGCGGGCTGAAATCCTGTCCGCGCGCGACGATGTGGCCGTCCACGGCCTGCCACCAGTGCAGCGCGGCATCGGATGATGCGGGGCAGGTAACGATCAGGCCGTGCACTGCCATGGGTCAGGCGGGCCGGGCCGGGGGCTGGTGAAAGCGGGTCGAAGACAAGATCGCAAAACCCCCGAAAGGCGACAGAATCGATTGCCTACCGCCCTAGACAATCGGCTGCGCCAAGTCACGGTCCCTTTGCGCGTCCAGATCGTTTTGGGTTGCAGCCGGGTTGTAGGTCGTGCTCGGCGGCTCCCGGTTGGCTTCGGTGTACTCGGGTTCGCTAGCGGCGCGCTGGCGCTCAAGCTCCGCTGCCTTCTGCTCGGCCAGTTCCTGGCGGCGACGCGGGCTGAGGATCGCAAAGGACGCGACCAGCAGCGCGATCGAGATCGCCTCAATGATCATCGACTGGGCGATGTTGGCGGTAAGCCCGTCGCTCATCAGGCCGATGACGCGTCCGGTGAAGGCAAGGGCCACCATCGCGGCTGCACCCAGCAGCCACTGGCGCTTGCCGGGGAACAGTCCGACGATCGCCGCAAGGCCCGTACCGATGAAGAATGCGCCCATGTCGGCGCGGATCGCGCTCACCCCCGTGGCGTTCTGCATGCCCAGTTCGAACTGGGTGATAATGGTCTGCGGGTCGAGCATGGCGCGGACGCCGATGATCAGGAAGAGCGCCGCAAATCCGGCGACGAGCAGGCGAATAACCCAGGTCATGGCGTTTCATCCTTGTTTGGAACAATTGAGTGTTATGGCCACGCGCGCCGCGTGTCCATCTTGCATCAGCAAACGAAGCCTCCCGCGTTTCGATCCTTGCGCCACATGTAAACACGTGTGCCGCCCGCGCGCCGCCAAGGCCAGGGCACGCGCAAATGCAAATGCTGTCACTTTTGCTGGTTACGGGCCGCAGGCGAGTCCGATAGCGTGGCTCCATAAAAATTCGCGCGCGCTGCGCAAACGGGAGAGCAACGATGGATCTGGGTCTGGCTGGCAAAAAGGTCATCATGAATGGCGGCGCGCACGGTCTTGGCCTTGCCGCGCTGCGGCAGTTCGCGGCCGAAGGCGCAGACGTCGCGTTCCTGTCGCGCGATCCGGCGAAGGTGGAGGCCGCTGTGGCCGAGATCGACGCCGCCGGCCCCGGCAAGGTACATGGCACCGCCATCGACATTACGGGTGACGCGGAGGGCTACAAGGCGTGGCTGAACGGGTGCCTTAAAGCACTGGGCGGCTGTGACATCTTCGTGCACACCGCCAGCGCATCGGGCCAGGGCGCGACCGGCGACTGGCAGCGCTGCCTGGACATGGACATACTGAACGCGGTGCATGGGGTCGAAACGCTGACCCCGGCGCTGGCCGAATCGCAGTGCGGATCGGTGGTGTTCATGTCGTCGACCGCCGCGCTGGAAACCTTCGTCGCGCCCCAGGCCTTCAATGCGCTGAAGGCGGCGCTCATCACTTACGGTTCGCAGCTCAGCCAGGCGCTTGCCGGGCAGGGCATCCGCGTCAACTGCATCTCGCCCGGCCCGGTCTATTACCCCGGCGGCAACTGGGAGATGATCAAGGGCGTGGTGCCTGAATTGTACGGGGGCACGCTGGCCAAGATGCCGATGGGCCGCTTTGGCGAGCCCGAAGAGGTCGCCAAGGCGATCGTGTTCGTCGCCAGCCCGGCCTGTCCGTACATGACGGGTACCAATGTCGTCATCGACGGCGGCTACACCCAGCGCGTCCAGTTCTGATCCGGAGACAGGCCCCCATGAAGCTGTATCAATCCATCGGACCCAACCCCAGGGTCGTGCTGATGTTCCTGGAAGAAAAGGGCGCCGTTGTCGACCGCGCCTTTGTCGACATCATGAAGGGAGAGAACCGCGCGCCGGATTTCGTGGCGCTCAATCCCTTCGGGCAGGTGCCGCTGCTGGAGATGGACGACGGCACCCATCTGTCCGAAAGCACCGCCATTTGCGCCTATATCGAGGATAAGTTCCCCACGCCCGCGCTGATCGGCAGCACGCCTGAAGAACGCGCGGTCACCAACATGCTGGTGCGCAGGCTGGATTACGATGTCGTCGCGCCCATGACCATGGCGTTCCGCGGCTCTGAAGGCCTGCCGATGTTCCAAAGCCGGTTGCGCTGCCTGCCCGAGGCGGCCGATGGCCTGAAGGCCTGCGCGCGCGATGGCCTGGCCGCGTTCGATGCATTGCTGGCGGGCAAGACCTGGCTGGCGGGGGATCGCTTCACGCTGGCCGACATCCTGCTTTATTGCCTCACCGAATTCGGCAAGCAGGTGGGTCAGCCGACGCCGGACGATCTTGCCAATCTTGCCGCATGGTCGGCGCGGGTTGCCCAGCGGCCGAGCGCGGCTGCCAGCCTGAACGCGAAGACGGGGATCGCCTGATCATGACCGCACCTGTTACGATCGAACGCGACACGCTGCTCGATATCTACACCCGCACCATGAAGGTCGCGCGGTTCGATGAGAAGATGCGCTCGCTGCTGATGAGCGGCAAGCTCGCCACCATTTATTACACGATGCGCGGGCAGGAGCTGGTGACATCGGCGATGATGGCCGCGCTCAACCAGGACGATTACCTGGTCACCACCTATCGCGGCCAGCACGACCAGATCGCCAAGGGCGTGCCGCTCGACCTGTTGATCGCCGAGATTGCAGGCCGCGCCACCGGCACCTGCAAGGGCAAGGGCGGATCGATGCACATCACCCATCCGGCGACCGGCGTGATGGTCACGACAGGTGTGGTCGGCTCCGGCCTGCCGATCGCCAACGGCCTTGCGCTTTCCAGCCAGAACAAAAAGGACGGCAAGGTCACCGTCACCTGTTTTGGCGATGGCGCGACCAATATCGGCGCGTTCCACGAAGCGCTGAACATGGCGCAACTGTACAAGCTGCCCGTCATCTTCCTGTGCCAGAACAACCGTTATGGCGAGCACACCGCCTTTGCCGACCACACCCAGGTCGACTCGATCGTCACCCGCGCGGCGGCCTATGGCATGAAGGGCGTGAAGGTCGACGGCAACGATGCCGCCGCGATGTATCAGGTCGCCAGGGAGGCCGTGGACCGCGCCCGGGCAGGCGAGGGGCCGACGCTGATCGAGGCGATGTGCTACCGCATGATGGGGCACTTCTTCGGCGCGGATTTCTCGTACATGCCGCCGGAGCACATCGCGGAAATGAAAGCGGAAGACCCGCTGCCCAAGCTCAATGCGCTGATGCTGGAGCACCAGTTCCAGCAGGCCGAACTGGACGCCATCGTCGCCGGGCTCGAGGCGGAGCTGGACGCAGCGGTCGAGTTTGCGTTCGCCAGCCCGTATCCGGATGCCGACGAGATCCGCAAGGACGTGTTTGAAGAGGAGATCGCGGCATGAGCGATACAGCGACACTCGAAGCTGGGGCTGCCAAGGTCAAAAAGCCCAAGCAGATCACTGTGGTTCAGGCGCTGAATGCCGCGATCGACGAGGCGATGGCGGCGGACGAGGGCGTCATTCTGCTGGGCGAGGATGTCGGTGCCAAACAGGGCGGCGGCGTGTTCAAGGTCTCGACCGGCCTCAGCGAGAAATATGGCGACCATCGCATCCGCGCGACACCGATTTCCGAGCAGGCGATCATGGGCGCGTGCGTCGGTGCAGCGCTGGCGGGCATGCGGCCGATCGCCGAGATCATGCTGATGAACTTCGTCACCGTGGCGATGGACCAGATCGTCAACCATGCGGCCAAACTGCGCTTCATGTCGGGCGGGCAGACCAACGTGCCGATGGTCATCCGCACCACCACCGGCGTGGGCGTAGGCTTTGGCGGCCAGCATTCGGACATGCTGGAGGCGTGGTTTGCGCATGTGCCGGGCTTGAAGATCGTCACGCCCTCCAACGCCGCCGATGCCAAGGGGCTGATGCGCAGCGCGATCGAGTGCAACGATCCGGTGATCTTCATCGAGAACATCCTGTGCTATGGCCTGAAATCGGATGATCCCGGCACCGACTACCGCGTGCCGTTGGGCAAGGCGGCGATTGCGCGTGAGGGGACCGACGTTACCCTCGTCACCTATGGCCGCACAGTGCTCGACGCGCTGGAGGTGGCGGAGACGCTGGCGGGTGAGGGCATTTCCGTCGAAGTCATCGATCTGCGCACCATCGCGCCCTATGACGAGGCGACCGTCACGGCCTCGGTGAGCAAGACGGGCCGCGCGGTCGTGCTGCACGAAGCGGTGCGCAGCTATGGCACCGGCGCGGAGATCGCCTCGCGGCTGCATGAAACGCTGTTCAACGAGTTGAAGGCGCCGGTGCAGCGCATCGGCGGCGCGTTCTCCGCCGTGCCGATGGCCAGCGTGCTCGAACAGGCGTGGATCCCCAAGAAGGAAGAGATCGCTGACGCGGTCCGCACGACGATGGAATGGAAGCGATAATGGCCGCCGAGATCAGGATTCCCAAGCTGGGCATGAGCGTCATCGAAGTGACGTTGGTCGAATGGATGTTCGGCGATGGCGAGACGGTGGAGAAGGGCGACGTGCTCTACACCGTCGAGACTGACAAGAGCACGACCGAGATCGAGGCGCAGGATACAGGCGTGCTGCGCGTCACTGGCGAGGAAGGCGAGGCCTACAAGATCGGCGATGTCATCGGCACGATCGGGTGATCACCCTCACCCTTCCCACCCCGCTGCGCGGTGCGGGCCCCCTCCCTCTCCCGGCGGGAGAGGGAGGGAGGCGCGCAGCGCCGGAAGGGTGAGGGCGGCTGGGCACAGCAATCGGCCAAGCGAACGATCATGACCATCCACCGTGTCCTTGTCCTGGGCGCTGCCGCCGATCAGGGCCTGCCGCTGATCGATGCGCTGCTGGCGCGCGGGTTTGCGCCGTTTGCAGGCGTCCGGCGCGCCGATGCGATGGCGGGCACGCGCCATGCCGATATTCCAGTCGTGCACGCGGACATCATGGACGAAGCGTCGCTCGTCGCGGGGATGGCCGGGGTCGATGCGCTGGCGATGCATTTGCCGTTCGAGTTCGACCGGCCTAGGGCGGCGGGATACGGCACGCGTATCGCCTATGCGGCACGCTGCGCGGGCCTCAGGAAAATCGTGTTCAACACCAGCTGCTTCGTCGCCGATCATGACCTGGGCCTCAGCGCGCATGACGGGCGACGCGACATTGAAAACGCGATTGCGGCGAGCGGCGTGCCCTTCGTGATCATCCGGCCGATGGTGTTCATGGACAACATCATCCGCATCTGGTCGAAGCCGTCGATCGTCCACCAGGGCGTGTTCGCCTATCCCGCAGCAGAAACGCTGAAGATCAGCTGGATCAGCCTCACCGATGTTGCGGCCTATATGGCGCTGGCGTTGGCGGATGATCGTTTGGTGGCGGAGCGCATCAGCGTGGGCGGGCCGGAAGCGCTGACCGGGCACGAGGTCGCAGCCCGGCTCACCACTGCGCTTGCTCGCGACGTGCGCTTCCAGAGCCTGTCGCCCGATCGCTTCGCCGCCGATATGAGCGAACTGGTCAGCGGGTCACGCGATGTTCCGCCGCACAGCATCTATGACGGAATGGCCAGGTTCTATAGCTGGTACAACGCGCAGGCGGTGTCGCCGCTGGTGATCGACCCGGCCCCGGTGCTGGCCCGGTTGCCGATCGTGCCGACCGGGCTGGGCGAATGGGCCAGGGCGCAAGACTGGCAGTAGCGGTCCTGTTCTGGCCCCGATAGCCACCGCTTCACACGGGTTTTTTGGGAAACGGTATGATCTGCGCGTTCTCCAGCCAGGCAACGGCATCGTTGCGGTTGTCAAATGTCCGGATGCGCTCAGGCGATGGTGAGAGCGAATCGATCTGTGCTGCCAGATCAGCATCGGTGGTAATATTGGCGGACTTGCGTAAACCGTTGGTCAGGCACCATTCCACCCGCTGCCGTGCGTCAGCCAGAACGTTGCCGGACATTTCGCCCGAGTGCGTGTAATCCACCAGTAAATCGAAGTAACCGACCAGGCGGTAATTCATCAGGCAGGCCAGTCGCAGCGACTCATCGAACCCGACGAGCGAACGATTAAGCACCGTATCGAACCGGATCTCGACCCGGCCGATATGTTTATCGGTATATATTTGATACACCGGATCCCCCCTTGCCCCATCTTGGTGGACGGTAGCAATGAACACAAATGTAGCATCAACCGGGCAAGGTCACAACGCTGCCGTTTACAATCGGTTACAGGAATGCCCAAAGTATACGATACTGTGGACTTGCGCTTCGGGGCCTAGCTGAACAGGCCCCGGATCGCGCGCCAGATCGGCACTGGCGGGCGCCCGGCAAGCACGCGGGCCTTGTCGAAAAAGGTGGATTTGCCGGCATAAAACCGCGCAATCAAGCCGTCGGGCAGGGTATAGAAGCGCTCCAGAACGCGGTAGCGCTCGTCAGGACCGGCCGCCTTGAACAGCATCTTTGTCAGCATCCGGTAAAAGCCGTCGGCCTCCCAATGGTCGAGGCTGGTCTTGCGGCTCATTTCGGCCAGCGTCGCACCCGAAAGGTCGGGCATTTCGGCGATATGCGCGGCAAGGCGCACCGCATCGGGCAGCGAATAGCCGGTCAGGCCATGGAACAACGCCGCGCGCGTGCCTGCCTTGGCGACATCGCCCCCGGTCGATTGCCAGTATCCGCCGAAATCCCCGCCATAGACTACGGGCAGCGCGCCGGTTTCGGTGCGGCTGACGCGGTCGACCTGCCAGCCCTTGGCATCGGCATAAGCGCTGATCCGCGCGGAGAGCGCCTGCGTATCGAGGTCCGATGTGTCGCTGTAATAGGTGTCCTCTACGAACACTTCCATCGGGCTGATCGGCAGGCAGTAGACGAAACGATAGCCGTCCATCTGCTCGACCGTCGCATCCATCACGATTGGCCGGGTCAGCCCGTGCGGTTCGCTCAGGTGCAGCATCTGCCCCATGAACTTCTGCCAGCCGCATTGCAGGTGGCGCACATTGCCGCCGCCGCGTGCGTCGATGACGCCGCCCGCCTCGATCCGCGCACCGTTTTCCAGCACCACGTTGGTCTGGCTCGCGGCCAGCGCCCTGACCCCGGTGACGATGCGATGCGCGGGCAAGGCCTCGCGCAGATACTCGTCGAACCGGTCGGACAGGATGGAATAATAGCTTTCTTCCAGCGCGCGTTCGTGGCCGGGAAATTTCACGTCATAGCCGCGCCAGCCGTGGCAGACGAGCGGCGCGACCAGCCAGCGGTGTTCGCTGGCGACATCCGGGCCGAAGAACGACCAGATATGGTTGCCGCCCAAAGAGGCGCTTTCCTCGATCAGCAGCACTTCCAGCTCGGGCCGTTTGCGGCGCAGCGCGAGCGCGATCAGCCCGCCTGCGAGGCCCCCGCCGAGAATCGCGACATCGCATTTAAGGGTCTTGCTGGAAATATTGCGCGGGGATTTCATTCTCCCCCCGCCCTAGCGCAGCGATGCACGAAGGGGAAGGGGCCAAGGGCGCGAAGGGGAATGGGGCAAGGGCGCTACAACGGATCACTTTGCAGCGCAGCATAACCGCGCTACAGCGGTGGCATGCTTGGATCCTCCCACATTGTCCTGTCGGCGCTGGCGATGACCCTGATCGTCGGGGTGCGGTATCTGGTGACCAGCGGCCTGTTCGCCTGGATGACCGACAAGGTGCGTCCGGGGCTGTACACGGGCCTGAAGCCGCAGATCGGCCGCGAAATCCGGTGGTCGCTGTACAGCGCGGCGATTTACGGCATCCCCACCGGCATTGTCGCCTGGGGCTGGCAGAACCATGGATGGACCCAGGTCTATACCGATTGGGACGCCTATCCTTTGTGGTATCTGCCGGTGTCGGTCGTCGCGTATCTGTTCGCGCACGACACATGGTTTTATTGGACGCACCGGTGGATGCATCAGCCCAAATGGTTCCGCATCGCGCATGCGGTGCACCATGACAGCCGCCCGCCCACCGCATGGGCAGCGATGAGCTTTCACCCCATAGAGGCTTTGACCGGCGCTATCGTCATCCCAGCCTTGGTGTTCCTGATCCCCATTCACGCCGCGATGCTGGGCCTGGTGCTGGGCATCATGACGCTGATGGGCGTTACCAATCATATGGGCTGGGAGCTGTTTCCGCGCTGGCTTGTTCACGGGCGGTTAGGCAAGGGGCTGATAACGGCCAGCCATCATCAGAACCACCATGCGCGCTATACCTGCAATTACGGATTGTATTTCCGCTTCTGGGACAGGCTGTGCGGCACGGACAAGGGACTGGGCGAGTTCAAGAACAAGCAGGCGCATCCGGCAGCGACGTCGTCGCGCATGGATGCCGCCGCATCGGCGCGATCCGGGAGTTGACGTGGTAACATTGCTCAAGACATTTGCCCTCGGCGCAGCCGTGCTGCTCGCCTTGCCGGGGGCTGCCCCGGTCAGCGATATCGACATCGCCGTCGATCACCTGCGCTCGCCCAAAGGCCTGCTGCAAGTGTGCCTCACCGCCAATGAGCGCAGCTTTCCGGATTGCGATGACGATCCGGCCGCGCGCAGGCTGACCGTGCGCGCCAAGGAGGGCGTTGCCCGGTTCGAGAATCTGCCCGCCGGGCAATATGCGCTCGCCATCGTGCATGACGAGAATGGCAACAACAAGCTCGATACCTTTGCCGGCATCCCCAAGGAAGGGATCGGCTTTTCGCGCAACCCAAGTTTCAGCTTCGGTCCGCCCCGCTTTTCGCAGGTGCTGTTCGTGGCGCAGGGCGCTGGCACGGCGCAGCGCGTGCGGATCAAGTATTTCCTGTAATTCGCTTGGCTGATCGTCGGCCCCGCTCAATAAAAAGAGGCACCACCTTTGCAGATGGTGCCTCCGATCGGTGGAGTGTCTGCGCTCGGGTCGCAATCTAACGCAGGTCTTCCACCGAAACCCACCCCTTGGTTCCGTACGTATCGGTCACTTCGACAAACAGGCCGTTCTTCTGGCCGGTCGGGATCAGGGTCGTGTCCGCTCTCAGCGCGCGCACTTCCGCGCCATCGCTGGCCGCGGCCGCGCGCATTTTGGTGGCGACGGCGACGGTATAGGTGTTGGCCGCAGGCGCTGCGGCAGGGGCGGCGGCTGCCCGCGCCGGTGCCGCACCCAGCGCGCCTGCCTGCGATGCCAGCGCATTATACGCCTCGATAAACGCGCCGGTGATCATCTTGCCATCGGCCGAGGTGCCATATTGGCCGAGCTGTCCCTGGCTCGCGGCGATCCAGTCGGTGCTGCTGAGCACGCTGATCGTCGATTTCTGGCTCTGACCGCTGCCCGAAAGCATCGTCTGGCCGTTGGTGGGATCAACCAGCCGCAGCCCTGCGGTGATCGTCTTCTTCTTGCCGCCCAGACCGCCGAACATGCCCAGCATCGCCCCTGCAAACGGGACGCGGCCCAGCACAGCCCCTGCAGCGCCCGAATGCACCAGCCCCGTGGTCAATGCCCCCTTAGCGGCGTTGAACGTCTGGTCGATCTCTTCCTGCGAGCCCGCCACGGCGGACAGCAGATAATCGGCAGGCTTGCCGTCTGCGCCGGTGTGCAGCGTGAAGCAGCCCGACTGCTGCACGATCGCGCCCAGCATGGCCCGCGGGCTGGAAAGGCCCAGCTTGGTCCAGCCCTGGGTGTCGCCATCCGTAATCGCGATGCTGCCATGCGGCGCGGCGCACTTGGTGACCTCAACCTCTGCTGCCGCCTTCTTGGCATGCGCAGGGGAGGCTGCCAGCGCGACGATGGCTATAGCGGACACGGCGGCTGAGGCTGACTGGCGGATGGTGTTCATGGCGCTTCCCCTTGCGATGATCTGCATGGCACTCCGGCCGATCGATGTGCTTCCGGGCCAATTTTGCCGGTGCACCGTGTCGTCCGTACTGCCTTGAACCACTTGTAAGCGCAGGGTTGCGGGAAGGCGTGTTACAAGCATTGCGAAGATGATGACAAAGGCTGTCAGGTCTTGGCGGTGTAGGGCTGGAGCCCACTCAAGTTGCGCCACAGGGCTGGTCCCAGGGTAATCGGTTTCAACGTTTGTCGCGTGAAGTGCCCAATTGTTGCGCCCAAGTGTTGTGCATGGTGTCCGGCGCAAAGTTGCATTAGCATCGCTGCGCAGCCTGTTTGCGGGGGAGAGTAGGACATGCGTTGGAGAGGCTGGGGATTGCTTGGTTGGGCAAGCCTGATGCTGGCAACGGCCGCAACTGCGCAGACGCCGGCACAGGTCGACACCCAGGCTGGCGTTCCCGCCACAAACGCCGAGACTCCTGCAGATTCTGCTCCCTCGCTCGCGCAGGCCGTGGCCCTGTATGACCGCGGCGATATTGGCGCTGCGCTGGCGATGCTGGAGGCGGTCGGCGCAGCGGGCAGCACGCCATCCGATGCGCGATCACAGGCCCAAAGGCTCAACGCATCGGCGGTGTTCAAGCTCGCGCTGGGGCGTGACGACGAGGCATTGCGCGATACTGACGCGGCGCTGGCGTTGCTCGCGGATGCCCCGGACGCATCGGCGCGGGTGGCCGTGGAGAGCAACCGCGCCCTTATCCTGTCGCGGATGGGGCGCTTGGTTGAGGCACAGGCGCAGCAGCAGCGGATCGCAGACGCCGCGCGCACGTCGGTGGGAGACAAGCACCCCGATGCGATTGCCGCACGGGTCAATCTCGCCATATCCTTGTGGCGCCTGAACCTGCTTGATCAGGCAGAGGCCGGGCTGCAGGCAGCGTTGGCGGAAGGCGAATTACTGCCGCAGGCGCAGCGGGTGACCAGCGCCATATTGGTCAGCCAGGCCAACCTCGCCATGACCACGCTGCGCCCGGCGCTGGCGATGGACATCGCCCAGAAGGCTTGGCAACAAAGCGTCGCCAGCCTTGGCGAAGGTCACCCGCAAACGCTGCGCAGCCGGATATCCCATGGCCGCATGCTGGGCTCTCGCACCACATGGGACGCGTACGATCTGTCCCGCAATTTCGGTCTGGACACCTGGGCCAACTATGCGCCGCCGGGCAAGATGAACCCCGCGACCCGGCATTTCATGCCGTTCGATTACGTCGCTGTGGTCTCGGCAGACGCGCCGTTCCTGATGATGATCGACACGATCGACGGCGCGGACCCGGAATATTTTGCCGGCCTGCTGCGCAGCAATGAGCCGTACCAGCCCGATGCCAGGCTCGCATTCTACCAGCAACTCGTCGCCTTCGAACAGCGCTATGCCATATCGTTCTACGGCAACGATATCAGGACGCTCGCCAATACCCTGGCCGAGCAGCAGCGTAATGAAGAGGCGGTGGCGGCGTTCAAGGCATCCTATGATTTCGACTTCGCGCGCTTCGGATATCCGTTTTACGGCAAGGACGAGACCTACGCGGCCTATATGACCGTGCTGCGCGCGCTTGGCCGCGAGGAAGAGGCCCGGGCCTTCGACACGCGCTTCGACCGGGCCAAGGCGATGATGTCGGTCGTGCAGAAGACCTCCGCACAATACTACGCCAAAGGCCGCCGCCCCAACGACAATCTTGCACTGGTGGAGCCGCTTATAGCGTCGCTGGCAGCCTTTCCCGGTACAGACAGCTTCCAATATGCGGATGCCCTCAACTTCAAGGCGATTTTCCTGACCGAAGCAGGGTTGCCGCAAGAGGCGATCGGGGTGTTGGAGCAGGCGATTGCTATCACCCGCAAGGCGCTGGGGCCACGCAACTCGAATACGGCACGCCTTCTGGGCCATTATGCGCAGCTGCTGCGCATGAGCGGTCGCAGCGAAGATGCGCGTGATATCTACCAGTCGCTGGTCCGGCTCTCCGGCGAGGGCATTGATGACGGGCCGGACATGTTCAGCGACTATGTTTCAACGCTGATCGATGCCGGCAACTTTGAAACCGCGCTCCTCTGGGCGGATCGACGGCTGGCGCTTCTTGATCGCAAGGTGGAAGCGCAACGGGCGGAGGAGGCGCGCGCCAAGGAACAGCGCGCCAAGGGTCAGATCGCCAATATCAGTCCGTTTGACGCAGGCCTCGACACCGAGGAATTGTCGGACAAAGCGAGGGTGTTGCTGGCGCTGGGGCGGGCTGCCGAGGCAGAACCGATTGCAGCGGAGGTTGTCCGGCGCGAGACCGTCGTCATCAACGACAGCTATGACGAGATTGAAGCGCACCAGCTTTATGGCAGCGCGCTGCTGGCCAACGGCCGCTATGAGCAGGCTGAAGCGGAGCTGGCTCTTGCAGCCAGGCTGCTGGCGAAGCGGCCGGCGGGCGAACCGGTTGCTGAAGCCGATATGGCGATGTCACTCGCCCGTGCACGGCTGTCGCTGCCCGCCAAGGCCCCGCAGGCGCTCGATACGCTTGCACCGGTGATTGCCAGGGCAGATCGCGATCGGCGTTCCGGCCTTGCCAGCGTGCAGCGCACGTCGCCCAATGCGGGCAACACGGCCAAGCAGACCGATCTCAACCGGCTGCTCGCCGATGCAAGCTGGAGCAAGGCTGCCGAGACGCCGGACAAGGCGGCGTTGCTGGCGAACATTGCTCCGCAGCCTTCAGCAACCGAAACCTTGCGCGCCAGCAGCTTTGCCGCGCTGCAATCCGCCCTCATCACCCCGGCCAGCCGGGCAGTGGCGCAGACCGCCGCACGGCGAGCGGCCGAGGCGCGCGGACCAGACCTTGGCGCACTGGCACTCGAACGCGAGACCGTGATCAATCAGTGGCTAGAGGCCGATCGCAAGTTCGCAGGCGTCGTCGGCGGCGACGATGCCGACACGGTGGCCGAGCGCGAGCAGCTGTCGTCTGAAAAGGCCGCGCTGGAAGCCCGGCTGGACGCCATCAACCAGCAGTTGCGCAGCCGCGCCCCCGATTATTTCGCCCTCATCCAGCCGGAACCGCTCGATGTGACGCAGGCCAAGGCACTGCTCGCTGCCGATGAAGCGGCGCTGATGCTGATCCCCACCGAATTCGGCACGCACATCATGCTGGTGACCAGCGAAGGGATCGCGTGGCAGCGGTCGGACTGGAATCAGGACAAGGTCGGCGCGGCGGTACGGCGGCTGTTGTGGTTCGCCGGCAGCGATGTGCAGGCCGATGCGGTGGACGTGGCGCAATGGACCGATGCGGTCGACGGCGGCGAGAGCGGCTTCGATCGCGACACGGCCTTCGCGCTGTACCAGCAGCTGGTCGCGCCGGTCGCGCCGCTGCTGGCGGGCAAGCAGCACCTGTTCATCGCGGCCAGCGGTGCGCTCAGTTCGCTGTCGTTTGCGATGCGGGTCACCGATACCCCCGTGGGCCGCGACGATGACCCGGCGGACCTGCGCGCCACGCGCTGGTTCGGCGATCAGTTCGCGCTGGCGCAGATCCCCTCGCTCCAGTCGCTGGCGCTGCTGCGCGCATCTGCCGGGACAGGCGGCATGGCTGCAACGCCGCGCTTCGTCGGCTTTGGCGACCCGGTGCTGAACGGAGCACCCAGGGCACGCGGCAACCGCGGCCGCACGCGCAGCGCGGGCAAGCGCGCCGCCAACATCTTTACCGATCGCCGCACAACCGGCGCCCCTGCGCTGGCCAGCTTCAAGGAAATCGATGCGATGCAGCGCCTGCCGGGCACGGCAACCGAGCTGCTGGCGATGGCGCAGGCCTTCAACGCCAGCAATGCATCGCTGTTTCTGGCGGAAAAGGACACAGAAGCTGCGATCAAGGCGTCCGATCTTGGTTCGGTCGACATCCTGGCATTGGCGACGCACGGCCTGATCGGCGGCGACCTGACCGGCCTCAGCGAGCCGGGGCTGGTGTTCACGCCGCCGGGACAGGCCGGGCTGCTCGACGACGGCTATCTCACCGCATCGGAAGTCGCGACGCTGAAACTGAGCGCGCAATGGGTGATATTGTCCGCCTGCAACACGGCAGCGGGCGACGGCAGCAATGGGGCTCCCGGACTTTCGGGGCTCGCGCGCGCGTTCTTCTATACCGGCACGCGCAACCTGCTGGTTTCGCACTGGCCGGTGCGCGACGATGTCGCCCCGCGCCTCACCGTGCGCGCGATCACGCTGACCCTGGGCGATCAGCCGCTGAGCCGGGCAACCGCGATGCAGCGGGCGATGCAGGACATCCGCAACGATACCGCTGCCGATGGCGTGAACGAGGACGGTTTGAACACCAGCTGGGCGCACCCCAGCGCGTGGGCACCCTTCGCGCTGATCGGCGATGTCGGGAAGCAATAGGTGCAGCGACCCCCGGCATTCCGCGTTGTTGAACAGCGCTTATAGTGCCTGCTCGACAACACCGGACGCTTCGACCAGGGTCTGTCCCATGATGTCCGCGCCCCACGCTCAGCCTCCGACCCGCTCAACTCTGGCGTGGCTGGCTGCCGCGCTGGCCGGGATTGTCGCACCTGCCCTGGCCATGCTGATGCTGGCGGACGGGTCGTCACCGGCTCCGCTGGCGCTGGTGGCGGCCCCGATCCTGTCCGTGGGCCTGATGGGCGCAGGCATGATCGCAGCCGCTGCGGCCGGGCGCTTCTGGATCGGCGTCGGACTTGCCCTGTTGGCTGGGGCGGGCCTGATAATGTTAGCGCAGGTGCTGGGAATGCCAGCCTTGCCGCACCCGCTATCCACCGGGCTCGCGGTGATGATCGCCAGCATCAGCTTTGCCGCACGCGGCACTCTGTTCGCCCGTTCAGCATCGGACAAAGGCTGGTGGATTGCCGTGTTCGTGGTGGGCGGCGAGGCGGCGATGCTGGTGACCGCATCGGCCTTGCCGGGCGCGCTGCCCGATTGGCTGCTGGTGCTGCTGCCCGCGCAATGGGCCAGCTTGGCCATCGAGGCTGCACTGACGGGCACCGGTACGCGCGCGGCAAGCGCAGCCCTGATCGCGCTGGCCGGCACCGCAGCCGTTACGCTGCTGGTGGCCCGGCTATGGCCCCGCCGCTGGCCCTATCTGCTGATGTTCACAACCTGGCTCGCCCTGTCAGCATTGGTCTGGCACCAGCCCGGCTGAACAGGATGCTGGGTGGCAGTTGCACAAAGTTGCATTGATCCAGCCAGCGGACTCGCCCGGTAATGGGCTGACTCCGCACCGCATTGCGCACAGCTCCGGGCAGTTCAGCATCGTCATGGCTTTATTTCCGTCATATCGCGCAGGACATTGCCAAGAGTCATACAAATTGGCGGTTGTCACGTTGCTCGGCGCAACAGAATATCGAATGCTGCGTGTATAAATCTTGTACTTTATCAAAGCGGAGCACCCCATGGCCCAGTTGAAGGACAGTCCGAGCCGCTATGGTCTGGTCAGCCGGACCCTTCACTGGGGCATGGCCATCCTGTTCGCCGCGCAATTCGTATCGGCCGCCGCGCATTGGGCGCTTCCCCGCGAAAACGCCCTGCGCGAGGCCTTGTGGACCTATCATGCGCCGCTCGGCATGACGCTTTTCCTGCTCGTGCTTTTGCGGGGTGCTTGGGGCCTAGCCAACATACCGCAACGACCGCCCCATGCCGGACTATCAGGAAAGGCTGCCGTCGTCGGCCATGTGGCGATTTACGTTCTCATGATACTTGTTCCGGGCGTAAGGCTTTTGGCTGCTGCAGGGAGCACGAGAGGTCTCAGCTATTTCGGCATCCAGATAACGCAGCCGCAAAATACTGAGATCGCCTGGATGCAGGCACCGGCGCAATGGCATGGAGAGATGGGCTGGATACTCGCGCTGCTGGTGCTCGGCCACATAGCCATGGCAGTGGTTTGGCATCGCCTCATCCAGCGCGATGACGTTCTGGCCAGGATGGCGCGCTGAAGAATTGTCAAGTTTGACGGTTCACGGTCAACGGCCCGGACAATACGGCAACACGATCCTGGCGCGTTATGGCCCAAAGCAAAACCGTTGTGAGGTGTTTCGTACTGGTTCCGCTTGAAGGTCGGCGATGACGGCCAACCCGCCGAAATCTTGGTGCACCCGACTGGATTCGAACCAGTGACCTCTGCCTTCGGAGGGCAGCGCTCTATCCAGCTGAGCTACGGGTGCATCGCGCCAAGGCGCAAGCCTTTAGCAAGCCGTCGGCCTGCCCGCCAGCCCCTTTGTGTAGCTAGGCCTTGGCGGGATTGCAGCGAACATTGACCAGGCCTGCTTTGCGGCGCTATAGCTTGGGCCTGCAAGCTGGCGGCCCTTTTGACGGGGTCGCCTTTTTACGTTTGGTGCAGCGGCCCCGGTGCACCTTTGCTGGCTTGCTTGACATGACATACGGGGCCGGATGCCAGGAAGGACAAGGCCGCCATGACGATCACGCCGCTGATGCCCGTTTACCCCCGGTGCGCTGTACGCCCGGTGCGCGGCGAAGGCTGTTACCTGATCGGAGAGCGCGGCGAGCGATATCTGGATTTCGCCAGCGGCATCGCGGTCAACCTGCTGGGCCATGGCCATCCGCATCTGACCCAGGCGATCCAGAAGCAGGCCGAAACGCTGGTGCATGTGTCCAACCTGTACGGCAGCCCGCAGGGAGAGCATCTGGCGCAAAGGCTGGTCGATTCGACCTTCGCCGACACGGTGTTCTTCACCAACTCGGGCGCCGAGGCGGTCGAGTGCGCGATCAAGACCGCGCGCGCCTATCACCAGTGCGAAGGCGGCGATCATAATCGTACGGTGCTGATTACCTTCAAGAACGCATTTCACGGGCGCACGATGGCGACGATCAGCGCATCGAACCAGGACAAGATGCACAAGGGCTTTGCCCCGCTGCTGCCCGGTTTCCGCTATGTCGATTTCGACGATCTGGAAGGCGCGAAGGCTGCGCTCGGTCCGGATGTCGCGGGCTTTCTGGTCGAGCCCGTGCAGGGCGAGGGCGGTGTCCGCCCGGCCAGTCCGGAGTTCATGAAGGGCCTGCGCGACCTGTGCGACGAGCACGACCTGATGCTGGTGCTGGACGAGGTGCAGTGCGGTGTCGCGCGGACCGGAACGCTGTATGCTTACGAGCAATACGGCATCCTCCCCGATATCATGGCGACTGCCAAGGGCATCGGTGGCGGTTTCCCGATGGGCGCGTGCCTTGCCACCGAAAAGGCGGCGCGCGGCATGGTCGCAGGCACGCACGGATCGACCTATGGCGGCGGACCGCTCGCCATGGCTGCGGGCGAGGCGGTGCTCGATGTCGTCAACACGCCCGAGTTCATGGCGCATGTCCGGTCGATGGGCGAGCGGCTGCGCGGGGCGCTGGAGCAGCTGATTCCCAACCATGATGCGATTTTCGATTCGGTGCGCGGAATGGGGCTGATGCTGGGATTGAAGCTCAAGCCCACGGTCGAAGCGCGCAACTTCGTGGCGCATCTGCGCGATCATCACGGCCTGCTGACCGTAGCGGCGGGCGAGAACGTCGTGCGCATCCTGCCGCCCCTGGTGATCGAACAGGCGCATATCGATGAGTTCATCGAGCGGCTGTCGGCCGGCGCGCGCGATTTCGCGGTGCCGGTGGCGGCTTAATTTCGCCCCTCTCCCTTCAAGGGAGAGGGAAAGCTTCGCGCAAGCGAAGCAGGGTGAGGGCGGGGCGCACGATCGGTAGCTGGGCTTCCCCCTCACCAACTTCGCCTAGGCAGCATGCTGCTTAGGCTCCGTATCCTCTCCCTCAAGGGGAGAGGGAGGAGACACCAATGACCCGTCATTTCCTGAACCTGTCCGATGCCGGGCACGATGCCATTGCCGCGATGCTCAACGATGCGCTGGACCGCAAGGATGTGCGCCATGGCTGGCCGCGCGGCAAGGCGGATCCCGATGCGCCGCTGGAAGGGCACACGCTGGCGATGGTGTTCGAGAAGAACTCGACCCGCACCCGCGTCTCGTTCGACATGGCGATCCGGCAGCTTGGCGGCACCAGCCTGATCCTTGATGCCGGCAGCACCCAATTGGGCCGCGGCGAGAGCGTGGCCGATACCGCGCGGGTGCTCTCGCGGATGTGCGATGCCATCATGATCCGCACCGATGATCACGCCAAGATCGAGGAAATGGCGCATTATGCCAGCGTTCCGGTGATCAACGGGCTGACCGACCTGTCGCATCCGTGCCAGATCGTCGCGGACTTGCTGACCATCATCGAGCATCGCAAGGCGCTGCCCGGCCTCGTCGTCGCGTGGCTGGGCGATGGCAACAACGTGCTGCATTCGATCATCGAGGCGGCCGGGCTGATGAAGTTCACCGTGCGCATCGGCTGTCCGCAAGGCTATGACCCCGATGGCGGGTTCGTCGCCCGGGCGCAGGCAGCAGGCGGCACGATTACCCTGCACCGCGATGCCGCTGAAGCTGCGGCGGGTGCGGACGTGATCGTCACGGATACCTGGATTTCGATGGGTCAGGAGCATGCCGAGGCCAAGCTCAAGGCCATGATGCCGTTTCAGGTCAACGATGCGCTGATGGCACGGGCCAAGCCCGACGCGCTGTTTTTGCACTGCCTGCCCGCGCACCGTGAGGAGGAAGTGACCGCCAGCGTGATCGATGGCCCGCAATCGGTGGTGTGGGACGAGGCGGAGAACCGGCTGCATGCGCAAAAGTCCGTGCTGCGCTGGGTATTCGGCCAGATCTGATAGCGCCTTCAGGGACTGACACAAAAAAGGCCCCGGAGCATCGCGCGCCGGGGCCTTTTTTGTGATGCTCAGCCCAATCAGCTGGTGATCAGGTCGCTGTGCTTTTCGGTCAGCGCGAACGCCTTTTCATACCATTCGGAGCCGGGATAGTTGGCGCCCAGCACCGCTGCAGAGCGCTTGGCTTCCTCTGGGATGCCCAGTGCCAGATAGCATTCGGTCAGCCGGTACAGCGCTTCAGCCGTGTGGCTGGTCGTCTGGTATTTGTCGACGACTTCACGGAAACGCAGGGTCGAGGCCAGCCAGTTGGAGCTGCGCTGGTAATAGCGGCCGATTTCCATCTCCTTGCCCGCAAGGTGATCGTTGACCAGATCGACCTTCAGCCGCGCATCGGAAGCATAACGGGTGTTGGGGTAGCGCCGCATCACCTCGCCCAGCGAAGCTAGCGCCTGCTGGGTGATCTTCTGGTCGCGGGTTACGTCGCTGATCTGCTCGTAATAGTTCAGCGAAATCAGGTAATAGGCGTACGGCGCGTCCTTGTTGCCGGGGTGGATGGCGAGGAAGCGCTGTGCGGACTGGATCGACTTGTTGTGATCCTTGGCGAGGTAATAGCTGAACGCGCTCATCAGCTGCGCCCGGCGTGCCCAGGGCGAATAGGGGTGCTGGCGCTCGACCTCGTCGAACAGCTGCGCTGCGACCAGGTTCTGGCCGCGATCCAGCCGGCCCTTGGCCGCCATATAGAGGGTGCTGACATCGCGCGCGATGTAGTTGGTGTTGACCTTGTCCTTGCCGCCGGCACAGCCGGAGAGGAGTGCCAGCGCGCCTGCGCTTGCCAGTGCCAGTTTAATCGCCTTGTTCATGGCCGCAGTCCTTATCGGCTAAGCACCCGTGCGCCAAGCGCAAATGACGCAAGGGGGCGGACAAGCCGCAGTCCACCTGCTGTATGTCCGCTAGGATTTGCCGCCTGTATCGCCGATGAACCATGGCATGGCGCATGAAGCGGTTCAAAAGCTTCCGTTGATGTCCAGGCTGAGCACCGGACCGAAGAATCGGTCACGGTCCTCGATGAATGCCACCGGGCCATCGCGCCTGCCGACATAGAAAGTGCGGCGGAACGCCTCGTTGGTGCCGATGAGGTTGGACAGGCCCAGCCGCACCGTCATCCCGCGCACATCCTTGTTCTCCACATAAAAGCCTAGGTCACCGCCCGTGATCGGGAACTCGGCAAGCTGGCTCAGGCGCACTTCGTCGGCCTGGCTGAAATCGCTGTAGTTCGCGCCCACCGCCCAGTTGCCGCCGGGGATGTCATAGCGGAACTCGGCGCTGAACTCGTGAATCAGGTCGCCCGAGATGCGGCGGCGGATGCCGGTCAGCGGATCGGGCAGGCTGCTTTTGCGATAGGTGTAATCGATGTCGAAGCGCACCCCGGTCCAGCCGATCACGTCCATCTTGAAGGTGCTGTCGAGCGACACGCCCCAGATAGTCGCGCTGGCGATATTGCCGGGCGCTTCGCCGGTCAGCCCGATCGGCACCTGATCGACGATATCCTCGACGAAGTTGACGAAGGCCTTGGCGTTGATCGATCCCAGCGCGCCCAGGTTCTGCGTCGCCTGGAAATCCACGTTCCAGCTTTGCTGCGGCACCAGATCGGGATTGCCGCTGTTCTGATTCTCCGCGCCCAGATCAGCCGAGGCGACGAAATCAAAGAAATTGAGCTGGCCGACATCGCGCTGCAGCCGCAAGCTTAGGTCGAGCTTGTCGGTGGGCTTCCACGCCAGCGAGACGAAGCCCTTGGGGCGGATGAAGCTGCGCGTCAGGCCGCCTGCGCCGCTTTGCATGATCTGCGAATACTCCGCGCCCAGCGATGTCTGCAGCGTCAATCGCGACGACAGCGGGCGGCCGTAGCTTAGGCCGATTTCGGCGCGCTTTTCTTCCACCACCGCGTCCGATCCCGGCAGCGGCACCGGAATGAAGCTGCCAGCGGTGTCCAGCACCTTCAATTCCGCGCGGGTGTCGAGTGTGTTGATCGCGCCTTCCACGCTCAACTGCCAGTCGGCCTTGCCGGCCTTCCAGCCATATTCGGCGCGCGCGATGGTCTCGGTCTCGTCGATCTCCGTGGCCAGGCTGTTGCCTTCGCGCGGGCGACCGTCCTCGAAATTCAGGAAGATGCGGGTGAAGAAGGGGCTGTGTTCGAACCGGCGCAGGCCGATGAGCTTGAGGTTGCCGCCCCACAGCGGAAACAGGAAGTCGCCGCCCGCCTCGTAATTATACTCCCGCTCGGTCTCAATGTAATCGCGGTCGCGCACCACCACGCCGTCTGAATCCTCGCGAATCTTGACCCAGGGCCGTTCGAATACCAGGTTCAGGTTACCCAGTTGGCCGCTGTCGCCGGTGTATTTGATGCCCGCCGCGACCCGGGGGCCGTTGCCCGATACGGTCAATTCCTCGTAGCGGCTGTCGGTCACCAGGCCGTTGGCATCCAGCACGCGCTCGGTCCCTTGCGTGCCGTTGCGGAAGCTGTCGTTCGAGAGGCTGAGCGTGTAGGCGATCTTGCCTGCCTTGCCGCTGACCGAAACCTCGCCGTCCAGATACTGCGGGGAGATCCTGCGAAAACGGGCGCGCGGGCTCCAGCGAAACTGGCCGGTCAGCGCATCGACCTTGCTGACGATGTTGACCACCTGGCCCGTCAACCCCGGTAGGTTGAGCGTCGCGCCATCGATCAGCTCGATACGGATGACGTTGCTGGCGCCGATGCGGCCCAGCTCGGACACGACATCGTTGCTCTTGCCGGAGAAGCGCTCGCCGTTGATCAGTACGTTGCTGCCTGCCTGGCCCAGTCCGCGCCGGTCCTCGCCCTGGTCGATGGAAAAGCCGGGGACCTGCCGGACCATGTCCAGCGCGGTGCGCGGCGCGAATTGCGCAAAATAGGCGGGGTCGAAGCTGCGCAATGTCGCAGCAGCGGGGGTCGGCGCGGTTGCGGGCGCTGCCGCAGGTGCGGGCGCATCCTGTGCCAGCACCGCCGCTGGCGCGCACAAAAATCCCGCCAGGGCGGCAGAGGCAAGCAATCGGTTGGTCACGCAAAAATTCCCCCTGGGCGAGCGTTGAACCTTTGCGATCCATCGTCAACTACACCCGTAGTCGCTCCTTGTCGGCACCGGCCGGATTTCTATCGCCGCCTTCGACCGGCGTACTTTTCCCTTCGATCAAATGCACGCTTTGGTGACACCTGTGGCTGCCCATGCATGCAACGGCATTTACCGGCGTCGCTGGCCCGGTTAAGACGGCTACCGGTGGCGCGTGTGACCGAAAAGGGGCTGCGATATGGATCCGCATGACATTATCGAACATCGGCCCGTCGAGAACCGGACGACCGTGCGCCGTATGGACGGCCTGCCGCGAATCGAGTTTCGCTCTTCCACCTTTGCCTTCCTGTTCCAGTCCGGAACCGGCTGGATCCTGCTGGCGTTCGCCCTCGCGATTGTCGCTGGCGGATCTTACGCGGGCTATTGGTGGCAGACCTCGGCTGTGCTCGCGGTCGTGCTGGGCGTCTATATCGCCTGGACCCACATCGAAAACCGCACCAGCCTGTTCTGGATCGACGACCAGCGCCTGTTCATGCGGCGCGGCATCCTGATGCGGAGCGAGGAAGAGATCGAACTGTACCGGATCAAGGATGTGAAGGTATCGTTCTCGATCATCCAGCAGATGTTCGACAACGGCACCATCCAGATTTCGTCGTCCGATTCGAGCGGGCGGCTGGCGTCTGCCGCGCCGCATCCACGCACGATGATCGAAGTCACCAACGTGCGCGACGCACGCGCCATCCGCGCCGAACTGCGCGACCGGGTGGAAGCGATCCGCCAGAGGCGCGGCGTGCGCGAACTCGATATCGGCTGATCACCAACACAACACGGGGAGCACCATTCGCATGACCTTCAGAACCTTCGGGCTGGCGCTCGCCACCGCAGCCATCGCCTGGTCCGCCCCGGCGCACGCCAAATTGTCGTCGCAGGAAGCGCGGATGGTCGAGGCGGTCGACAAGGGTCATGACCGCTGGATCGGCGTGCTGGAGGCGATCACCCTGCAGAACAGCGGCAGCCGCAACCTTGCGGGCGTGAAAAAGGTCGGCGACATGGTGACGCCCGAGCTGGAAAAGCTGGGCTTCAAGGTGGAATGGGTCGACCAGAGCGCGGCCAAGCGCTCCGGCCATCTGATCGCCACTCGCACCGGACGCCCCGGCAGCACCAAGATGCTGCTGATCGGGCACCTCGATACCGTGTTCGAACCCGATTCGCCGTTTCAGGGCGTCAAGCGGCTCAACGCGACCACGATGGAAGGCCCGGGGATCGAGGACAACAAGGGCGGCGTGGTGACGATGTTCGCGGCATTGGAAGCGATGCAGGCGGCTGGCACGCTGTCCGCGGCCACCATCACCATCGTGCTGACGGGCGACGAGGAGGACGCGGGCGACCCGATCGACATCGCGCGCGCCGACCTCGTCAAATGGGGCCAATGGGCCGATGTCGCGCTCGATTTCGAGGGGCTGAGCCAGCAGGACGGCAAGGACATGGGCTCGATCGCGCGGCGCTCCTCGTACAGCTGGCAGGTCAACGCCACCGGCAAGGAAGGGCACAGCTCGGGCATCTTTTCCGCCAGCGCAGGCCATGGCGCGATCTATGAACTCGCGCGCATCATAGACCAGTTCCACGACGAGCTGCCCGAGGACAAATTGACCTTCAACGTCGGCCTGATCGCAGGCGGATCGGTGGCGACACTCGACGCCGATCTGGTGCGCGCCCAGGCGGCGGGCAAGACCAACATCATCCCCGCGCAAGCGATCGCGCGCGGCGATTTCCGCACGCTGAGCGATGAGCAGTCAGAGCGGGTGAAAGCCAAGATGCAGGCGATCGTCGCCCAGCATCTGCCCGGCACCAGCGCGCAGATCGAGTTCGAACAGGGCTATCCCCCGATGGCCCCCACCGAGGGCAACCGCGGCCTGCTGAAAAAGCTGAACGTCATCAACGCGGACCTCGGCCTGGAGCAGATGGCCGAACTCGATCCCTTAAAGCGCGGCGCCGGCGATATCTCGTTCGTTGCCCGCTATGTCGACGGCCTGGTCGGCATGGGCCCAGCCGGCGACGGCGCGCACGCACCGGGCGAGACGGTGGATTTGCCGAGCATCAAGCGCCAGGCGAAAAGGGCGGCGATTTTGATGAGCAGACTCGCGATGGAGAAGCGGTGAGGGGTAAGTTTTGGGATACGGTGCTAACGATCTGACTGACCCATTATGAGTGGATTTCGGACGTTTGCGCATTATGCTCGCAACCTCCACGTTTTGGCACTGAATCAGGCCGATGAACAAGAATGGTCGTATCTATGTGCGGTTTGTTTGCTTCCGCTTAGTCGAAGGTCAGCGCCAGCGACTGGGCCTATTTCAGGCCTTAGACGAAGCTAGAGACTGCGATTTTGCGCCTCCATGGGCATTGCGTGTGATCGGAGAAACATACGGCTGGTTCAGAGAAAATCTCGCGGTCCCAAAGCAATTTGAGCAAACCTTCGGCGGACGTGGGCGGCCAGGTCTGTCATGGTTCAAACCTGTTGCAAAGGAACACATCAAACACATGCATCAATTGAAGCTCGCCGTTGAGGAATGCGGCGTCCAAGTCGAAATCCTCACAACGAGGGATCCGGGCTTGATCATCTGGCAAGACCAGCACCAACTAGTTGCCGATCCGGGCCAACGAAAATTCTAATGTCTTCAACGAGGTCGTGTGGTGGATGCCGGCTTTTTTCGTCCGATTGCAGTCATCAGAGCTTCGCGTTGCCTCCCGCTTGCCTGCGAAGGCAGGCATCCATCTCCTGCCCTCGCACCCGGCACGGGGGTTGGGAGATGGGCCCCTGCCTTCGCAGGGGACCGGTTGAGTGGGGGGCGAACTTCGCGTGTCTGCGCATGGCTTCTTCGCGGCTTCGCGGCTTTGCGTGAACCGAATTTTTCACGCGAAGGCGCGGAGACGCGAAGGGATGAACGGGGGGCTGTGCCGGTTATTGCCGCTCAATTTTCTTCGTCACCCCCGCGAAAGCGGGGGTCCCGCTTTTGGTGCGGCCGTGGCGAGCAAGCGTCATTCCCGCGTTCGCAGGAATGACGGGAGTGGTGCTTAGGGAATAGTGGAAACCGGACGCCCCTATTGCTAGCGGGCAACGAACGGGCGAGGCATCCGGCTTCCGAGACAGGGTTAATCCCGCGTTCGGCGATTCGGTGTGACCCAGTTCAAACCCGATTAAGCTTTGCGGGGTTAGCCGAAGCGTGCATTTTCATCGATGAACCGTTAGGATCGCACGAATGAGCAAGCAACGCAGCCCCGGGTTCAAGCTGGGCATGACCGTGCTGATCGGCGCGTTGCTCGCGATACCGCTGTTCATGGTCTATGCGCTCGTCTGGGACAGGCAAAGCCAGTCGGAGACCGCGCGCGCCAGCGTGGCCGAGGGCTGGGGCGGGCCGCAAATGCTGGCTGGGCCGGTGATGGTCATTCCGTATCGCCAGCAATCGGTCGAGACCGTCACCGAAAATGGCAAGGCGACAACGCGCGCGGTCACCATCGACCGCGAGCTGTTCCTGGCGCCGGTGACCAACACCGCCAAGGTTGATGTCAGCCCCGAACGGCGGGAGAAATCGATTTACGAAACCGTGGTGTATGAAGCGCGGATCAAGGGCGCGGCGCGGTTTGCGCTGCCAGCCGATCTGGCGCGCTTCGGCGTGAAGCCTGAAGCGCTGCTGCTCGACCGTGCCGAGATTCGCATCGGCATATCTGACGCGCGCGGGCTGCTGGCGGACAACGGCATCAGCGTGCGCGGCCAGCCGCTCGCCTTGCGCCCCGGCAAGGGTTTGGGCGCGACCAACGGATCGGGCTTTTTCGCGTTCGCCGACTGGTCCGCCGGATCGGGCGCGCCGCTCGATGTCGCCTATCGCTTCGGCGTACGCGGCAATGGCCAGCTGACCTTGATCCCCGATGCCGAATCGACCGACTGGACGGTGGCCTCCAAATGGCCGCACCCCAGCTTTGGCGGTCAGTTCCTGCCCAACAGCCGCTCGGTTACCGACAAGGGCTTCACGGCGCGCTATGCGATCAGCAACCTGGCCTTGGGCCGCGCGATCGTGCAATTGCCGCAGCCCGGCGAAGTGATGGGCCAGGGCGCACAAAACGCGCAGATCGACCTGATCGAGCCGGTCAACCTGTACAGCCAGGTCGACCGCGCGGTGAAATACGGCTTCCTGTTCATCGGCTTCACGTTTCTGGCCTTCCTGATGTTCGACATCATCGCAGGCGCGCGGGTCGCGGCGGCGGAATATCTGCTGACCGGCGCGGGGCTGATCCTGTTCTTCGTGCTGCTGCTCGCTTTTGCCGAGATCATCGGCTTCACGCTCGCCTACCTTGCGGCATCGGGCGCGATCATCGCGCTCATCAGCACCTATAGCGCCGCCGTGCTGGGCAGCGCCAAACGTGCAGGGTTTATCGGTGGGCTGCTGCTGGGGCTGTATGCGCTGTTGTACGTGCTGCTCAACCTTGAGGCCTATTCGCTGATCATCGGATCGTTGCTGCTGTTCGTGGCGCTGGCGGCGGTGATGTACGTGACGCGGCGGGTCGATTGGTCGGGCCTGGGCAAGCCGGGTGAGGACGCCGCATAGGGCTTGCCGCAAACGTCAACGCGTCCATAGTGCAGCCAAACGATAAGGTGAGGATGCACGTATGGATTTCACGCTGCCGGCGGAGCTGACCGCCTATCTGGCCGAGCTTGACGCGTTCATAGAAGCCGAGATCAGGCCGCTGGAGCAGGCGGACGACAACATCCGCTTTTTCGACCATCGGCGCGAATGGGCGCGGACCGATTTCGATGCGGGCGGCCTGCCTGCGCACGATTGGGAAGAGCTGCTGCGCGAAGCCCAGCGCCGCGCCGATGCCGCCGGGCACTGGCGCTTTTCGGCACCCAAGAAGTACGGCGGCAAGGATGGCTCGAACCTGTGGATGGCGGTGATCCGCGAGCATTTCGCCGCCAAGGGGCTTGGGCTGCACAACGATCTGCAGAACGAGCATTCCATCGTCGGCAACTTCCCGTTCGTCGCGATGTTTGAGGAGTTCGGCACCGAAGCGCAGAAGCGCGAGTTCATCCTGGGCGGGTTCGATCGCACGCGCATCACCGCCTTTGGCCTGACCGAACCCGATCATGGATCGGACGCGACGCATATGGAGACGCGTGGCGTTCGCGAAACACGCGATGGCGTTGCCGGCTGGCGGATCGATGGCGAGAAGATGTGGATCACCGGCATGCATGTCGCGACGCACTGCGCGCTGTTCGTGCGCACCAGCGGCGCAGATGGCGACGCCAAGGGCATCACCTGCCTGCTGGTGCCCACCGATACGCCGGGGTTGAAGATTGAGGAATATATGTGGACGTTCAACATGCCCACCGATCACCCGCGGCTATCGTTCACCAACGTGTGGGTGCCGGAAAGCGCGATGCTGGGCGAGGAGGGGCGCGGCCTCGCGCTGGCGCAGAGCTTCGTTCACCAGAACCGCATCCGCCAGGCGGCCTCGTCGCTGGGGGCGGCGTTGTTCTGCATCGAGGAGAGTGTTAAATACGCCCGGAAACGCAAACCCTTTGGCAGGCCGCTGGCCGAGAATCAGGGCATCCAGTTTCCGTTGGTCGAGCTGGCGACGCAGGCCGAGATGCTGCGCTGGATGATCTACAAGACCGCTTGGGACATGGACCGCCTGCCGCACAAGGCGATCGAGCGGGAAATCTCCGACAAGGTCAGCATGTGCAATTACTGGGCGAACCGATTGTGCTGCGAGGCGGCGGACCGGGCGATGCAGGTGCACGGCGGGATCGGCTATTCGCGCCACACGCCGTTCGAGCACATCTACCGCCACCACCGCCGCTATCGCATCACCGAGGGATCGGAGGAGATTCAGATGCGCAAGGTTGGGGCGTACCTGTTCGGTTATCTGGGGCCGAGGAAGGGGACATTCGAGTGATCACAATCAATCCTCCCCCAGCTTGCTGGGGGAGGGGGACCGCCCGCGCAGCGGGGGGTGGAGGGGCGGCGGGATCGTGATTTCGATCGACCGGTGTGCCATCCCGCTTCCCCTCCACCACCGACCTGCGGTCGGCGGTCCCCCTCCCCGAGCAAGCTCGGGGAGGATTTAAGAAACGACTGTCAACTTTTCCTGACACCCCCGCTTGTCGCCGCGAACCAATCTGTTAGACGTGCACCCATGCCTTTTCCCTTTTCGGCCATCGTTGGCCAGGACGAAATGAAACGTGCCCTGCTGATCTCCGCGGTCGATCCGCGGATTGGCGGGGTGATGGTGTTTGGTGATCGCGGGACGGGCAAGTCCACCGCCGCGCGCGCGCTGTCCGCGCTGCTACCGCCGATGATGGCGATCGCCGGATGCCGCTATAACTGTGCGCCGGAAGAGGCGCATCGCTGCCCGGATAAGTGCTCCGAAAAGCAGGGCGCCAAGGCCGCCAAGGTCCCGGTGCCGTTCGTCGATCTGCCCTTGGGCGCGACCGAGGACCGGGTACTGGGGGCGCTCGACCTGGAACGCGCGCTGGGCCGCGGTGAAAAGGCGTTCGAGCCGGGCCTACTCGCACGCGCGCATCGCGGCTACCTGTATATCGATGAGATCAACCTGCTGGAGGACCATCTGGTCGACCTGCTGCTCGATGTCGCGGCATCGGGCGAGAACCTGGTCGAGCGCGAGGGGCTGTCGGTGCGGCACCCGGCGCGGTTCGTATTGATCGGCAGCGGCAATCCGGAAGAAGGCGAACTGCGCCCGCAATTGCTCGACCGGTTCGGCCTGTCGGTCGAGGTGAAGACGCCGCAGGACATCGAACAGCGCATCGAGATCATGCGGCGCTGCGATGCGTTGGAGCGCGAGCCGGAGAAATTTGCGGCCGACTGGGCCGACGCTGACGCCAAGATCGTCAAGCGGCTCGCCAAGGGCAAGAAGGCGCTGCCCGGCGTGACCATGCCCGAAGCGACGCTGACCGATGCGGCGACCTTGTGCATGGCGGTGGGCGCCGATGGCCTGCGCGGCGAATTGACGCTGATGCGGGCCGCGCGCGCCTATGCTGCGCTTGACGGTGCGAAATCGGCAGAGCGCAAGCACCTGCGCGCGGTCGCACCGATGGCGTTGCGCCACCGCTTGCGCCGCGATGTGCTTGATGAAACAGGGTCGTCCGCACGGATCGACCGGGCGCTTGTCGAGCTGTTCGGGTGAGCGATGCGCTGCTGGCCGCCGAGGTGCTGGCCACGGCACCGGCACGGCTGGGCGGCATGTGGCTGCGCGGCCACGCGGCCCAGCGCGATGCGGTGCTGGCATTCCTGCACGAAGCATTCGCCGACCGTCCCATACGCCGCCTGCCGGTGCATATCGATGAAGAGCGGCTGTGCGGCGGGCTGGATATCGCCGCCAGCCTGTCTGCGGGCGTGCGGGTAGACCAGGCCGGGCTGCTGCAGGAGGTTTCAGGCGGGCTGCTGGTCGTTCCGATGGCCGAACGGCTGAACGCGATGGTCGCCGGCCGTATCGCGCAGGCGATGGACGCGGGCGCAGGCTTCTCGCTGGTGCTGATCGACGATGGTGGCGAGGAGGAAGTGCCCCCAGTTTCGTTGACCGAGCGGGTGGCTTTCTGGTGTGATTTTGGGCGTGAAGCATCCCCCACCGCGCAAGACTCAGCCCTTTCCCGCATTCCCGAGCGAAGTCGAGGGACGCGCGGACTACCGGTTGCGACAGGTCCCTCGACTTCGCTCGGGAACACGGAAGGTGGGTGCGAGCTCGCTCAAGAAAATCGTCAAACCCTAGCCTCGATCACACTCGCCCTCGGCGTAGACTCGGCCCGCGCGCTGCTGTTTGCTCAAGCCACAGCCTCACTGTCCGCCCATCTCGACGAACGCGACGCCATCTCCGACGAGGACCTGCAATTCGCCGCCCGCACCGTGCTCGGGCCGCGCGCGACGCGCATTCCGCAGCAGGCCGACGACCAGCCGCCTCCACCGCCCGAAGGCGAGCAGGAGCCGCCGCCGCCGGACGACGAGTCGGCGCCGGGTGATGCGGATTCGGACCAGGAACAGCGCGATCCCGACAGCCTGGATGACCTTGTGCTGGCCGCTGCGCTCGCCTCGATCCCCAAGGATGTGCTGGCGCGGATTGGCGAGGGGCGGTCGGCGCGCAAGGCGGCGGGCGGGGGCGGGGCAGGGCGCAAGCGTGCCTCGCGCTTGCGCGGACGTCCGCTGGGAGCGCGGCCGGGGATGCCACGCGGCGGCGCACGGCTGGCGCTGATCGATACGCTGCGCGCCGCGGTGCCGTGGCAGGAAATCCGCCGCCAGCAGGAAAGCATGGATGCGCCCAAGCGCCTGCGCATCCGCAAGGGCGACCTGCGCATCCACCGCTTCGAGGAGCGCGCCGAGGCGCTGACCATTTTTGCGGTCGATGCGTCGGGATCGTCGGCGATGGCGCGGCTGGCCGAGGCCAAGGGCGCGGTCGAGCTGATGCTGGCGCAAAGCTATGTCAAACGCGCGCAGGTCGCGCTGATCGCGTTTCGCGGGACGGTGGCGGAATTGCTGTTGCCGCCGACCCGCTCGCTCACCCGCGCCAAGAAGGTGCTGGGCGAGCTGCCCGGCGGTGGCGGCACGCCGTTGGCGTTGGGGCTCGCGGCGGCGGCCGAGCTTGCCAAGACTCAGCTGGCGCGTGGGCGCACGCCGTTCGTCGCGCTGCTGACAGACGGCAAGGGCAATATCGACAAGAACGGCCAGCCCGGCCGCGCGCAGGCGGGGCTCGATGCGATGGCGGCGGCGCGCCGGTTCGCGCAATCGGGCACGCAATCGGTGGTGATCGATATCTCGCCACGGCCCCAGCCAGAGGCCAGCGCAATTGCAGCGGCGATGCGGGCGCGCTATCTGGCGCTGCCGCGCGCCGATGCGCGCGGGGTGGAGCGCGCGGTTTCCGCGCTGCAATTCGGGACAAAAACATGAGTTCGGTTCGCTGGGAGACAGACGGGCACGACTGGCCCAACCGGGAGCACAGCCGCTTCGTGCGCGCAGGTATGCTGGATTGGCATGTCCAGGTCGCAGGGCCTGAAGGCCGCACTGCGCCGGTGCTGCTGCTGATCCACGGCACCGGTGCGGCCAACCACAGCTGGCGCGATGTGCTGCCGCTGCTGGCCCAGCATTATACGGTGATCGCGCCCGATATGCCCGGCCATGGCTTTACGCGCGGGCGCATTTCGGGCGGGCAGAGCTTGCCTGGCATGGCCAAGGCGCTGGGCGAATTGCTGGGCAAGCTGGGCTATGCGCCGCCGTCGGTCATCGTCGGCCATTCGGCCGGAGCGGCGATCGGCATTCGGTTTGCGCTCGATCAGGCGCTGGATCCGGCGATCATCGGCCTGACGCCGGCGCTGCTGCCGTTTCCGGGCCTTGCTGCGCGGCTGTTCCCGGCGATGGCGCGCGCCCTGTTCGTCAATCCGTTCACCGCGATGATCTTTGCGCAGCTGGCCAGCAGCCAGAGCGAGGTGGCGCGGTTCTTAAAGAAATCGACCGGATCGCGGATCGATGCCCGCGGCGTCGAACTGTACCACCGGCTGTTCCGCACGTCCGACCATTGCGCAGGCGCGATCGGCATGATGGCCAACTGGGATCTGGACAGCTTCGCCGCCGACCTGCCCAGCCTGGCTGCACACACCCTGCTGGTCCACGGCGCGCGTGACAGCGCCATTCCGCTCGATTCGATCGAGCGTGCCGCCAGGCTGATGCCGCATGCCACGGTGCGCAACCTGCCCGATCTGGGCCATCTGGCGCATGAGGAAGCACCTGCGCTCGTTGCAGAGATGATCGTCCAGTTCGCCGGCCAGCCTTCGGTCGTTGCGGCCTGATGTCGCAGCCGAGTGTGAAGCAGAAATGGGTCGGCTGGCGTAACCGGATCATCTCCAGCCCCGCCTTCCAGTCCTGGGCCTCAAGGTTTCCGCTGACCCGGCCGGTGTCGCGAATCCGGGCGCGCCGCCTGTTCGATATCATCGCCGGGTTCACCTATTCGCAGACTTTGTTCGCCTGTGTCGAAAGCGGCATCATTGCCCGGCTGGAGCAGGGCGCGGCGACATCGGCGCAATTGGGTACGCTGGCGCGGTTGGGCGACGATGCCACCCGCAGGCTGTTGCGCGCAGCGGCGGCGCTGGGGCTGATCGAAAGCGTGGGCGAAGACCTTTGGATGCTGGGCGAACAGGGCGTCGCGCTGGTCGGCAATCCCGGCGCGGTCGCGATGATCCGCCACCATCACCTGCTGTATGCCGACCTTGCCGATCCCTTGAGCCTGCTGCGCGGCGAACGCGCAGAGCCCGGCGCGCTGGCGGGATATTGGCCCTATGCGCTGGGCGATGGCAGCGAGGGAGGCAATCAGGCAGCGGTTTCGCCCTATTCGCAGCTGATGGCCGCATCGCAGCCCATGGTGGCTGACCAGGTGGTCCACGCCTTCCGATTCGGCCAGCACCGGCGGATGCTCGATGTCGGCGGCGGATCGGGCGCGTTCATCGCGGCGGTGGCCAAGGTCGCCCCGTCGCTGGAGTTCGGCCTGTTCGATCTGCCCGCTGTCACGGCGCTTGGACAGCAGCAACTGGCTGCGCAAGGTGTCAAGGTCACCGCACACCCGGCGGATTTCCGCAACGATGCGATTCCGCAGGGCTACGATCTCGTCACCCTGATTCGCATTCTGCACGATCATGACGACGCGCTGGCGCAGGACCTTCTGGTCAAGGTGCGCGCGGCTTTGAACCCCGGCGACACGCTGCTGATTGCCGAACCCATGGCCGGAACCAGCGGCGCAGAGGCGATGGCGGACGCGTATTTCGGCTTCTATCTGCTCGCGATGGGGTCGGGCCGTGCCCGCACCCCGCAGGAAATCGGCGCCATGCTGAGTCGTGCAGGCTTTGCCGGATGGCGCGAAAAGCCCACCGGGCTGCCGATCGTCACGCGCGTCATCGTCGCCACCGCCTGAAAACTCCCCGCTGGAAGCCGATGCGCCAGAGTGTCCAAAAACAAATGCACTCAAATGTGTAAACCTACATTGACACTATGGGGAGTTAAGTTAAGATGACACCTTGTTCAGGGGTCTCGTAAGCGGTTCCCTCAAAGGCTCAAAACAAGGGGAGCGTTCTCGTGCAGGCATTGGCGGTAATTTTTGAAGCGCCGCATCGCCTCGCCCTGCGTTCGCTGACGCTGAATGCGCCTGAGTCCGGTGATGTCGTGGTCGAGATCGTCTGGAGCGGCATCAGCACCGGTACCGAAAAACTGCTGTTCACCGGCAAGATGCCGAATTTCCCCGGCCTGGGTTATCCCTTGGTGCCCGGTTATGAATCGGTCGGACGCATCGTCGAATCGGGCAGCGAATGCCGCGCCCGCATCGGCGAATGGGTGTTCGTTCCCGGCGCAAACTGCTTTGCCGATGCTCGCGGCCTGTTCGGCGGATCGGCCCGGCGGCTGGTGGTGCCATCGGCACGCGCTCTGCCCATCGACGAAAGCTGGGGATCGGACGGCGTATTGTTCGCTCTGGCCGCCACTGCACTCCACGCAATGGCAGGCGGCGAAGCGCCCGACCTGATCGTCGGCCACGGCATATTGGGCCGCTTGCTCGCCCGGTTGACCATCGCCAGCGGCGCGCCAGCGCCCACCGTGTGGGAAATCAATCCAGCGCGCAGCGCCGGGGCGCAGGGCTATTCGATCGTGCATCCCGATGAGGATGAGCGCCGCGATTATCGCAGCATCTGCGATGTCAGCGGTGACGGCGCGTTGCTCGACACGCTGATCGGCAGGCTCGGCAAGGGCGGTGAGGTTACCCTCGCCGGCTTCTACCAGCAGCCGCTCAGCTTCACTTTTCCGCCCGCCTTCATGCGCGAAGCCCGCATCCGCGTCGCTGCCGAATGGGGGCCGGACGATCTGGTTGCCATCCGCGCCATGGTGTCCAGCGGCGTGCTCAGCCTTTCAGGCCTGGTCAGCCATGTTCAACCGGTGGCCGATGCTACCGACGCCTACCCCACGGCCTTTACCGACCCGGCCTGCCTCAAGATGATACTCGACTGGAGCGCTTGCGCATGACGATGTTAGAAAATTCCGGCCCCGATACGGCAGCCCTGCGCGATGAAGCGTCGCACGAGCCCGATCCGGTGCACACTGGCCCTGTCACCAAGGAAACGCAGATCATCGCGATCTACGGCAAGGGTGGTTCGGGCAAGAGCTTCGCGCTTTCCAATTTGAGCTACATGATGGCGCAGCAGGGCAAGCGCGTTCTGCTGATCGGTTGCGATCCCAAGTCCGATACCACCAGCCTGCTGTTCGGTGGCAAGGCCTGCCCCACCATCATCGAAACCAGCAGCGCCAAGAAGCTGGCCGGTGAAGAAGTGAAGATCGAGGATGTCTGCTTCCAGCGCGACGGTGTCTTCGCCATGGAACTGGGCGGCCCCGAAGTGGGACGCGGCTGCGGCGGACGCGGCATCATCCATGGCTTCGAACTGCTCGAAAAGCTTGGCTTCCACGACTGGGGCTTTGATTTCGTGCTGCTCGACTTCCTGGGCGACGTGGTCTGCGGCGGCTTCGGTCTGCCGATTGCCCGCGACATGTGCCAGAAGGTCATCGTCGTCGCATCGAACGACCTGCAGTCGCTTTATGTCGCCAACAACGTCTGCAAGGCGGTCGATTATTTCGGCAAGATGGGCGGCAATGTCGGCGTGGCCGGCATCTTGATCAACAAGGACGACGGCACCGGCGAAGCGCAGGCATTTGCGGACGAAGTCGGCATTCCGGTGCTCGCCTCGATCCCCGCCAATGACGACATCCGCCGCAAATCGGCCAACTACCAGATCATCGGACGGCCCGACACCGAATGGGCATCCCTGTTCGAGGAACTGGCCATCAACGTCGCCGAAGCGCAGCCCACGCCCCCGCGTCCGCTGACGCAGGATGGCCTGCTCAAACTGTTCAAGCCCGAGGATACCGGCGGCAACGTCGAACTCGTCCCCGCCAGCCAGGCCGACATGCGCGGCGGCACTTACGAACAAAAGCCTTCGCTCGAAGTGGTTTACGATAGCGTATGAACGATCTTCCCGCCTCTTCTGCCCCGCGCACGCCTGACCGGATCGACCTTGCGGCCGCTCCCGTCGAAGGGGGGTGCTCATCCAAGGACACCATGCGCGCGGCCGCCGAAGAGGCTGGCAAGGGCGAAATCCTCGCGCGCTATGCCGCGGATTACCCCAAGGGTCCGCACGACCAGCCGCAGAGCATGTGCCCTGCGTTCGGGTCGCTGCGCGTCGGCCTGCGCATGCGCCGCACCGCCACGATCCTGTCGGGCTCTGCCTGCTGCGTATACGGCCTGACCTTCACCTCGCACTTTTACGGCGCGCGCCGGTCGGTCGGTTACGTACCGTTCAGCTCGGAAACTTTGGTTACCGGCAAATTGTACGAGGATATCCGCGACGCGGTGCATCTCATGGCCGATCCGGCACTGTATGACACCATCGTCGTCACCAACCTGTGCGTACCCACTGCATCGGGCGTGCCGATCCAGAGCCTGCCCAAGCAGATCAACGGCGTGCGCATCATCGGCATCGATGTTCCAGGCTTCGGCGTTCCCACCCATGCGGAAGCCAAGGACGTTCTCGCTGGCGCGATGCTGGCTTATGCCCGCAAGGAGGCCTCGCAAGGCCCGGTTGCAGCGCCTAGCCATCGCCCCGATCGCCCGACGATCACTTTGCTGGGCGAAATGTTCCCCGCCGACCCCGTCGGCATCGGCCAGTTGCTTGAGCCGCTTGGCCTGGCTGCAGGGCCTGTCGTCCCCACCCGCGAATGGCGCGAATTGTACAGCGCGCTCGATTGCGCTGCGGTCGCCGCCATCCATCCGTTCTATACCGCCAGCGTGCGCGAATTCGAAGGCGCAGGTCGCCCAGTCATCGGCTCGGCGCCTGTAGGTGTCGATGGTACGGCAGCCTGGCTCGACGCCATCGGTGCCGCCTGCGGCATCGCGCAGTCCGCGGTGGACGCCGCCAAGGACAAGTTTCTGCCGGCCATCCGCGCGGCGCTCGATGCTAACCCCATCAAGGGCCGCATCACCGTTTCGGGCTACGAAGGCTCCGAACTGCTGGTCGCCCGCCTGCTGATCGAAAGCGGCGCGGACGTGCCCTATGTCGGCACCGCCTGCCCCAAGACGCGCTGGTCGGACCCCGACCGTGCGTGGCTGGAAGAACGCGGCGTGCGCATCCAGTATCGCGCCAGCCTTGAGCAGGATATCGCCGCGGTCGAAGAGTTCCGCCCGGACCTGGCCATCGGCACAACCCCGGTGGTGCAGCACGCCAAGAGCGAGGCGATCCCGTCGCTGTATTTCACCAACCTCATCTCGGCGCGTCCGCTGATGGGTCCGGCAGGCGCAGGTTCGCTGGCTTTGGTGATCAATTCCGCACTCGCCAACAAGGACCGGTTCGACCGGATGCAGAGCTTCTTCGACGGAGTCGGAGCAGACGCAAATGCCGGTATCTGGCGCGATACGCCGGTCGACCGGCCCGATTTCAAGAAGAAGTATGCCGCGCGCATCAAGGGACTGAACAAGTCCGAAGAGGCGGTGGGCTCATGACACTCATCATCGATCACGATCGGGCCGGAGGCTATTGGGGCGCGGTTTACGCCTTCACGGCCATCAAGGGTCTGCAGGTCATCATCGACGGTCCGGTGGGTTGCGAAAACCTGCCGGTCACATCGGTTCTGCATTATACCGATGCGCTGCCGCCGCACGAACTGCCCATCGTCGTCACCGGCCTGGGCGAGGAAGAACTCGGCAAGACCGGTACCGAAGGCGCGATGCGTCGCGCCTGGCAGACACTCGATCCCGACCTTCCTGCTGTGGTCGTCACAGGCTCGATCGCCGAGATGATCGGTGGCGGCGTGACCCCCAATGGCACCAACATCCGCCGCTTCATGCCGCGTACGATCGATGAAGACCAATGGCAGGCCGCCGACCGCGCGCTGACCTGGCTGTGGACCGAATTCGGCCCCAAGAAAGTCAAGCCGCTGGCCGCCCGCAAGGAAGGCGCAAAGCCCAAGGTCAATATCCTGGGTCCGATCTACGGCACGTTCAACATGCCCAGCGATCTGGCGGAGATCCAGCGGCTGGTCGAAGGCATCGGCTGCGAATTGAACATGGTCTTCCCGCTGGGCAGCCATCTGGCCGATGTGAAGAAACTGGCGGACGCAGAGGTCAACATCTGCATGTACCGCGAGTTCGGCCGCAACCTGTGCGAAGCGCTGGAACGGCCATATCTTCAGGCGCCGATCGGCCTTGAATCGACCACCTTGTTCCTGCGCAAGCTGGGCGAGCTTACGGGGCTGAACCCCGAGCCGTTCATCGACCGGGAAAAGCACACGACGATCAAGCCGTTGTGGGACCTGTGGCGCTCGGTCACGCAGGATTTCTTCGGCACCGCAAGCTTCGGCATCCACGCTAACGAAACCTATGCGCGCGGCATCCGCAACTTCCTTGAGCATGACATGGGCCTGCCGTGCAACTTCGCCTTCAGCCGCACCGCCGGGGTCAAGCCCGACAACGAGGCAGTGCGCGAGGCGATCCGCACCAACCCGCCTTTGGTGGTGTTCGGCAGCTATAACGAGCGGATGTACATGGCTGAGTGCGGTGCGCGCGGCATGTATATCCCGGCAAGCTTCCCTGGCGCGGTCATCCGCCGCCATACGGGAACGCCGGTGATGGGCTATTCCGGAGCGACCTGGCTGGTGCAGGAAGTGTGCAATGCGCTGTTCGATGCGCTGTTCCACATCCTGCCCTTGTCGACGCAAATGGATGCAGTTGCGGCAACCCCGGCACGAATCGAGCGGGAACTCGATTGGACGCCGGAAGCCAAGGCGCGGCTTGACCAACTGGTCGACGCGCAGCCGGTCTTGGTGCGGATTTCCGCGGCCAAGAACCTGCGCGATGCGGCCGAAAGGGCTGCACGGCGCGCAAACGAGAATTCAGTAACCGAGGTGCGGCTGGTGGAGGAAGCCGTCGCACAGAATATGGGTCAGCTCGCGTGAGCGGCTGGTCCAGTCATCGGCCTTGGGACGGGGCCTCCAACATCCGCGCAGGGATTTCCCTGTCGGATAATCGCCTGGAAGGCGTCGCTTTGGCGTCCTTCCAAATCTGGAAGCTAAGGAGAATATCTCATGGCAGATGAAGGGATGGGTCCTGCGACCTACCTGACGGAAAGCGAAGCAAAGGAGTTTCACAAACTCTTCGTTGCAAGCTTTGCCTTCTTTACGATCATCGCGATCATCGCGCACGTTCTGGTCTGGCAATGGCGCCCATGGTTCCCGGGCACGCCCGGCTATGAAGCCACGTCGAGTCTCGATCCCGTGACTGACGTCCAGCTCAGCTAATACAAGGACACGTATCATGCATAGAATGTGGCAAACATTCGATGGCAACAAGGTTTTGACCGCTCTGGCAGTCTTCCTGTTCGTCCTCGCACTCCTGATCCATTTCATCCTGTTGAGCACCAACCGCTACAACTGGCTGGAAGCCCCCAATCCTACTGCGGCGCCTGCTGCAGTGGCTGCGGCATCGGCGATCACACCCTGACGCCAGGGTAAAAGCCAGTGTGTCGCCTGACCAGGCGATAAGGGCGGACCGGCGGGATGTTTCCATCCGGTCCGCCCCTGACACTGGTGGTCTGACTTTGGTGATCTAAAATCGAGACCCCGGTCATACGGGGAAATACTATCCGGTTCGTTGCGTCCATGCCGCAGCGGCTAACGAAGGAGTCTGGCAATGGCGCTCTTGAGCTTCGAGAGAAAATATCGCGTCAGAGGCGGAACATTGGTCGGCGGAGATCTGTTCGATTTCTGGGTCGGGCCGTTTTATGTCGGCTTCTTCGGGATCACGACGTTGTTCTTTGCTTCGCTCGGCACTGCGCTGATCTTTTACGGCGCATCGCAGGGTGGAACTTGGAACCCCTGGCTTATCAACATCGCACCGCCTGACCTGAAATACGGTCTTGGCCTTGCGCCCATGAAAGAAGGGGGCTTGTGGCAGATCATAACGGTCTGCGCGATCGGCGCCTTCATCAGCTGGGCACTGCGCGAAGTTGAAATCTGCCGAAAGCTGGGCATGGGTTATCATGTGCCCTTCGCGTTCGGCGTGGCCATCTTTGCCTACATCACGCTGGTGGTGTTCCGCCCGATGCTGCTGGGTGCCTGGGGACATGGCTTCCCTTACGGCATTTTCAGCCATCTCGACTGGGTGTCGAACGTCGGCTACCAGTATCTGCACTTCCACTACAACCCGGCCCATATGCTGGCCGTGTCGTTCTTCTTCACCACCACCCTCGCCCTGTCGATGCACGGCGCGCTGGTTCTCTCGGCGGTAAACCCGGCCAAGGGTGAAGAAGTGAAATCGCCCGAATATGAAGACACCTTCTTCCGCGACCTCATCGGCTATTCGGTCGGCACGCTCGGTATCCACCGCGTTGGCCTGCTGCTGGCGCTGAATGCCGGGTTCTGGAGCGCCGTGTGCATCATCATATCCGGCCCGTTCTGGACCCGCGGCTGGCCGGAATGGTGGAGCTGGTGGCTCAACCTGCCGATCTGGATGTGAGAGGGATAAATCACCATGGCAAGTTACCAAAACATCTTCACCCAGGTCCAATTGCGCGGGCATCCCGAAATGGGGATGCCGCACAAGGACGGCAGTGATCCACGCATCCCTGTCACCACATACAATTACTGGATGGGCAAGCTTGGCCAGGCCCAGCTCGGTCCCCTGTATCTGGGCAAACTGGGGCTCGCATCGCTGCTGATGGGATCGCTCGCGTTCCTGATCATCGGCCTCAACATGCTGGCCTCGGTCAGCTGGAACCCCAATGTGTTCCTGAAGGAGCTGTTCTGGCTCGCTCTCGAACCGCCCGGTCCCGAATGGGGCTTCTCGCCGATGGTGCCGCTGGCCGAAGGTGGCTGGTGGATCATTACGGGCTTCCTGCTGACCGCATCGATCCTGCTGTGGTGGCTGCGCACCTACCGCCGCGCCAAGGCGCTGGGCATGGGCACGCATGTCGCTTGGGCGTTCGCCAGTGCGATCTGGCTGTACCTGGTGCTGGGCTTCATCCGCCCCGGACTGCTGGGCAGCTGGTCGGAAGCCGTGCCCTTCGGTATCTTCCCGCACCTTGACTGGACGGCAGCCTTCTCGATCCGTTACGGCAACCTGTTCTACAACCCCTTCCATGCGCTCTCGATCGCCTTTTTGTACGGCTCCACCTTGCTTTTCGCGATGCACGGGGCCACAATTCTGGCTGTGGGTCGTTATGGTGGCGAGCGTGAGATCGAACAGATCTACGATCGCGGTACAGCCAGCGAACGTGCCGGACTGTTCTGGCGCTGGACCATGGGCTTCAATGCCACCATGGAATCGATCCATCGTTGGGCCTGGTGGTTTGCCGTGCTGACCACACTTACCGGCGGCATCGGCATCCTGCTGACCGGCACGGTTGTCGATAACTGGTACCTGTGGGCTCAGGAGCATGGCTTTGCTCCCGCCTATCCGGATACCGGCGTTGTGGATCCTAGCCTTTCGCAAGGGAGCTGACAGCCATGTTGAGCTTGTCGAAACTAACCGCAGTGGGTGCGCTTGCCTTGGCAAGCCTGACCCTTGGAGCCTGCGACTTCGGACCTAAATCCTCCGAACAAACCGGCTTCAGGGGGACCAGCGTCACCCAGATTTCCGATCCGGACAACTATGTTGATCCCGGAAAGGCTCCGCCCCCGCCTTATGAGCTGCCTGCGCCCACCGGGCCAAAGGCCAGCGAAGTGTATCAGAACGTCAAGGTCCTCGGCCATGTCAGCCAGGAAGAGTTCGACTACACCATGGCGGCCATCACCCAGTGGATCGTTCCAGCCGATGCGCCAGCCGAAGAAGCCGGGTGCAACTACTGCCATAACGCCAATAATCTGGCCGACGACAGCAAGTACACCAAGGTTGTCGCGCGCCGGATGATCCAGATGACGCAGAACATCAACCAGAACTACGCCAGCCACGTGAAGCAGACCGGGGTCACCTGTTATACCTGCCACCGTGGGGCTGCCGTTCCGAAGTATGTGTGGACCGATCCCAAGCCATCCGACGGACGTCTGATGGGCAACAAGCGCGGACAGAACACGCCAAGCGCGTCGACGTCTTATGCTTCGCTGCCGCTGGGTACGGAAAGCCTGTACCTGGGCAATGGCGCCATGGCGGCGCGGGTGCAGTCCAAGACGCTGCATCCCACGACAGCGAACCTCAAGGGCACCAAGGCGGCGGAAGCCAACTATGCCATCATGATGCACCTGTCGCAGTCGCTGAACGTCAACTGCACCTATTGCCATAACAGCCGTGCGTTCGCGCAATGGGGCCAGTCCAGCCCCAAGCGTGCACTGGCCTGGTATGGTCTGCAGATGGTGAAGAACACCAACCAGGAGTATATCCATCCCCTGGCCAGCGTGTTCCCGGCAAACCGGCTTGGTCCGCAGGGTGATCCCTACAAGACCAACTGCGCCACCTGCCACCAGATGCAGCGCAAGCCTTTGGGCGGTGCCCAGATGGCCAAGGACTACCCGGCCCTGCGTACGGTCGGGCCAGTGCTGGCTCCGGCAGTTCCGGGGACAGCACCTGCCACCGGTGCAGCCGCAGCAGCAGCGGCACCCGCCGCAGCGGCAGCCGCTGGCAACTGAACGTCATGAAATCCTCCTCGAGCCTGTCTCGGGGAGGATTTTTCTTTGATTGACCTCATCCATGCACCTGTTTGAAGCCCTGGTTGTTCTCCACGTTATCGCGGGAGCAACCGGGCTGATTGCGTTCTGGGTGCCGATCGCCGCGCGCAAGGGCGGTCCGGCACACCGCAAATGGGGACGGATCGGCACCTACGCCTTCCTGGTCGCCGGAACGCTGGCCATCGCGATGGCCTTGTTGTCGCTCTACGGCCCCGAACAGCGGCTACCCATGATCACCGACCGCGTGCTGTTCGCCGGCCTGTTCGGCTGGATGATGCTGTACTTGGGCACGCTGACGATTGGCTTTGCCGTTTATGGCCTCGCCGTCGTGCGCCACCGCGCCAACCGTGCGCGCCTGCGGCGTCCCCGTTATCAGGCCATGTTCGCCGCCGTGATCGCATCGGCCCTGTGGTGCGGATATTTCGGCCTGTCGATCGGCCAGCCGCTGATGGCGGCGGTGGCCCTGGTCGGTCTGGCAGCGGTTTCGACCCAGCAATTCTACGTCTGGCGCAAGACCCCGCCACCGCGCGCGCATGTGCCCGAACATTTCCGCGCGCTGCTCGGCATGGGGATCTCCGCGTACACGGCTTTCCTTTCCGTCGGGCTGATCCGGCTGGTGCCCGATCATGTGTTCAACCCGCTCATCTGGGCGGTGCCCAGCATCATCGGGGTCGGCCTGATCATCCGTTTCACCTTGGGCGCGCGCCCGCATCGACGTGCCACCGGGGCGGCGGGTCTGGGCAGGGAGGCTTGAATGGGCGATCTGATCACCAACAACCTGGGCATCATCGAAATGCTGATGTCCGGCGTCATCGTGCTGGGCTTCTGTGCCTGGCAGTACTGGTCCGTCAGCAGGCCGGACAAGAAGCCGGGGGATGACTGAGCGGGCAAAGGTTTTGCACCCTTGGCCACTGCTTATTGCCGCTCATACCAAAACGCGTCCCCCTCCCTGCAAGGGAGGGGTAAGGGGTGGGTCAGCGGGATAAAGCAGACCGTCCTTTTGTAACGGCCTACCCACCCCCACCCCCTCCCTTGCAGGGAGGGGAGCATGACGGTGCCACCAACGCACGAAAGTACCGCAGCAACAACGCAGCAACGCACCGCAGCACCAAAGCACTGGAGCACCAGCGCACCCAACCTCCGCTCAGCCTGAGCCTGTCGAAGGCCCCGCGCAAGGGGTCGCCATTTTCCGACTCACCGTTCTCCGGCGAAAGCCGGAGTCCAGGGGCGAAATGGTGCCATGACCGCTCTGGATTCCGGCTTTCGCCGGAAAACGGTATAGCTATTTGGCAAGTGACTTCGCGTGGCCTTCGACAGGCTCAGGCTGAGCGGGCGTGGGTCCATGCACTCCCCCCTCTCACCGTTCCTTCTTCTTCGTTGGCGCGTTGAAATCGGCAGGCTTGCCCGCGACCCAGGTGAGGAACTTCGCCACCTCCGGGTGGTCGCGCAACGGCTGGGGGTCGCCATCGGTGCGGGCCAGTTCGCTGTTGGTGAAATGCGCGTGGATGGTCTTGTGGCAGATCGGGTGGACCGGCTCGCGGCCCTTGCCGCCGCGGCTTTTGGGGACGGGGTGGTGATACTCCACCGCCTCGCCGAGATCGCGGCCGCACAGCCAGCACGGAACCGGCGGCGGGGCGGTTGCCTCGTCGTCCTCGTCATCTTCCCAGGCGCGGCGTTTCGCCATCAACGCTGCCTCAATCCGCCGTCGGGCCGTTGCCGGGGCCGAGCAGGTCGATCACCGCCGCCACCATCGCCTCGGTCGCCAGCGTGATTGACGCACGTGGGTCCACCTTGAAGAACGGAGAGTGGTGCGCGGGCACCGGCGGGCCGCCTGCCTTGGCGGCATCGATATCCGCCTGCGGAGTGCCGCCGACGTTGAAATACAGCCCCGGCACATCGGTGTTGGGCGCGACGAAATAGGCGAAGTCTTCCGCGCCCATTCCGGTCTGCGGTTCGTTGGTCAGCAGCGCACCGTCACCGAAGCGCCTGGCAAACGTCTTGGTGATCCGCTCGGTCAGCGGCTTGTCGTTGACGGTAACCGGGGTCGATTCAAAGCCGACGCGGACCTTCGGCAATTTGTCTTCGGGCAGGCCGTTCAGCCGGCCGACGTTTTCGGCGATGCGCTTGATACCGTCTAGCAGGGTCTTGCGCACTTTATTGTCGTTCGATCGCACCGTGATCTGCAGTTCGGCCTTGTCGGAAATGATGTTGTGCTTGAAGCCCGAGTGGAACGAGCCGACCGTCACCACGCCCGCTTCCAGCGGCGAGATTTCCCGCGAGACCAAGGTCTGCAGCGCCATGACGATTTCCGCGCCCATCACAATCGGGTCCTTGCCCATATGCGGGTATGCGCCGTGCGTGCCAACGCCGAAGATGGTGATATCCACCGAATCCGAAGACGATGCGGTAAGGCCGGGCTGGATCTCGATCTTGCCTGTGGGCGTGCCTGCGGACACATGGAAGGCCAGCGCGTAATCGGGCTTGGGGAAGCGGGTGTACAGCCCATCCTCGATCATCTTGGCCGCGCCGCCGATGCGCTCCTCGGCGGGCTGGACGACGAACACCACCGTACCCTTCCACTGGTCCTTCATCGCTGCCAGCCGCCGCGCGGTGCCGACCATGGACGTAATGTGCGTGTCGTGTCCGCAGGCGTGCATCACCGGCTTTTCGGTGCCGTCGATATCGACCTGTTTCACCTTGGACATATAGGGCAGGCCGCTATCTTCGGCGAGCGGCAGGCCATCCATATCGGCGCGCACCATGATGATCGGGCCGGGGCCGTTCTTCATGATGCCGACAACGCCGGTGGTGCCGACGCCTTCGGTCACCACCGCGCCGGCCGCGCGCAATTCGGCTGCCATGATCTTGGCGGTGCGGGTTTCCTTGAACGACAGTTCGGGGTTGGCGTGGAAATCGAGGAAAAGCTTTTCCAGCTTGGCGTCGTAATCCTTCGCTACCGCGGCGCCCAATGCATCCTGCGCGTTTGCCGGCATCGCCAGCGCCCCAAGCGCCCCAAGCGCCAATGCCATCGCGCTGCCGATCAAGCTCGAAGCCGTTGCCCTGTTCATCGATTTCCCCTGCTCAAATATTCGTCTTCCGACGAAAGCCGGAATCCAGGAGCGGTGTTGCGCAATCTGGCTCCTGGACTCCGGCTTTCGCCGGAGAACGTATGAGAGCAGGCAACGCGTCAGTCCGCCGGACCCACCTTGAACGCGCAAAGCTTGTTGCCGTCAAGGTCCCGGAAATACGCGCCGTAAAAAGCCTGCTCGCCTTCTGGTCCGCGCAGGCCCGCAGGCCCTTCGCAGGTGCCGCCCAGCTCAAGCGCCCTGGCGTGGAGCATGTCGACCTTGGACCGTGCGTCCATGGCCAGTGCGACCATCACGCCATTGCCGACCGTGGCCGCTTCGCCATTGTGCGGCGTGGTCACCGCGATGCCGGGCGTGCCCCATTGCATGCCGAACAGGGTGAACCCGTTCTCTTCCATCCGCATCAGCTCACTGCCGCCCAGCGCGCCCACCAGGCCTGCATAAAAGGCCCGAGCCTTGTCGATATAGTTGGTTCCAAGCGTCACATAGCCAATCATCATCCGTCTCCTGTCCACAGTGCCCTATAGGGGTTGCGGTTTGCAACCTATCATGGGCATGCGACAAGACAATGACCTACGGGGTAATCTTCCGCCGTGCCGGTGCTGATCTTCACCACGCCTTGCCCGCTGGACCGGTCGACCCAAAGGCCAGCGCGCAGGCCGTAGGCTTCGCCCGGATGGCCGATCCACACGCGCCCATCAGGTTGCTCAAGCCGCTGCACGCCCAGGCCGAACGCGGTGAAATAGCCCTTGTCGTCATCGCCATTGGCGCCATCGAAGCGCCATTGCGCGCGGGTCAGTTCGGCAAACGATACCGGGGTGAGCAGCCCGTCGCCGCCGGTCAGCAGCATCTGGCCCAGCCGCGCCAGACCGCCTGCCGAGATGCGCAGGCCGCCCTGTGGTGCAAAGGCCGATCCGTTCTGGCCGGGCATATAGGCATCCAGATCGCACCGGCCATCGCTGGCGGCGATATAGGCGCATTGGCCGGGCTCATTGATCCAGTCGTCGCGCGCCACGCTGCCATCGGGGCGATACAGCGTGATGGCGTTCCTGGCTGCGCCCGGCTTGCAGCCGGACCAGTTGTAGCAGGCCGGGATCGATAGCGGATCGAACACCTCTTCGGTCATGATGCGGTCGAACCGGCGGCCAGTCGCCGCTTCCATGACCGCGGCCACCACCGGATAATTCACATTGGCGTAGCGGAAATAGGCGCCGGGGGCGTGCTCTTGATCCCACGCTTCAGGCTTGGCGAGCAAATCCGCCAGCTTTGCATCGAGCGGGATGAAATAGCCGGCATCGTCCTTCAGCCCCGATTGGTGGGACAGCAACAGCCGCAGGGTGATCCTAGCCGTCGGGTGCTGCGGATGCGCCAGCCGCCAGCCCAGGTACGCCGACACGTCGCGGTCCAGATTGAGCACGCCCTTGTCCACCAGCCGCATCACCGCGACGCCGACTGCGAGCTTGGAAATCGACGCGATCCGCACCGGATCGTCCAGCGTCGCCTCGCGCATCGACGGGCGGTGGGCAAGGCCGGACACCTTCGCCCGGCCAAGCTGATCGGCGGTGAAGGTCAGTTCGATGCGGACATTGTCGTCGGTTTGGGCGGTGGCGGGTTGCGCGGTGGCGGGTTGGCTGAGCAGGGCCAGGAAGATAAGTGCAACCCATGCCGTCATTCCCGCGAAAGCGGGAATCCCGCTTCGGCGCGAACGTCGATCATAAAAGCGGGACCCCCGCTTTCGCGGGGGTGACGGGACCATAAGCATGATCGCGCAGGTCAGCCCTTGCACTCGCCGATGCGTTTGCCGCTGTTCTTCGCCTTCATCGTCATGCTGCCGAACTCCTTGGAGCCCATCACCATATCCATCTGCATGTCATAGCTGGTCGCAGTGTACGTTCCGGTCAACTTGATGTCGCCCTGCTGGCCTGGCTGCTTGCCCTTGCAGGCAATGACAGCATTAACCTTGCCGCCGGACAGATCGAGCGTCTTGTAGCTACATTCGCCACTTTCGGCTCCGGCGAGGAAGTCCGCACCAGGCTTGCTGGCCTGTTCCTTGGTCAAGCAGTTCTTCACGGCTTGCGGTTTGCCGACCTGCTGTTTCATAGCGTCCTGAAGCTGGGGGGGCATTTTGCTCTTAGCAAAATCGACGTCGAGCATCTCGACCTTGTTCTCCCACTCGCCCGCGCTGAATTTGATCGATTCGGCTTCCTTGGCGACCTCTTCCTTGCTGATCTTGCCATCGCCGTCCTTGTCCGCGCCGCCGCCGCTGCATGCCGCCAGCGCCATCAGGGGCACCGCCAGAATCGATACAGTCTGCAACACCTTCATCATTTCGTCTCCAGTAACAGCGGCGTGGTTGCGCCACCTTATGTGTTGCCGCAGACCGTATAGACGCCCCCCGGTGATTGCAATTCCTCCCCGCGCTGCGCATATCCTTGCGCATGGCAGAACTGGTAATCCGACGCGGGCTGGAAGAGCCTGAAACCGATGGCACGTTCGTGCCGCACAAGCCGCAGCGGCCCGAAAAGGCCGAAGGCGGGCGCGCGTTCAAGCTGGTCAGCGAATACACGCCCTCGGGCGACCAGCCGACCGCGATCAAGGAACTGGTCGAGGGCATCAACGCGCAGGATCAGGACCAGGTGCTGCTGGGCGTCACCGGATCGGGCAAGACCTTCACTATGGCCAAGATCATCGAGGCGACGCAGCGCCCGGCGCTGATCCTGGCGCCGAACAAGATCCTGGCGGCGCAGCTTTATGGCGAGTTCAAGAGCTTCTTCCCGGAAAACGCGGTCGAATATTTCGTCAGCTATTACGATTATTACCAGCCCGAAGCCTATGTGCCGCGCTCGGACACCTATATCGAAAAGGAAAGCTCGGTTAACGAGGCGATCGACCGGATGCGCCATTCGGCCACCCGCTCACTGCTGGAGCGCGATGACGTGATCATCGTCGCGTCGGTGTCGTGCATCTACGGTATCGGCTCGGTCGAAACCTATTCGGCGATGATCTTCGACATCAAGCAGGGGGAAAGCGTCGACCAGCGCGAGCTGATCCGCAAGCTCGTGGCATTGCAGTACAAGCGCAACGATGCGAGCTTCACCCGCGGCAATTTCCGCGTGCGCGGCGATACGCTGGAGGTGTTTCCCTCGCACTATGAGGACGTGGCCTGGCGCATCTCGTTCTTCGGCGACGAGGTCGAATCGATCAGCGAATTCGATCCGCTGACCGGCAGGCCGGGCGACAGGCTGGAACGCGTGCGGGTGTATGCGAATTCGCACTATGTCACCCCCGGCCCCACCATGCAGCAGGCGGCAGCGGCGATCCGCTTCGAGCTGACCGAGCGGCTGAAGGAGCTGGAGATCGAGGGGCGTTTGCTGGAGGCGCAAAGGCTGGAGCAGCGCACCAATTTCGACCTTGAGATGATCGCGGCGACCGGCAGCTGCGCAGGGATCGAGAACTATTCGCGCTTCCTGACCGGCCGCCTGCCGGGTGAACCGCCGCCGACGTTGTTCGAATATCTGCCCGAAAACGCGTTGCTGTTCCTCGACGAGAGCCACCAGACGGTGCCGCAGATCGGCGCGATGGCGCGCGGCGACCATCGCCGCAAGCTTACCCTGGCCGAATATGGCTTTCGCCTGCCAAGCTGCATCGACAACCGCCCGCTGCGCTTCAACGAATGGGACGCAATGCGCCCGCAGACCGTCAGCGTCTCCGCGACGCCCGGCAACTGGGAGATGGGACGCACCGGCGGCGTGTTCACCGAACAGGTCATCCGCCCCACCGGGCTGATCGATCCGCCGGTGGAAATCAAGCCAGTCGAAGAGCAGGTCGACGACCTGATCAACGAGGCCAAGAAGGTGGCAGCGCAAGGCTATCGCACTTTGGTCACCACGCTCACCAAGCGGATGGCCGAGGATCTGACCGAGTACATGCACGAAGCAGGCATCAAGGTCCGCTACATGCACTCGGACGTCGAGACGCTGGAGCGCATCGAGCTGATCCGTGATTTGAGGCTTGGCGTGTACGACGTGCTGATCGGCATCAACCTGCTGCGCGAAGGTCTGGACATCCCCGAATGCGGGCTGGTCGCAATCCTGGATGCGGACAAGGAAGGCTTTCTGCGCAGCGAAACCTCGCTGATCCAGACCATCGGCCGCGCCGCGCGTAACGTCGAGGGCCGTGTGATCCTGTACGCCGACCGCATCACCGGCAGCATGGAGCGCGCGCTTAACGAGACCGATCGTAGGCGCGAAAAGCAGGTCGCCTACAACACCGAACACGGCATCACGCCCACGACGATCAAGCGCAACATCGGCGATATCATCGCGCACGTCGCCAGCAAGGACAGCGTGCTAATCGACACCGGCGATGCCGACCGCCCGCACATGGTGGGCCACAATCTGCGCGGGTATATCGAGGACCTTGAAAAGAAAATGCGCGCCGCCGCTGCCGATCTGGAGTTCGAGGAAGCAGGCCGCCTGCGCGACGAAATCCGCAAGCTGGAGGCGGAGGAACTTGGCCTGCCGCACGAGCAACGGGTGGCATCGCCCAAAGGCCGCGCGACCGAAGGCAAACCGGGCACGCGCAAGATGCGGTATGGGAAGACGCAGCGGAAGTTTTGAGGCGCTATTACCCTTACGTTGTCGGTGAAACGGGATTGAATGGTGCATAAGCTTGGCTTTACGGAGAAACACCGATGACCAAGCAGGAAGACGACCGAATTGACAAAGCCCCGCCTGTCCTATATAAGGGACAAGCTGTCACAATTTTACAGACACCAGTTTTTCAAGAATGGCTCGCAAGCTTACGTGACCGGCAAGCAAGGTTGAGGATCGACGACAGGATCAAGCGGCTTGCCGCCGGTAATCCTGGTGATACCAAACCGGTTGGCGATAAGGTTCACGAACTGCGACTGAAATTTGGGCCAGGCTATCGAATTTATTACCTTTGGCGCCGCGACACACTGATTATCTTGTTGTTTGGCGGAGACAAGGGCAGTCAGGTTCGAGACATCTTGAGAGCCAAAAATATTGCGGCGGAGATTGATAATGCCGATGAAACTGGTGCCCTTTGATCCGGCAGAGCATCTCGAAACTGTCGAGGACATCCTCTATTATCTCGAGGCTGCGATGGAAGGCAATGATGCGAAACACATAGCGAGTGCCTTGGGCGATGTAGCTCGCTCCAAGGGCATGACCGAGATTGCCCGCCGCACCGGACTTGGCCGTCAGGCGCTCTACACGGCCCTATCGGATCACGGCAATCCCACTCTGGAGACGCTGATGGCAGTTCTTTCTGCGCTCGGCCTGCGTCTTTCCGTAACACGCGACGCCGCCTGATCCACCCCTTGCCAGTCGCATAAAAAGCCTTCACACCCGGCCACCGGGTCGCGCCGTTTCATCTCCCCTTTCGCCCGTGCTGGGCTTTTTGATCGGACGTGTCACTATGGCCCTGCCTGCTTCGCGTATTTTGCTGCCGTTTAAGGCGGTCACCGTTTTTGCCGTCATGATCGGGACCATTGCCACGCCCGCGCACGCGCAGTCTGGAATCTCCGACAAGGAAGGCTATTCCACGCTGCTCAGCTGCGCGGCGTTCTTTTCGGCTGCGGCGGCGGTGACCGATGATGACGCGAAAACCAGCAAGGATGCCACCGAATTGGCGCCGGCCTTCATGACCGGTGCGGTTCTGCTCGCGCCCGGTGGCAACACCAGCCGCGCCGAAGCCCAGCTTGAAGAACAGGCGCAGCTTTTTGCCGTGGCCATGGTCGATGAAAGCGGCAGTTCGGTCAAGGACATGGAAGAGCTGGCCGATTCGTGCGGCACGCTTGGCGAGACCTATCTGCCCGAAGTGCTCGCCCGCGCGGGCGGCTGACGCGCGCGCCTTCAGCCGACCAGCGCGGTGAGCGTATCCACCGTCAGCACCTGGGGCAGGATCACCGGCGCCTTGCCCGGCGCGTACCACACGTACAGCGGCACGCCCGAGCGGCCCTGCGCTTCGAGATAGCGGCTGATCTGAGCATCGCGCCGCGTCCAGTCGCCTTCCAGCACCACCACGCCCGCCTTTTGGAACGCGGCTGCGGTCGCCTCGCGCTGGATCGCGGCGGCCTCGTTGGCCTTGCAGGTGATGCACCAGTCGGCGGTGAAATAGGCGAACACCGGGGTGTCGGCGGTCCGAAGTTCCGCAAGCTTTGTTTCGCTGAACGGCTGGGTCGGCAAGGTAGCATTGGCCGATTGCGCCGGCGATGATGCGCCTGCATCGATCGGCAGCAGCACGATCGCGGCAACGGCGCTGGCCAGGGCAGGCACGATCGGCAGCCAGCCGCTCCGCCCGCCTGCCTGCCGCGCGCCCAGCCACCACAACAGCATGGCCAGCAGCATCGCGGCGGCCAGGCCCCACAGCACGCCGGTGTTGCCCGTCTGCTGACCCAGCAGCCAGACGAGCGCGAGCGCGGTGAGGAACATCGGTACCGCCATGATCCGGCGGAAGGTTACCATCCATGCGCCGGGCTTGGGCAGTCGGCGGCGCAAGGCGGGGATGAAGCCGATGGCCAGGAACGGCAGCGCCAGGCCCAGGCCAAGTCCTGCGAACACCAGCAACGCGGCGGGCACGGGCAGGATCAGGGCGCTGCCCATTGCGGCGGCCATGAACGGGGCGGTGCAGGGCGTTGCGACGAACGCTGCTAGCGCTCCGGTCCAGAACGATCCTGCCGCGCCGCTTTTGCCGGTGAGGGCCGAGCCTGCAGAAATGCTGCCGAACTCGAACAACCCTGCCAGGTTGAAGGAAATCGCGGTCACCAGCAGCAAAAGCGCTAAAATGATGCGCGGGTCCTGCAGCTGGAACGCCCAGCCGATCTGCTCTCCGCCCGCCCGCAGCGCCAGAAGCACGCTGCCCAAGGCGACGCACACCAGCACGATGCCTGCGGTATAGGCCAGCGCGTCGCGACGCGCGGCCCGCTCGTCGCCACCCGCCTTGGCGAGGCTGATAGCTTTCAGGCTAAGGATCGGGAACACGCACGGCATGATGTTGAGCAGCAGGCCGCCCAGCAACGCACCGCCCAGGGCCGTTGCCAGCAGGGCGAGGATGTCGCCGGAAGGCTCGTCTGCCGGAGTGTCGTCGATGCGCACGCCGCCCGGTGCCACCGCGCCAGCATCTGCGACAAGCTCAAGTCCCAGATGCTCACCGATGCGCAGCACGCCCGCAAGCGGCCCTGGCAGTGTACCGCTGGCCTCTGTTTCGACGACCAGCCGGTCGCCATCGCGGAAGAAGGCCTGCGGTGCACGATAGTTGACCCCAGGGTCCGTGCTGGGGAAGAAATAGGGCGCATCCACCGCGCCGCCCGCTGGATAGGGGATGGCGATGCGGATGATCTTGCCGTCCACCTGATAGGTCGCCTTCGATCCCAAGGGCGCGGGCAGTCGCTGACGCCAGCCGTCGAACCTTGCCCGGTCTGCCGCGGCGATCGCGCCGTCTCCGACGATCAGGCTGGTGGTCAGCGTCGCGCTCTCGGGCACGCAGATTTCATCGGTGCAGGCCAGCCAGTCCGCCTTGACGGAGATCGGAAGGCGCGTGCCGGGGGTGAGCGAAGGATCGAGGGTCAGCGCGACCAGCGGTGCATAAGGGCCTTCGTACACATAGTTCATCAGTCCGGCGATGATCAGCGTTTCCGGCACCGGATAACCCAGTTCGGCGGCGCTCACGCCCTTGGGCAAGGTCCAGGTCAGCGTCATCCCCAGCCCGGCGTCCCCCGGGTTCTGCCAGTATCCGTGCCAGCCCTGCTTGGGGGTCATCGCAAAGGCCAGGTCGATAGTGCTGCCCGGCGCGGGCGCGGCGCTTTCAGCGACCAACGATGCGGTAATGTTGTTGGGGCGGCGCTGCAGCGGTTGCGCGCTGGTGGGCAGAGCGATCGCCATGACCAGAGCGGCGAGCAACGTGTGCAATAGGGCTTTGATCATGCGCGGTGATGTAGTGCGTTTTGCCAAGGCCGCCAATGGGGAAAGCCTCGTCACCCTCACCCTTCCCACGCCGCTTCGCGTCGCGGGCCCCTTCCCTCTCCCGGCGGGAGAGGGAAGGAGCGCCAGAGGCGCGGAAGGGTGAGGGCGACCGGTGTACTGATCAACGCTGTTCGTAAGCCGTCAAACCCTTGCCCAGCCGGTTCTCGCCGAGCGGAATGCGGTCGCGGCTCCAGTTGGCGACGAAGAACGTGTTGCGCGATACGCCGGGGGCCAGGTTCGCACTGTTGTCGAAGATCTGCAACCCTTCCGAGGTGTAGCTGCGGCCCTCGGCTGCCACCGCGATGAACGCGGACCAGTTCTCCTTATTTTGCCCCTGCACGAAGATGTTGCGGGTAATGTCGCCGCTCGCCCCGCCAGGCAGGTCGATCATGTAGTTGCTGCCGTTGCCGTTGCTGTCGTCAAAGCTCGAATCGGTGATGCTGACCCGCGCCGCGCGGCTCTTGACGTAATGACCGCCCTGGCCGCGCTCGAAGCGCGAGCGGGTGACGGTGAGAGAGCCATAGTCGCCGATATAGATCGAGTGCGCACAGTCCGACGCGCACAGGCCAAGACCGGAAAAGCTGCTCTTGTCGATTGTAATCCGTCCGCTCTTGTACTCGCCGGTCAGGATGCCCTGCTGGCTGTCGCGAAACAGGCTGTTGACCACATTGAGGTCGCCGCGCTCCAGCCGGATCCCCGCGCCGTTTTCATCCGGCACGGCGATGTTCTGGAAGATCAGGCCTTCAACGTTCGCGCTTCGGCCGCGCAGCACCAATGTCGCCTTGCCTTCGCACACGCCGCCATCGAAGATCGCGGTGCCTGGCGTGATCGCACGGTAGGTGATGGTGCCCGCCTCCTGCACCACGCAATCGCGCCAGGTGCCCGGCTGCACTTCGATGGTGCCGGTGCCGCCGCCGATCTTGGCCACAGCCTGGGCAAGCGAGCCATAAGTCTTGCCCGTTTCGGCAATGCGGTAGGGCATGGGTCTGCCTTGCCCGTCATTCTGGGCGGCGAGGGGGAAGGCGATGCTGGCAAGCAAGGCGACGAACAGGGCGATGCGAAGGATAGTCATGCCGCCTGATTAGCACATCGGCAGAAAAACGGGCAAACTTAGAGGGTTAACGGCTGGGCCGTCCCGTCACGGTACAGGCGCGGGGTCGTCCGTTACCGGCGCGGATTTGTGCTTGCGGCCATAGACTAGGTCGAACAGCGGCGAGGCCATGAAGGTGGTGACGATCGCCATGATAACCAGCATCGAGAATAATGCCGGGCCGATGATGCCGCGCTGCAGGCCGATGTTGATGATGATCAGCTCCATCAGCCCGCGCGCATTCATCAGCGCGCCGATGGCCATGGCGGTGGCGTTGTCCTGCCCCGTCAGCCGCGCGGCGACATAGCAGGCGATGCCCTTGGCGAGGATCGATGCCGCCAGAATGCCCATCGCGATGGCCAGCAACTCGGCATTGTTGACGACCGTCAGCTGCGTGTTGAGCCCGGAATAGGCGAAGAACATGGGGATCAGCAGCACCATGATGATCGGCTCGAGCTGACGCTGCACATCATTGGCGAGCAGGCCGCGCGGCATGCAGATGCCCAGCACGAAGCCGCCGAACACGGCATGGATGCCGATATAGTCCATCGCAAAGGCGCACAGCATGAACAGCACAAGCACGGCTGCCAGCATGGAGTGCGTCACCTTGCCATCGCGCTCGGCGATCCGCCCCAGTGGCGCCAGCAGCCTGCGTCCGAAAATCAGCATGAAGGCTGCAAACGCCGCCCCGCCTGCAATCGCCTTGACGGCCACCATCGGCCCATCGCCAAAGCTGGCCAGCACGATCGCCAGCACGGTCCAGGCGGCGGCATCGTCGATGGCACCTGCAGACAGCGTCAGGCTGCCCAGCTTTGTATCGGTGAGGCCGCGCTCATGGATGATGCGGGCCAGCATGGGGAAGGCGGTGATGGCGATGCAGGCCCCCAGAAACAGCGTTGCCTGGAACTGGTTCACATCGCTGGCAAACAGGCCCGGTACCTGTTGCAACATCGGGGCGAGGAACACCGCGACCAGGAACGGAACTGCCATTCCGGCAAACGAAACAGCGGCCGCGCTGCCCATCTGCGCGCGGAAATGATCGGAGCGGAAGCCCAGGCCAACGATGAACATGTACAGCCCCACGCCCAGTTGAGCGCAGACGAACAGCACATTCTTGGTTTCAGGCGGAAACAGAGCGCCTTGCAAATCGGGAAGGAAATAGCCGAACAGTGACGGGCCGAGGACGACGCCTGCGATCATCTCTCCCACCACCTGCGGCTGGCCCAGCCACCGGCGCACGGCATAGCCCACCAGCCTGCAAGTGGCGATGATCAGCGCCACCTGCACGAAGAAATAAACGCTGAGCTCCGATGGTGTCACGTCGTTGAGGCCCCTCCGGGACCGGTCCATGACCGCGCCCCGGCAGGATGTTGCGGTTTACCGGCCCAGAGTCAATTGCGGCTGGTCAATCCAGATTGGGACGCAGCCAGCGCCGGGCGGTGTCCATGTCCACCCCGCGACGATGGGCGTAATCGCTCAGCTGGTCCTCGCCGATGCGGGCAACGCCGAAATACGATGCTTCCGGGTGGCCGAAGTAGAAGCCGCTCACCGCTGCGGTGGGCAGCATCGCAAAGCTTTCGGTCAGCGTGATACCGGTGGCGTCGGTCGCCTTCAGCATCTCGAACAGCGCAGGCTTGGCGCTGTGATCGGGACAGGCGGGGTAGCCCGGCGCAGGCCGGATACCGCGATACTGCTCCTTGATCAGCGCTTCGTTGGTCAGTTGCTCGCCCGCCGCATAGCCCCAAAGGGTGGTGCGCACATGCTGGTGCAGCCGTTCGGCAAAGGCTTCGGCCAGACGGTCGGCAAGGGCCTTCAGCAGGATGTCGTTGTAGTCGTCATGGTTGGCCTGGAAGCGTGCCAGCTGTTCGTCGATGCCGTGGCCTGCGGTCACTGCAAAGCCGCCGATCCAGTCGCCTGCCGGATCGATGAAGTCCGCCAGGCACATATTCGCCCGGCCCTCACGCTTGGCGATCTGCTGGCGCAGGAAGGGCATTCTTATCTCCCTCTCCCCTTCAGGGGGGAGGGAAGAGGCGACGTCAGTCGCCGAAGGGAGGGGGGACTGCGCGGAGGTTGGCGACGGGGCCGCACCCCACCCACAACCCCCC